>Ga0207706_10003583_pt1 | contig 14828 bp, 9 predicted proteins | sample KBSC53metaG_FD_184318 | JGI IMG/M metagenome (GOLD analysis project Ga0207706, IMG submission 184318) | Corn rhizosphere microbial communities from Kellogg Biological Station, Michigan, USA - KBS C5-3 metaG (SPAdes) (version 2) | ecosystem: Host-associated > Plants > Roots > Rhizosphere > Soil ... | reverse complement strand
CTTCAGCATTTCCCTGTCATGATCATCGAGGAGATAACTATAAGCGCCTTCCCTGTGCCACGCATAGAAAGAATGGTACCGCAACATATATAGTGCAGATTCAGGCAGGTGATCTTTCATCATTTGATAAATGTACTCATCATGCCCCCACGACATGTTCACATTTCTCAAACCACAATTCTTTGAATAAACACCTAACTCGGTTTGATAAGTGGAATTCTGAAAATCAGGATTATTTTTAAAATATTCAGGGTAAACAACTTTATCTGAGTATGCACAACCAACCGGGAATGTATCTCCCACCACGGCCCATTGAGGTTCACCAAACAAGCAAAGCACTTTCCCCATATCATGCATCAATCCCACCAATACCATCCAGTCAGGATGACCATCATTCCGGATTGCTTCAGCAGTTTGTAATAAATGCTGAAACTGGTCAAGATCAGTATCAGGATCCGAATCATCTACTAATTGATTAAGAAAATTAAAGGCATCCCATACAGGCATTTCTTTTTTATCAAACTTTAAAAAATTATTTCTTTTTTCCTGCACAAACTCATGGGTCTGGTAGGTATGATTCATCCGGTAAAATTCACGAACAGTATCCCTGACCGGTGTGTCATAGTTCCTGAATGCTTCAGTTGATTTCGCTGTAGCGATCGTGTCCGCATCGGGATACCTGCGCAGTACATCTTCTTCCCATTCATCAAGTCCTGTAAGCGGATTAGGGTTTTTTAACGGAGCTTCCATGTAAATAAAATTTATTTCCTTAAAGTTAGTTTTTCTATCTTCATTCGAGAAGTTTTTTGGCCCCAAAGATGCAAAGACGCCGGGAAACACAAAGTCTTGGTGAAACTTAGTGCCTTTGTGCCTTCGTGGCAAATCAAGAGCACAAAGGGATAGTTTAAAAGCCATTTCATGAAACTAACGCTTGCCGATTACCTCATCATTCTTCTTTATTTTGCTTTCGTCATTGCCGTAGGATTCATTATCAAAAAGAAAATCAGATCAAGTAACGACTTTCTTTCAAGCAACCGAAGTATTCCTTTATGGATCACCAGTCTCTCATTTATTTCAGCCAATCTTGGTGCCCAGGAAGTTCTGGGAATGGTGGCATCCGGAGCCAAGTACGGCATTATGACGGTTCATTTCTATTGGGTGGGAGCCATTTTTGCCATGGTGTTTGTCGGCCTGTTTATGATGCCGTTTTATTACGGCAGCCGTGCCCGAAGCGTTCCTGAGTATTTAAAAATGCGGTTTGATGAAAAAACAAGAGGCCTGAATGCTATCTCATTTGCCGTCATGACGGTCTTCTCGTCCGGAATTTCATTGTATGCGTTAGCGAAATTGTTAGAGGTCATATTGAAATGGGATTTTGATATTTCTATTTGGTTAGCCGCCGGCATAGTAATGATATATACTTTTCTCGGTGGCCTTACAAGTGCCGTTTACAACGAAGTGCTCCAATTCTTTTTGATCGTATTGGGATTATCACCGCTTGTTATCGTTGCATTGCATGATGCAGGGGGATGGGAAAATATAAAGGCGCAGCTACAACCTCAATTTACCCATGCATGGAAGTATATGGGTCATACTGACACAAATCCTATGGGACTTCACTTTATGTCATTAATATTCGGTTTGGGATTTGCCATGTCATTTGGTTACTGGTGTACCGATTTTTTGGTAGTACAACGGGCCATGATTGCAAAAAACATGAATGATTCACAACTCACTCCTATTGTAGCTGCTCTTCCAAAAATGCTGATGCCATTGATCGTTGTTTTGCCAGGTGTTATTGCCCTTGCATTAATGACTCCCGCCCTGCAATCGAAAGGATATAGCATTCCTGTGAATGAAATGGGAGGAACAGATTATACGATGACCCTTCCTTCATTGATCGCCCACTATTACCCCAGTGGCTTGCTGGGAGTGGGTATTACAGCTCTTATTGCTTCATTTATGAGTGGCATGGCCGGAAATGTGACAGCATTCAATTCAGTTTTCACTTACGATATTTATCAATCTTATTTTGTAAAACGGAGATCTGACCGGCATTATCTCAGGGTAGGGAAATTGATAACAGTGGCAGGCATTCTTTTTTCCATTGGCACAGCCTACATTGCCCGCAGCTTTAATAACATCAACGACTTTCTTCAACTCGTTTTCAGTTTTGTAAACGGACCCCTGTTCGCGACATTTCTATTAGGAATGTTCTGGAAAAGAACAACCGGTCATGGTGCATTCTGCGGATTATTGGCAGGCACTATTGCTGCCGCTTTGACTCATGGTTTAACGGTTGCCGAAGGGAAAGGGGGATGGATCGCTAATGTATACGAGATCCGTAGCGGAATGGGGCAAGCGTTTATTGTCGCTGCAGTTTCATGGATAGTAAATTTTACCACTACCATTCTCGTTAGTCTTGCAACCAAGCCGAAACTTGAAGAAGAATTAAAAGGACTTGTTTATTCGCTGACTGAAAGAAAACCCATGGCAAAAACGCACTGGTATCTCAACCCGGTGACCTTAGGTGTAGTACTCTTGTTAATAACGATCTTACTAAATATTATTTTCTTTTAAACCAGGTGTTATGTACAAAAGATTGAATGAACTGAATTTTGTTATAGGGGTATTTTTCACGATAGTTTCATTGATATTACTCATCGATCATTTTTTTACTCAATTTTCAGGAAAATTGAATCTTTATACCGGGCTTGTTTTTTTAATTTTTGGTTTATTCATGATCATCATAAAAACCAGGAGAAACGATGAATAGTTTTTCTTAACCCGGATCATTTTCAGAAGAGAAAGTAATCAGTTCAAAAACCTGATTCCGCCTATCTTTGCAATCCTCCGAAGTGATCTCCCGGGGGGTCATTTGACCTTCGGATTCAATTAGTATGAAACCTTATAACCTGCTCATTAAATACAGGCTTTACATTGGAATTGTCCTGATCCTTGGCGGTGTTGCAGTAAACTTTGCAGCCTCATTCTGGCCTGCATTTCCATTATATCTTGTCGGGATTATTCTGGTGCTCGGTCATCTTTTCTTCGGCCCACTCCGTTTGATACAGGAATTCCTTGAGGCAGGTGACATTGAAGGAGCAGAAAAAATCCTAAACTCCATAAAATTTCCAGGCTTGCTGTATAAACCCATCCGCTCGGTGTATTACACTTTAAGGGGAAATGTAGCCATGATGAAACAGGATTTTGACGGTGCAGAAAAAATGATGAAGAAAGGTTTGGACCTGGGTATGCCGATGAAAGAAGCAGAAGGGGCAAGCATGTTACAGATGGGAATGCTGGCTATGCAGAAAAATGACCTCAGGCAAGCAGAAAGTTATATACGGCAAGCTCTGCGCAAAGGCCTGCCTGATAAAGAAAATGAGGCGGCTGCTTATTTACAGATGTGCAGCATCATGATGAATAAACGGGAATTCCGCGCTGCTAAAGATTTTTTCCGAAAATCAAAGGCATTAAGGCCTACTACTCCACAGATCGTTGACCAGATAAAACAAATAGAAAAATACATTTCCCGGATGCCTGGATGAGGACAGCAGCGAAAAGAGCTGTCTCAAAAGTTCACTTAGTAGATAGGCCACAAAGACTCAAAGTCTTGATCTTTAAGTTTTATTTTCTCCACCCTGGTGTGCTGGTGGCTAAACAACACTTTTGAGACGGCCCTTTTTATTCTGCATTTCTTTTAATTGAGCTTCTCAAAATGAGGTTCTACTTTTTTCCCTTTTTTATAATAATCCACCATTAATACCTGTCCCTGTGCAGCAGGCAATACAATAGACCAGGTTGCATCCGTTTTTGTGTTGATCCTGTCTGTGGTTACTTTGCCATCATTATAGCTAATAGAATTAAAGGTTCCTCCTTTATAATCCTTGCCTTTAACATAATCACTATAGCAAACCGTAATGGAAGAATAGTCCTTATTCGTTTGAGTATATGCATAATCAAACCCCCCATAGTTATATTTTATCAATTTGCCGATCAGAGGCGCACTCACAAACTCCATTCCGCTTGACAGCTCGATATTGTTTGAATTTTTGTTATAGATCTTTGCCCCTTTCACATTATAATCCTTATCAAATGTTATGATGATCATATCAGTGACCTTTACTTTGACCGTACTGATATTGCTATTTCTTGACATCAGCCTGCTCGCAATTCCCAGGGCGCTCGCCACTTTTTTGTATCCTTCACCGATTACAAAAATATTCCCATCTGCTGCCTGTACTATGCTATGAACGTACATGTACCCAAAGTCTTCAATATTTCCTTTTGAACTTACATTTAAAAATTTGCCGAGGTCAAGATCCCATGCGCAGTATTTTTCGCCCAGGATGTTTCCCTTTTCATCAACTCTCCAGAAAGCAAAACCCCGTGATTTATCCTTTGCGATGTTGTCATTCAAATCAAAATACTCACCGTAAATAACGCTTTTTCCCCCATTTATTGACGACATGCTTGCAGGGTAAAATCTGTATTTCGAATCAGTGGTTTTTTCAAACAATTGTTTTCCCGTTTCCAATGACAAGCCAACAATATTGGACTCTGGTTTCTGATCGGTCATACTGGTAAATTTCAGAACCTCCAGATAAACAACTCCATTGAACGTACCGAGGTAATCGCCTATAAATTTTTTTCCGCCTACCGTCGGTACGTAAGTCCATTGTTTCTTTTTTTCTGAAGAAAAGAAGTCGACCTGGAATGTATAATCCTTGTCTTCACGACTCGGCATATTTGAAATAAATCCAATTCCATCCACCGGGTAGAGGCCCTTGTATGTCGACTCATCGTCATCAAGGTTCAGGTAAGACTGTTCCAGGTATTTTTCTTCTTTTTTTGTAATGGTCCTGGTATAGGAAAACTTTTTATTCCCATCGGCGCCATACATCTGGTATTCAAAAGTATTTTGGTCATCATTGTATAAAAGGAATACCAGGTCGGTACCATTAAACGATGACTCCAGGATCGTTACGTGTTTTGAATCCTGGAATTTAACATCTTTGAGAGGCTTTAGCGAATTGTCAACAATACTGAGCGTGTACTCGTTTGTTTTTTTATCGATCTTATCACTGACATAAAAGAAATAATATCCTTTTACATCAGTTCCCTCTTTAATAGCATTTGAGTTTCGTGATTCGATTTTTTGCACGTTCTCAAACGTGAGGTTTTGAGCATTTGCGCAAAGCGCAAGCAACAGGGCAAGCGTGCCCGTGAGAAGATTCTTTCTCATGATTGTGGTTTAGGTGGTGACTTAATTTTGTGGTTTTTGTAGCTTTTTTAATTCATCCCGAAAATTAGGGTAGTTTCTCATTTGCTCATAGTAACTCTTACAAAAAAAATAATTCAATGAGCTCAATTCATCCAGCTTTAGCCTGCCTAACATTCTCAATAAAAGATTATAATCTTCCGGGTAGATCTTACTTTCCGCGTCAATGGTAGTTCCTAAACGATGATCCTTTTGATTTTCGTATAATTGGTTCAGGCATCTGGCGATCGAATAGACGGCCAGGTAAGTGTTTTCACTGGTCTGCAACATGTGAAGGCTGTAATACAGGTTGCGACTCAGGTTACCGGATCGGTAGCACTGCTCCGTTAGTTCAACAAAAAAATCTTTTTTGAGCTTATTAAAAACGTTTTCACTCACCAGGAAATTTCCGCCTTTCTCACCTGCGTTTTGCAAAGAGTCTGAAAGCATTAAAATCCTTGTCGAACAATCGGGATGTGTTTTCAGCGAATCTTTTTCTCTTTTGGCCTCGGGTGATTCATTTTCACTAAGCCGGCTGAAAATGCCCGACTCTTTCTCTATCCATCTTTTTTTGAAGGGATAGTCGCTAAAATTAAATACTTGTTCCAGGTTCAGCGGTTTGTATAATAAAGAATCATCGATCTTATCCAGCAACAGCAAGCAGTTCCTGATAGCACTGCAATTATAACCCGCCTTTTGCGTGAACTTGAATCCCTCTGCATCGGCCTCGGCTTCATTGCTGCGGCTATGCTGCCTGCTATCGAAGGCCAGTGATTTTGCAAGTTCTTCCAACCGCTGATTTACACGATATTCCTGTTTATATAGTTTTTTGAGTTCCTTCTGCACAGAATCACTGTTGATGGTTTCCACATATTTTTTAATGGACTTTTGGGTATGCTGTAAATAATAGTGAGAAAGTTCATGACAAAGCACAAAAGAAAGCTGCGCTTCATTTTCAAGAAAGATCACCAGTCCTGCATTGATGGCAATCGTTCCATCACCCATGCTGTATGCGTTCGGCCACCAATCACGGGTGAATATTACCCTCAGTTCCCTACCTTTCAATTCATCATTCGCAACAATGATCTTTTGTAAAACAGCCTGTAAATATCCATTGGCTTCGGGCGCCGTCACTGCACGGGAACTTTGCAATAATTCACCAATTTGCTTAAACTGATTTTCATAGGCCGTTTTATAATCCTTCGGATGTTGAGTTCCGGTCGTGGAAGCCACGAGTTCGTGTTGCTTCACAGCCTGCTCAAAATATTGCTTCTTTAATACAGTATCATCTTTCTGAAAAATATAGACCTGGGGTGTTTGACTTTTCAGAGCCAGGAATGCAAGGAAGAATACAGTCAGAAATAAAACGCATTTCGTCTTCATGGTGTGGTCTTGTAGGCAGATCAAATATATTAAGTCACCTTTAAATTTTATAGCGTTGAGGAGATTTACTATTTCTCTTTCTCCCGGTATTTTTTTCCGTGATAATTGTAAATAATTCTCAATATTTCTGCCACGCGGATTGCTTACCTGGTTTCCTGTGTCTGATGAGCGGGGGATTAATTAATATTTCTGAACAATTCTGTTAAGAAGTTGTTTCTATTGAGGCAGCTTTTTTTAGTTCATTTATCTACCTTGTCCCTGGAAATTTCTTAATACCCCTATGTCGTCTTACAAAGAAAAGTTACAGCTCAAATTTCATGAAGAGTATAGCCGGCTAAATGAGAAGCAGCGTTTGGCGGTGGACACTATTGAAGGACCCGTGATGGTAATTGCAGGGCCCGGAACAGGAAAGACCCAGATACTGGCGAGCCGGATCGGGAAGATCCTGTTGGAAACTGACGCTTCCCCCGGAAATATTCTTTGTCTCACCTATACAGATGCCGGCGTTGTGGCTATGCGAAAAAGATTGCTGCAATTTATCGGACCTGATGCTTACAAGGTGAATCTTTTCACATTCCATGCTTTTTGCAATGAGGTGATCCAGGATAATTTGTCATTGTTTGAGAAAACATCCCTGGATCCCATTTCAGATCTTGAAAAAATAGAACTCTTCAAAAAACTGATCGACTCCTTCCCCAAAAATCATTTGTTGAAGCGTTACCGTGGTGACGTGTATTATGAAATTCACAACCTGGACAGGCTTTTCAGCACGATGAAAAAAGAAGGCTGGTCACCTTCATTGATCAATCAAAAAATTGACGACTATATTTCCGACCTGCCTAACCGCGAAGAATTTATTTATAAAAGAAGATACAAAGAGTTCAACGCTGGCGATCTTAAAAGAGATAAAATAGCAGAAGAAAAAGAAAGGATGGAAAGGCTTCGTACCGCAGTGAATGAATTTGATCCTTTTCAGCAATTAATGCGGCGGCACAACCGCTATGATTTTGATGATATGATCAATTGGGTGATCAAAGCCTTTGAAGAAAATAAAAATTTATTGGCAGATTACCAGGAAAGATTTCTGTACATACTCGTTGATGAATACCAGGATACCAGCGGTACCCAGAATAAGATCGTCGAATTACTCATTAATTACTGGGAAAGACCAAATGTCTTTGTTGTCGGAGATGATGATCAGAGCATCTATCGCTTCCAGGGTGCCAATGTGGAGAACATGCTGGCCTTTACAGAAACTTATAAAAACGATTTATTAAAAGTCTCACTGGTCAATAATTATCGTTCCGTACAACCAATTCTTGATACATCAAAGAACCTTATTGACAGAAATAGTGAAAGACTAATTAATAAACTGGATGGCTTAAGCAAGGACTTGATCTCTTCTAATATTAAGATCAGGCACTTAACTTACAAACCTATTGTCAGGTCTTATGAGACGCAGCGGCAGGAAATGATCGACATAACCAAACAAATAGAAGATCTCATTGCGCAGGATATATCACCCAGCCGCATCGGAGTTATTTACAGGGAAAATAAATATGGTGACGAACTGATCCAATATCTCAAGCTGAAAAAAGTTCCTTACTACAGCAAACGCAGCCTCGACATTTTTGAGATCCCCCTGCCAAAAAAGATCATCTTAATACTAAAATATCTTGCCTGCGAACACGATATCCCTTACAGTGGAGATGAAATATTGTTTGAGATCCTGCACCTTGACTGGTTTCATATTCCGCCCATTGAAATTGCAAAACTCACGATGGAAGCCTCTCGTAAAAAATATGACGATGCAACTACTTCGTTGCGGAGGCTTTTGTATGAGAAAGCAAAGGCACCGCCCAAAGACCTTTTTTCACAGGGATTGCATGACGGCTTGAAAAAAGCAAGTGCCACACTAGAGCAATTGATCGGAGATGTTCCCAATGTCACATTGCAAATGCTTTTTGAGGATATTGTTCGTAAAGCCGGCATCTTAAATTATATCATGCAAAGCCCTGAAAAAATATGGTCCCTCCAGGTACTTACCGGCCTGTTTGATTTCGTAAAGGACGAAACAGCAAGAAATCCTTTTATGCAATTGAATGACCTGGTAAACATCATCGAATTAATGAAAAAAGAAGACCTGATCCTGCCATTAACTGAGGTATGTGGAAACGATAAGGGTGTGAACCTGATGACAGCACACGGTTCAAAGGGTTTGGAATTTGAATATGTCTTTTTTGCAGGTTGTAATGCCTCCATTTGGGAAAAGAAACGCAGGCCCTATAACGGTTATAAATTACCCGACACAATATTTTCTACACAACCAGCCAACACAGATGAAGAGGAACTTCGCCGTTTATTCTATGTAGCGCTAACACGGGCTGAACAGCATCTCAGCATTTCTTATTGCCGTTTTAAAAACGACGGTAAGGAGCTGGAGCCGTCGATGTTCATCGCCGAAATACTGGATGAACAACAATTAAAAGTGGAAAAAATGTTTGTTGATGAAAGTGTGATAGCTGAATTTAACGCTCTTCAATTTGGAAAACAGGTGATCCCGCAAATTGAAGAAATAGAAAAGGAATTCATTGCTGGCTTGCTTGACAAATTTGTGATGAATGTAACAGCATTGAACAATTATTTAAAATGTCCGCTTGAATTTTATTTTAAAAATCTTATCCGTATCCCTTCACCGAAAAATGAAGCCATTGAGTTTGGCTCATCCGTTCACCATGCGATGGAGGAACTCTTCCGCAAAATGCAAGTCAACGATGAGCAGTTCCCGTCAAGAGAAGAATTTATTAACGATTTTGACTGGTATATGATCCGGCATCGCGAAAGTTTTACCAAAGAACAATTTGAGAGCAAAATGGAATATGGACACGAGGTATTAAGCAATTACTATGATAAATACATCAACACCTGGCATAAAATTGTAGCCATCGAACGAAATATAAAAAATATTGTCGTTAACGGTGTGCCATTAAGAGGAAAGTTGGACAAATTGGAGTTTGATGGCCGATCAGTGAATGTGGTTGACTATAAAACAGGGGACCCCGACAAAGCAAAGTTCAAATTACAACCGCCATCCGATAAAGATCCTGTTGGAGGTGACTATTGGAGACAGGCCGTATTTTACAAGATCCTGGTTGATAATTATGAGAAGAAAGGATGGAAAGTGGTAAGCACTGAATTTGATTTTGTCGAACCAGACAAAAAAAAGGCTTACAGAAAAGAAAAAGTTTTTATTACACTGCGCGATATTGATACGGTTGTTGAGCAGATCAACACTGTCTGGGGCAAGATACAAGATCATGATTTTTATACGGGCTGCGGTAAAGAAGACTGTCATTGGTGCAATTTTGTTAAAACCAATAACCTTACAGTTGCTTTGCATGAAATAGAGGAGGATGTCTGAACCACGATTACGGGGATTTATGGGATTGTTAGGAAATCTTTGCCCATAAACCGCTTAAGTTTGCAACTCGAGCATGAAAAAAAATCATTTATTCGGGGGCATTTCTCTTCTCCTGTTAATCCTATTAATCTCACAAATCCTGGTTCAGACTAGCTGCGCTAATATAATTCCCCCCGAAGGTGGTGTTAGAGATTCCATTCCACCATTATTATTAAAGGCCTCACCTCCTGATTCTTCGAGTAATTTTTATGAAAAAAAGATCACACTAACCTTTGATGAATATATTCAACTTCAAAACCCCATCCAGGAATTGATCATGTCCCCGGTTCCAAAAGAGGAGCCTGAAATAGAATCCAAGCTAAGAACATTAATCATAAGACTAAAGGATAGTCTTGAAGCGAATACTACTTATACTTTAAATTTTGGGAATGCCATAAGGGACATTAATGAGGGAAACATCGCAAGAAATTTTATCTATATTTTTTCTACAGGGCGCACCTTTGATTCATTAACATTATCAGGCAAAGTTAGATTGGCTGTCAATGGAAAAGTGGATACCACTCTTGTTGTTATGCTTCACAAAAATGGAGACGACTCAGCTGTGGTCAACGAAAAACCCCGCTACCTCACCCGTTTGGATTCTTCCGGTAATTTCAAATTTCGAAATCTGCCCTGGGGTACTTTTTATATCTATGCATTGCAGGACCAGGGGAACAGTCATCGTTATCAATCCGAGAAACAATTATTTGCTTTTGCAGATAGTTCGGTAACTCTTCAAAATAATAATAAGCCTGTTCTCCTTTATGCTTATGCTGAACAAAGTTCTTCAGCCGCCCCCGTTTCCTCTCGTCCCCAGCTTACAACCAGGCCAAAACCAGGTGGAAACAATTCGGAAACAAGACTAAAATTTCAAACCAATATCAAAGACGGTAAGTTGGATCTTCTTGACAGTTTCTCCTTAACCTTTGAACAGCCATTAAAAAACCTGGACACATCCCTCATTCATTTTAGTAGTGATTCTTCCTTCGCACCCATTACTAATTATCATATCCTGGCTGATACGTCCCAAAAAAAATTAACCCTTCAATACAACTGGAAAGAAAACACTCAGTACAATCTTATCATTGAAAAAGATTTTGCTAAGGATACTTTAGGGAGGGCATTGTTAAAAACAGACACCCTAAAATTCAGAACAAAAAAAATAACTGACTACGGCACCGTAAGAATTCGTTTTAAAAACTTTGACCCTTCTGTAAACCCTGTTCTATTGTTTGTACAAAATGATAACGTGGTAAAATCATTTCCACTCTCCGGTGCTGAATTAAGTCAATCAATTTTTGTCCCGGGCGAGTATGAGCTAAGGTTATTGTATGATCGCAATAAAAATGGAAAATGGGATCCCGGAGAATTTTTTGGTAAGCATATTCAGCCTGAACTTGTCAAACCTATCGGTCGCAAGGTGACCATCAAATCAAATTGGGATAATGAATTTGATATTGCGCTATGAGGCGTGAATCGTCAATCGTGAGTTTTGTCTCCTTGAATCTTGTAGCTTGCGGCTTACAGCTTGCCGCTTATGCCTTTTCCGCTGTACCTTTACAACATGCAATTCTCTTCTTCACTTCTGGAAAATGCAGTTAACGAATTTGCCAAACTTCCCGGTATTGGTAAAAAAACCGCTTTGCGCCTGGTATTGCACCTTCTCAAACAAAATAACAGTGATGTAGCTCAATTCAGTGAGGTGATCAGCAAGATGCGTTGCGAAATAAAATTCTGCCAGCGTTGTTTTAATGTGGCCGATGGTGACATTTGTTCCATTTGTGCCAACAGCATGCGAAAACAGGAGATCATTTGCGTAGTAGAAACCATTCGTGACGTGATCGCTATCGAAAGCACCCAGCAGTATAACGGAATTTATCATGTGCTTGGAGGGGTTATCTCACCACTTGATGGCATCGGGCCCGATCAGCTTAATATCGAGTCTCTCGCCAATCGTGTACAAAAGGAAAAAACGGAAGAACTCATCTTCGCTCTGAACCCAACCATCCAGGGTGATACAACCATATATTATATACAAAAGAAATTATCGGTGTCTAGCAATGGACTGCCACAGAATATCCGCATTACTACTATCGCCCGCGGCATTGCCTTTGGTGGCGAGCTCGAGTATGCGGACGAAATGACATTGGCGCGAAGTCTCCAAAATCGCTTACCAGTAGAAAGCTATGTAGCCAACAAATAGCTTTTGACTTTTGCTCTTTACCCTTTAACTTTGCATCCACAGGCGGATTTGTTTATTGTTCGGCCTGTAACCTGAAAAGGGAGAAACAGAACTAATAAACGCCACGAAACTCTCTCTTTAGGTTTCCAACGTTTATTATGGTTCGATGAAATGATGTAGCCAGCGGCAGTAACGCTATTTATCTTTTGTTGTGTCACTCACTGCATCTTTCAGTTTTCTACTCAACAACTTGAGTATTGAACATTGATCCCGATAGCTATCGGGACTGATCATTGAACATTTTAAAAGCGAAGACTATGAGCATTGAAAATTTATTACAAAAACGCATCCTCATTATTGATGGAGCCATGGGCACCATGATCCAGCGCTATAAATTAAGTGAAGCCGATTATCGCGGCGAAAGGTTCAAAGATTGGCCTTCCGATATAAAAGGTAATAATGATCTTCTTTGCCTCACTCAACCACAGATCATCAAAAACATTCATAAAGAATACCTGGAAGCAGGCGCTGATATTTTAGAAACAAATACATTCAATGCACAACGTGTCTCACTGGCCGATTATCACATGGAGGGTCTTGCATATGAGATAAATCTTGCGGCGGCAAAGATCGCAAGAGACGCTGTCAAAGAATTTACTCACGACTCACGACTCACGACTCACGAGCCAAAATTTGTCGCCGGCGCTATCGGACCGATGAACAAAACTCTTTCCCTTTCCCCCGATGTAAACAATCCTGGCTATCGTGCATTGACATTTGATGATGCGATGAATGCTTATTATGAACAGGTGAAGGGTTTGGTGGAAGGAGGTGTTGATCTTCTTCTCATTGAAACCATTTTCGATACACTCAATGCAAAGGCGGCAATTTTTGCCATAAAGAAATACTTCCGCGACATCAAAGTTTCTTCGAAAGCCTCCCCTGTCGGAGGAGGTTTGGAGGAGGCTCTCCCCATTATGATCAGCGGAACGATCACAGATGCAAGCGGAAGGACGCTAAGTGGCCAAACCCTTGAGGCCTTTTATACATCGGTGATGCATGCAAAACCACTAAGCATTGGTTTGAACTGTGCGCTGGGAGCAAAAGAAATGCGTCCGCATATTGAAGAACTTTCTCAAATTGCGTCATGCTATGTATCTGCCTATCCCAATGCAGGTTTACCCAATGCAATGGGTGAGTATGATGAGCATCCGGAAGATACAGCTCATTATCTCGAAGACTGGGCAAAGGAAGGTTTTGTAAATATTGTTGGCGGTTGCTGCGGCACTACTCCTGATCATATTAAACATATTGCCGAACATGTAAAAAATCTGAAACCGAGAGAACTGCCGGTTTTAGAAGAAGTTTTATGAATTTTTTTGAACCACAAAGACACAAATGAAAGACCAGAGTGCCGCTTTGCGTTTTAGTGGCAAAAATTAAATTAATGAGTGCACATATAAAACCATACCTGAGATTAAGCGGACTTGAACCTCTCGTTGTGCGGCCTGAAAGCAATTTTGTGAACATTGGCGAACGGACAAACTTTACCGGTTCGAAAAAATTTGCACGGCTTATCAGAGAAGATAAATATGAAGAAGCACTAAGCGTGGCGAGGCAACAGGTAGAGAATGGAGCCCAGGTATTAGATGTTAATATGGATGATGCCTTGCTGGACGGAGTAAAGGCCATGAGCACATTCCTCAATCTCTTACAAAGCGAACCTGACATTGCAAAGATCCCGGTGATGATCGACAGCTCAAAATTTGAGATCATTGAAGCAGGATTGAAATGTGTGCAGGGAAAGTGCATTGTGAATTCCATTTCAATGAAAGAAGGAGTGGAAAAATTTATCCAGCAGGCAGAGATATGTAAAATGTATGGCGCCTCAGTTGTGGTAATGGCATTTGATGAAAAAGGCCAGGCGGATACTTTACAAAGAAGAGTTGACATCTGCAGCAAGGCTTATCAGCTATTAACTGAACAGGTTGGTTATGACCCCCAGGATGTAATATTTGACCCAAACATTTTTGCGATCGCAACAGGTTTGGAAGAACATAATAATTATGCTGTTGATTTCATCGAAGCCACAAGGATCATCAAGCAAAAAATGCCGCTGGCCAAAATAAGCGGCGGTGTCAGCAATCTTTCCTTTTCCTTTCGTGGTAATGATCACGTTCGTGAAGCCATGCATTCTGTGTTTCTATACCATGCAATCAAAGCAGGGATGGACATGGGAATCGTGAATGCAGGACAGTTAGTTGTATATGACGAGATCGAACCCACGCTGCGACAATTATGCGAAGATGTGATTTTTAACAGGAACAATGATAACAACGAGGCGACTGAAAAATTAATTGCATTCGCTGAGCATGTAAAAGCAAAAGGAAAGGTTGAAGTAAAAAACGAAGCATGGAGAAATACATCAGTAGAAGAGCGACTGAAACACTCCCTGGTCAATGGCATTACCGACTATATAGATATTGACACCGAAGAAGCCAGGAAAAAATATCCCAAACCATTGGATGTGATCGAAGGAC
>Ga0207706_10003582_pt1 | contig 14829 bp, 10 predicted proteins | sample KBSC53metaG_FD_184318 | JGI IMG/M metagenome (GOLD analysis project Ga0207706, IMG submission 184318) | Corn rhizosphere microbial communities from Kellogg Biological Station, Michigan, USA - KBS C5-3 metaG (SPAdes) (version 2) | ecosystem: Host-associated > Plants > Roots > Rhizosphere > Soil ... | reverse complement strand
CCCAGCTCCTCGAGGATCGCGTATCCGATGCCGAGGGTCTGTTGAAGGCGCACGGCTAGATCGTCGACCGGTTCCTCGTTCAGGTGCGAACCCTCACGGTGAGACCTGCTGATTCTGGGAGAGGCGGCGCGACCTGAAAACTACACCCCACGCCTGCTTTCGCCACGAACGACAGTTCCGAACTCAGAGGGAGGCGGAACCGTCGTTCTACGGCTGCACTACAATTATGAGGGTCTGCCGGAGAAATAATGCCAATCACCAAACACATCACACTCGGTTGCCTGTTGATCTCGGGTGCCTGCCTGCTCCCGACGGCGGGCCGCTGTCAGGGATACCCAGTCAGCCAGCGCGGTACGGTCAGTCAGAACATTGCGTTCACGAATGTTTCGATCGCCTACGGTCGCCCAGTCGCGCGTGGCCGCGCTCTCTTCGGATCACTGGTGCCGTGGGACCGGATCTGGCAGCCGGGCGCCGATTCGGCAACGCGCATCACCTTCAACCACGATCTCGAGTTCGAGGGTCAGACACTAGCCGCCGGGGAGTACACGCTCTGGCTGATTGCCCGCGCGACCGCGCCGTGGACGCTGATCTTCAGTCGCGCGGCGCACGTCTTTCACATCCCCTACCCCGGTGCGCAATACGAGGTACTGCGCGTCGATGCGACGCCGATACAGGCAACGCACATGGAATCACTCGCGATCTACTTCCCGATGGTGCGCGGCGACGAAGCGGTGATGCAGATACACTGGGGAACGACGGCGCTCCCGATTCGCATCAAAGCTCCGTTTCACTAACCGAACGAGTGCGCTAGCGCTGCGTCCAGCTGTTGTTTGCCGGGTTCGCGTCCATCCAGATGCCACCGTCCAGCGAAAGTGACTGCACGGATTTTCCAGTCGCGATAGTCACCACGGCGCGTCTTCGATCCGCTGCCCAGATCCCAGCTGTCTGATGGAAGCGCTGCGTAGTGCCGTCGGCGAAATGCGCCTCGATGTCGACAGGTGATGGCATTCCACCGACGTTGTCGATCGTCACGCTGTATCCATTGCCGGCTTTCTGCGCGCTGGCGATGCCGAGGTCGATGTAGCCATTTCGAAAATACCAGGCGTCCCAGAACCAGTTGAGATTCTGCCCCGTCACGTTGTTGAACGTGTTGAACATGTCCCACGGCAGCGGATGCTTGCCGTGCCACCGGTTCATGAACTCATGCAATCCGGCTCGGAAGGCATTGTCTCCCAGCATGTCTTTCAACGCCAGGTAGCCGAGCGCTGCCTTGCCGTAGGCGTTGTCGCCGTACGCAAACGAGGCGAGAGCGTCGGCCGGAGTGATTATCGGAAGATCCTCGAGCGGTGACCTGGCGTTCGCCCAGCTGCCGACGCGGAACTGCTTGAACGCCGCGCTCGCCGCCTCGGTCCCGAGATCGACGCTGCCGATCAGATACTCGAACGTCGTTGCCCAACCCTCATCCATAAAGGCGTAACGGCTCTCGTTGATCCCCATGTAAAACGGAAAAAACGTGTGCGCGATCTCATGCTCGGCGACGAATCTCGAGAAGACCGTATCCGGGTACGACTCGTCGTTCGCCATCATCGGGTATTCCATCCCTGCGGGTCCCTGCACGACCGTCGTCTTCTCGTACGGATACGGCACGCCCGGCCAGTTGCGCGAGAGCCAGTCGAGCGCGTGACGACCGTAGCGCACCATGTTGCGATAGTCGGAAGCGGTGTCGTTGTACGCTGCCTGCACGCTGGCGCGGCGCCGGCTGACGGTGTCGACGACAACGCTCCCGCCATCCCAGACGTAGTGGTTGCTGAGATTGAACGCCATGTCCGGGATGTTCGTCGCGCGGAACCGCCACGTATTCTCCGACTGCCTGGTCACAGACCTGGACGACACGTCGGCACGCGTCGCGATCCTGATCGTCGTGTCCGATGTCAACGACTGATTGAATCGCTGCAGGATCGCCGGCTGCAGCACATCCGAGGCGTTGAGCAGAGTGCCGGTTCCCCAAACCACGTAGTTCGCCGGCACAGTCACCGCGACCTCGTAATCATTGAAATCGCTGTAGAACTCCTGCAGGTCGGTGAACGTCATCGTGTCCCAGCCGTTGTAATCATCGAACACGGCGACACGGGGGTAGAAATAGGCGAGGAACCACGTCGTCGGATCGATCATCCCTTCGCGGCCGGCCTCTTTCGAGATCTCGTAATGCCACTTGATGGTGAAGTGGACTGAATCGTGTGGCAGCAACGGCGTCGGCAGACGCAGTCGCGCCGTCGTGAAGGCATCGTTTGCTGTCGGCCACGGCGTGGGGCGATTGTTCACGATCAGGGTGTCGATGCGCACGCCAGATGTCAGATAGTCCGCATTGGCACCAAACGCGCGCGGGGCACCCGGCTTGTGCACGTTCACCAGCAGCTTGAACACAGGATTGCCGAGGGTGTCGGGGCTGTTGTTATAGTAGGTGATCTCTTCGCTGCCGCGCACTATTCTGTCGGGCGGCGTCGCCCTCACCGCGATGTTGTAGCGCCCGCGATTCTGCCAGTAGTTCGGACCGGGTCTTCCGTCGGGCGAGCGCGTCCCTTTCCTGAATGCGTCCTGCACATCCCGCGGCATATACAGTGATGCCGCGCCCGATTGCGGGGTCGGCGACAGCGACGGCGACGGAGCGCATCCAGCGAGCGTCAATCCTGCGAAAAGTGCAATGGCAGTACGCATCGGTTTTTTCAAGGTTGTCGTGGAGGGCGGAAAACAGAACGCTCCCTGCCGCGTTGAGCAAGTACGCACTCTGTTAACATTTCGCGAAAGACGTAATTTCCTGTCGCAATGATTCTGCACGAGCGGTGGTTTCTGGACGAATCACGGTTCCCGGTGCAATTCGACACCTGGAGCTCGGCGAACAGTTTGCTCCCGATCGCCATTGCCGGCGGGCTGACCGCAATCGCGACCGTGATCTATCGCGCCCGCGGTCGCCACACCGTGGTTCCCGGCCCGATCGCGCTGGGCATGCCGTGGGAGAACTACGTGCGCCTGCTGACGTGGGTTCCACTCGTGATCGGCGTCCACATGGGCGTGACGCTCCTCGTCAGCGGTGTCAGCCGGCAGCTCTTCATCCCCAACCTCAACCTGCCCGTCAATCTGCTCGGCGGATTGCTGGGCATGATCGAGATCGCCATCGCCCTGAGCTTCATCTATGGAGCGTTGACGAGGCCGGCGGCGGCTGTGCTCGCTTTCATCTGGCTGGTGGGAACGATGGTATTTGGGCCACTGCGGCTGATCGAGCACACCGAGATACTTGGCGTCGCGTTCTTCCTTTTCGTCACCGGCCGCGGTCCACTGTCGTTCGACATGGCGCTCGACAGACTGAACAAGCCGATCGCGGCGCTCGTTCCGTATGCGGTGCCCGTGCTGCGAATCGCGCTCGGTGTCGGGCTCACCATCGTCGCGCTGACTGAGAAAGTCTGGAACCTCCCGATGGCGCTCGCGTTCCTCGAGGAGCACAACTTCAATTTCTTCCCCTACATCGGCTTGACGCAGATCGACAACACGAAGTTCGTGCTCATCGCGGGCACCGTCGAGCTCGTCGTCGGCCTGATGCTGATCGCGGGAACGTACGTCCGACTGGTGATCCTCATCTCGCTGATTCCGTTCAACCTCTCGCTGCCGTTCATGGGCTGGAGGGAGCTGGTCGGGCATCTACCCACTTACGGAATTCTGGCGCTACTGCTGCTGTGGGGCGACGAGCGACCGGGCGAGAGGGGGGCGCTTGTTCGAGCGCTTCTCGGGGCCAGGGCTTAACTGGCAATCCAAGGCTTAACTGGCAGCCGTTCAACTGCCAAGATCAGGTGCCAGGTGTGAGCAACGACGTTGCGGGGTCCGAGATAAGGCAACGGCTTGCCTGTCGCTTTTAGACTCGCATCCCGCAACGATTCTGCTCACACCTGACACCTGATCTTTCTGTTTTTAAGACTCGCACCCCGCAAACGTAGTTGCTCACACCTGGCACCTGCCTTTTGCTTTTCTGTTCACCCCAGGCAACAGTGACTAGCGGTTTGCTCTGACAATCCTCGGCAACTAAGATTACGCCGCTGTCTCACGGTGCAATTCGCGAGGACATATGCGCAGAATTATTGTGCTCGGCTGCCTGGCATCACTCGTAGCATCAAGCGCAGCTCCCGCGCAGAATCTCCGCGACAGGATCTCCGATCTCTTTATCTTCGGTCCCGGTCAGGAACCGCTTTTCCTCGCCGGCTCCGGCGATCCGAACAATCCCATCTCACTGCAGGCTCACGGGCTTCACTTTATCCCCGCGTCGAGCGCTGAGAACGGCGCCATGATCTCGTTCATCACCGACGCGCTCGGCGCGAGCGTCAGTAACATTCCGATCGGCTCGACCAGCGGCGGTGAGACTTTCCGCTTCGAGGGCGGAGTGCCGGTGCGCACCTCGACTTCCGCCGGGCCGATCTACGCCGAGCGCGCGCAGACACTCGGACACGGCCGGACTCTGGTGGGCATAAGCAGAACGGGATTCCGGTTCGCGACGATGCGCGGTGTCGACATGCACAACATCGACCTGACGTTTACCCACCAGAACGTCGACTTCGAGGGTTGCGACGCTCAGTTTGGTGGCGATTGCAGCAAATACGGCGTGCCGCTGCTCGAGAACGACGCGATGGCGTTCCATCTGTCGATGGATCTCGACGTGCGGGTGACGTCGATGTATCTCACTTACGGCGTGACCGATCGATTCGACTTCGGCCTCGTCATGCCCATTGTGCAGGCGGAGTTCGTCGGCGAGAGCGATGCGCAGATAATGCCGTTTGGTGGCACGACGGCCGCCCACTATTTCGCGGGGACGACCGACAATCCAACGCTGACCGCGCACCGCCAGAGTCTCGGCTCGGCGGCCGGGCTGGGTGACGTCGCGGCGCGACTCAAGCTCAATGTGCGGGACAATCCGAACGGGAGCCTGGCTTTTCTCGTAGATGGACGATTCCCGACCGGGAGTGAAGAAGATCTGCTCGGCGCCGGGAAGTTCGCCGGCCGCGCGCTGATCATCTTCAACGCGACTTACGGCGATTTTTCGCCGCATATCAACGCCGGCTATCTGTATCACGCCGGCGAGCAGCAGAACGACGCCGTACTCGGCACCGTCGGCTTCGACCATCGCATGTCGGACAAGGTGACGCTGGCTGCCGATCTCGTGACGGGACTTCAGGTCGGAGACAGCAAGCTTAAGCTCCCGGGAATCGTCACCTATGATTCGCCGTTTCGGCGGACGGTGAACCCGACCAACATTCCGGAAATGCGCGACGACGTTGTCGACGGCTCGTTCGGATTCAAGCTCACCCCGGCCAAGAAGACGATCATCGTGCTCAACACTCTTTTCCCGCTCAATCGCGGCGGATTGAGGCCGAACATCGTCTGGACGGCGGGGCTCGAGTATACCTTCTAGCCATCGTCTCGGCGTAGAGATCTCGGTGGATCACTGGCATCCACAGAACGGAAGCGGGGAGCTCTTAGCTTTGTCAGCTAAACAGCTCGGAGCTCCCTGCCACACGTAACCATCAGCGGGGAGCTGAGAGCGAGCTTAAAGCTCGGCGCTCACACTGTAACGCAAGTAGTGACGACTCCCCGCTATAAAGCTGACCTGCTAAGAGCTCCCCGCTTCCGTATTGAACCAGGCCAGATTGTGCCGGGATCCATACGCCGAGATGGCTTACCGAACCGAAACCAGCCGCCACGCCCCCGCTTCCCGTCTGAGCGACGCCGCAAAAGAGACCGGCTGCCTGTCGGTTCGGCCCGCCGAGTTCACGTACTCATAACTCCCCACCAGACGAGCCTCCGCGGAGTTCACAGTTCCCTCGACGTTGTCGACGCGGAAAGTCACGTTGATGTTCCGCGCTGACTCGAAGAACTGCTCGAAGCGACGCTGCTGATCGCCGCTGAGTCCTGGATACACCCGACGGATTGCCCCGACATCGCGCGACTCGATCGCGCGCGCGTAAGCCTGCACCACTGGTGAGATGTCGGCGGCGGTGGGCGGCGACGGCGCAGGAGCCGGCGCGCTTTCCTGCGGTTTCGTCTCGACAGGACGCTGCACCACCGGTTGCTGCGGAACCAGCTGCGGCTGGACAGTCGCATTCTGCGTCGTCGGTGCGGGTAGGGATACGCTTGGCGATTGCGCCGGCCTGGACGCGACGCTCGTCGACTGAACGTTGCTGGGTTGCGGCCGCGGTGGTGGTGTCGCACGTGCCTGCGCCGCCTTTGCCGCCGCTGCGCGCTGCGCGGCTTCGCGCGCCGCCCTCGCTTTGGCGTCAGCGGCCGCGGTGTTCTTCGGCGTCGGAGTTACTACGGCAGGCGTAGTCGGAGGCGACGACGGGTCCACAGGCTGCTGCACCTGCGGGGAGCTCTGTTGAGTAGCCGCCCCGCGCACAGGAATCGACCCTGACGCGCCTGTCGCGGCGGGGCTCGTCACCGTGCTCGACAAAACGGCAGTCGAATCGGTACCGACAGGAGCAGGTCGCGATCTCAGCTTTGTCAGCTGCGACCAGCCAATGAGTAGGATGATCGCGGCGAGTGCGCCTCCGCCCGCAAAGGCGAGATTTCTCGATTTGCTCTGTTTCCGACGCACCTGCTCGATCGCGCTCGAGACAGACGCGCTCAACGAAACAGACTCCGGATAGGAAGGCCCGCTGAGTTTCGCGCGAACCGCGCTGAGATCGTTGGCCATGTCGAGCGCACTCGCGTAGCGCTCACTCGGCTCCTTCGCCATCGCCTTCTCGACGATCCGGTCCAGTGTTGTTGGCAGCCCGGGCATCAGCTCGCTCACCTTCTTCGGTTTCTCGGTGATGATCCGGAAGAAGAGGTTCTGCAGCGTCGGCGCCTCGAAAGGCTTCATCTGGGTCAGCAGCTGAAACAGCACCGCACCGGTGGCGAAAATGTCGGTTTGCGGGGTCGTCTGACCTTCGGTTATCTGCTCCGGCGCCATGTAGCTCGGCGTGCCCAGGAAAGAGCCGGTGGTCGTCATGCTCGACGAGGCGAGATGCGCCACGCCGAAATCCATGATCTTCGCGCGGCCATCTTCGGTAACGCGGATGTTCGCGGGCTTGATGTCGCGATGAATGATCCCGCGCTTGTGCGCGAAGGTGAGGCCCGTGAGAACGTCAATCGCGATGTCCAGCTTCGCCTGGAGCGACAGCGGCTGATCGGATTCCAGAAGCTTCTCCAGGTCTATCCCCTGAACGAACTCCATGGCGATGTAGAGGTGTCCGCTCACATCGCCGAGGTCGTAGATGCTGACGACATTGGGATGCTGGAGCGACGCTGCGGCTTGCGCCTCGCGCAGGAATCGCTTGCGCAGATCTTCCTGCCGCGCGATCGCTTCGTTCATCACCTTGACTGCGACGGTGCGGTCGAGAATCGAGTCGCGCGCCTTGTACACCACGCCCATCGCGCCCTCGCCTACGAGCTCGATGATCTGGTATTTCCCAATGTCTGGAATTACGGCGTCGGCCATGGCAAAGGGCGCAAGAGACTGACCGGCCAGTTCAGGTCGGTGCGGCTAGGAAGAATATTCAGCCGGTGACCCAATCCGGCAATCGCAAACGCACGTCGCGGAGAGGTTTTGGCGCTCCCGGGCGGGAGTTGTCGAGCGGTTACGGGCTCGGTGGATTCCCTCGCGACCAGGTGTTGTTCGCCATGTTCACGTCTGGAAGGGCGCCGCGGGGGTCGACTTCGACTCGAGTGACGATTTTACCCTGCGGAGTGCGATAGACGAACCTCGATCCGAGGTTCCACATCTCCACCGGCAGCTTCACCGTGGTGTGAGTTCCGTCGCGGAAGGTGAGGTGCAGCTCGGCCGGCATAACCATGGTACCGCGACTGGAGAGGTAGATGACCGACACTTCTCCTTCGACGTCCGCGCCCACTGAATCGACGGCCTGATCGAGCCGAGCCGTCGAATAAATCCAGCCGCGCCAGAACCAGTCCAGATCCATTCCCGACTGGTCCCGCATCATGCGGAAGAAGTCTGCAGGCGTCGGATGCCTGAAGGCCCACGCCCTGATGTACTCGCGAAACGCGGCATCGAACCGCTCCTTGCCGAGCACCTCGTAGCGAAGCGTGTGCATCATCAGCGCTGGTTTCTGGTAGCCAACCCAGAACAGATCGCGCACCTGAGTTGGATTCGTGATCAGCGGCTGCTCGTCGCCCGGTTTGGCGTGATCGCGATAGAGGTGCAAGGGGTGGACTTCAATGGAGTCGCCGTACGGAGTACCGGCGAAATACTTCGCTGCATTCTCCAGATCGATGAAGGTGTTGAAGCCTTCGTCCATCCATGGATAGAGCCGCTCGTTCGACCCGACGATCATCGGGAACCACTGGTGCCCGAACTCGTGCGCGATCACCCATTGCTCGTCCTCGCGCGACGGACTGTTGGGCGTGAAGGTGAGCATAGGGTACTCCATCCCCTCGATCGGTCCTTCGACCGTCGTCGCGTGCGACCACGGGTAGCGATACCACTGCTCGCTGAAGTACTTGATTGCCGCGCGGCCCATGCGGTTCACTTCGCCGGTCCGCCACTTGTCGGCAGACGGGCGATACAGACTCTCGATCAGAATTCCGTCGTAGCCGCTGGCGTCCCAGCGAAAATTCGGACCCGCTGCGAAGGCGAAGTCGCGCACGTTCTTCGCCGTGTAGTGCCACATCAGCGAAGCGTGCGGATAAAGCGCCGACAATTCGCCGACTGCCACAACGCGCGGTCTCGTGACCTCCATGTTGCCAACTTCCTGCGCGCCGATGATGGCCACCGGGCTCTCCGACTTGCGCGCCGCCGCCAGCCGTTGGCGTTGCGTTGACGTCAGGACTTGCTCGGGATTCACAAGCTCGCCCGTGGCAGCGACGATGTAAGACGCCGGGACAATCAGTGATACGTCGAAGTCGCCGTACTCCAGATAAAACTCACCCGCTCCGATGTACGGCTCGTGATTCCAGCCGCGCACATCGTCGTAGACCGCCATCCGCGGATACCACTGCGCGATCTCGTAAAGCGGGCCGTCGTGGCCCATCCGTCCACCGCCCATCGGCGGCACGTTGAACTTCCACACCGCATCGATGTCGATCGCTGCGCCGCTTGCCAACGGCGTCGCCAGATCGATGCGCATCGTCGTCCCGTAGACCGTGTACTTCGCGCTTCGTCCGCCGACGCGCAGTGAATCGAGGGTCAATCCGCCCTTGAACCCCTGGCACGAGAAGTCGAACGTAGCGCCAAGGAAAACCAGCGGCGGCTGATTGAGCTGGTTGGTGATGCTGGTCGGCGCGCAAAGATTCTGCTCGACGAACATCCACAGGTAAGGCAGTGCATCGGGCGAACGATTCAGGTAGTGAATAGTCTCCCGGCCCCGCACCTCGTTTTTGGCGGAGTCGAGCACCGCCGAGATCCGGTAGTCGACCTTCTGCTGCCAGTACTTCGTGCCCGGCCGGCCACTTCCACTGCGGATTTCGTTTGGCGCGGGAAGATCCAGCGGCCGGAAGGGCGAACTGTCCCCAACTGTACTCAATGTCCCCTGCGCCCGTCCCGGCCGGGGGACAGCGATCAGCAGGACGGCTGCCCCGACCCACAATCCAACCTTCATGCGGCGTGGTCCTCCGTGTGCAGACTAAGAAACCCTGTTGGGCAGAGAATATGTCCAACGGATGTGATCGGCCACCGGAAAACTTTTCCCGGGCTGGTCGCGTAGGGGCAATTGGAGGTCGTTTCGGATGCCTTACCCTCACCACTCGATGGGCAATTCGACCGACGCGCCGGTCCGACCCGGGACCAGTGACGCGCTGACGGCGAGAACCATCGATGCGACGGTACGACCGCCGCTGGTGAGAGCCCAGGAAAGCGTCGCCACCCTCGCCCCCCGCATCGCCGAAGCAGCGGCTCCCTTCACCTCGCCGTTTTTCCTCAGTCTTCTTGCTCTGACCCTCCTTTTCTTCTGGGTCGCGCACCGCATGCGCTATCGCCCAAGCGCATTGATCCTTTCGGTGATGCTGGTCCTGTTTCTGAGCTCGTTCCATCCCACAACGCCGGTGGATAAAGCCGCCGTTGCCAGCGCGCGAATTCCGCGGACGCGGACGCAGATCATGCAGCCGCACCGCTGGGAGCAGAATTATCCGCAGGAGCCGGTCGACGAGCAGCAACCTCCCGCGCCACCGGAGAATCCAGGCCGGTACGACGATGGCCAGGGTGACCCGCAGCTGTACATCCCGCGGGTGATCATCGAGCGAGTCCCGGAATGGACGCGCGATGCGATGCAGAACGCCGAGCGGGCGATGCGCGAGAACGAGCAGATGCAGCGACTGATGCGGGAATTGCGGGCCCGGATTCGCGAGGAGGCTCGCCACCGTCGCTGGCAGAGATACAGAGAGAGGATGCCCGCGGATTTTGAGCAAATTGGCTACATCGTGACCCCGTGAGAGGTTGTCCCAGTTGACGGGCTGATGCCCCTCGTCTAAGCTGAGCTGTAGAAGCAAGTCTCGACCATCCCACCCGGCGCCAGCTCGGCAAACGAGGAATACGATGAAGCTGCATCTCCCTGGTGCGCGCGCGCTCGGCGCGCTCGCTCTGTTCGTCATTGCTGCTCCCGCGTTCGGACAAACCCGCGATCAGCGGCTTATTCGCGAAGCAGGCGAGAGCTGGCAGCGATACATCACCGAGAAAAACGTTGACGCCATCGTCGCCCTGCACACGCCCGACGCAGTGGTGATGTTCTCGAACGCTCCGCTCGTCAAAGGCACCGAGGCGGTGCGCGCGACGTGGACCGATGTCGTGAACACCCCCGGCCTCCTGCTGCACTGGGTGCCGACGAAGATCGAAGTGACAAGCCCGACGACTGCAACGGAGTACGGCACCTATACCGAGTCGTACGATTCTCCGAGCGGGAAGATGCGCGATGCGGGGAACTACGTCGTGCTGTGGAAGAAGATCAACGGCCGGTGGCGCATCGCCCTCGACGCGCCGAGCACAATCACTCCGCTGCCCGCCACACTTCCGGCCGAGCAGTCAGACATGGTGGCGCGCTCGGCCGGGTCGCTGACGTGGAGCGACTTCTCGCCCCGCGGATTTCCGCCCGGCGGCAAGATCAGCGTTCTGCACGGCGATCCATTCAGCGGCGGACGATTCGTATTGAGACTGAGTCTACCCGACGGTTACCAGGTTCCCATCCATTGGCATCCGAGCGCGGAGTACATCACCGTCATCTCGGGCTCCGCCTCCTTCGGAATGGGGAATTCCGTCGCCGAGAGCATGGCGCGAACCTTCAACGCCGGCGACTTCGTCTTCGTCCCGCCGCGGCAGCCGCACTTTGCGCAGGCTCGGGGTCCGGTGATCATCGAGATCAGCGGGAACGGGCCCTTTCAGTTGAACCTCGGCGTTCCGGCTAAAACCAACTGACCGGCTAAGGCGTTTTCGGCTTGGCGAGCGGCAGCGTTCGCCGCGGAAAGTTGATCACACTATCCCGGCCGATGATGGTGCTCGATACTGCCGGTTCCGGCCGACGCCGGGTCGGCGCCACTTTCCCTGACGGACTATCCGGGATCACCGCGCTGGGGGACTTCTGCGCGGGCATTGTGCCCTGAGCCGCTGGCGCGGCAGCTGGAGCCGTATCGATCGATGTCGCCGCGCCGGTGCTGTCTTGCCTGGCCGCGCTGGTGCTGTCTTGCCTGGTCGCTCCGCCACGCGAGCATGCACCAAGCAGGAAAATCACGGCCACATAAACCCCGCTCGGCGCTGCCGATCGCTTGGCCCACCTCTCCCAGCTGGTATTCATTCCCGGAGTGAAGTCAGTGGTCACTTCTTGGATGAACCACGCCCGCCGCGCGGCAGCATGCGTGGCGCAACTCCCAGTCCTCTCTCCCAAACCATTCCCGCCGGAGCAGCGCGGTTACCGCCCGCCTGCAGATTGCCCGCGAAGATGTGATACGTCTCCGCGGCAGCCGGATTCACCGTGTAGCCGATATCCGCCAGCGATCGCACCGTCATGATGCTCATTGGCAGATGTCCCGAATTCGCAAAGCCGGTCATCAGCTCATTCCCGAATGTCGTCTCCCGCCAGTGCGAATCCGCCGTTCCCGAGCCGCCAGTATTCTCGACCGGCACCGATGTCGCGCAGGTAGTTGTGCCACCAGTCGCGATGCAGCCAGCGATCCCGCCTGCGCCAGTATATGCAACGTCCGCGGTAGTCGCTCCCGTCAGAAGATTCTTGTCAGTCCAGAACGTTCCCAATCCGATTACGTGCAGCATCTCGTGGGTGATGATGTCCTGGAGATTCCCATCGCCCGAGAGCGAGGCGAGATCGTCGGAATCAAATTCCATCACTCCGATGACGGTGCGCAGATCCGGATCGTCGCGCACGTAGCACGGCCCCGCCTGCGCCAGAACTCTCCCCGGTCCGTCGATCGACTGCACCGATGCGTAGATGATCACTCCCGGCACATTCTCGGCGAGTACCGGCACGCCGGTGACGCCGCACACCGATGGATCAGCGCCCGTCGCATCGGTGGTTGGAATAGCGCCGATTACGGCTGCCCGAATTCGGGCGGCTGCATTCGTGAACAACACCTGCTGGGCCGCCGTCATTGGCGTTCCCCACAGGCGAATGTCGATCGAGTAGTTCGTGGTCACTGCCGCGCGCAGAATCACCGAGCGCGCGCCAATGCTGGCAATCACCTGCTGCGGCAACGCCAGTTTGCCGAGCGTCCACGCCGGCATGGTGATTATTCCGTCGGCGCCGGCTGTTCCGGTGAATGCGGTAAGGGATCCACCGCCGCTCAGAACTGAAAAGTTTGCCGTCTGATTGTCGAGACGATTTCCGAATTGATCGAGCGGCTCGAACCGCGGGGCGACCGGAAGAGTGGTTCCGGCAAGCCCGGATTGGTCCTGCCCCGAGAGAACGTTGAACGTGTCGATCGGTCCCGCCGCTGCTGCAGCCGTGAATGTCAGCGTGGCGCTGCCGAGCGAAAGTGTGAGCGTCTGATTGCCTTTGACGGTGCCGAGTGTCCATGCCGGCACGCTGATGCTTCCCGATCCATCGCTGGTCACGGAAGTCGCGGCGATCGATCCGCCTCCCACGACGGCAACATTCACCGTCGCGCCGGGGATCGCATTGTCGAATGCATCGCGCACAGTGGCGGTGAGCGGCGCGACCGTCTGGCCGACAGTTCCGTTAATCGTCGAAGACCCAGTCGCCACGATTTTCGCCGGTGCGCCCGGCCCCGTCGTGACGTTGATGACGATCGGTGTGAGCCCGGACACCGTGATGGTAAGAGTATTCAGTCCGATAGTCTTGCCGAGCGTCCAGGTGCCGACCGATGTCGATGGCGTTTTCGACTTCGTCGGCGCGTTGGCGATGGAACCGCCGCCCTCGGTCACGGAGATCGTTACGGAGACACCACCCAGCGGATTCCCGTCCTTATCCTTGACCACGAAAGTAGGCGCCGTCGACAGCGGCAATCCGGCCGCCGGGGTTCCGCTCGGCTCGTTGGAGAGCTCGATCGAGGCGGGAGTCGCCTTCGGCCCGGACGAATCCCCGCAGGCCGACAGAGACACCGCGAGAGCTGCTACTACTATATGAAGGGAGACGCGCATTTTTCGGGGGATGTACGGAGGGTTCGCAAAGATTGTTCAAATGTTCAGACTGTCAAGAATTTCTTTGGGCAACAAAGAACGGAGCTGCCCCCAAGCGAGCAGCTTCAACTAATACCCCTCGACCCGCTGGTGGATCACCCGGCGGAGGGCGCCTCGTCGGCCGATCCGCCATAGCTCCAGGGTACCGGAACGTCCAGCAGCCGGAGATAGACGCCCAGCTGCGCGCGGTGGTGGGCTGAGTGGGTGACGAACGCGGATCGCAGGACTCCGGCGCGCGGCGCTTTCATCGCGATTCTGTCGCCGAACCGCAGCGTCCACGGTTTTTTGGCCTGATCCCAGGTCATGTTCTCGAGCAAGCCTTTGAATTGCGCGGTGAGCGCGTCGAACATTTTCACGCGGTCGGCGCTCGTTGCCAGTGCCGGCTCCGGCGCGCGAGGGGCAAGTCCGTCGAACTCGTCCTGCGTCAACATCATGATTCCGAAACCCGGAAGCTGCGCGAGGTGAACGGCGAGCTCGCCGAGTGAGCGCGATTTCGGATGGGGCCGCCAATCGTTCTTGCCCTCGGGCACGCGCTGGAGCATGCGGCGGGTCGTGGCCAGCTCGGACTCGAGATCGGAAAAGAGTAGCATCGCTGGAGTTTCGTTCCCGACTGCCGATTTTCTTGATGGGGACATGATCTCTAGATTAACTCCGGTGCGCAGAGTCGTCACTATCGTGAACACCGCATGACCCGCCATGGCTGACGTCGCCACTTTCGATCAGGATTCCCTCGCGACGTATCGCGCTCTCGACGAAGCCAGGATCTTCGAGACCCTCGATCGTCTGCGCAATCGAATTGGCGAGCGCTTCCCGGAATCCGGGTTGCGAAAGGTAGCAGAGGAGCTGATGGCGATCGGCAAGGAAGTCTCGGCGGCCGTCGACTACATTCGCCGACCCAACTGGCCCAGTCGCGTTGTCGCCGGCCTGGCGATCGCAGCCATGGGAGTCGTGCTGATCGTAGCGCTGACGACGCTTCCCTTTCCGACCACAGTGCGCGCGCTACCCGATTTCGTCCAGCTGTTCGAGGCCGGGATCAACGACATCGTCTTCCTCGGGATCGCCGTGTTCTTTTTGCTCACCATCGAGCGGCGAATGAAGCGAAGACGCGCGCTCGGGGTGATCCACCAGCTGCGCAGTCTCGCCCACGTCGTCGACATGCA
>Ga0207706_10003576_pt1 | contig 14838 bp, 13 predicted proteins | sample KBSC53metaG_FD_184318 | JGI IMG/M metagenome (GOLD analysis project Ga0207706, IMG submission 184318) | Corn rhizosphere microbial communities from Kellogg Biological Station, Michigan, USA - KBS C5-3 metaG (SPAdes) (version 2) | ecosystem: Host-associated > Plants > Roots > Rhizosphere > Soil ... | reverse complement strand
AGTTGCGTTCGCACTTGCTAAGCCTTCTCGTCGAGGTCGAAGCCGCCATTGATTTTCCAGAGGAAGAAATTGAGCTTCTGAAGCGTCAGGAATTGGCGCACGCCATTTACGAGCTAACCAAAAAAATATCAATAATTTCAGATAGTTACGAATGGACGCGACTATTTCGCGAGGGTGCTAAAATATGCATTTGTGGTCGTCCGAATGTCGGTAAATCAAGCCTGCTGAACGCCCTTATTGGTGAGGACCGCGTGATTGTGACCCCCGTGGCCGGCACGACTCGTGACGTGATCGAAGAATCGATCAACCTGGACGGTTTGCCGGTGGTGCTTTGGGACACCGCAGGCATCCATGAGACATCCGATGAAATTGAGCGGATTGGCGTGCATCTGGCGCGCGACTACCTGGAAAAGGCCGATGCCCGAGTTGTCGTCATCGATGGTTCGCTGCCGCTTTCGGCGGAAGACAACGAGTTGGTGATCGCGACAAATGGAGCGAAAGCTCTGATCGCCGTCAATAAAAGTGATTTACCCGAATCGCTCAGCGAACATGATCTGAAACATCTTGATTGCCGAATCAAGCATTGCCACGTATCGGCCAAGACTGGAGAAGGCGTTTCTGAGCTCAAGCAAGCGTTGCGCAATCTCATCCTGGATAAAGAAATCGAATTCTCGCCCGTGGCGATCACTAACTTACGCCAGCGCAGCGCCTTGCAGCGCGCGGAATACGCGCTGCGCCACGCCGCCCGGTCACTCAGCGAAGGTTTTGCGGCTGAATTCGTCGCCGTCGATCTCCACGAAGCCCGCGAGGCGCTCGAGGAGATCACTGGGTTGATCAACAGCGAAGACATTCTCGACAGTATTTTTTCCAACTTCTGTATCGGCAAATAATGCCGGCTGTGTTATAGGGACACCATTGTTTCACGTGAAACTATGAACAGTGAGAGCATGAAGATCTTCGACGTGATCGTGGTCGGAGCCGGGCATGCCGGAATTGAGGCATGTCTCGCCGCGGCTCGGATGGGCGCTAGCACGTTAATGCTGACCCTGAATCTCGACCACATTGGCCAAATGTCATGCAATCCGGCGATCGGTGGGATCGGCAAGGGTCATTTGGTGAAGGAGATCGACGCGCTGGGCGGGGAGATGGGCCGCGCTATCGACGAAGCCGGCATTCAGTTTCGGGTGCTCAATACCAAAAAGGGGCCGGCGGTTCGCGCTTCCAGGGCGCAGGCGGACAAAGCGCTTTACCGGCAGCGGATGAAAAAAGTCCTAGAAAACTGCTCAGGTCTCACAGTTCGGCAAGGCAGTGTCGAAGCACTGATCGTGGAAAATGGTGAGGTGAAGGGAGTCGAAACCCAAATTGGCGAGCAATTTTATGGTCGCCGGATTATTCTGACCACGGGGACATTTCTAAAGGGCCTGATTCATATTGGCGATCGGAACTATTCGGCGGGGCGCGCCGGTGACTTCGCGGTTCATGGCCTCAGCGAGTCCCTGGTCAATCTCGGCTTCAAAGTCGGGCGGCTAAAGACCGGAACCTGCCCACGACTCGACGGCCGCACCATAGAATTCGATAAATTGGCTGTACAGCATGGCGATCCACAGCCGCTGCCATTTTCATTTTCCAGCTCCGGAATTACTCAACGGCAGGCTCCCTGCCATATCACTTACACCAACAGTCGCACCCATGACATCATTCGCGCCGCTATTCACCGCTCGCCCATGTATTCCGGCGTGATCAAAAGCCGTGGTCCACGCTACTGCCCATCCATAGAAGACAAAATTTTCCGATTCGCGGACAAGAGCAGGCACCAGATCTTTCTTGAGCCGGAGGGATTGGATACTGTCGAGGTTTATCCGAACGGTTTGTCTACGAGTCTGCCGCTCGATGTGCAGATCGATATGGTGCGCTCTATCGAGGGGCTTGAACATGCCGAGATCATGCGTCCAGGGTACGCCATAGAATACGACTATTTTGAGCCGACGCAGCTCAAACCAAGCCTCGAAACTAAACTGGTCGCCGGTCTTTATCATGCCGGCCAAATCAACGGCACTACGGGTTACGAGGAAGCTGCCGCCCAGGGCATTATGGCTGGAATCAATGCAGTTCTAAGTCTTCGCAGCAGCGAACCGCTCATTTTTTCGCGTGAGCAGGCTTACATCGGCGTTCTCATCGATGACCTTGTCACTAAGGGAACCGACAACGAGCCCTACCGTATGTTCACCTCGAGGGCCGAGTACCGTCTTTTACTCCGTGAAGACAATGCGGATTTAAGACTCACTGAGATCGCCCACAAAATCGGCCTTGCAACCGAGAAAGCGCTCCAACGGACCGAGAAAAAGAATCGCAATGTGGTTCAATTGGCTGCCTATTTGGACCAGCATCAGGTTGCAGCCGACGAAGAGGTCAACGCCATTCTTAGCCGCTTGGAATCGGCGCCGCTACGCAATTCGTCGAGCTTGGCCCAGATACTCCGCCGGCCTGAGATTTCCATGAAGCAGCTTAGAGCTATCAGTCCACACATCCCGAGTTACGGACCTACCGTGGATGCCCAAACGGAAATTCAGCTCAAATACCAAGGCTATGTCGACCGCCAGTCGGCGATCGTCGACCGTTTTCGCCGTATGGAGCAGGCGACAATCCCCGCCAATCTTGATTACTCGAAGATCAGCGGCTTATCCCGCGAGGTCTGCGAAAAACTGGTTAGGGTCAAGCCACGGTCGCTTGGCCAAGCCGCGAGAATTCCTGGGATCACTCCCGCCGCGATTTCTTTGCTTTCATTTTACATCAAAAAAAGGTCGGCGTAGCCGAACCAGCGCTCCGCAAGATTCCCGAGTTTCACGTGAAACGACAAATTTTCTTTTATTTTTTTTTAATTTATGATAAAAATGGGTGCGATTCGTTGGATTATAAGTAGTTGAAATATAAAAGTTTTCATGGCTAGAATTATAGCCATAGCTAATCAAAAAGGCGGTGTCGGCAAGACAACCACGGCAATAAACATCGCTGCTGCGCTTGCGCTCGACGCCAAACGAACGCTCTTGGTCGACATTGACCCGCAGGGCAATACCACAAACGGCGTGGGTGTCGATAAGGCGTCGCTTGCAACGAGCCTCTATCATGCGCTCGACGGATCGCGACTCATTGGTGAAGTCGTGTGCGCGACCGAGCTACCCGACCTTTTACTCGTTCCCGCAACCAAAGATCTGGTCGGCGCGGAAATCGAGCTGGTGGCCGCTGATCGGCGCGAGTTCCGCTTGAAAGACGCGCTCGCCAGCGTGACAGCGCATTACGACTATGTTCTGCTGGACTGTCCGCCGTCCTTGGGACTTCTCACGCTCAACGCACTGACTGCCGCAGATTCGCTGCTGATTCCAATTCAAAGCGAATATTACGCTTTGGAAGGCTTGAGTTCGATTCTAGAAACCATGCGGCTGGTGCAGCAGAGCTTCAACCCAACACTTCGCTTGGAAGGGATCGTGATTACGATGTTCGATAGCCGTAATCGCTTATCACACCAGGTGGTGGAAGAAATTCGCGCCCACTTTCCCGACAAACTATTTCACACGATCATCCGCCGCAACGTGCGCTTGAGCGAGAGCCCAAGCTACGGCAAACCGATCGCAATGTATGATGCCGGATCCACCGGTGCCCAGGATTATCGTGAACTTGCAAAGGAGTTGATCAACCGTGGAGAGCACCATGTCGATGCCGAAAAAAGGCTTGGGTAGAGGGCTGAGCGCGCTCATCCCGAGCGCCACCGAGCCCAAAGCTGATTCGCGCGCGGATTCCGCGCCCCTCGAAGTTTCGGTCGACCGCATCACGCCGAGCCCTTTCCAGCCGCGCCGATCGTTCGACGAGGCGAAAATCGCCGAGCTTGCCGGCTCGATTCTGAATCAGGGGATCATTCAGCCGCTGGTGGTCCGTCCCAAGGCTGACGGGTTCGAGCTGATCGCGGGCGAGCGCCGCTGGCGCGCCGCTATGAAGGCGGGGCTGAGCCGCGTGCCGGTGGTGATACGAGACGCGAGCGATCATGAAGCTCTGCAACTCGCGCTGGTGGAAAACCTGCAACGCGAGGATTTGAATCCCATCGAAGAAGCCAACGGCTATCGGAGACTCCAGGAGGAGTTTCGCTGGAGTCAGGAGGAGATGGCCGAAAAAGTCGCCAAGAGCCGGCCAGCGATCACCAATTCGCTCAGACTGCTGTCTCTGCCTGTCGAGGTGCAACAGGAAGTTTCGGCGGGGAACCTGCCCGCTGGTCAAGCGCGCGCGCTGCTTGGCTTGCACACGGAGGCACTGATGATTTCGGCTTGCCGAGAAGTCATCGCCAAAGGTCTCTCCACGCGGGAAACGGAAAAAATGGTTCGCCACCTGGTCGCAGGACGAAAACGCCGGCGTGCGCCGCTCGCAACCGATCCCGATCTAAAAACGATTATCGAAGAGCTGCAGCGTGTCCTCGGCACGCGCGTTCGGCTGATTCCCAAGCCGCGCACAAACAAAGGGCGGATCGAAATCGAATACTACACGTTGCCGGATCTCGAGCGGATTATTCAGACGATCACGAGAACAACCGTCAGCCCATAATCGACGAGAGGAAATTCCGCGATGATTCGAATATGCGGCTGCGGGAAAGATTCTCCCGTCGGTCGAAATCATGAGTCGCTAGGCCAAGGATCTCAGTTCAATTACCGAACCCACCACCGATCCTCTGGATCGTAATTTCCTGCGGCGGTGAAGCTCTTGAGGGAGCAATAGAAAAACTTGCGAGGCTAAGCGGCGTTAGTTTGTAGCAGCCGCTTCAACTCGGCCCAGCTCGTGACTGGCGCCGAACAGGTAAAGTTCTGGCAAACATATGCAGTCGGCCGACCGTCGATCTGCTGTTTGCCCACCATTAGCGGCGAGACTTTCTCGAGCGACTCACCCGGCGCAAAAACCTGCACAGTTTTATTGGGCAAATAAAGCGAGTGGATTTCCTTGACGAGATCCGTCGTGCGCGCATCGCTTCTCTCACCGACGATCACGATTTCCTTGGCCGGATGAAGATATTGATCAAGCGCGCAAAGCATGTGTGCGAACCCAAACGGCTGGCTTACCATGGCGTCATAATACGAGCGCAAAATAGTTTCGGCTCTGGTGTGATAATCTTCAGCGCCCACGAGATGATAAAGGCGGAGCAGCAATTGCGCCGCGATCGCATTGCCGGAAGGAATCGAGGCATCGAAGACTGGCTTGGCGCGGCTGATCAGCGGCTCGTGCGACTTTCCCGTGTAAAAAAGACCACCGCCACGCTCGTCCCAAAATTCCCGGAGCATGATGTCGGCTAACTCCATCGCGCGGTCGATCAAGGATCGATCAAGTAAAACTTCATAGAGATCGAGCAGGCCGAGGGCGACAAATGCATAATCGTCGAGGTAGCCGCGGAGCTTCGCTTGACCATCCTTATAAACGTGCAGTAGATAGCCATCGCGGAACATCCTGCCAAAAATAAATTCGACCGTGCGTCGGCTCGCTTCGAGGCACGACGATGCACCGGTAATCTTGATCGCCTCAGCCAAACCCGAAAGCAGCAATCCATTCCACGCCGCAATGATCTTTTCGTCGCGAAAGGGTTTGATCCGCTTCTCGCGCGCCGTAAAGAGTTTTTCCTTAGTCCGAGCGATGAGAGCTTCGATCTCCGATTTTTCTTTGCGGAAAAACTTGCTCGCCTGATCGACGGTCAAAATCGGATGAAGAATGTTTTTCTCCTCGAAATTACCCTCCTCGGTGACATCGTACATGCGCGCGAAGACTTCGCCGTCTTCGGCGCCGAGCAATGCATCGATTTCAGCGAGCGTCCAGACGAAAAATTTTCCTTCTTCGCCCTCGCTATCGGCGTCCTGCGTCGAATAGAAACCGCCCTCGGGTTGGTGCATCTCGCGCAAGAGGTAGCCCGCGCTCTCTTCGACGACAGTTTTGTAGAGTGGTTCACCGGTGATCACGTACGCCTGGCTGTAGATGCGTAAAAGCTGCGCGTTGTCGTAAAGCATCTTCTCGAAATGCGGCACCAGCCACTTGGCATCGACCGAGTAACGGTGAAATCCGCCGCCCACATGATCGTAAATACCGCCTTGTGCCATCTTGCTGAGCGTTTGCGCGACCATCGTCAGATAGCGCTCATCGCCACTCTCAGAGTAATAGCGCAGAAAGAGCTCATACACGCCGGGGTTGGGAAATTTCGGCGCTTGTCCCAAGCCGCCGTTTTCCGAGTCGTAGGCGCGGGCAATTTTTTCGCAACTCTCAGCGATAATACCGGGGGCAAAATCCTTTTCGGACGGTTGAGATTCCGCCATGTGATGCAATGTCTCGAGAATTTGTGCGACGCTTTTTTCAACGTCGGCAGGTCGCTCGCGATACGCCTGTGCCACACCTTGTAAAATTCTCGGAAACCCCGGCATGCCTTGCCGATCTTCCGGCGGAAAGTAAGTTCCGCCATAAAACGGTTTTCCCTCCGGCGTAAGAAACACGGTCATCGGCCAGCCGCCCCGGCCCGTCAGCATTTGCACCGCGTTCATGTAGATCTCGTCAAGATCCGGGCGCTCTTCTCGATCCACTTTGATATTGACGAACAGTTCGTTCATGAGCGCGGCAATTTTTTCGTTCTCGAAGGATTCGCGCTCCATGACGTGGCACCAGTGGCAGGCTGAATAGCCGATGCTCAGAAGAATAGGCTTGTTTTCTTTTTTGGCCTTTTCGAACGCCTCCTCGCTCCATGGATACCAATCCACCGGGTTATGGGCATGCTGCAGCAAGTAGGGGCTGGTCTCGTGGATCAAACGGTTTGTATGTTCATCTCGCATAGGTAATCGCCCTCACATCCTGCTTACTGTCAACGTAACATACACCCTTCCCGGCCTAAACGGGTAAAGCCGAGTTCCCCATTAAAGTCGAACCGCAGAATTTAATATTTTCGTGTTCTGAGACTACCGATGGTGCAGGGCGATGTTGGCGAGAAGCACCGAGTTTTCAATTCCCGAACCGATGTGGATGGTCAGGCGATTATTTCCATTCGTCACCAGGTGTTGATCGAGCAGCACGCGATAATCCCGCCAGCCATTGTGGAGAACCAGAGTTTCTATCGGATTGTCGTTGAGCGCAAAATCGATGGTCCGGCAGCCCGCGGTTTCATCCTGAACCTGCGGTCGAGCTTTGAAGGTGAGATAATATTGACCGCTGTCTCTTAACGGGAGACCGATGATCGTCGTCGGCCGAAAGAAGTGCCAAACGGTATCCGGTACCCTCCCGGTTGCGAGGCGCCGATCACGTCTTTGGACCATATTCGGTGTGTAAGCGGCGAGATCGACGGACTCCGCGGGTGACTGGCGTAAGGTAGTTGGCGCGGGACTGCTGACGCGGACGTCGGGAAACATATGTAGGGTGACGAAACCGATGGCAAATACAATCGCCATGTCCGGATTGAGCGCATCGTCACATAACGGCCAAAACGATCAATGACAAAAAAGCACCAGCCGATTCCGAGCAGCCCTCCGCCCACCGCATCAGAAACCCAGTGGTGAGTAAAATAAATGCGCTGAAATGCGATCAACAAAACCAGCGCGCTGAAGAATATCAGCAAGAGTGCCCGATGCCACGGCCGAGCGATATTCGGTTTGCCGATGCAATAGTAGGCAGCGCCGAAAATCGTCGATGCAGTGGTAACGTGACCGCTCGGAAAACTATTGCCGTCTTGCACAAACCAGAGCGCGCTCGGACGAGGCCGTGCGACAAGCTCCTTGAACCATTCACTCAATAACGCGCCGCCAATCACGATAATCGCGAAGCTGGCGAGCGATTGCCAGTGCTTGCCGTATGCGAGCCAGCTTGCTAAAAACACGGCGAAAACCACCGTCGGATAGGGAGTGGTTGTCCAGTACTTGAGAAACAACGCCGCTCGATCCAGGGCGCACGAACGAAACCCCTGCATCCAGTCATGCGCCATGAGATCATACGCCATCAGCGGATGCAGTGACGCGAGTTCAACAACCGCCAGCCCGAACAAGAACAGCGCCAGGAGAAGCTTGAAGTGTTTTTGGCAAAAAAAAGTGACCGAGCTAAGCTGCTGTGTTCGCACGCGGTATGTTTCCCATTGGCTCGGCGCCGAAGTGCTGGGTTCTTTGCTGAGTTTGAAGAGACGCGGGCGAGGCGAATCCGGCGCGGTCAGCGCACCTTGAGGTCGAAGGCCACCGGACCTTTGTCCCCTTTTCGCACCTGGAATTGCACCGAGTCCCCTTCGTTAATGTCTTCGATCTGGTTACGCGGCGCCAGGCTGCCACGATGAAAAAATACATCGTCGCTGCCGTCGTCAGGAGTAATGAAGCCAAAGCCCTTTTGTTTTATGATTTTCTTCACCGTCCCAGTCATCGTAAGCTCCCGCCGGACGCTCGCGCCAATGGTTGACATTCGTGCATTGGCTACATAGCTTGATTTTCCACTTCATATAACTAAAACCCGCTTGACTGCAATTGCTTTTTATATCACCGGCCACGGTTTCGGCCATGCCGTGCGATCGTACCAGGTCATCCGCGCATTGAAGAACGCCTTCCCGGAGTGGCAAATTCACGTGCGCACGACAGCGCCCGAGTGGTTGTTTCAAGATGCTTCTGCTTCCGTGGCATACCACAAAACGAAAATGGATATCGGTATTATCCAGAAGGACAGCCTCGCTATGGAATTGGCAGCGACGCTGCGATCGTGCCGCGAGCTGCACGAACAAGCGCCTTCTTTAATCCAAAGTGAGCTCGCTTTTTTGCAGCAGCATCGAATTGCACTGATCGCGAGCGACATTCCACCCTTGGCGTTCGAGGTCGCTGCCCAGGCAATGATTCCTTCTATTGCCATAACGAATTTTGCCTGGAGTTGGATCTATCGCGCGTATCTGGACCGATATCCGGCTTTTCTGCCGCTGATTGAAGAAATGGAAACATTCTACCGTAAAGCGACTTTGGCCATGACCCTTCCTTATGCTTGTGACCTGAGCATTTTTCCCTACAGGGAAGCCATTCCCTGGATCACACGCACTTCATCTCTAAGCAAGGAAAAAGCGCGCGCGCGGTTCGATCTACCCCAATCGGCGACCATAGTGCTTTTAACCTTTGGCGGGCTTGGACTCGAACGGCTGCCCTGGAAAACGCTCCAGCGGCTACGAGATTATCATTTCATCGGCACCGGCAAACGACCTCAGCGCGAGAGCAATATATCTGTGTTGCCCGAAATGCAACGGGAGTATTGCGATCTGCTGCGCGCCGCGGACGTGATCATTGCCAAGCCCGGCTATGGCATCGTCGCTGATATCATCGCGCACCAGGTACCGGTGCTTTATGTCGAACGCGACGACTTTCCCGAGTCCCATTATCTGGTTCAAGCTTTGAACGAGTTCGCCACCGCGGAATTTCTCCCGCTTGATGATTTGTTGAGCGGCAGGATCGAGCCACAGCTCGTCCGGCTCCTGACACGTGATCGTCACTGGCCTGCGGTTGCGCTGAACGGCGCGCAGATCGCCGCAGAAAAGATCATCGCGCTCGCTGGTGCCGCCTCGAGTTGACACACCTTCCCGCTTCCTACAGACTTGAAGCACATGGCAGTTGAAAGCGTGATACTCGCTAGGCCGCGCGGATTTTGCGCGGGCGTCGAGATGGCAATCGAAACTGTGGAACGGGCGCTAAAACGCCACGGCCCGCCGATTTATGTCTTTCACGAAATCGTTCACAACGTCTATGTCGTGCGGGACTTTACCCGCCGCGGTGTGCGCTTCGTGCAATCCCTCGATGAAGTCCCGCCCGGCGCAAAATTGATCTTTAGCGCACACGGCATTTCTCCAGCCGTCTGGCAGCAAGCGCGCGCCAAAAACCTCGCGATCATTGTCGATGCGACCTGTCCGCTGGTCGAGAAAGTGCACCGGGAGGTGCGCAAGTTCGCCGCTATGGAGTATTCGATCATTCTTGTTGGTCATGAAAAGCACGACGAGATTGTCGGCACCAGCGGAGAAGCCCCGGAAAAAATTCACATCGTGGGCAGCACCCGTGAAGCGGAGACCGTCAGCGTCGGAAACCCCGATAAAGTCGTTGTTCTTACCCAGACGACTCTCAGCGTTGATGATACTCGGGAAATCATCGAGATTCTGAGGAGACGCTTTCCTCAGTTGATTACCGCGGCGAAAGAGGACATTTGCTATGCCACGCAAAACCGACAGGACTCGATCAAACAACTTGCCCAACAGGTGGACCTGGTTCTGGTTATCGGTTCACGCAACAGTGAAAACTCCACTCAGCTCTGCAAGGTCGTTCGAGATCAGGGAAAACCTGCGTATCTGATCGACGATCATCACGCCATCGCTCCGGCTTGGCTTGAAGGCGTTACGCGGGTGGGGATTACATCAGGCGCATCGGTGCCAGACCATTTGGTGCAACAAGCCGCGGAATTCTTCCGGCAGCAGGGCGCACAAGTGACTCAGAACGGTTTCGCCGAGGAAAATATTCATTTCGCGCTGCCGGTGGAAATCGCCGGCGGCGCTTGATTCGATCTTGCTTGCTGTGTTAAACGACGCCAGCCGCATCAAAGGAGCACTTATGCCGCGCATCGTTCACAGCGCGCTCAAAGTCGATGATCTCGAGAAGGCGACGGAGTTTTACGAAAAGGGCTTTGGCTTTGTGGAAATGGAAACGGGTCAGGTCATAGATCATACCTCGCGCCATCTCACTGACGGGACTATCGATCTTGCTTTGATCAAGTATGACAGCAGGAATCGGCGGAAGCGCGCGTTTCGGATTGGGACCGTGCATCCATCAATTCGCCATTGAAGTGGACGATATGGCCAAATCCGCCGCCGATTTGAAAAAATTCGGCTGCGAAATCATCGGTGATCCGGGAGTGGTTCCGATCAAGTTTCGCGCGCCCGGCGGTACCGCGGCAGGGATCGTTCCCACGGCGCGATACAAAAAGCCCGAGACCAAAGCCTAGCAGATACATACGACTCGCTAGTGGGCTAAGGCTTCCGACGGGCCCCATCACTTCATGTACAACTTTTTTCTCGTTGGCAAACAAATTTATCGGGCGTGAATTGTCGGCAACGCTCCCGTGAGTGATGGAGGGTGACGCGGATCGATAGGTGAGTTGCTCAACCAACGGCCGAAAGAGGTACAGGTGTTGATGAGTCCGACCCGGCGCTTGGCGCGTTTTGCGTTCGAGCTAAAATATCAAAAGATTCCGGCCGAAGTGCTTGATCGAGCCAAGGCATGTGTTCTGGATACTCTCGCCGTCTGTTTATATGGTTCGACGAAGCCATGGAGCCGCACGGTTACCGGATTAGTTCATGATTCCGGTTTGCGCGGGAGGTCGACCGTTCTCGGTACGAATTTTTCCCGGCAGCCAGCTCAGGCGACCCTGGCCAATGGCGTGATGGCGCACGCTTTCGAACTCGACAACGTGCGTCAGCCCGGCGCTGGTGTTCATCCCGGCGCCACAGCCTTCGTGCCAGCCCTTGCGATGGCGGAAGACAAGAGAGCTGATGGCAAATCATTGCTCAGCGCGTTTGTTGCCGGATGCGAAGTCATGTCGCGAATTGGCGTTGCCGCAGGCAACTCCCTCGAGAGAAGAGGTTTTCACGCACCGGGGCTGACCGGAACCTTCGGCGCGGCCGTTGCCGCCGGGTGTCTGCTCCGGCTGGACGAGCACAAAATGGCCAACGCGCTGGGGATTGCCGCTTCCTACTCCGGCGGCCTGATCGAATTTTCCCGCTGTCGGGAGGGCGCTATGGTCAAGCGACTGCATCTCGGCAAAGCCGCCGAGGGCGGCGTGACCGCCGCCCTGCTGGCGAGCCAAGGATTCGCCGGGCCTGAGAGCGTGCTCGAAGGAAAATTTGGTTTTTGCCAAACCTATTCGGATTCGCCGCAACTCGGTTCTCTCACCTATCGCTTGGGACGCGACTTCGAAAGCATGAATATCTGCATCAAACGTTGCGCTTGCCACATTAATGCCCATGCGCCGATTGAAGCGCTGCAGCAGCTGCGCGATCAATACAATTTTCGTCCGGAAGATATTCAGGAAATCCTTGTCGGTGGCATTGAAAAACTTGTGACCCACCATGCGATCTATCGACCCACCGACCTGATGATGGCGCAGTACAGCATTCCCTTCTGCATCGCGCTGAGCCTTTATGCGGACCCCACCGATCCCCAGTCGTTCAATGAAACGCGGCTGAAGAACAAAAACATGCGCCGCATCATGCGCAGGGTTAACTTGCTAGTCGATGACGAAATCGAACACCGCGGTTGGGACCGCGCAGCGCGCGTAACGGTAGTGCTAAATAACCAGGAACGCCGTTCGGCGTTGGTGATTCATTTTAAGGGTACACCGGATAATCCCTTGAGCCGCTCAGAGGTGGAAAACAAAGCGCGCAAACTGACCGCTGCGCTTTTACCTCCACGTCGGCTTGCCCGCTTGGTTGAGACCGTTGACCATCTCGACAAAGTTAACGACGTTTCACAACTCGGCGCTTTGCTCAAAATTTGAGATGAAGATCGCCGCAAGAGACGCTTTTCGCGCCTCGACGGACGATGAAAATTGCCCAGAGAACTTCTGCTGTAGAAATAAGCATATGCCTAGTTTTTAAGCGTGCGCTTCTGGAAAATACGCCCCTCGATCTTATAAGTCAGTAAATCGCCGATGCATTTATTCGTGCTGCTACTGGCATAGTGGTTGCGGTGAAGCACCCACATTCGACTCCAGTCAGTTCGTTTGCTCAATTCTTGCGCAGATAAAAAGGGGGAATAGCTCGTGGTGTACCATGGCAAGAACTTGGTAGCGATGTTCCTTGTATTTTTGGCGCTCTGGTTATCGGCATCGTTGACCTTCGCCCAAGACGTGACGCAAACAGCGCCGGGAGGGCCGGTAGTAACGACACCTGGCGCTCCTGCGCTACCCGTTCCCGCCGCTTCTGCGCCTCAACCGAAAATCGACAAAGGCGATACGGCGTGGATGCTCACTTCCGCGGCTCTCGTGCTGATGATGACGATTCCGGGTTTGTTTCTCTTCTACGGCGGCTTGGTGCGTCGCAAAAACGTCCTTGGTACCATCATGCATAGCTTCATCATTGTCGCCGTCATCAGTCTTCAGTGGGCGCTCTGGGGATACAGCTTGGCTTTCGGTCCGGACATCGGCGGTTTGATCGGCAGCAGCGACTGGTTCGGTCTCAATGGCGTCGGACCAAACCCCAATCCGGACTATGCCGCCACCATACCGCACGCTGCTTTCATGATTTACCAGATGATGTTCGCTGTGATCACTCCCGCGTTGATCACCGGCGCGTTTGCGGAGCGGGTAAAGTTCAGCGCGTTTCTCGTTTTCATCGTGCTCTGGGCCACGTTCATTTATGATCCCCTGGCCCATTGGGTCTGGGGCGTCAAGGGATGGATGCGTGAAATGGGCGCGCTGGATTTCGCTGGCGGGACGGTCGTGCATATCAGTTCGGGTGCATCGGCCCTGGTGGCAGCATTCTTGTTCGGCAAGCGAATCGGTTACGGTTTCGAAGCGATGCCGCCGCATAATTTGCCATTCAGTATAATCGGCGCCGGTCTTCTTTGGGTCGGCTGGTTTGGTTTCAATGCCGGCAGCGCCCTGGCAGCGGATGGCCTGGCTACATCGGCCTTCGTAGCCACTCACGTGGCAACCGCGGCCGCAACGTTGTCGTGGCTCGCCATGGATTGGATCCTCAGAGGTAAGCCGACCGTGTTGGGCGCCGCCAGCGGCGCCGTTGCCGGCCTGGTGGCCATTACACCGGGATCTGGTTTTGTCGGCCCGATCTCCGCAATTTGGATCGGCATCGGCGGCGGCATGCTATGTTCAATCGCCTGCAGCTTGAAGCCGCGCTTCGGCTACGACGACTCCCTCGACGTCGTAGGTGTTCACGGCGTTGGCGGCACCTGGGGAGCGCTAGCGACTGGATTGTTTGCTTCCAAAGCAATCAATCCTGCAGGCAACGACGGTCTCTTCTTCGGCAACCCGGCTCAGCTTGGAATTCAGTTTGTCTCCGTATTGGCAACCTTGGCTTTAGCCATCGTCGGCAGCTACATCATTCTTTCCATCGTAAAGGCCGTTATGGGACTCAGGGTCGCCGATGAAGAAGAGATGATGGGTTTGGATTTGAGCCAGCACAATGAACGCGCCTACGAATAGCGCAGCGCGTGGTTGTATGGCTGTGACGTCGAGAATGTGCTAACAGGATTGAGTTTTCAAATTAATTTTTACGATTGAGAAAGAGAGGAGCAGTTCCATGCCAGTGAAAGACGCCTTAGAGTTGGCGAAGAAGAACAAAGTCGAGATAGTGGATTTGAAGTTTGTGGATTTTCCCGGGCTGTGGCAGCACTTTTCCATTCCCGCGACCGAGTTATCGGCCGAGTTGTTTGAAGAGGGACTGGGCTTTGACGGCTCAAGCATCCGGGGATTTCAGTCGATCAACGAATCGGACATGATTTTGCTTCCCGACGCAGACACCGCCATGATCGACCCGTTCAGCGAACACTCCACCGTCAGCTTTATCTGTAATGTTCTCGACGCCGTCACCCGCGAGCCCTACACCCGAGACCCGCGCTACGTCACCCAGAAAGCCGAGAAGTATTTAAAATCCACCGGCATCGCCGATACCAGCTACTGGGGACCCGAGATCGAGTTTTTCATTTTTGATAGCGTGAGATTCGATCAGAACCAGCACGAAGGCTACTACCACATCGACTCCATCGAAGGCTTTTGGAACTCCGGCAACAACAGCGTCCCCAATTTAGGCAACAAGATCCGCTACAAAGAAGG
>Ga0207706_10003574_pt1 | contig 14847 bp, 14 predicted proteins | sample KBSC53metaG_FD_184318 | JGI IMG/M metagenome (GOLD analysis project Ga0207706, IMG submission 184318) | Corn rhizosphere microbial communities from Kellogg Biological Station, Michigan, USA - KBS C5-3 metaG (SPAdes) (version 2) | ecosystem: Host-associated > Plants > Roots > Rhizosphere > Soil ... | reverse complement strand
TCTCGAGCTCCTCGCGGGCGACCGTCCGGTCGTCGAACGGGATCTTCTGCCCGCCGCCGAACTCCTGCCCCTGCTCGTGGCCCTTGCCGGCGATCACGACGAGGTCGTCCGGCTGCGCCCGGCTCAGCGCCAGGGCGATCGCGGCGCGACGATCGGGCTCGACCTCGATGCAGATGCGGCGGTCGTCGGCCACGCCCCCGAGGATTGCGGCGATGATCGCGTCGGGATCCTCTGAACGCGGGTTGTCGGAGGTGATCACGGCGAGGTTGGCCAGCTCGGATCCCACGCGACCCATCAGCGGCCGCTTCAGCGGATCGCGATCACCGCCGCAGCCGAAGGCACAGATCAGCTCGCCCGAGGTCAGCCTGCGCGCAGCGCGGAGGACGTTCTCGAGCGAGTCGGGGGTGTGCGCGTAGTCGACGAGCACGCCGAAGTCCTGACCTTCGTCGACGGGCTCCATCCTCCCGGGCACGGGGTCGGCGGCGGCAAGTCCGGCCAGGGCCTCGTCGAGGTCCACCCCGAGCGCGAGGACGGAGCCGACTGCGGCCAGCGCGTTCTCGACGTTGAAGTGTCCGGGAAGCTGCAGCCGCACCGGTCGTATCGCGCCGTCCGCATCGAGCGTGAACGAGCCGCCGGCGGCGTCGAAGGTGACCTCCCGCGCGCTCAGGTCGGCGAGATGCCCGGCCGCCGAGAACGTCGTCAGCCGCGGGCCGCGGGCCGGATGCAGGTCGGCGGCAAGCCGCCGACCGTAGGGATCGTCGACGTTGACGACGGCCGCCGCCGGGCGATAGCCGGAGTCGGCCGGCACGAACAGGAGTCGCTTCGCAGCGAAGTAGTCCTCCATGCTCGGGTGAAAGTCGAGGTGGTCCTGGGTGAGATTGGTGAAGGCCGCGACGTCGAAGTGGATCGCGGCGGCACGACCGAGCTCGAGGGCGTGCGAGGAGACCTCCATCACGCAGGCCCGGTCGCCGGCGTCGAGCATCCGCCGGAACGTCCGCTGCAGGTCGATCGCCTCCGGGGTGGTCCGCTCGACCGGCTCCACCGCCCCGCCGACGACCTGCTTGACCGTGCCGAGGAGGCCGGTGCGGACGCCGGCCTCCTCGAGGATGGAGCGGACCAGGAACGCGGTGGTCGTCTTCCCGTTCGTCCCGGTCACACCGATCATGCGGAGCTCGGCGCTCGGATCGCCGAAGAACCGCGCCGCGATCGGAGCCATCGCCGCCCGCGAGTCGGGAACGACGAGCTGCGGAACGGCGACGTCGAGCTCGCGCTCGACGACGAGCGCCACGGCGCCGGCCTCGACGACGGCGGGCGCGAAGTCGTGGCCGTCGGCGGTGCTGCCGCGGACGCAGAAGAACAGCGCCCCGGGCCCGACGGCGCGGCTGTCGAACGCAACGTCGGCGATCTCGCGATCGGTCCCCCCTCCGGCGACCCGCGCCTCCCCGTCCGGCAGCGCGTCGCTTAGTTCGGCGAGCCTCATCGCCCGCGATTCTAGGAACGCGGTAGGCGGGGAAGGCCGCCGCCGCGCGGATCACTCGGTCGGAGCGATCCCGAGGTACGGGAGAGCGAACGAGGCGATCTGCCCGAATGCCGGCGCCGCGACCGAGCCACCGTAGTAGTCGCCGCCCTTCGGATCGTCGACGATCACGGCGACCAGCAGGCGCGGGTCGGCGGCGGGCGCGAAGCCGACGAACGAGGCGATGTACTGGGTGTCGGAGTAGGTGCCGTCGACGACCTTCTGGGCGGTGCCGGTCTTGCCGGCGAGGACGTAGCCGGGCACGCTCACCTCGGAGGCCGTGCCGCCCTCGCCGAGGACGCCCTCGAGCATCGTCCGCAGCTCGGCGGAGGTCTTCTTGCTGATCACCCGGGTGCCGGCGGAGTGCTCGACCGGATTGCCGTCGACCGACTCGATCAGCCGCGGCGTCCTCAGGATCCCGCCGTTTGCGATCGCGGCGTAGCCCTCCATCATCTGCATCGGCGTCACCGACAGCCCCTGGCCGATCGGCAGGTTGCCGATCGATGAGCCGGAGTACTCATCCGGCGTCGGGACGATGCCCTGCTCCTCGGCCGGATAGTCGATCCCGGTCGGCGAGCCGAAACCGAACTTCGAGACCCAGCTGCCGAACTCGCGGTCGCCGAGCTCCTGGCCGATCATCACGGTGCCGACGTTCGAGGACTGGGCGAGGATGTCGGAGACGCTGAGCGTCCGGTAGCCGACCTCGTGCGACTCGCCGATCGTCCGGTCGGCCACCTTGATCTCGGGCGGCACGTCGAAGGTGGTCTCGGGCTTGACGAGGCCGTCCTGAAGGGCGCCGGCGACGGTGAACGCCTTGAAGGTCGAACCCGGCTCGTAGGTGAAGCCGGTCGCCATGTTCGTCAGCTGGTCCGGGTCGGCATCGGAGAGGTCGCTGGGATCGACCGGCGGCCAGCTCGCCATCGCGAGCACGTCGCCGTCGGTCGGGTCCATGACGATCGCGGTCGCGTCCTCCGGCATGTACTTGTCGCCGATGTCGCCGAGGACCTTCTCGGTGTAGGACTGGATCCGGCCGTCGATCGTGAGCTGGACGTCGTGGCCGGCGGCGGTGCCGGTGACGACGTCGCGGTTGATCTCCTGGCCGAGCGCGTCCTTGGTGATCGCGACCTCGCCGTCGGTCCCCGCGAGCACGTCGTTCTCGGACTGCTCGACGCCGAACAGCCCCTGCCCGTCGTCGCCGATGGCGCCGATCAGCCGCCCCGCGTCCTTGCCCTGTGGATAGACGCGGCGCGAGTCGGGGAGGATCCCGATCCCGTCGAGCCCGAGCTTCTGGATGCGGTCCGCGGAGACGACGTCGACCTTCTGTGCGACGTACTCGAAGCCGCTCTGCGCCGTCAGCGAGTCGAGGATGTCGCTCTCGGGGACGTCGAGCACCGCAGCGAGCTGCTTCGCCTCCTTCGGCGGGTTCTTGACCTGATACGGCGTCGCGAAGATCGTCGCCGCCTCCTCGGAGACCGCGAGGGCGTTGCCGCGGCGGTCGAGGATCGCGCCGCGGATCCCTGGGACCTCGACGGTCGCGACCTGCTGGCTGCGGGCGTCGGCGCTGTACTCGCCGCCCTTGACGGTCTGCAGCCAGCCGGCGCGGACCATGACGACGCAGAAGGCGAGCGCGAAGGCCGCGAAGAGGAGGCCCACGCGCTTCTCGATCAGTCGCACCGGGCCTCGACTAGGGAGTCGTGGATGTGATCGGAGCGGCCGGGATCGTCGTCGTCGCCGGATCGACCGGCGCGGTCGTTGCAGTCGCCGCCGGATCGACCGCGACCGCTGCGGGGTCGGTCGGAACGGTTGCGGGGTCGGTCGTCGTCGCCGGGTCCGTGACGGCCGCCTCGACTCCCGGCGGGGCGTTCGCGATCAACCCGTCGGCGAGGCGCTTCGCGGCAGTCTCGGCGTCCGAGCTCTTGGCGCCGATGTAGTGGACGGCGTCGGGGGCGGGAACCGCGAGACCGAGCGCCGATGCGGCCTCGGTGATCCGTTCGTTCGAGAGCCGGTTGGCGATCCGCGCCCGCATGACGCTGTTGTCCTGCTGGAGCTCGTCGACCTTCGTCGAGACGCTGCTGCCCGACGCGCTGAGGCTGAGGCCGACGACGTTGAGCGCGACGATGCCGCCGAGCAGCAGGCCGAGCACCATGATCCAGGCGCGGCCGCGCGTCATCCCGACGACGAAGCCGGAGTCGGCGATGCCGCCGACGGCGTTGACGGGCAGCATCGCGACGCTGCCGCCGGCGGCGACCCGCGAGCGGGCGGCGGTGCTGCGCGGTGCCGAGCGCGGCTTTCGGGCCGGTGCCGCGGCGCGCGAACGTGGTGCTGGACGCGACTTCGGACGCGACTTCGGCTTCGGCTTCGGACGCGTGGCCGGGCGGAGTCGCGGCGAGGCGGCGGGGGCGCCCATCAACCGTCCTCCCCGCGATCGAGTTTGACGGCGACGCGGAGGTGGGCCGAGGCCGAGCGCGGGTTGTCGGCGATCTCGCCGGCGCTCGGGGCGATTCCGCCCCGGGTGACCAGCTTCGCCTCGGGCTCGAGGCCGCAGCGGCAAACCGGGAACTCGGGCGGGCAGACGCAACCGCGGGCGCGGTCGGCGAGGAAGCGCTTGACGCGGCGGTCCTCGAGCGAGTGGAACGAGATCGCCGCCAGCCGGCCGGCGGGAGCGAGCATCTCCCAGGCCTCGGGAAGCGCCGCGTCGATTGCGGCGAGCTCGTCGTTGACGGCGATCCGGATCGCCTGGAACGTGCGCTTGGCGGGGTTGCCGCGGCCGAACCGCGCCGCCGGGGGCAGGCCGGCGCGGACCGCCTCGACCAGCTCCGCCGTCGTGTCGAGCGGGCGCCGCTCGACGATCCGCCGCGCGATCGAGCGGGCATGCCGTTCGTCGGCGTAGTTGCGGAGGATCTCGGCGATCCTGCTCTCCGGCCATTCGTTGACGACCGTCTGAGCCGAGACGGCGGCGTCAGGGTCCATCCGCATGTCGAGCGGCGCGTCGAACGAGTAGGAGAACCCGCGCTCCCAGGCGTCGATCTGCATCGAGGAGACGCCGAAGTCGAAGAGGACGATGTCGGGGCGGAGTCCCTCGGCCGCGAGGTCGGCGAGGGCCGCGTCGAAGTCGGCGCGGATGAACCGCGCCTCGGCGGGGACGTCGCGTGCGATCTGCTCGAAGCGCTCGGCCGCCGCCGGGTCGCGATCGATCGCGATCAGCGTGCCGGTGGGACCGATCCGCTCGGCCAGCAGCCGCGAGTGACCGCCGCCTCCGAAGGTGCAGTCGACGACCGTCTCGCCCGGCCGGGGATCGGTCTCGCGGATCACTTCCGCGGCAAGGACTGGGACGTGCTCGGTCGGCATGTAGGTGAGGGTCACCATTCCACTACGTGCCTTCCGGCGACGAAGGCCGCAGTGTCGCGGCGATGCTCTCGGTCAGCTCCGGCGTCAGCTGCTCGTTCTCCTCGTCCTCCACGAGCCAGTGCTCCGGCGACCAGATCTCGAGCCGCGACCCCATCCCGGCGACGATGCATCGCCCCTCGAGACCGGCGTGCTCGATGAGCTGCCGACTGAGCCGGACCCGGCCGGCCGCGTCGAGGTCGGCCGACTCGGAATGGGCGAAGAAGCGGCGCTGGATCCGGCGCGCGTCGCGACTCATCGGGTTGAGGTGAGCAAGTGTCCTCTTCTCGTTCTCCTCGGCGGCCTTGGCCGGCCAGATCTCCACGCAGCGCTCGATGCCCTGCATCAGGACGATTCCCTCCGCGAACGAGGCGCGGTATCCGGCCGGGACCGTGATCCGGTCCTTCGAGTCGAGCGAGTGCTCGGTGCGGCCGCGAAAGGTCATCGATCAAGGGAGTTGAGCGTCGAAGTCGAAAGCGTCGGAATGCTGGTCGCCGGATGAAGTCGGGCCGGAGAGGTGAGGTGGGAGGAACCTCGCCTCCCCGGCCGTCCTTCGACTTGTGGTTCACAACTGGGCGCCACGGTAACCCACAACGCCCCACTTCGCAACACATTACTGGTCGCGCATTCCACAGCGTCCGTCGGACGGAGTTGCTAGCCAGGGCGGGCACGGGCGTTGAAACCGCTTGCGCAAGCCAATTACGGGGCGTGATTGGCGGGCGAGATGTCACCCCGCTCCTGCAATCCCGGTTGCAGCGGAGGAATCCCGTCGCCTCGACCGCGGGCGAGCCGCGCCGCGCTCGCGGATAGCCTCACCGCCATGAGCGAACCGCCGCCCGCCGATCCGCCCGGCTCGCTCGACGCCGACGACACCCGCAGCACTCACCTCGTGAGGCTGCTGCGGAGCCCGGTGACGATCAGCCTCGGCTCGGTGCTGGTGATCGCCTGCTTCGTCGGCGCGACGCTGGCGGCCGGCCCGCTCGCCGGGCTCGGGGCCGCCGCCGTCGGTGTCCTCCTCGTCTTCCTGATCGCCTGGGTGCTCGCCTCGGGCGCCGCGCGCGAGGACTTCTTCAGCCACTACGCGGCTGCCCGCGGTCTCAACCGGGCGTCGGGGCGGACCACGCTGCCGCCGACGACGCCGCTGCTCCGCAAGGGCGACCGCCGCTACGCCGAGGAGGTCATGAACGGCACCCTCCCGGGAGGCGCCGCCGGCGCGGTCAGCCTCTACACCTACGAGATCGAGACGACCGACAGCGAGGGCAACGACGACACCGATCACTACCGCTTCACGGTCGTCCTCCACGACATCCCGAGCGCCGCGCACAGCGTCTCCGACGTCTATTGCCAGCGCCGCGAAGGGTTCCGGTTCATGGACTCGGCCGAGGACGTCTTCCGGCGAATGCAGCGTCTCGAGCTCGAAAGCGAGGCCCTCGACAAGCGCTACGAGGTCTTCTACGGCGCCGGCGACGACACGAACTGGATGAAGCAGCTCTTCTCCCCCAGCTTCATCGTCTGGCTCACCGAGCGAACGCCGAAGGACTTCGCGTTCGAGTTCTCGGCGGGGAGCCTCTGCGTCAACGTCAAGGGCCAGTGCGACAGCGCCGCCGAGCTCGACGCGCTCTGCATCGCCGCCGGCGAGGTCGCCAAGCGCCTCGCCGGCGAGGCCGCCGAGTAATGAGCATGCTCAGCGAGATCGCCGGTCGGCTCCTGCGCCTGCCGGCCCCGGCGTCGCGCGAGGTCTCCGTCGAACCCGACCTGGCAGTCGAGATGGACGACGGAGTCATCCTCCTCGCCGATCGCTGGTCGCCGCCTCGCACCCGGTCGGCGCCGACGGTGCTGATCCGCTCTCCCTACGGGCGCAAGGGCGCCTTCGGCTTCCTGTTCGGCCGGATGCTCGCGGAGCGGGGGCTGCAGGCCGTGGTCCAGAGCGTCCGCGGGACCTTCGGCTCGGGCGGCCGCTTCGATCCGTTCGACGAGCGCGAGGATGGGCTCGCGACGCTGCGGTGGCTGCGGGCACAGCCATGGCACCGCGGCGGCGTCGGAATGACCGGCCCCAGCTACATGGGGCTCGTCCAATGGGCGATCGCGGACCAGGTCGATGCCCTCTCGCCCTCGGTGACCGCCTCGCAGTTCCGCGGAATGACCTACGGGGCCGGCACGATCTCGCTGGCCTCGGCGATGTCCTGGATGCTCCTGCTCGAGGTGCAGGAGCGACGGCTCGCACCGCTGCTGGTCGCCCACGGGCTCCGCAGGACGCTCCCGCGCCTCTACCACCAGACGCCGATCGCCGATGCCGACATCGGTGGGAGCGGAGAGCGGGTGCCGCTCGGGGAGTGGCTCGAGGAGCTCGCGCCCGACAGCCCGAGCTGGGGCACCCGCGACTACTCCACCGCGGTGGCGGACGTGACCGCGCCGGTCCAGATGATCGGCGGTTGGTACGACATCTTCCTGCCCTGGCTGATCGAGGACTTCAGCGCCTTGCGGGCCGCGGGCCGCTCGCCGCAGCTCGTCGTCGGGCCATGGAACCACCTCGCGCCCGACCTCGCCGCGTACAGCCTCAGGGAGGGGATCGCCTGGCTTCGCGCCCACCTGCTCGGGGATCGGCGGATGCTCTCCCCCGCCCCGGTACGGGTCTTCCTCACCGGGGCCGGCCGATGGCTGGAGCTGGACGACTGGCCGCCCGCGGACGCGAGCGGGTTGCGGCTGCACCTGGAGGCGTCTGGTGGCCTCTCGGCGACGGCACCGGGGGACGATGCGGGGCCGAGCCGCTACCGCTACGACCCCACCGACCCGACGCCGGTCCTCGGCGGCCCGCTGCTGATGGAGCGCCGCCCCGTTCGCGACAACCGCGAGCTCGAGGCACGCCCGGATGTCCTCACCTTCACGGCCGAGCCGCTGGCGGAGGCCCTCGACGCGATCGGTCCTGTCGAAGCGGACGTCTGGATGCGCTCCACCCGCGCCGACACCGATCTCTTCGTGCGGATCTGCGACGTCGACGCCGAAGGGGCGTCGTGGAACGTCTGCGACGCGCTGCTGCGGCTGACGGCCGGCGCGCCGGAGCGCGACGCCGACGGGATCGCGAGGGTCCGGTTCGAGCTTTGGCCCGTCGCCCACCGCTTCCTCGCCGGCCACCGGATCCGCGTTCAGGTCTCCAGCGGCGCTCATCCCCGCTACGCCCGCAACCCCGGGACCGGCGAAGACCCACTGCGTGCGATCGAGCTGGTCGCGGCCGATCAGGAGATCTTCCACGACTCCCTCCGCCCTTCGGCCGTCACGCTCAGCGTTGCTGGCCGGGGACCCTGACCCGCTCAGAAGCCCGGCAGGAGCGACCCGGAGTTGGCAACGATTGCTGCGGCGACGATCAACAGCACCGACGGGACGAGGAGGAGCGCCACCGCGAGCTGCATCTTCGGTGCCGCGCGGGCGGCCCGCTCCGTCACCTCGCGGCGCTGGTCGGCGCGCAGCGAGCTCGCCTGCTCGTGCAGGGTCCGCGACAGCGGCGAGCCGTGCCGGCGGGCCCGCTCGAGGGCCCCGGCGAGCGCGGCCAGCGTCGTTCCCCGCGAGCGCGCTGCAAGCGAGCGGAGCGCGACCGCCCGCGAGCTTCCGCACTCGATCGCCGCGACTGACGACGCCAGCTCCTCGCGAAGCGGGCCGGAGCTGTTGTGCATCGCCTCGACGAGCAGGGCGGCGATCCCGCGGCCGCTCGCGGCACCCGTCGCCATCAGGTCGAGCGCATCGGGCAAGGCCGCTTCGAGCCGGCGGCGGCGGCGCCGGACCGCTGCCTCGACCACGAGGTCGGGCGCGACGAACGCGGCGGCCGGTGTCCCGACGAGGACGAGCCAGCCGAGTCGTCCCGGCGCAGCCGGAGCGGCGAGGAGCGCCAGCGGCACCGCCGCCACCGCCGTCATCGCCTTGATCGCGAGCAGCTCCGGCGCCGAGATGCGCGCCGCGAGCCCGCCCGCGCGAAGGCGTGAGGTGCGCCGCGCGAGCATCGTCTCGAGGCCCCGCCCGGTCCAGCCGCCCGCGCCGCGCCCGACGCGCCGCCGCGCGATGCGCGCCGCCGCCTCGCCGCGGGCGCCGATCAGCTCCCGTGCGGCGGCGAGCGCAAGGACCGCGGTGAGGACGATGAGCAGGCTCATCGCCGCACCTCCCCGAGCTTGCGGATCGCCAGGAAGCCGGCGACCTGGAGGGCGCCGGCGACGGCGAGAAGCAGCGCCGATGCCGGCTCGGTGACCATCCCGGCAACGAACCCGGGCGCCATCAGCTCGACGAGGAGCGCCATCAACAGCGGCATCGCGACGACGAGGCCCCCGGTCATCCGCGCCTGGGCGGTCGCCGATCGTGCCTCCCGCTCCGCCCGGCTCCGCTGCGCGGCCGCGCGGCCATGGCGGCGCAGCAGCCCGGCGAGGTCGCCCCCGGCGCGCTGCTGCGAGAGCACCGCGACGGTCAGCGCCTCGATCCGCTCGGACGGAACCCGGACCGCGAGCGCGGCGAGCGCCCGCTGCGGGGCGATGCCGAGATCGAGGTCGGCGCAGACGCGCGCCATCTCGACCGCGCTCGGGCCGGTCAGCCCGGCGGCCGCGGCGGGAAGCGCGATCCGCAGCGAGCCCCCCACCGCCACCGAGTCGGCGATTGCGGACGCGATCGCCGGGATGTCGTCCTCGACAGCGAGCCGGTAGCGGCGGCGCCTGCTTCCCACCGCCCAGCCGGCGGCGGCGGGCCCGGCGGCCGCGAGCCCGGCGAGCGCGATCGAGCCGGTCGACAGCACCGCGATCGCGACGAGGACGGCCCCGGTCAGGATTCCGAGCCGGCGCCGCTCCGCCTCGCTCGGCGCCCGGTTCTCGCGGCCGGCCAGCATCAGGACCCCGACAGCGGCCTCGATCCATCGCTGCAGCGCGGGCAGCGCCGCGAGCCAGTCGCGAAGCGCGACGGCGATCGCCGCACCGCCGACGGCTGCGAGCAGAACCGGCGCCGCGGCGCTCATCGCCGCTCGCTCCGGCTCCAGATCGCCCGGACCGCCGGGGCGCCGGCGACCCGCGTGACCTCGCAGAGCTCGGCGGCGCGCCGCTCGGCGCCGTGACGCTCGAGGTGCAGCACCAGCTCGATCGCGTTGGTGAGCTGCTCGCTGACGACCTCGTGCGGGACCCCGAGCCCCGCCATCATCGCCAGCGTCTCGAGCCGGCGCAGCGCGTCCCCCGCCCCGTTGGCATGCACGGTCGAAAGCGCGCCGCGATGACCGGTGTTGAGGGCGACGAGCAGATCCATCGCTTCTGGCCCGCGAACCTCGCCGATCACGATCCGGTCGGGCCGCATCCGCAATGCGTTCCGGACCAGGTCGCGGATCGTCACCTCCCCGCTCCCCTCGATCCCTGCCGGCCTGCTCTCGAGGCGGACGACGTGCGGCTGGACGAGCCGGAGCTCGGCCGCATCCTCGATGGTGATCACCCGCTCGCCGGCGGCGATGAAGGACGAGAGCGCGTTCAGGACCGTCGTCTTGCCGGAGCCGGTGCCGCCGCTGACGATCAGGTTGCGGCGATCCGCCACCGCCGTCCGCAGCAGGTCGCGCAGCTCGGCGTCGAAGCTGCCCCGGGCGACGAGCTCGTCCGGGTCGGGGCGGATGCCCGCGAAGCGGCGTATCGACATCGCCGGCCCGTCCACCGCGAGCGGCGGGATCACGACGTTCACCCGCGACCCGTCGGGAAGCCGGCCGTCGGCCATCGGGCTGAGCTCGTCGACCCGGCGCCCGATCGGTCCGAGCACCCGTTCGATGACGTCGCGGAGCCCCTCCTCGTCGGTGAAGACGACGCCGGCCCGCTGCAGCTCGCCGCTCCGCTCGACCCAGACCTCCTCGTGGCCGTTGACGAGAACCTCCTCGACCTGCGGGTCGCGAAGCAGCTCTTCGAGCGGGCCGAGCCCGACCGTGTCGCGGAGGAGCCGCTCGGCGACGGCCTCGCGATCGGCCTCGGAGAGCAATGCCGCTCGATCGTCGACCAGCGCCGCGACGGCCTCGGGGAGGCCGGGGATCGCCTCGGCGCCGGCAACGGCCAGCGCCCGGCGCTGCTCGATGAGCTGTTCGCGCAGCTCCGCGGCGAGGCGGCCGACGTGGTCGGGGGAGGCGGCGCTCATCGGATCGGGATCAGCCTGATCTCGCGCGCGAAGTTCTCGGCCTCGATCAGCTCGAGCGCCTGCTCCCTGGTCAGAGCCAGGGTCGCGCTCCAGCCATCGCTGCCGGCCGCCGTCTCCTCGCCCGGCGCAGCCGGCGCGATCGCCAGCAGCCGGACGTCACGGGCAGCGACGCTCACCTTCGCCCGGCCTCCGGTGACGGGCTCGGCGGCAACGACGACGTCCACCCGCCGCGCAGCGCCGGGCCCGGCCAGCGCGCCGGCGCCGCCGACCGTAACGTCGACGGGATGAAGGGCGGCTTTGAGCCGCGGCCCGCGATCCGGCCGGGCGGCCGGGCTCCGCAGCTGCGAGCCGAGCAGGTAGGAGCCGGCCGGGACCGTGCCGGCAAGGCGCCGGCCGGAGACCTCGGCCGGATCGGCGATGGCGTCTGGCGGCAGGAACCGCACCGGCACCTCGCGGACTTCGAGCCGATCGAGGATCCGGCCCCGGAGCGCGGAGCCGGCCGCGAGCGGCCGCGTCAGCATCAGCACCGGCCGGGTCTCGCCGAGCTGCTCGTCGACCCGATCGCGGTAGGCGGAGGCGATACCGGCCGAGGCGATCCCGCAGACGACCGCGAGGGCCGCGAAGGCCGTCGCCCGCCCGCGACGGCTCATGCGCCGAGTGGCTCCCGCGACACCGGCAGCGTGATCGCCGCCAGCGTCCCGCCGCCGGGCGCCGGGCCGGCCGGGGTCGCCTCGCCTCCGTGGGTCGCGGCGACGTCGGCGACCACCCGGAGGCCGTGCCCGTGACGCGGCCCCCGCGCGCCGCTTTCGGCGCCGGTCCCGGCGGGCGCCGGACCGCGGTCGCGGACCTCGAAGCGGGCGTTGCCGCCGCCGGCCAGCACGCGGACCGTGACGACCCCGCTGCCGTGGCGGAGCGCGTTGACGACGAGATTGTCGAGCGCGGCGCCGAGCCTCGTCAGGTCGGCATCGATCTCGGCTTCGGGGCAGGCCCGCTCGACGACCACGTCGGCGAAGCTCCAGCGACGCTCGAGGCCCTCGAGGACGTCGGCGATCCGGGCCCGCCGAACCGCAACCCGCTCGACTCCGCCGTTGACGATCCCGTCGAGGTCGCGCAGTGCCGCCCGCGCCTGCTCGAGGCAGGCGCCGGCGCCACCGAGGTCGGGCGATGCCGACTCGAGCCCGAGCGCGATCGCCTGCAGCGGCCGCCGCAGCTCGTGCATGGCCCGGTTCATCCGGCGGGCGCGCCGGGCGTCCCTGAGAACCCTCGCGATCTCGACGAGCGCCACCGCGGCGACCAGGATCGGGACCCACGCGGCCACGGCATCACCCGGCCAGGAGGCGGTAGCCGACGCCCCAGCAGTTGATCACGTACATGCCGCGCTCGGGATCGAGCTTGCGGCGCAGGCGGCTGGCGTGCGAGTCGAGGGTCCGGGTCCGACCGGCTGTCTCGTATCCCCAGATGTCGCGCAGCAGCTCCTCCTTGGTGAACACGCGGGTCGGCTCGGAGGCGAGCGTGCGGAGAAGCTCGAATTCCTTGTTGGCGAGGACGACCTCGCGCTCGCCGACCGTGACGTCGCGCGTCGCCGGGTCGATCGAGAGCAGTCCGATCCGGGTCGGGCCGCGCCTCGTCCCGTCGCGGCGGGCCAGCAGCTTGCCGATCCGCTCGTGGAGCTCCTCGTAGAAGTAGGGCTTGACCAGGTAGTCGTCGGCGCCGGCGCGGAGACCGCGGACCCGGTCGGCGTCGCCGCCGCGGCCGCTCAGGGCGACGATCGGCAGATCGGGGTCGTAGGGAGGCGCGGGGCCGGTCGCGGCGCGGATCTCGCGGATCACGTCGAGCCCGGAGGCGTCGGGCAGGCCGATGTCGATCAGCAGGACGTCGGGCGTGGCGTAGCGGCAGAAGCGCAGCGCCTCCTCTGCGGTGGCGGCGGCGAGCGGCTCGAAGCGATCGGCCTCGAAGTTCTCGCAGAGCGCCTCGCGGGTGAGCGCGTCGTCCTCGCAGATCACGATGGTGGCGAGCTTTTCGGCGGTGGGCAGCATCCTCGCTCGTTCAACCCCGCGCCGGGACCGCCCGCCCCCGGGAGCGCGATCCGTGCTGACAATCAGCGCGATGAAGGAACTGTTCGCGACCCTCCGCCACCGCGATTTCCGGCTGCTCTGGCTGGCCGGCCTCGCGAGCGTGCTCGGCGACCGGATCGTGACCGTCGCGCTGGCGCTGTTCGTGATCGACCTGACCGGCGATCCGACCGACCTCGGCATCGTCCTCGCCGCCCATGCGGTCCCGCTCGTCGGGTTCATGCTGATCGGCGGCGTCTGGGCCGACCGGGTCCCGCGCCACCGGCTGATGGTCGTGACCGACCTCGTCCGCTTCGCCCTCCACGCCGCCCTCGCCGCACTGATCATCACCGGCGAGGTCGAGATCTGGCAGGTCGTCGTGATCGAGGCCATGTTCGGGACCGCCGAGGCGTTCTTCCGTCCCGCCTCGACCGCGGTCGTCCCGCAGACGGTCCCCGAGCGGGAGATCCAGGAGGCGAACGCGCTCGTCGGGATGTCGAACAACGTCTGCGAGTTCGTCGGCCCCGCCCTCGCCACGGCGCTCGTCCTCGGCGTCGGCGCCGGGGAGGCGTTCGCGGTCGACGCCGCGACGTTCGTGATCAGCGCCGCGCTGCTCGTCCGGATGAGCCCGCGCCGGCGCGAGGCCGCGGTCGGCGCCGACGTGGCCGGCGGCGAAGAGCCCGCGTCGATGCGGGCCCAGCTCCGGATCGGCTACGAGGAGGTCCGGGCGCGCGTCTGGGTCTGGGCGACGCTCATCGCCGCCTGCGCGCTGGTGTTCTGCGGCCTCGCGCCGTGGTTCGTCCTCGGGCCGGTCGTCGCCGAGGACAACTACGGCGGCACCGACGTCTACGGGATCGTCACCGCGGCGCTCGGGGCCGGGACGATCGTCGGCTCGCTCGCGGGAATCCGCTGGCGGCCGCTACGGCCGATGCGCATCGGCCTCGTCATGGGAGCGCTCTGGTGCCCGATGGCGATCGCCTACGCGGCCGGCGCGCCGCTCGAGGCGGTCTTGCCGGCGGCGCTCGTCGGCGGCTTCGGCTTCGCCCTCTTCGACGTCTGGTGGCTGACCGCGCTCGCCGAGCGGATCCCGCCCGACCGGCTCTCGCGGGTCAGCTCCTATGACTGGATGGTCTCGCTCGGTCTGCTGCCGGTCGGCTACCTGCTCGCCGGGCCGCTCGCCGACGCGCTCGGGGCCGCCGAGGTGCTCGCGGTCGGCTCCGCGCTGGCGATGATCGCCTGGCTGCTCGCCCTGCTGCCGCGCGAGACCCGAGCGCTCGAGCGGCACCCGCGCGCGACGGGAGCGGAAGAGCCGACGACGGGCGAGTCGTGGATCGGCTTCCCCGACGTCTGAGCATCCACTGGCAGCTCCAGGACGGCAGCGGCGCGCGGCTCGAAGGCGGTTCGGAACGGGGGAACCGCCTCGAGCCTGCGAATCTCCCTCCCGGCACTGTCGAGGAAGACGATGTCGATCGGGAACCGCATGCCGAACGTGTGGACGCTGCGGCAGCGCGGGATCAGCAGCCCGGGGCCGGCGCGCTCGCGGCCGAGCAGCGCGAGGCCGAGGAGCCGGGAGCGGAAGCCGGTCGCCACCGGGACGTCGATGCCGCCGGCCCGGAGGCGACCAAGACGGCGAAAGCGGCGCGGCTCGATTACCGGTTGTGTGTCCGGTTTTTCTCGCGCCTGATTGCGATGGCCTCAATCACGTCCGGCAGCAGCCGCAATCGCGGCGAGCACCGGCCGTAATCGCGTCCGATTGTTTCTCTACATGCG
>Ga0207706_10003572_pt1 | contig 14848 bp, 13 predicted proteins | sample KBSC53metaG_FD_184318 | JGI IMG/M metagenome (GOLD analysis project Ga0207706, IMG submission 184318) | Corn rhizosphere microbial communities from Kellogg Biological Station, Michigan, USA - KBS C5-3 metaG (SPAdes) (version 2) | ecosystem: Host-associated > Plants > Roots > Rhizosphere > Soil ... | reverse complement strand
CCAGTTCGTGTTCAAGCAGGCGGTGTCGGTCGGCGACCTGCTGAGCTTCTATGCCCGCGTCGAGCGCATCGGCCGTACCTCGATCACGGTGCATGTGGAGGTCTACGCCGAGCGCAACCCGGCCAACCCCACGGTGGTGAAGGTGACCGAGGCCAACCTCACCTATGTGGCGATCGACCAGGAAGGTCGGCCGCGGGAGATTCCGGCTCCCAAGTGACGACCTCGCGCATCCACTGCAGCCGCTGGCGCGTGGTGCTGCCGGTCATGCTCTTGACGACCAGCGTCATCCGTTCGCGCTCCACCGGCTGCGGCGCCAGCATCGGGTGCGGCAGCAGGCTCGCGAGCCAGGCCGCCTCCACCGGCGTGAGGGTGGACGCCGGCTTGCCCAGGTAGTGCAGCGAGGCCTGCTGCGCGCCGCACACGCCCGGCCCCCAGGGTGCCAGCGCGAGATAGAGCTGCAGGATGCGGCCCTTGCCCAGCGTGCGCTCCATCTCCACCGCATACAGCAGCTCGCGCAGCTTGCGCGACACATGGCGCTCGTCGCCGGTGAAGAGCTGCTTCGCGAGCTGCTGCGTCAGCGTGCTGCCGCCGCCGCGCACCGCGTGGGCCTGCTGGTTGGCATCGAACGAGGCGAGCATGCCGTCGAGGTCGTAGCCCGGGTGCTCGTAGAAGCGCTGGTCCTCGGCCGCGATCACCGCGCGCTCGAGCCAGCGCGACGGCAGCTTTCGGCCTGCGCCGAGGCAGCGCGCGGGCAATTGCGCGCCGAGCAAGGCCTCGGTGCCGAGGCCGCTGACGCTGAAGCCGTCGACCACCGGCTTCACCGACCATGGCCCCTGCGGCAGCGTGACGCGCCAGCTCGCGGCCAGCGTGCCGTCGATCTCCGCACGCGACAGCTCGGGCAGGCCCGGCCCCAGCAGCGCGGCCAGCGTGCCGATCGGCGTCGGCGCCAGCTCTCCTTGCAGCTGTAGCGTCTTGGTCGACAGCCGGCCCTGCCAGGGCAGCACGACCGCGCCGCTGGCCAGGTGGCCGCTGAGGCGCCAGTCGCCGTCGCGGTGCACGCTCAATTCCGCGGCAGGCAGCGTCAGCGGCTCGGCGCCGAGCGCCGGCAGGCGCAGCACGCAGGGCGCACAACGCACGAGCAGCACATCGCTGCCGGGCTGCCATTGCAGGCGGGCCGGGCCCACCGGCGTGTCGACCACCCGGCCATCGAACCAGCGCGCGAGCTGCGGATCGGTGGCCGCCTGCAACAGGCGCGGCACCGAGAGCTCGAGGCGCGGCGCATGCCCGCCGCGCCACAGCGGCACGCTCGTCGTCCACTCCCCGACCATCGGCCGCAGGCGCAGCCACAGCGCGAACGCGAGCAGCAGCAGCGCGAACAGCGCCGCGAACGTCAACCCGGCGAGCGACCAAGCCGCCCGTCGGCCCCAACGCGTCTTCATGATCCTGGTCCCTCTACAAGGCCTGCGCCGTGGTGACGGCCTGCCACGGCCCGGTCGAACGGCCGAGCAGCGCAGCCCAGTACCAGTGCGAGGTATCGGTGAAGGCCTCGCCCTTCGCGTCGACGATGCGCTCGCACACGCGCAGCCGCGCGCTGCCGCGCTCGGCATCGAAGCAGCGCCAGCGCCGCTGTTGCGCATCCGTCTCGAGGTGGGCCGCGGCGATGCGGTAGCCGAGGCCGCGATAGCAATCGGCCGCCGGGTGCAGCATGCGCGTGGGCTGGTCGACCTGGCGCAGCACCAGTTGCCGGTGCCCGTCGGTCATGCGCGCGATCGCGCCGGGGAAGCGCGCCGCGAAGCGCTGCTCCACCTCGCTGAGCGCCATCGGGCGCAGCGCCCGGCCATCCCACTGCGCGGGCCACTCCGGCGCCGCAGCCTGCACCGCTTCCGCGGCGCGCCACTGCAGCCCTGCGGCCGTGAGCGCGCACAGCAGCAGCGCACCGGCATACACGCCCTTGACGAGGGCCGCCGTCCGCAGGCGACGCAGCGCCGACTCAACGTGCCGCATGGCCCGCCTCGCCGCGCATCAGGCCCACGATCACCGCGCACACACCGGCCAGCGCCACGAGGCCGATGGCATCGTGCGTCCACGATTGCAGATGCAGTGCGCCGCCCTCCTTCGCGACCAGCACTGTGTTGCGCAGCACGTTGCCGAGCAGCACGGTCAGGCCTACCCACGGCAGGCGGCGCAGGAAGCGGCCGTCGGCGACGCCGTTCCACAAGGCCACCGCGCAGGCCGCGCAATAGCCCAGCCAGGCAAGCTGCACACCGGAGCATGGCGCATCGACGATCACCAGCTGGCCATTGAGCATCAGGCTCGCGCCACTCGGCTCCGCGATCAGGCCTGCGGCCTGCAGCAGCAGCGCGCTGCACTGCGCGGTGAGCCAGCGCAGCGGATAGCCGACGTAGAACTGCAGCGAGGCCACCACCGGCAGCGAGAGCAGCAGCAGCCCGAGCACCGGCAGCACCGCGCTGCCCGGCACGCGAAAGGCGGCCCAGCAGCACGCCAGCGCCAGCGCCGCAATGACCGCCAGCGCGAGCCACGGCAGCACGCCGATGAAGGCGGTCGCCGTCACCGTGAGGCACAGCGCGGCCAGCAGCCACGGCAGGCGCGCGGCCGAGCGGCAGGCCAGCCGACCCTTCACAGCGGCCAGCCCGAGCAAGGCCAGCGCCACCAGGCCCAGCGGCTCGTCGGAGCCATCGGCCAGCCGCCGCACGGCCCACCAGCCCACCGGCCACAGCGCGGCCAGCTGCAGGCCCAGCCACATCGCGGGCGGCAAGGCCTCGACACGTGAAGCCCAGCGTAGCCAGCCTGGCACCACCACGCGGCGCCGGCCCGGCTGCGGCGCGGCGGCCATCGATCCCACAAGAATGCCCGTCATCCTGGCCTCACTCGACGGAAACGTCGTGCTTCGCGGTGCGCCTGCGCGCCCGCAAGCCCCACACCAGCACCAGCAGCATCACCACCACCGCACCCCACAACTCGGGCTCGGGCGTGCTCGGCACCGCGGCCCCGACCGCGAGGTCGCCCACGCCCTCGGGCAGCGGCGAAGGCTGGTTCACCGCTTCGGGCGCCTGCGTGGTGCGCACGCGCTGATCCACCGCGATGAAGCTGGTGTAGTCGGTGAGCAGGCTGTAGCGCAGGCCGAGAGCGGTGATGGCCTCCTTCTGCGCCTGGCCGCCGACCAGCGCCTCCTCGTCGGCCAGCGCGGCGATGCGCTCGCGCGCCCACAGGTGGCGCAGCGCCACCGCATCGCGAGAGACCGCGCCGTTCACGTCGAGCACCATCTGCTGCAGGCCGTTGGCGTTGCGGCCTTCGACGATCAGCTTGCCGCGCGGCTCGCCCTTCCACTTGCCGAACAGCAGCACCGGGCGGGCACCGAGCACATCAGGCAGTTGCGCGGGCTCCACGTCGTAGACCTGCAGGCCGTCGAACCGGGCCTTCACCTGCGTGAGCACCGGCGCCTCGATCATGCGGCGGAAGCGCTCGGCCTGCTCCCGCGCCTGGTCGGGCTTGGTGATGATGAAGGCCTCGCCCTGCCCTGCCCGCGCGATGCCTTCCATCAGCTGGCGGTTGACCGACGAGCCGATGCCGAACGAGAACACGTTGCTCTGCCCGAGCTGGTTGCGGATCAGCTGGAACACCTCGCGCTCGACCGTGACATAGCCGTCGGTGATGACCACCACGTTGCGCGACACGTCGGCACGCTTAGGGCTGGCCGCGATCTGGCGCAGCGCCGGCACGATCTCGGTGCCGCCCGAGCCCATCTGCTGGTTCAGCATCTCGAGCGCGGCATCGATGTTGGGCTGCGTGGCCGGCACCGACTCGTGCGCCAGCGTGCGGGCGCTGCCGGAGAACAGCATCACGTTGAAGCTGTCGCTAGGGCGCAGCGTGCGCAGCAGCTCGCGCATCATCACCTTGGCGGTGTCGAGCGGGTAGCCGTGCATCGAGCCGGAGATGTCGACCACGAAGACGTAGTCGCGCGGGACGATCGCGGCGGCCGGCACCGCCTTGGGCGGCTCGACCATCGCGAGGAAAAAGTTCTCCTCCTCCCCTTGGAACAGCGTCAACCCCGACTCGATGGCATCGCCCGCCAGGCTGTAACGCAGGATGAAATCCCGGTTGTTGCGCGGCTTGGCGTCATCCTTGAGGCTGATGTTCAGCCGCTTGTCGGCCGGGCGCACCACGTCGATCGCGTGGCTGGGCGAGCTGACGTCCTTGACGATCAGCGGCGTGGCCATCGTCAGCTTCAGGTCGAAGCCGGCGGGCGAGGCCTCGCCTTCGCGCAGATAGGGCGACGCCACCCATTTCTGCTGCGCGGCCTCGCCGGCCGGCGAGTTGTAGCGCGGGCCCACCACCGTGGGAAACACGAACTCGTAGCGGCCGTCGCGCGGCACGATCAGCTCGGTGTAATGGAGCTCGACCCGCACGTCGTCACCGGGCAGGATGTTGGCCACGTTCATCTGGAAGACGTTGGGCCGCTGCTGCTCGAGCAGCGCGGCCGTCTTGCCTTCGGTCTTGGCCTGCTCGTACTCGATGCGGGCGGCCTGCTTCTCCTTGATGCGCGCGGTGAGCAGCCGGTCGGCCAGCCGCACGTTCATCGCATGCACCGCGGCCTTCGTCGAACCCGGGAAGACGTAGATCGCTTCCAGCGGGTGCGTGCCTTCGTTGCGGTATTGCTGCGTGACGGTGACGTCGGCGATCGGCCCGAGGATCTTCACCTCGACCTGCGTGCCCTTCAGCGGCAAGCGATCCACCGACAGGTCGGCGCTCTTCACCGCGAAGTACGGGCTCTCGGTCTTCAGCACCGGCCCGGCCTCCTGCGCCTGCGCTGAGGTGCACATCACCACGAAGGCCGCACCCGACAGCAGCACCGTTCCAATCCACGACAAGATCCTCATCACCGCTCTCCTCTTCCTTCCCGGCGTCTGCCGGGTCATGGGGCGCAAGGTTCGCGGGGGGAGGAGAAGCGCGTTTGAAGTGGCTGGGAGTGGTTTGTGAAGTCTGGGTGAAGGGGGTCGAGGGCCAGTGGATGCGGCAAGGCCCTGGGCAGCGCTCCTAGCAAGAGAGCCATCAGCTCCCCGGCACGCTCCTGCGCAATGCCAACACCGCCACAGCCCCCGGCCCATCCGCCGCATTCTTCAGGCTCACCTCGCCCCGGTGCAACTCGGCGATCTCCTTCACGAAGGTGAGCCCCAGGCCCGTGCTCTTCTTCCGGTTGTGCGGGCGCGCGAGTGAATAGAACTTCTCGAAGACCTTGTCCGACGCATAGTCGGGAATGCCGGGCCCCTGGTCACGCACCTGCACCTCCACGCTGCGCAGCGTGGACTTCAGGCTCAGCTGCACCACACCATTGGGCGGCGAGAAGTCGAGCGCGTTGTCCACGAGGTTGGTGATCGCGCGGCGCAGCAGGAACGCATCGCCCTCGACCACGAGCGCCGTCGCGTTGGGCGGCGGCTCGAAGCGCACCTCGATGCCGCGCCCCGCGCCGCTGGCCCGCGCGCTGCTCGCGATCTCGTCGAGCAGCGGCGCGAGCGCCACGTTCTCGATCTTGTCGAGCCGGCGCCGCGACTCGATGTCGGCCAGCTCCATCATGCGGTCGACCAGCTCCTGGATGCGCTGCGTCTCGCGGGTGATGTTGGCGAGGAAGCGCTGGCGGTCCGGCTCCGGCATCGGCTCCTGCAGCAGCTCCGATGCGCCGCGGATCGCCGACAGCGGGCTCTTGATCTCGTGCGTCAACGTCTGCACGTAGTCGGCCACATAGCTGCGGCCGGCCAGCGCATCACGCATCTCGTCGTATGCCGCCCCGATCAGCCCCAGCGCGGAGCGGGACAACCGGGGCAACGAAAACTGCCGCTGGCTGCGGACATGGCGGATGTAGTCACTGACGATGCCGAAGGGCCGCACCAGCCACGCCGAGAGGATCACCATCAGCAACAGCACCGCGACCACCGAATACAGACCCACCAGCAGCGTCTTGCGCCGCGCCGCCTCGACGAACTGGCCGAAGCTCTGCACCGGCTTGCCGACGCTGACCACGCCGACGATGCGCTCCTGCCAGCGGATCGGCGCGGCCACGTACATCACCGCGCTGCGCTCATTGCCGTTGACATCCTGCGAGGTGCGGGCGCCGTACTGCCCTTTCAGCGTGAGGCTCACGTCGCGCCAAGCCGAATGGTCGGCGCCCAGTGGCTCGCCCTGCGAATCGAACAGCACCCGGCCCTGCGCATCGGTGACCGTCGCCCGCAGTTCCACCTTGGCCTTGCGCAGCGAGAAGATCTGCGCCTCGAAGCGGCGTGCGTAGAGCGACTGGAACAGCGGCTTCAGCGGCTCGACCTGGGGTGCGCCATCCTGCAGCATCTGCTGCTCGATCAGCGTGGCCATCAGCTGCGCCGTCTCGACCAGCGACTCCTCGGCCGATTCGCGGTAGCGCGGGTCGATGTCTGCGAGGATCGTGTAGAGCAGGAAGCCCACGCCCAGCAGGTAGCCGAGCACCACGCCCAGAAACACCCGATTGCGCTTGCTCACGGGATCAGATCGAAGCGGGCAGGTCTTCGGCCAGCGCGTAGCCGCTGCCGCGGTGCGTGCGGATCGGGTCGACGTGGGGCGCGATGGCCTTCAGCTTGGCGCGCAGCGTCTTCACGTGGGCATCCACGGTGCGGTCGATGCTCTCGCCGGGATCGTCCCACACCAGCTCCAGCAGCTCGTCGCGCGAATAGACGCGGCCAGGCCGGCCGACCAGCGTGCGCAGCAGGCCGTATTCGTAGCGCGAGAGTTCGAGCAGCCTGCCGTAGAAGCGGATCTGGTGGCGCTCGGCGTCCACCGTGAACGGCAGCGGCGCCGCAGCGGGCGTGGCGCCGTTGCCGTTGGTCGCCGGGCGCTGCGCCCGGCGCAGGATGGTGCGGACGCGGGCAACCAGCTCACGCGGCGAGAAAGGCTTGGCGACGTAATCGTCGGCGCCCAGCTCCAGCCCGACCACGCGATCGATCTCGTCGCTGCGTGCCGTGAGGAAGACGACCGGCACATCCGCGTGCTTCTCGCGCAGGCGCTTGAAGACCTCGAGGCCGTTGATGTCGGGCAGGCCGATGTCCAGCAGCACCAGCGCGGGTGTGTTGACGTTGGCATCGTCCAGCGCCTGCTGGCCGGTGGCGAACCAGTGGGGATCGAAGCCGTCGGTCGTGAGCGCGTAGCGCAGGGTGTCGGCGATGCCGGGTTCGTCTTCGACGATCAGGATGCGGGGCTTCATGATTCTGCGAATCATAGGGTGTCGGCTCTTTTGCCTGGGCTTCTGGCCCTGCGGGGCAGAAACCTCACTCAATCGACAAAGAAATCAGGAATGAACTCCGAAGTCCCAGCCACGACGCTATACCGATCCAACTCGGTCACCCCATGCAAAGCCAGCCACTCATCATCGATGAGAAACCTCCCCGTCACCTCCCGCGCATCGCTGGTCAACAGCAGGTAAGCCGCATCCGCCAGGATCTCCGGCGTCCGGCACTTGCCCACATCCACCCCCGGGATCATCTGCAACGCCGCCGTCGCGATCGCCGTCCTGGGCCACAGGCTGTTCACCGCGATGCCCAGCGGCTGGAACTCCGCCGCATGCCCCAGGGTGCACATGCTCATCCCGTACTTGGCCATCGTGTAGGCCGTGTGGTTCTTGAACCAATGCGCCTTCATGCTCAGCGGCGGCGACATGTTCAGCACATGCGGATTGCGCCCCGCCTGCGCGCTCTTGCTCAGCTCGGCCAGGCAGGCCTGGGTGCAGCAGTAGGTGCCGCGCACGTTCACGCCGAACATCAGGTCGAAGCGCTTCATCGGCGTGGCCGGTGTCGGCGTGAGATGGATCGCGCTCGCATTGTTGACGAGGATGTCGATGCCGCCGAAGCGCTCCACCGCCTGCGCCACGGCCGCGGCCACGGCGTTCTCGTCGCGGATGTCGGTGGGGATCGGCAGCGCCTGGCCGCCCGCCGCCTCGATCTCTTCGGCCGCGCTGTACAGCGTGCCGGGCAGCTTCGGGTTGGGCTCGGTGGTCTTGGCGATCAGCACGATGTTGGCGCCATCGGCTGCGGCGCGCTTGCCGATGGCCAGGCCGATGCCACGCGAAGCACCGGTGATGAAGAGCGTCTTGCCCTGCAGGTCGCGGGTCATCTCGGGTCTCCTGTCGTTGTGGGTCGTGGGGGCGCCAGCCGCCGCGCGAGGTGCAGCGCCAGCAGTTCGCCGCAAGCCCGGTACACCGGCTCCGCGGGATGGAAGCCGTCGTGCGCCATCACCTGGCGCCCCAGCGGCACCGGCATCGGCACATGCGACACATCGCCGCGCAGGCTGCCGCGGGTGGCGGCCCATTGCGCGAGCGAGCGATCATGGCGGCGCGCGTCGGCGCCGGCGATCCAGCGCAGCGGCTGCGGCAATGCGGGGAACTGATGCACCGCCGGCAGCGCGGCAAAGGCGACGTGGCGCACCTGCAAATTCGCGATCAGCCAGTCGGCCAACGCCTCGCGTGCGGCGATCGCGCGATGCGTGGGCACCTGGCCCACCACGTCGTTCACGCCCAGCACGGCCACCGCCAAGTCGGCCGGCGCAGGGCGCACGTCGCGCACCAGGTCCAGCGCTTCCGCCGAGGTGATGCCGGAGCGCGCCACGAGTTGCCAGCGCACGCGGCGGCAGGCCTGCTGCGCAAGCGCCCGGGTCAGCTGGCCGGCGAGCGCCGCATCCTGCGTCTTCACGCCGACGCCGGCGGCCGACGAATCGCCGACGATCAGCACACGCAGCGTCTCGCCGCCCTCACCGACCTCGCCTTCGCGATCGCCCTCGGCCTCGGGCAGGCGCGGCGTGCGGCGGCGCGTCCACAGGCCCTGCGCCACCAGCAGGGGGCTCAAGGCCAGTTTCAGCGCCAGCGACATCGCGTCGGGGCCGGATGGGTCAGAACTTGGAGAAGTCGGGCTTGCGCTTTTCGAAGAAGGCCTGGAAGGCCTCGCGCGCCTCGGGGCTGCGCAGGCGCTGGCCGAAGATCTCGGCCTCGCGCTGGATCGTCGGCAGCAGCGCATCGGCCAGCGGCTGGCGCATCAGGCGCTTGGTCTCGCGCACCGCGCCGGGCGGCAGCTGGTTGAAGCGTTCGGCGATGCGGCGGGCATGCGCCACCACTTCGCTGGCCGGCAGCACCGCGTTGGCGATGCCGCATTCCACCGCTTCGGCCGCGGTGAACGGGTCGCCCAGCAGCAGCTTCTCGGCCGCCTTCACGTTGCCCAGCAGGCGCGGCACGGTGAGGCTGGAGGCGAACTCGGGCACCAGGCCCAGGCTCACGAAAGGCATCGCGAGGCGGGCCTCGTCGGAGACGTAGACGAAGTCGCAGTGCAGCAGCAGCGTGGTGCCGATGCCGATGGCCGCGCCGGTCACCGCGGCGACCACGGGCTTCTCGCAGCCGGTGAGCGCCTTCATGAACTGGAACACCGGCGAATCGGCGTTCTGCGCCGGGCGCTGCATGAAATCCTCGAGGTCGTTGCCCGAGGTGAAGATGCCGGGCTGGCCGGTGATCAGGATCGCACGCACCGTGTTGTCGAGCTGCGCGTCGTACAGCGCATCGGCCATCTCCTGGTACATCGCGATCGTGATCGCGTTCTTCTTCTCGGGGCGGGCGATCTCGATCGTGGCCACGCCGTTGATCGTGGCGGTCTTGATGCTCATGCTGTCTCCTGTGGAGTGGGTTCAGTGCGCCAGCCACTGCGGCACCTGCGGCCACAGCTGTTGCGCGAATTGCTTGCGGAAGAAGCCGAAGTGTCCGATGCGCCCGACGCCCAGGTCGGCCGGCGCGATGCGCCGCATCTCGCGCGGTGCGTTGGCATAGAAGCCGTGCAGCGAGGCGGTGTTCTGCGCGGACATGAATTCATCGTCGGTGAACGAGAGGCTGAGGATCGGCGTGCGCACCGCCGCATAGCGCTCGCGCCAGGATGCACCGCCTTCGCTCATCAGGTAGTCACGGTGGAGACACCAGCGCCGCCACTGCGCCATCACGCCATGCGGCAGGTCGCCCACCTTCCTCAGCGCCCGGCCGGGAAAGTAGCCGTAGAGCCGCAGCGCCAGCGGCGCGATGAAATACCACAACCACCACACATAGGCGCGCAGCTGTGGCGCGTTCTGCAGCCAGTAGCCGCTGCCGGTTCCCACCGTGACCACGCGCGACACCCGCTCGCGGTTGGGCACCAGCCCGAAGATCTGGCCGCCGAGGCTGTGGCCCAGCCAGTGGATCGGTGTGCGGGCCTCGACCCGCGCATCCAACCAGGCCAGCGCGGCGGCCGTGTCCTGCTCGGCCCAGGTGACCACATCGGCCTGCAGGCCCTTGAGCGATTTGCGATGCTGCTGCGGCCGCGACGCGCCCATGCCGCGGTAGTCGAACGTGAGGACCGCGAAGCCCTGGCCCGCCAGCCACTGCGCGAAATCGGCGTAGTAGCGCTGTGCGACGCCCATCGCCGGCACGATCAGCAGCGCAGCCCGGGCTTCGGCCGGCTCGCCGTAGAGGTGCCCGTGGAGCACGAATCCATCGGCGGCATGAAAGCTCACGGGCGTCATCGCGTCTCCTCAGGTCTAGACGACCTCGTGCACCGGCACGGCCGCGATGGCCGTGCCGATGTCGGCGAAGCAGATCAAAGGACCTCGAAGATGCCGGCGGCGCCCTGGCCGGTACCGACGCACATGGTCACCATGCCGTACTTCTTGTTGTTGCGCTTCAGCGCATGGATCAGCTGCGCGGAGCGGATCGCGCCGGTGGCACCCAGCGGGTGGCCCAATGCGATGGCGCCGCCGTAGGGGTTGACCACCGCCGGGTTCAGGCCCACGGTGTTGATCACCGCGATGGCTTGCGCCGCGAAGGCTTCGTTCAGCTCGATCCAGCTCAGGTCGTCGAGCTTCAGGCCGGCGTACTTGAGCGCGGCGGGGATCGCCTCGATCGGGCCGATGCCCATGATCTCGGGCGGCACGCCGCGCGACGCGAAGCTGACGAAGCGCGCCAGCGGCTTCAGGTCGAACTGCTTCACGGCTTTTTCCGAAGCCAGGATCAGCGCGCCGGCGCCGTCGCTGGTCTGCGAGCTGTTGCCGGCGGTGACGCCGCCCTTGGCGGCGAACACCGGCTTCAGCTTGGCCAGGCCCTCGAGCGAAGTGTCGGGGCGCGGGCCTTCGTCGACGTTGACGGTGCGGGTCTTGATGCCGATCTCGCCGGTGGCCAGGTCGGGGAAGCGCTCGACGATGTCGACCGGCGTGATGCTGTCCTGCAGCTCGCCGCTCTGGATCGCCTTCAGCGCCTTCAGGTGCGACTGCAGCGCGAACTCGTCCTGCGCCTCGCGCGAGACCTTCCACTGCTGCGCGACCTTCTCGGCGGTGAGGCCCATGCCGTAGGCGATGCCGACGTTCTCGTCCTTGGCGAACACATTGGGGTTGAACGACGGCTTGTTGCCGCTCATCGGCACCATGCTCATCGATTCGCAGCCGCCCGCGATCATCACGTCGGCCTCGCCGACGCGGATGCGGTCGGCCGCCATCTGCACCGCGGTGAGGCCGGAGGCGCAGAAGCGGTTCACCGTGACGCCGCCCACCGAAGAAGGCAGCCCGGCCAGCAGCGCGCCGACGCGCGCCACGTTCATGCCCTGCTCGCCCTCGGGGAACGAGCAGCCGACGATCGCATCCTCGATCGCCTTCGGGTCGAGGTTGGGCACGCTCTTCAGCGCGGCCTGCAGCGCCGCGACCAGAAGATCATCAGGACGCGTGTTCTTGAAGTAGCCGCGGCCGGACTTGCCGATCGGGGTGCGCGTGGCCGCAACGATGTAGGCCTCTTGAACTTGCTTGGTACTCATGAGTTCGATACTCCTAGATCAGTTGCGCACCGGCTTGCCCGTTTGGAGCATGCCCATGATGCGTTCTTGCGTCTTCGGATGCTCCAGCAGCGAGCAGAAATGCTTGCGCTCCAGCGCCATCAGGTATTCCTCGGTCACCAGCGAGCCGGCTTCCACCTCGCCACCGCACACCACGTCGGCGATCAGGCTGCCGATGTGATAGTCGTGCTGGCTGATGAAGCCGCCGTCGCGCATGCCGACCAGCTGCGCCTTGATGGTGGCGATGGCCGAGCGGCCGGCGGCCGGGAAGGCCTTCTTCAGCGGCGGGCGATAGCCGGAGTCGAACAGCGACTTGGCCTCGTTGATCGCCACGTACAGCAGCTCGTCCTTGTTCGGCACGATCACGTCGCTGTCGAGCAGGTAGCCGATCTTGCGGCTCTCGATCGCGCTGGTGCCCACCCGGGCGGTGGCCGCCGCGGTGAAGCCCTCTTTCAGGAACGCCAGCAGGTCGGTGCCCGGCGCGGCTGCGGCCGCTTCGGCGCCGCGGCGCGCGATGTAGGTCAGGCCGCCGCCGCCGGGGATCAGGCCGACGCCCACTTCCACCAGGCCGACGTAGCTCTCCATCGCCGCCACGCGCTTGGCGCAATGCACCGCCAGCTCGCAGCCGCCGCCCAGCGCGATGCCGCGCAGCGCGGCCACTACCGGCACGCTGGCGTAGCGCAGGCGCAGCATCATGTCCTGCAGCTTCTTCTCTTCCGGGGCGATGCCCTTGGCGCCCTTGGCCATGAACACCGGCATCAGCGCCTCGAGGTTGGCGCCGGCCGAGAACACGTCGTCGGGCGACCAGATCACCAGGCCCTTGTACTTCTCTTCCGCGATCTCCACGGCCTTCAGCAGGCCTTCGGTGACCGTGGGGCTGATCAGGTGCAGCTTGGCGGTGATGCTGGCGATCAGCACCTCGCCATCGAGCGACCAGACGCGCACCTCGTCGTTCTTGAATTCCTGCGTGCCGGCCTTCAGCGCATCGGCGCCGAAGCCACCCACCGTCTCGGGGAAGAACTGGCGCTCGTACACCGGCAGCGCGCTACGGGGCACGTAGGTCTTCTTCGCGGGCGACCAGGAGCCTTCGGCGGTGTGCACGCCATCGCGGCCGTCGAACACCCAGGCGGGCAGCGGCGCGTTGCTCAGCGCCTTGCCGGCCTCGATGTCTTCCTTGACCCACTGGGCCACCTGCTTCCAGCCGGCTTCCTGCCACAGCTCGAACGGGCCCTTCTGCCAGCCGAAGCCCCAGCGGATCGCGAAGTCCACGTCGCGCGCGGTCTCGGCGATGTCCTCCAGGTGCACGGCGCAGTAGTGGAAGCCGTCGCGGAAGATGCTCCACAGGAACTGGGCCTGCGGGTTGGTCGACTCGCGCAGCAGCTTCAGGCGCTCGGCCGGGGCCTTCTTCAGCATGCGGGCGATGATCTCGTCGCCCTTGGCGCCCGAGGCCACGTACTCACCCTTGGCCGGGTCGAGGCGCAGGATGTCCTTGCCCACCTTCTTGTAGAAGCCGGCGCCGGCCTTCTGGCCGAGCGCGCCCTTGGCGATCAGCTCCGACAACACCTTCGGGGTGTTGTAGGTCGGGTAGAACGGATCGCTGCTCAGGTTGTCCTGCAGCGTCTTGATCACATGGGCCATCGTGTCCAGGCCCACCACGTCGGCGGTGCGGAAGGTGCCGGAGCTGGCGCGGCCGAGCTTCTTGCCGGTGAGGTCGTCGACCACGTCGTAGCTCAGGCCGAACTTCTCGGCCTCGATGATCGTCGCCAGCATGCCGGCGATACCGACGCGGTTGGCGATGAAGTTCGGCGTGTCCTTCGCGCGCACCACGCCCTTGCCGATGCCGGTGGTCACGAACGACTCGAGCTGGTCGAGGATCTGCGGCTGCGTGGTCGGGGTCGGGATCAACTCGACCAGGAACATGTAGCGCGGCGGGTTGAAGAAATGGATGCCGCAGAAGCGCGGCTTGATCTCTTCGGGCAGCGCTTCGGAGAGCTTGGTGATCGACAGGCCCGAGGTGTTCGACGCGACGATCGCGTGCGGCGCGACGAAGGGCGCGATCTTCTTGTAGAGGTCGAGCTTCCAGTCCATGCGCTCGGCGATGGCCTCGATGATCAGGTCGCAGTCCTTCAACTGCTCCAGATGCTCTTCGTAGTTGGCCTGGCCGATCAGCGCGGCGTCCTCGGGCACGCCCAGCGGCGAGGGCTTGAGCTTCTTCAGGCCCTCGACCGCCTTGGTGACGATGCCGTTCTTCGGGCCCTCTTTGGCCGGGAGGTCGAACAGCACGACCGGCACCTTGACGTTGACCAGATGGGCGGCGATCTGCGCGCCCATCACGCCGGCGCCGAGCACGGCCACCTTGCGGACTTGGAATCGACTCATTGTTGCTTACTCCGGTGATTCGGGAGATCGCGCGTTATTCGACGCGGATCCAGGTTTGCGTGCGGAAGAACGGGCCGATGTAGCCGCGCATCTCCAGCTTCTTGCCGCCATCGACAGGCTTGAAGCGGGCACGATAGGTCTTGCCCGCGGCTGGATCCATGATTTCGCCGCCGGTCCAGATGCCCTTGTCGTCCGCATCCTGGCGGGCGTTGCGGATGATGGTCATGCCGGTGATGGGCTTGTCTTTGCGATCGTCGGTGCACTTGTCGCACTTAGGATCCGGCTCGCTGGGGTTGATCAACTTCTCGATCTTGCCCACGAGCGTGCCATTGACTTCCGTGATGCGGACCAGCGATTTCTCCTTGCCGGTCTCGTCGTCGATCGTCTTCCACAGACCCACAGGCGAGCTCTGCGCGAAGGCGAAGCCGGCAACGCTGGCGCGCAACAGGGCGGTGATGGTCTTTTTCATATGTCTCTCTCACTTCCTCACTGGCAGTTGATGGTCAGAACAACGCTTCGTCCATCGCCATCAGCGGCTGCAGGCCGGCCCGCGCGGTGCGGATCAGCGTGGCCGTTTCCGGCAGCAGCTTGGCGAAGTAGAACCGGATCGT
>Ga0207706_10003571_pt1 | contig 14851 bp, 8 predicted proteins | sample KBSC53metaG_FD_184318 | JGI IMG/M metagenome (GOLD analysis project Ga0207706, IMG submission 184318) | Corn rhizosphere microbial communities from Kellogg Biological Station, Michigan, USA - KBS C5-3 metaG (SPAdes) (version 2) | ecosystem: Host-associated > Plants > Roots > Rhizosphere > Soil ... | reverse complement strand
CGGCTGCATTACTACTATGATGATTTTGTTGTGTCACTCACTTGTGCGTTCGAATTCAAGATGAACAATTGACGGAGCACAAAAAAAACATCAGTGTTCTTGTATCCCTGTGAACGAAATGCTAAAGCGTCGTTCACAAAAATTTTTTTAAATGAATCTTCAAACCTCAACAGGTTATAACATAATCAAAAAATGGTTTGCCTCTAAAAGCCTTGCTCCGTTTAGATTTCAAGAGGAGACATGGGAACAGTTGATGCTTGGCAACAGCGGTCTTGTAAATGCGCCAACAGGTTGCGGAAAAACATTTTCTGTTTTTATGGGTGCACTGATTCGTTTTATAGATGAGCATCCGAAAAATTATGCGTCGAAAAAAAATAATGGATTGCAATTACTTTGGATAACGCCGCTGCGTGCTTTGGCAAAAGATATTGCACGTGCAATAGAAGAAGTAATTGCTGATCTTGATATGCAATGGAAAGTTGGTGTGCGCAATGGTGATACAGACATTGCAGAGCGGCAACAACAAAAACGCAACATGCCTGAAGTGCTGATCATTACTCCTGAAAGTTTGCATTTGTTACTTGCACAAAAAGGCTATCCTGAAATTTTCAAGCAACTAAAAATTATTGCTGTTGATGAATGGCATGAATTGCTTGGAAGTAAACGCGGCGTGCAGGTTGAATTGGCGCTCAGCAGAGTTGTTAATGTTGCAAGTTGCAGGTTGCAGGTTGCAGAGGAAGAAATCGCAAAAGAAACTACAAACCACTCACAGAGTCCTGAGGACAAACCACTCGCAGAGTCCTGCGGACAAACTACAAACTTATGTGTGTGGGGCATCAGCGCAACAATCGGAAATATTGAAGAAGCAAAAGAAGTTTTATTAGCGCCATTGAAGTATAAAAAAGTCTCACCCGCCGGGGGAGATTTAGAGGGGGCTGGAATTATCATCAAAGCAAATCTCAATAAGCGAACAGATGTATATTCTATCATTCCTTCTGAAATAGAAAAATATCCGTGGGCAGGTCATCTTGGTTTGAAACTCGCTGACAGGATTGTGAGCATTATTGAAGAAAGCAACACAACACTTGTGTTCATCAATACGCGTGGGATGAGTGAACGATGGTATCAAACATTATTAACGATCGCGCCGGAGCTTGCCGGAGCAATTGCATTGCATCACGGAAGTATTGAACGCGAATTGCGCACATGGGTTGAAGAAGCATTGCATGCACAAAAACTGAAAGCGGTTATATGCACTGCAAGCCTCGATCTTGGTGTTGATTTTCGTCCAGTTGATACGGTGATACAAGTTGGTTCGCCGAAAGGTGTTTCAAGATTTTTACAACGTGCAGGTCGAAGTGGTCATCGTCCCGGTGATGTAAGTACAATCTGGTTTCTTCCGACACACTCACTCGAATTATTAGAAGCCGCTGCATTAAAACAAGCTATCAAAGAAAATGTGATTGAAAGTCGCGAACCGATGTTATTGTGTTTTGATGTGTTGATACAATATCTCTGTACACTTGCTATCGGTGAAGGTTTCTTGGAAGAAGAAATTTTTGAAGAAATAAAAACAACTTATTGTTTTAGCGAGATCACAAATGAGGAATGGTTTGAAGTGTTGTATCATCTTACCAATGGCGGCAAAGCTTTGGAGAATTATGATGAATATAAAAAAGTGGAAGTGGATAATGGTTTGTTTCGCATTCGTAACCGCGGCATTGCAATGCGGCATCGAATGCAAATTGGAACCATCGTAAGTGATGCGATGATGAAAGTGAAATTCATGAGCGGCGGTTATATCGGTGTGATCGAAGAATATTTTATCAGCAGGCTTGAAACAGGCGACGTGTTTACATTCGGCGGTTATAATCTTGAGTTGGTAACAATAAAAGACATGACTGCTTTTGTAAGAAAATCAAAACAAAAAAAATCTATCGTTCCAAGCTGGATGGGCGGGAGAATGAGTCTTACAGCGAATCTTGGAATGATGTTGCGTAAAACTTTTAATAAAGTTGCTGAAAATAAACTGGATGAAATTGAATTAAAAAGTTTGCAACTATTGTTTGAGTTGCAAAAAGAATTATCACATATTCCACAGGCGAATGAATTATTGATTGAGCACATCGAAGACAGAGATGGATATCATTTGCTCGTGTATCCTTTTGAAGGAAGGCAGGTGCATGAAGCAATGAGTTCGTTGCTTGCATATCGTATCAGCAAAATAACACCAATTACTTTTTCCATTGCAATGAGTGATTATGGTTTTGAGTTGTTAAGTGATCAACCGATTCCGGTTGATGACACAAATACTGCAGAACTTTTCACCACTGAAAATTTAATTGCCGACATACAAAAAAGTGTGAACGCCGTTGAAATGGCGATCAGAAAATTTCGTGATATTGCTGTGATCGGTGGTTTGATATTTCAGGGTTATCCGGGCGAACAAAAAAAAGCTCGTCACCTGCAAGCCTCAGCAGGACTGCTTTTCAGAGTGTTAACCGAACACGATCCAAATAATCTTTTATTGCGTCAGGCATACAATGAAGTGTTCGCACAACAAATGGAAGAGCAACGTTTGCGCAATGCACTGCAACGAATTAAAAACAATAAGATCATCATTACTTTTCCGCAAAAACTTACGCCGCTTTCTTTTCCGATCATCGTTGATGGTCTTAGCCGTTACAATCTTTCTTCAGAAAAACTGGAGGACAGAATTCAAAGAATGCAGCATCAATTGGAAGATTAATATTTGCACTTAGCCGCATTGCTATTATTAAACTTCGTTGTGTCACTCACTTTTACGCCTTATTCTTTATTCAGCAATTACGAAAATGCGTAATTGTATTCGACGTACAAATAATTTGCGGTTATAAATTTTAAATTTCGAAATTGGAAGTTATTATATCGAAGCTTTTATGATGTCAGCATAAATTTTTATCATTGCATCTTTAGAATCAACATTTGCTGACCGGCATTCATCATTGTCCATGGAGATTACTGCTGCATATAGTAAAACATCAACGTTTAATTCAGAAACAAAGAATAAAAGTTTAACCAGCCGCAACCGGCTTCTCGAATTTATTTGCATTGCCGGATTGCTGATTGCATATTTATCACACCTCGGTTATCTGCCGTTAGATCCTGAAAGTGATGAATCAAGAAGAGCAGTTGTTACTGCGGAAATGATGATCTCGCACAATTACATTACTCCCACCATCAATGCAGAAATTTATTTGAACAAACCTCCGCTTTATAATTGGATCGTTGCTGCATACTTTAAATTGTTTGGCGATTACTCGATGTTTGCGTTTCGCTTACAAGTTATCGTTGCTGTTTTTGTAATGGGATTGCTGATCTATTTTTTTACAAAAAAATATACCAATCATCTTGTCGCTTTTTTTACTGCACTTGCGTACATGAGTAACGGAAGATTGCTGATATATGAATCGTTGTATGGTTATATCGATACAACTTTTGCTTTGGCTGTTTACGCAAACATGATGCTGATATTTTATTTTGGACAAAGGAAAAAATATTATGCGCTTTTTATTTCTTCTTACATCGTATGTGCAATGGCGTTCCTGTTGAAAGGCGTTCCTGCTATTGCTTTCCAGGGGATCACTCTTATTACTTATTTTATTTTTAAAAGAGATTTTAAAAGATTGTTTACTCTTCCAAATTTTGTTGGCTTGGGGATATTTATTTTACTGCTCGGCTCTTATTACTTCAGTTATTTTTCCAATAATGATTTTTCGCCGGAAATTCTTTTTAATAAACTTTTTAACGAAAGCGCTCAACGAACTTTTATTCAATACGGTTTTGGAGCGACAATAAAACATGGGTTTACTTTTCCTTTTGAAATGTTTTATCATTTTCTTCCCTGGACAATTTTTTTGATCGCATGTTTTCAAAAAAATTTTTGGGGCATCCTCAAGGAAAATAAATTTGTTCAATACATGGTTTGGATTTTTGTTGCAAATATTCCCATCTATTGGTTCTCTGTTGATGTATATCCAAAATATGTTTTCATGTTTGTGCCTTTGGTTTACGGAATTACATTTTATTTTTATTTCAATCTAAATAAAGATGCATGGCAGCGAAAAGTTATTAATGTTATAATGATAAGTGCATGTGTGATCATGTTTTTGGCAAGTTTGATTGTGCTATTTACAAAAACAGTTGATGTGTTGGAATATCCTTTTTTGCAAATTGCTTTCCTCATTGTTATGCTTGGCATTTGTGCTTTTATATCATTTAAAAAACAGTATGCAGTTTATGCGTTTCTTGGCGCAGTTGTGCTGGCAAGAATTTCATTCAACTGGTTTGTACTGCCGCATAGAGGTGAGAAAACTTTACAGGCAAAGAATGATGCAAAAAAAATTCTGGATATTACGAAACAAAAACAACTCTTCATATTAAACAATGCCGACACGCATAACTTCGACGGTTTCAGTTTTTATCTGACAACAGGTAGAAATGAAGTTTTAAAAAAATCTTCTGCCATTTCTCCCGGCAATTTTTATATTGTTGACACAAATCAATTGAAACAATATCCTTTTGTAATTGACCTGCATTTTCAAAATCTTCCTGATCATAATCCGCTTTATCTTGTTCATCCAAACAAGGATGTTTTAACTTCTGCTTCGCGATAATTTTTATTAAACAATTTAAAATTTTTTGCGCTTTGTAAATGCTTCATGTATGCATTACTTTTGTTGCCGTGAAAAGCTTTGTTCATCATATTATTTATAAGAATACATTTTGGTTATCGTTGCAACGTTGTGTTTATTGGGAAGAACAAAATGCATTGATCGTTTCTGATCTCCATTTTGGAAAGACCGGTCACTTCAGAAAATCAGGAATTGCAGTGCCGCAAAATATTTTTAAAGAAGACCTTCAACGATTATTTGCCGAAATACAGTTTTATCAACCAAAGCAAGTGATAATTGTCGGGGATATGTTTCATAGTCGTGAGAATAAAGAGATGAATCTTTTTCTCAAATGGCGCAATGATATTCCCGGTGTTGAAGTTGTATTGATAAAAGGTAACCATGATATACTTACTGACGCATGGTATGAAAAAGCAGGAATTACAGTGAAAAGAAAAAAATTGCACATAGAAAATTTTTCTTTTATTCATGATATAGCGGAGTTAGATGATGAAAAAAATTCGGAAAACTATTTATTCTCCGGTCACATACATCCCGGTGTTTCTGTAAGAAGCGGTGTAAGGCAAATGCTGAATTTTCCCTGTTATTATTTTGGAGAAAAACATGCGGTGCTTCCTGCATTCAGCAAGTTTACCGGGTTGTGTTGCATAGATCCCACTACTCATGATACAGTATATGCGATCACTGATAACACCCTGATTAAAATATAGCACCCTTATAATAAAATTTGGATAACGGTTGCAAGCCTTCACAATATTGGTATTAAATACAGTGGCTAATATATAGCTGTAAACAGAAGCTATAATGTTTATTGTAAGCGTTTTATACAATAGGGAATAAATCATCAGATACAATCTTCGTATTTCGCAGGCTACTCGAAGTTTTTTGCTCAATAAAGTTCAGAACGCCCGAAGTGAGTGACACAACCGATGATGCCTCATGCGCTACAGCCAGTCAAAAAAAATTCAATGAAATTTATTTATGCATAAATTCTCTCAATCGCATCTCTATATTTTTCCATGATGATCTTTCTCTTCAAGCTCATCTTTGGTGTCATCTCCCCTGTTTCGATACTCCATTCACGGGGAAGTAATTCGAATTTTTTTATTTGCTCAACATGATTGAAGTTGGCGTTCATTTCTTCAACGATTTGTTTGAACAACTTAAGCACTTTTGCATCACGAATCGCCTCTTCATTGCTAAGGTTACCCATGCCATTTTGCTGAAGCCATGTTTTTAAATTAGAAAAAGAAGGGACAATGAGCGCACCCACAAATTTTCTTTCAGAACCGACAACGATCACCTGTTCAATAAAACGGCTCTCTTTAAGTTTGTTTTCAATTGGCTGCGGTGCAACATATTTTCCGCCGCTTGTTTTAAAGAGCTCTTTTTTGCGATCTGTGATTTTTAAAAATTTTTTATCAACCCATGCACCGATATCGCCGGTGTGCAGCCAACCATCGATAATTGTTTCAGCAGTAAGATCGGGACGTTTGTAATAACCTTTCATAACAGTTGTTCCGCGTACAAGAATTTCACCGTCCTCTGCAAGCTTCACTTCAATGCCATTGATAGGTGGACCGACCGTGCCAAACTTTGTTCCACCGGGCTCTCTGCGATTTACCGCAATAACCGGACTGTTCTCTGTCGGGCCATAACCTTCATACACCGGAATTCTTGCAGCATTAAAAATGCGCAATAATTTTTCCTGGCAGGCAGCTCCGCCTGTAACAATAAATTCTATGTTGCCGCCAACAGCTTCTCTCCATTTGCTGAACACAAGTTTATTTGCAATCAATAATTGTAAATTGTACAAAGCGCCGCCGCTGATGTTATTATCATATTTCTCAGCAAGACCTACCGCCCAGAAAAATAATTTTCTTTTTATGCCTGTAAGTTCGCGGCCTTTGCTTATAATCCTTTCATAAACTTTTTCAAGCAAGCGGGGAACAGTATCGAAACCGTTTGGTTTTACTTCGCGAAGATTATCACCAATCATTTCAAGGCTCTCAGCAAAATAAATCCCGATACCAAGGAACATATAGATATATGAAGTGCATTTTTCGAAGATGTGATTAAGCGGAAGAAAACTCAATATTTTGTAAAAGGGTTTATCGGGGAAAGGAAAACTTTCTGCTGAGTAAAGCGCATTAGAAACAATATTTTTATGTGTCAGCATCACTCCTTTCGGCGTGCCTGTTGTTCCTGAAGTGTAAATGATCGTTGCAAGATGTTCTTCATCGATGGATGATTTAATTTCTTCAACACGTTTCAAACTTTCCTGTGTAGCAGATGAAGTCAATTCACTCCAATGCGGCTGCCCTTCAATTTTATCAAACGTATAAATATTTTTCAATGAAGGCACGTTCATGCAAATGCTTCTCACTTTCTCAAGCAATTCTTTACTGCTAACAAAAATGCATTTGGCTTGTGCATCATTCAAAATAAATTCTAATTCTTTAGGATTTGTTGTAGGATAAATTGGAACAAGTATCGCACCTGTTTGTTGCACAGCCATATCAGTAAACAGCCATTCAGGTCTGTTGTTACTGATGATGGCAATTTTATCAGAGCCTTCATCACTCATGTCGTTCCCGCTCAAACCCCGTTGCAGCAAACCGGCACTTAAACTGTTCACGTTATCTTTCACTTCTTGTGTACTGTAAGTTTTCCAACTGCCATTTATTTTGGCAGCCATCATATCTTCTTTTGGAAACCTTGATAGCTGTAATTCAATACAATCAAATAACCTGCGTGGTTTGTCCATATCAAGCAATCGTTGTTTATGAATAATTGTTACAAGCCTTTTTCCTTTTTAAGTTTTTCGTATTCTTGTTGCGCCAAATCTTCTTTCGATCCGTGATAAGCGTCAAAATAATTAAATGCAAGCCCGATTCCCCAACCAAGCATTACCCATATCGGCCACGGATAGCCATGAAATCCCGAATATCGGCCTATTGTGAACCACCATATTCCCCACAAAAAAGCATTGATCACAACATAAGTAAAAAAATGTCTTCTGAAGTTTGCCCGTTTCTGCGCGATACGCCACAGTTGCGGATCGCGTTGTTCGTTTGACATAGCTTGTTTTTAAGTGTATGAAAGATAGATAAATTGAATCAAATAAAAAAAGAGGAAGATCGCTAAATAGAATGATTGTGATTGGCAATTTTGTTTATAAGATTTTTATTTGGTGACAAGCACTTGCATTTCATGGCATCGTTCCTTGCGTCGCACACTTCATCTGAAGGAAACCTGTTGAACAAACTTGTACCACATAGATACAGTAGAAAAAATAGGCGAACACATAGAAAAAAAACTCTGTAACAATCTATGTAACTATGTTTCTATGTGGTTCAAAGGATTTCCTTCATCTGTCTGTGTAAAAGGTTTTTGCATAAGCGATTGTACGGCATTGCATGAACAACAATAATCTATAACAATAATGAATAATAACAAAATTTAAATCGCAAATCGTAAAAAGCATGTCATAAAGTCTTTCTTATTTAGTAAGTAATCCTTGGTGCATAATTTGATTGATGAAAAAAATCATTTTAATTTCAGGAATCGTTTTCAAATAATCATATATGAAGATCCTTTTAAAATATTTAAAGCCCTATAAATGGTTAGTGGTACTGGCTTTGGTACTTGCGACAATTAATCAAACCTTTTCGCTCTTTGATCCAATGATCTTTGGCAGGTTGATAGATCATTTTGCGAATAATCCCAAAACAACTGACAGCGGAGCAGCGAGAACTGAATCCGAATTTCTTTTTGGCATTCTGTTTTATTTAGGACTGCTCATAGGCACTGCAATGATAAGCCGTATCGCAAAAGCTTTCCAGGATTATTGTTCGAATGTTATTATACAAAAATTTGGCGCAAGGATTTTTACTGATGGTTTAAGACATTCTATGCGCTTGCCTTACCAGGATTTTGAAGATCAGCGCAGCGGTGAAACATTATCCATCCTTACAAAAGTTAGAACAGACACAGAAAAATTTATCAGCAATTTCATCAACATTGTTTTTGGAATTATTGTGAGTGTTGTATTCGTTTGTATTTACGCACTAAGACTTCACTGGAGCATTATCCCGATTTATTTTGGCGGTACACTGATCATCGGCGTAGTAACAAACCTGTTGAGTAAAAAAATAAAAATCATTCAAAAAAATATTGTCAAAGAAACAAACGCTTTAGCGGGCACAACAACAGAGTCTTTACGCAATATCGAATTGGTAAAAAGTCTTGGTCTTACGAACCAGGAAGTAGAACGACTTAACAAAAACACTTACAAAATTCTCGGTCTTGAATTGCGCAAAGTAAAAAGTATTCGTGCATTAAGTTTTATTCAAGGCACAATGGTGAATGCTTTAAGACAAATAATAACATTCACTTTGCTGTGGCTGATCTTCAGAGATGTGATCACAACAGGACAAATGATCGCATTGCAATTTTACAGCTTCTTCATTTTTGGTCCTTTGCAGGAAATTGGCAACATCATTATTTCTTATCGCGAAGCGGAAGCATCGTTAAATAATTTTGATACTTTAATGAAGAGACATGTAGAACCAAAACCGCACCTGCCAAAAAAAGTGGGAACAATAAAAGCACTTGAATTCATCAATGTTTCATTTAAACATCAGACGGCGCAATTCAAAGCGCTTGATAATATCACCTTTGACGTGAAGAAAGGTGAAACCATTGCATTTGTTGGTCCATCAGGTTCAGGAAAAAGTACGCTGGTAAAATTGCTTGTTGGTTTGTATCGCCCGCAGGAAGGTGAAATTTTATACAATGAAATAGATAGTCATCACATGGATTTTGATGAATTGCGCAACCAGATAGGCTTTGTAACACAGGACACGCAATTATTTGCAGGCACCATAAGAGAAAACATAAGTTTTGTAAAACCGGAAGCGACTGATGAAGAAATTCTTGATGCATTATACAAAGCAAGTTGCCAGAATTTACTGGCTCGTGCAGAAAAAGGAATTTACTCTGTTATTGGTGAAGGAGGATTGAAATTAAGCGGGGGTGAAAAGCAAAGGTTAAGCATTGCACGTTCATTGCTGCGTCAACCGCATTTACTGATATTTGATGAAGCAACATCTTCGCTTGATTCTATCACTGAAGAAGAAATTACCGCGACGATAAAAAATATCTCCAAAGAAAAAGAACAGATCACTGTTTTAATTGCGCATAGACTTAGCACCATCATGCACGCCGATTGTATTTATGTTTTGGAAAGGGGACAGATAATTGAAACAGGCACGCATCATGAGTTGCTTGAAGAAAAAGGTTTGTATTACGCAATGTGGCGTCAGCAAATCGGAGAAAGAAAATATGCTACTGCGACGGCTTAAGTTTTAAGTTATGTTCTAAGTTCTAAGTTTTATGTTTTGCGTATAGTGAAATAAGTATCGGATTTGTCGAAAATTTCTTGCTCATTTTTTAAGCATGTTGCTGATGCATGTATTCTGCAGTTGCTGCTAAACTTTCATAAAACTCTTCACCATATTTTCGGATAATAGCATCTTTTAAAAAAACATATACAGGCACTTTTAACCTCTTACCTAATTTACACGCTGCTTTACACAAATCCTGGCGGGGTTCATAATTCAAATATTCAGTGTCCGGGTCTTCCATGCTTTGTTTTATTCTTATCGGAAACAGGTGGCAACTGATCGGTTTTCTCCATTCCAGTTTTCCATCACGAAATGCTTTTTCAATGCCGCATTTAATAATACCATTTTCATCTTTTATTCCATAAGCACACATCTCTCCTTTTATTGTTGGAGTAACCCAACCAAAACTTATATCATATACATATTTACCTTGCTTTTCAATGGCAGCAATACCTTCAGGAGTCAAGTATGGTTTAATAACTTCGTAGTTATTGATCAATTCTTCCAGTTCCTCCCTTTCAAGCGGAGCACCCGCATCACCATCTTCACAACAACCACCTTTGCATTTATGCAGGTCGCAAACAAATTGCTCTTCCACTATCTGGTCACTGATAAGTTTGTTTTCAATTGCGATCATGATTTCTTTCCCTTCCTTTACGGATTTATTGCGCGAAGATACAATTTGAATTTCGCACAATTCCTTAACAGAATTATAAGAACTCTCTAAATCTCTCTGACGGGAGACTTTAGAAATCGATTCTTACTGATGCTATTTGTACTTCGGATAAAGTGATTGCGACGCAACGAAGATGCTATGAAAAACTAAAGCTGGTATCATAAAAATTACGAACTTTTTATTGCGCATACTCTATATCAATAGTACTGCTTACAGTAAGATCGGAGGATACAGTAAGTTCTTCTTTTTTGGTGCCGTAAAGTATTTCGAGCAATGCAGTGTTGGGTGGAAATTCTCCAAGATTGTGCGCATGAAAAACAAGTGTGTTGATGCCCGTTTTGTTCACCGGAATTTTTACAATCACTGCATGCGATGTAAGTGAAAGTTTATCAATAACAACTTTATCATTATAAATTACCGATACTATGTCGCCATCAACAACACCATTATCATAAACACGCAGCATAATTGAATCTGTATTTACCGTTAGTGTTTTGATCACATTCTTTTTTCTTTCAGCATATCCTGTGGGCAATGCGGAAACAGTATCTTTTGCAATGGTTTTCGGAACCGGGACAACAACATTTTTTTTCACCTGCAAAGAAGTATTTTTTTTCAAAGGATAAGCGGGTTTATTCATTGCTATCGCATTTGCATGTGCAGCAAGAGTTACTTCTCCTGCAGGCAATACCTCAAACTTTTTTTCAGGCACTTCATTTTGTTTAACAGCAAGTGATGAATTTGCATTTAAAGATGTGGGAGGATTTTGTGTTGCTGATGTATCATTTTTTTCTGTAGAAACAATTTGTCCCGGTGGCAAAACTTCAATTCGCTTTTCAGGATTTTCTCTTATGCTCATAGATTGCGCATTTGACAGATCCCGCGATTTTTTTTGTGCTATTGATAAATCATTATTATTTCCTGCTGCAACAACTTCACCAGATGGTAAAACAGGTAAACGTTTTTCCGGAATCTCATTTTGCTTCACCTTTATTGAAGTGTTGCTGCTTAATGATAATGGTGTTTTTGATGTTACATCAGAATTATTTTTTTCTACAGCTGCAACGCCGCCTGCAGGCAGTATCGGAGTTCTTTGCGGTGGTGGCGGAGTAGTCTCTTTTACTGCAGTTGGGGTTACTTCAACAGGTTTTTCATTTTTTGCAACAACAGTTGTATCTGTAGAAGGAGCAGGCGGCTCCACGTCAGCCATTGCATACAAAATATTTTGATCGCCATAATTAAATTTTAACAGCGCTTCTGAAAATTCCGTTATCCACGTGCATTCAACCGTTGAGCAACCTTTTGCTTCACCTTTCAAAAAAAATCTTCCGCTCTCCATTGAATACTCGAGCACTTTTGGTCGGCAGGTGCTGCATTTTGCTTTCCATGTATCGATGGTTATATATAAATACCTGTCGTTTACAACACCTGAAATTTTAGAAGTGAATTTATTTGAATCATTTGTTGCATCAACTGCCTTTATTACGCCTTCAAAATTTTTTCCCTTCACGCTTGAAACAGTTAATATCAAATTATAATTCTGCGGATCATTGCCCAGCGTGTATGCACGGCCTTCCCAATCTCTTTTCAACCATGAATTATTTTGAGCATGTGTTTTTATAGCAGCAAGAATAATAAAAATGGTCAGGGTGTAACGGCTCACTCTTTGCACAAACATCTTTTTTATTTTAAATTTCGCATTGCAAACTACATTTTTTTACGCAGCGATTTTAATATAGATTTTTTGTTGATCATCTCCATTGCTACTAAACTTCCGTTGTCCAAAGGACTCCTTCGGAGCGTCGCACTCTTCAACGCTCAAATCATTACTGAGCATTTCTTCTGCGTAAATGTTCAGCATCGCACAGCAGGTGTTCGTTTTCGTACACCTGCCATTGTGTTTTTTCTCTAAAAGCCTTATCAACAAAGGATTTCAACATTGGCATAAGCGTTGGTAAAATTATTTAACTATAGCTGAAAGTGTGTCTCTTTAAGCCGTAAGTGGAAAGTCATAAGTAGCAAGTTTGAATCGGAGATGCTCAATAAAGGTCAGAAAGTACAAGTGTCCCGCAATGCGGGATGAAACAAGATGACACAACAGGCGATGATTAAAGAATAAAACGCTGACCACAAAAATTATTATTCATTTTATTGCCAAAATCAACATGTTCAAAAATTACTTCAAAACAGCAATTCGAAATTTAAAGAGAAATAAAAGTTATGCAGTAATAAATGTGCTTGGATTAGCAGTAGGCATTGCCGCGAGCCTGCTGATATTTTTAGTGATCCAATTTGAAACAAGCTTCGACAATTTTCACAAAAAGAAAGATAGCATTTATCGTGTAGGAACTGAGTTTCACACACAGGATGGCGTTAGTTATTCTGAAGGTGTTGCATTTCCTGTGGGACCGCAACTGCGTATAGATTTTCCGCAAATAAAAGAAGTTGCTTCTATATTGAGGCAAGGCGGACAGATAACAGTTGAGAATGGAAACAAACAAAAAAAATTAAATGAAGATAACTTTTATTATGCTGAGCCCGAGTTCTTCAACATGTTTGATTTTAGTTGGCTTGCAGGTAATGCAAAAACTTGTTTGAAGGATCCCAACAGTGCCGTGCTTACACAAGCAACTGCAGAAAAATATTTTGGAGATTGGAAATCTGCAATCGGAAAAACAATCAAGTATGAAAATAAAACACTTTATACCGTAAAAGGCATTTTAAAAAATATTCCAGCGAACAGCGATTTTCCTTTGAGTGTTGTAGCATCATACTCTGCGCTTCAAAATACGGACATAAAACATAATTTAACGGATTGGGTAAGCACTTTTGGCGGCGCATATACTTTTGTTGTCTTGCCAAAAGAATTATCTCCTGAAAAATTTAATACACAACTTAAAGCATTTGCAAAAAAACATAAACCAGCGGAATATGCAACGGATGCGTATGTGGCGCAGCCGTTAACAGAAATACATTATGATGATCGTTTTGGAAATTATGGTCAACATACTTTCAGTCATTCGCTTGTTAATGCTTTGGCGTTGATTGGTATTTTTCTTCTCGTGATTGCTTGTGTGAATTTTATCAACCTTGCTACTGCTCAAGCAGTCAATCGTTCGAAAGAAGTCGGAGTAAGAAAAGTTTTGGGAAGCAATCGCTCTCAACTCGCATTCCAGTTTCTCGGCGAAACTACTTTGATAACTGTTGCAGCATCTTTGATCGCCATCGTTATTGCGGAAGGTTCATTACCTTTTCTCAACAAGCTGCTTGAAACAAAAATGACGATGAATTTTCTTTTCAACCCGTCACTCATTTTATTCATGATTGCTGTTGCAATACTGGTAACGATATTATCCGGTTTATATCCTGCAATTATTTTGTCAAGCTTTAATCCTGTGACTGCATTAAAGAGTAAGATCACTTCAAAAATGATTGGTGGCATTTCCTTGCGTCGGGGATTAGTTGTTTTGCAATTTGCTATTGCGCAAATTCTCATAATCGGTGTGCTGATCGTAGTAAGCCAGATGAATTATTTTAAAAATGCTTCTCTTGGTTTTGATAAAGCATCTGTCATAAATGTACCTGTACCCGGCGACAGCATTAGCAAAACAAAAATTAATTATTTGCGTGATCGCTTAAAGGCGAATGCAGATATACAAAATGTCAGCTTCAGTTTTGCAAGTCCCTCCGCAGACGGAAACTGGAACAGTGATTTTAAATATGATCATGCGGTAAAGACAACAAACTTCAGCGCAAATTTAAAATGGGCTGATCCTGATTATTTCAAAACATTTAATCTACAATTTGTGGCCGGGCATCCTTACAGTGAAAGTGATACTGTTCGTGAATTTGTGGTGAATGAAACATTGCTAAGAAAACTTGGTGTTCGCAATCCCCAGAATGCAATTGGCAAAGAAATAAATTTTTGGGATGGAGGAAAAGTTGGAACGATTGTCGGAGTGATAAGAGATTTCAATTCTTATTCATTACGTCAGCCGATGGCTCCGGTTGTGTTAAGTACATGGAAAGAGGTTTATCAAACCATCAACATAAGAATAAAACCGGGAGCTGAAAAAGGGGTGTTGCCTTTTGTT
>Ga0207706_10003570_pt1 | contig 14854 bp, 13 predicted proteins | sample KBSC53metaG_FD_184318 | JGI IMG/M metagenome (GOLD analysis project Ga0207706, IMG submission 184318) | Corn rhizosphere microbial communities from Kellogg Biological Station, Michigan, USA - KBS C5-3 metaG (SPAdes) (version 2) | ecosystem: Host-associated > Plants > Roots > Rhizosphere > Soil ... | reverse complement strand
AGGTTGCCCCGCGTTACCGTTCGACTTGCATGTGTAAGGCATGCCGCCAGCGTTCAATCTGAGCCAGGATCAAACTCTTCAGTTCGATCTTGAATTACTGCTCAAAGAATTGAAGTGAACTTCACTTCTATGAGCGTTTAAGGTCATGAGACCTCGAGACCTTGCGATCTCTTGGCACTCGCCTTCAAACGCCCACGCTTATCGGCTGTATGTTTTTAAAGAACTTCGCAGACAACCACTGTTTTCTGCGTCGCTGATTTCGTATTTCGTTATCAGCAGAGAAGCGAGATTATGACGTGTTTTTTAAATCCCTGTCAAGCACTCAACTTCTTTTTCTTCGCCGCTTCCTTCTCGCCACCGCCTTCCGGCTGCAGCTGATTCGTCATCAGCGAAGCCTCGCAGTCTAGCAGAGATCTTCCAACGATGTAAAGAGCTTCGCAGAAATTGTTTGGGAAATTCCTCAGGCAGCGATCTGGCTGCTGGCTTCGATGCGCTGAAAAGCGGCGGCGCACTCGGCCGCAGGATCGTCGGCTGCCAGGACGCGCGGAAGCATCAAGCTGAAGCGACGGGTATCGGCGCGGAGCACCCGCTGCTTCACGGCCGACACCTGGGAGGGGTGCATCGAGAAGCTTCTCAAGCCCATCGCCAGCAGCAGATCGGTGAAAGCGGGATCGCCGGCCATCTCGCCGCACACGCTCACGTCCTTGCCCGCCGCGTTCGCATGGCTGATCGTCTCGGCGATCAGGCGCAACACCGCAGGGTGCCAGGGATCGTAGAGATGCGCGACCGCCTCATCCGCTCGGTCGATGGCCAGCGTGTACTGGATCAGATCGTTGGTGCCGATCGATACGAAATCGAAGTAGCGCAGGAACGTGGGCATCATCAGCGCCGCGGCGGGCACCTCGATCATCGCGCCCACTTCGACGTTGACGAACGGCCTGCCCGCCTCGGTGAGCTGCTGCTTGGCGCGTGCCAGCGCCTCCAGCGTCTGCCGGATCTCGCCGAGATGCGCCACCATCGGGATCAGCAATCGCACCTTCCCGTAGGCGCTGGCCCGCAAGATGGCGCGCAGCTGCTGGCGGAACATGCTGGGCTCCGACAGGCTCCAGCGGATCGCCCGCAGCCCCAGCGCCGGGTTGAGTGCATGCTCATGCCGCAGCTCCTGCAGCGACATGCGGTCGAGCGGCTTGTCCGCCCCGACATCCACGGTGCGGATCGTGACCGGCAGGCCTTTCATCGCTTGCACGGTGGCGCGGTAGTACTCGAATTGCTCGTCTTCATCGGGCAACTCGCCGCTGCGGTTCATGAACAGGAACTCGGTGCGGAACAAGCCGACGCCCACCGCACCCGCCTCGAGCGTCGCGACCGCATCGCCCGGCAACTCGATGTTCGCCATCAACTGCACAGATTGCCCATCCAGCGTGACCGCCGGCGTATGGCGGAGCCTGTGCAGCCGCGCCCGCTCGAGCTCGCTTTGGCGCTGACGGAAGCGGTATTCCTCGAGCACGATCGGCGAAGGATCGACGATCACCAGCCCCGCGTCGCCGTCGATGATGATCCAGTCGTCCTGGCGGATGACCCGGCTGGCCTCGCGAGCGCCGACGACCGCGGGGATGTCCATGCTGCGGGCGACGATGGCCGTGTGCGAAGTCTTGCCGCCGACGTCGGTGACGAAGCCGGTGAAGACGCTGCGCTTGAACTGCAGCATGTCGGCGGGGGAGATGTCGTTGGCAACCAGCACCAGCGGGTCCTCCCCACCGAAATCGCGCACCTGGGCCGATGCCGGCACCAGCGCACTGCCACCACCCCGCGCCAATGCGCGCAGCAGGCGTTCAGCCACCTGCTCGAGGTCGGCCTTGCGTTCACGGAGGTATTCGTCCTCCATCTCGTCGAACTGGCGCGCCAGCACCTCGAGCTGGGCTGACAACGCCCATTCGGCGTTGTAGTGGCGCTCGCGGATCCAGTGCTTGGTGGCGCCGGTCAGTGTTTCGTCGTGCAGCAGCATCAGGTGCACGTCGAGCAGTGCCGACAGCTCCGGCGGCGCCTCTGGCGGCAGGTCGCGCTGCAGCACGGTGAGTTCGGCGGCGACCGTATCGCGTGCCTTGCGCAGGCGCTCGATCTCCGCCTCGGTCTGGTTTTCGTCGACGAAGTAGTGCGCGACGTCGATCCGGCTGGACGCCACCAGCACCGCACGGCCGATCGCCACGCCGCGGGACACGGGCAATCCGAACACTTGAATGCTCATTCGGATGACTGTAGCAGCGGCTCGCGGCGGCCCGCACTCGGGTTCGACCTCAGCTGCGCTGCGTCAGAACCGGCTTCACGGCTTCGTCATCTGGCGTTCACGGCCGAGTCATGGGCCGGACGGACCATGCAGTACCCGGAAGGAGCAATCGATGAGGGATCTGCCTAACCCCATACTGCCGCTGGCGACGCTGCTGTCGAGCCGCAAGCCCGCGCCTGCGGCCGCCGTGCCGTCCCGCCGCGCTGTCGGCACCGAGCCGGTCTTCGAGGCGGTGTGGGCTCGCACCTCGGACGAGGTGCGCGAGGCCCAGCGCCTGCGACATCAGGTGTTCGCCGAGGAGATGGGCGCTCGACTCGAAGTGCCCGCAGGCACACCGCCGGGGCACGACGCCGACCGCTTCGACGCGCACTGCGAACACCTGCTGGTCCGCGTTCGCTCTACCGGCGACGAGCCGGCCCCGGTCATCGGCACCTACCGTGTGCTGACGCCCGAGGCGGCGCAGCGCGCGGGCGGCTTCTACAGCGAGACGGAATTCGACCTCGCGCCGCTGGCCTCGCTGCGGGGCCGCATGGTCGAGCTGGGCCGTTCCTGCGTCCACCCCGACTGGCGCTCCGGCAGCGCGATCCTGACACTGTGGGGCGCGCTGGCGGAGTTCATGCACCGCAACCAGCTCGACGTGATGATCGGCTGCGCAAGCATCAGCATGCGCGACGGTGGCCACTCCGCCGCCAGCCTGTGGGAGCGCCTGCGGCAGACGCACATGGCTCCCGAGGCGCTGCGGGTGCGCGCGCGCCTGCCGCTGCCGGTGCACGAGTTGCGCACCGATCTCGACGCCGATCCGCCGGCCCTGATCAAGGGCTACCTGCGCTGCGGCGCCCGTGTGCTCGGGGCTCCGGCTTGGGATCCGGACTTCAACACGGCGGACCTGCCGATGATGATGCGCCTGGGCGACCTGCCGGCGCGCTACCGCCGGCACTTCCTCGGCGCGTGACGGCAGCGGCTACTGCGCCGCGATCACTCGCCTTCGCCGAACTTGTCGTTGATCAGCGCGACAAGGGCGTCCATCGCGGCCTGCTCGTCGGGGCCGTCGGTTTCCAGCTCGACCTCTGCGCCGAGGCCCGCGGCGAGCATCATCACACCCATGATGCTCTTGGCGTTGACGCGCCGGCCATTGCGGCTCATGTGGATCTCGCACTGACAGCCGCCGGCGAGCTTGGTGAGCTTGGCCGACGCACGCGCGTGCAGCCCCAACTTATTGCTGATGGTGATGGTGCGCTTGATCATTGGAACCGGGGGGATAGGCTTGGTTCTGCGGCCGCGACACGGCCACCTGCATCACGCCCTGCGTCGCCCCGGCCACCGCGCGGCTGACCACCGCATCCAGCGGCTCGGCCGAGTAGCACAGCGCGCGCCACAGCATCGGCACGTTGACGCCGGTGATCACCTTGACGCTGTGACCGTCGGCCAGGCGCTGCGCGACGTTGCACGGCGTGGCGCCGAAGACATCGGTGAAGATCAGCGCCTCGGGCCGCCGCACCTTCTGCAGCAGCGCCCGGGCTTTCGCCTCGATTTCCTCCGGCGGCATCTCCGGTGGCACGTCCAGCACCTCGAGCGATGCCGCGCAATCCGGGAATGCATGCTCGGCCACGGCCTTCAGCGAAGAAGCCAGCGGGGCGTGGGCGATGATGAGCAGTCCGGGCATGGTGTGAACTGTCGATTATGGGGGCCTGGGTGTCAGCCCGGCAGCCGCAATCCCCCAAAGAAGGTTTCAACCGCTTCAGCCTCCAGCCGCGCGCCGAACAGCGTTGCCTGAAAAACGCGGGGCCCCTTGCTGAACACCGCCAGCCGCTCCTGCACCCGAGTGCCGTCGGGCAACACGCCCCGCACCGACAGCAGCAACGCCTGGGCCTGCGGCGTCATGCCCTCGACGCGTGCCGCCTGCGACGACACCACGCTGCCGCTCAAGTTGCCGATCGCCGCCTCGCGCAGCGCCTCAAGCGCCGGCGCCACCCGGGCGGCATCGCCCACGTCGGCAAAACTCAGCGCATACATCGCCTCGCCGGTACGGCAGGCCATGATCGTCATCGAAACCTGCGCACCGGCGAGCGGCACCTCGCGGACCTCGCGGCTGGGCTTGCAGGGGAACATGACCGCGGCACCGCTGCCTTCGGGCCGCACCTCGCGCCAATTCAGCGTGGGTGAGCAGCCGGCGATCGAGCCACCGACCAGCACAAGCATCAGCGCCCGGGAATGCAGGAAACGAGGTCGCATGCGATCGATTATCCAGGGGCGCTGCCGCACAATCGGCGGCTATCACACGGGAGCAAATCGATGGGTGACTTCGTCCTCGTGCATGGTGCCTGGCATGGCGCATGGTGCTGGAAGCGCATCCTGCCCGGCTTGTGGAGCCGCGGTCACCGGGCCTTCGCGGTCACGCTGAGCGGCGTCGGCGAGCGCGCGCACCAGCGCTCGCCCGAGATCCGCCTGCAAACCCACATCGACGACGTGGCGGCGGTGATCGAGGCCGAAGAGTTGCGCAGCTGCATCCTCGTGGGCCACAGCTACGCGGGCATGGTGGTCACCGGGGTCGCCGACCGCCTGGCCGAGCGCATCGGGCACCTGGTCTACCTGGATGCGGTGGTGCCCCGCAGCGGCGAATGCTGGTCGAGCCGCCACCCGGAGGAAACCCGCACCGCGCGGCGCAAGACGATCGCCGAACTCGGCATGCTCCCCCCCGCACCACCCGACGCCTTCGGCCTTGCGGGAGACGATGCCGCGTGGGTCGAGCGCCGGCAGACCCCGCAGCCGGGCGGCGTCTACGACGATCCGCTGGTGTTCGACGAGGCGCGCGTGGCGGCGCTGAAGCGCTGCTTCATCGACTGCACCGATCCCGCGCTGCCCACCATCGCCGAGATGCGCCGCCGCGTGCGGCAGGAGCCGGGCTGGCAAGTGGTCGAAATCCCCACCGGCCACGACGCGATGATCAGCGCGCCCGACTCCCTGCTCCAGGCCCTGCTGGCGCTGCCCCCGAAGTAAGGGATGGACGCTCGCCGGCGCGGCGCTGAGCATCATGGCCCTCGGGGATGGGGACATGGCAGACATCAACCACGGCAGCAACGCACCGGTTTCGAACGGCGCTGACGCGCTCGAAGCGTCCGTCCCCGGAGCCACAGCCGAAGCCAGCTCGCACTGGATGGCGCTGCTGACGCAGGTCGGCAGCGAGATCGCACGACCGCTCACCGCGGCGATGGAACGCATCAACACGCTGGCCACCACCGGCAAGATCGACCGCCGCGGCTTGCGTGCGCTGCGCGAGGAGGTCGAAGCCGCGCGCCGCGCCGGCATGGTCGGGCAACAACTGGCGCGCTTCGCATCGGGGCGCATCCGCCAGAGCCACGAGCGGCTCAACCTCACGCAGATGCTGCGCGACCAGCTTGCGCAGCACGGCCGCGACCTTCAGGCGCGCGGCATCGCGGTTCGGCAGACGATGAAGCCGGCCGAGGTGATCGCCGACGCGTCGCTGCTCTTCGGGCTGCTGAACTCGCTGCTCGACTGGTGCGCCGAGCATGCGTGCATGTCGGCCGACTTCCGCATCGATCACCAGACCTGGCCGGTGCAGGCCCGGCTGCATTGCCGCTTCGCCTACCGGATGGCCGACGACCTAATGGCCGGCATGCCCACCCCCGACCTCGACACGCTGTCGTGGCGGCTGGTCGAACAGATGGCCTGGACGATGGGCCTGGAGATCGAGCGCGAGGAGAGCGGCATCGAAACCCAGGTGCGCCTGCAGTTCCCGCGCACGGTGAACCGCGAGATGGAAGGCGTCAGCGCGATCGAGGTCGACGAGGGCTTTCCGTCGACGCTCAATTCCAAGCCGCTGGCAGGCAGCCACGTGCTGGTGCTGGCCTCGCGGCGCGAGCTGCGCCTGCAGGTGCGCGAGGCGATCGGCCACATGGGGCTGGTGCTCGATTTCGTGACCTCGGTCGACGAACTGCGGGAGTTCTGCAGCGGCGGCCTGCCGCACGCCATCGTCTACGAATCGGTGCTCTCGGGTGAGCGGCTCGACCAGCTGCGGCACGACATCCAGGCCGATCTGCCCACGTTCGTGTTCATCGAGATCGTCGAACAGGGCGACGTGTTCCAGATGTCCAACTTCGAAGGCCTGTCGCTCGCCCGCGTCGGGCGTGACGTCTTGCACAGCGCGCTGCCGTCGGCGCTGGTCTTCGAGCTCTCGAAGAACCTTTGACCGTTTTCCGGATCAGAAAGCCCGGCCGGTCTCCCGGCTGGGAGGCGCGGCGTACACTGGCCGCCGCTGCTGTTTTTCCATCCATCGGTCTGCCGCCATGAAGCTGTCGTCCCGCCCTGTTGCCATTGCCGCAGTCGTCGCTGCCCTCGGCGTTGCGGGTGTCCTGAGCTACCAGGCGCTGACCCGGTATCCGGCGATGCCCGAGGTGCCCTACACCCTGCTCGACGGCAAAACGGCCAGCACCGCGCAACTGCGGGGCAAGGTGACGCTGGTGAATTTCTGGGCCACCAGCTGCACGACCTGCATGCACGAGATGCCCCAGATCATCGCGACGCACCAGAAGTACAAGGACCGCGGCTTCCAGACGTTGGCCGTCGCGATGGACTACGACCCGCCTGCCTACGTGGCCAACTATGCCGAGAGCCGCAAGCTGCCGTTCAGCGTGGCGATCGACAACACCGGCGCCATCGCCAAGAGCTTCGGCGACGTGCGGCTCACGCCGACCACCTACGTGATCAACAAGCGCGGCGAGATCGTGAAGCGCTACGTCGGCGAGCCCGACTTCAACGCGCTGCACGCGCTGCTCGAGCAGCTGCTGGCCGAATCGGCCTGACCGCTCACCTGGCGCGCACCGCCAGTAGCGCGGCGCCGACGATCAGCAGCGCCGCGAGCGCGAGGCCCGGCGTCAGCGAGCGCCCGGTCAAGGTGGTGAGCAATGCGGTCGACGCCAGCGGCGTGATGTAGCTCAGCACGCCGATCGTGCGTGGATCACCCGCCTTCAACGCCCGGTCCCACAGGAAGAACGCGGCGCCGAGCGGGCCCAGCCCCATCAGGGCGACCAAGCCCAGGTCGCGCACCGACAGGCTTGCCGCCGGCTCCAGCAGCGCATGGCAGGCGAGCGACAGCACCCCGGACACCACGCCGAAGAGCCCGATCGCCGCGGTGGGAAACGGCTCGCCCCGCTCGCTGAGGCGCCGTGTCGCCAGCGAATAGCTGGCCCAGATGAATGCCGCACCGGCCGCCGGCAGGTAGCCCCACGCCAGGCCGCTGCTCAGCTGCCGGCCCGAGAGGATGGCCAGCGCCGCGCCGCCGAAACCCAGCAGCGCGGCGAGCCAGTGCACCGGCCGCAGCCGCACCTGCGGCAGCCACATGGGCGCGAGCACGACGATCAGCAGCGGCCACAGGTAGTTGACGAGGTTGGCCTCGACCGCGGGCGCATGGCGCAGCGCGATGAACAGCAGGAAGTGATAGCCGAACAGGCCGTAGACGCCGAGCGCGAGCGCGCTGCGGCTGACGCGCCACTGGCGCCAATGCGGCCAGGCCGGCACGCTGCCGATCAGCAGAGCCAGGCCGGTCAGCAGGAATGGCGGCACCTGCCCGAGCGAGACGCCGAGCGATGCGAGGCTGGCCCACAGCGCGATCGCGCCGAGGGCGAAGAAGTTGGGATGCAGGCGGCGGCCTGCGGGCAACGGCAGAGAAGACATGCGCCAAGCCTAAACCGCCGTGAGCGGCCGCATCGTCGCGCAACGCCGGCCTGTCGTCGCGCTGCGCCGGTCAGCCCGCCCGGCGCAGCGCCGCCGTCAGCGCCGAAGGCGAGCGATAGCCGCAGCGCTCGGCCACCCGCGCCACGGGCAGGCCGCCGGCCCGCAGCCGGCGCGCCGCGGCCAGGCGCCTGTCGCGCACCCAGGCCTGCGGCGACCGGCCCTGCTCCTGGATGCAGCGCGCCGCGAACTGCGACGGGCTCAGATGCACCTGAGCCGCCAGCAGGCCGACATCGAGCGGCCCAGCCAGGCGGGCATCCACCCAGGCCTCGAGCAGCGCCCAATCGATGCGGCGGCGCGGACGCGCTGCGCGGGCCGCAGGCTCACCGCTCCACAACGACTGCACCAGCAGCGAGGCCGCCGCCTCCGGCGCCGCTGGCGGTTGCGCCGAGAGAAAGCGCAGCAGGTGGTCCAGCGCCGGCGGCATGGCCAGCACCCGGCCGGCCAGCGGCTCGAGCGCCGCATCGGCGGTGTCGACGACGAAGCAATGCGCACCGGCGCCGCCGGCCCAGAAGTCGTGCCGCGCGCCGGGCGGGATCACCGCGGCGCGGCCTGCCGTCATGCGCGCGCCGCGGCCTTCGATCTCCAGCTCGAGCGCGCCCTGCCAGCCCCACAGCACCTGGAAGTGGCCGTGGGCATGGCTGCCCGGCGATGCGCCATAGCGGCGCAGGCTGAGCGCGGGAAGGGAGTGCGTGTCCATCAGGACCTCGAGCATAGGAGATCACTCGCCCCGCTTGGCGCGCAGGTTCGCACGGCCGGCGCGTCCGCGTTGCTTCCATTCGCTCAGCTGGCGGCGGCGATCCAGCGCGGTCAGCGTGTCGCGCCGCAGCTCGCGCTGCAGCTTGTGGAAGTTGCGCAGCCGGTCGCCGCCGACGCCCTCGCGCACCGCGCAGCCGGGCTCGTCCTGGTGCTGGCAGTCGCGGAAGCGGCATTGCATCGACAGGCGGGCGATGTCGCCGAAGCTCGCGGCGAGCGTCGCTTCGTCGGCATCGGGCCGCAGCGTCCGCACGCCCGGCGTGTCGATCAGGCAGGCGCCGCCAGGCAGCTGCAGCAGCGTGCGCGCCGTGGTGGTGTGGCGGCCGCGGCTGTCGCCGTCGCGCACGGCGCCGGTGTCCTGCACCGCGCGGCCGAGCAGCGTGTTGGCCAGCGTGGACTTGCCGGCGCCGCTGGAGCCCAGCAGCACCAGCGTCTGGCCAGCGCCGAGCCAGGGCCGCAGCGCCTCTACCGCCTGCGGCTGGCGGCCGTCGAGCACGAAGATCGGCAGCGCCGCCGGGATGCGCCCGCGCAGCTGGGCCACGGCGGCGGCCGGGTCGGCATGCAGGTCGGGCTTGCTCAGCACGACCACCGGCGCCACGCCGCTGCCCTGCACCAGCGCCAGAAAGCGCTCGAGCCGGCGTGGGCTGAAGTCGGCGTCCAGCCCCATCACCAGCAGCGCGGTGTCCACGTTGCTGACGACCGCATGGCGCAGGCCTTCGGCATCGCGCCGCACCAGCGCCGTCAGCGGCACGAGGCCATCGACGATCCACAGCCCGCCATGGGCGTCGGGCTCGACCAGCACCCAGTCGCCGACGGCGATGGCGTCGTCGCGGTCGGCGAGGGCGCGGGCGAACGCGGGCAACAGGCGGGCCGCCTGTTCGAGCTGGCCGTCGTGCACGCGCAGCGTCTCGCGGTGCACTTCGATGACGCGCATCGGCCGGCCGCTGCGCTGCTCGAGCAAGGTCAACAATCCTTGCGCCACGGCCAGCGTGAGGCCGATGCGGCGCAGTCCTTCGAAATCGATTCGTTGCATCTTGGAGATATCCAGGAGAAATCCATCTCGCCGCATGCGCGAACGGCAGGCGGCGGCTTCAAGGAGAAGAGACGGAAAGCTCCCGGCGATGCGGGAATCGGGATTCAGCCCCTGGCGGGGCGGCTCTTCAAGGCGCGATGGCCGAGAGCATTCCGGAACGGCAGAGATCAGGCGTCGTGTTGCGATCCATGGTCGCCTCCTTTCCGGGGACAAGGGGTTGGGGAAGGCGCGCAGTGTGGCATGTGTGCCCCGGTGCGGTCAACGCAGCGAGGCGACAAGCCGACACCCCGCAGCAACACGCGCGCAACGCGGCACCGGTGCAATCGGCCGGTGACAAGCCCTCGCCGGCTCGGGAGCGCCTTTTGCTCCGGCTCGGCGTGCGCCGCCTGACCCAAGGACCCGTGCATGCAAGAACAACAAGCCCCCACCCCGCCGCGCCGCCGGCGCTGGATCGGCACCGTGATCGCCGTCGTCGCGATGGCCGCCGTCGGTGGCTTCGCGTGGCATCTCACCCACAAGACCCCTCCTCGCGCCGGGGCCGATCTCGGCCCGGGGCCGGGTGGCCCGGGAGGCCCCGGCGGCGTGCCGGGTGGTGGGCGCCGCGGCGGGCCGCCGACCACGGTGGGCGTCGCCACCGCCGAGCAGGCCGATCTGCCGGTGTGGCTGGAAGCGCTGGGCACCGTGACGCCCTCGGCCACCGTCACCGTACGGCCGCAGGTCTCGGGCACGCTGAAGCAGGTGATGTTCCGCGAGGGCGAGATGGTGAAGGCCGGGCAGCTGCTCGCGCTGATCGACCCGCGGCCGTTCGAGATGGCGCTGATGCAGGCCCAAGGCCAGCGCCAGCGCGACGAGGCCCAGCTCGAGAACGCGAAGCTGACGCTCGAGCGCTACCGCACGCTGCTGCAGCAGGATTCGATCGCGCGGCAGGAGGTCGACACGCAGGCGGCGCTGGTCAAGCAGCTCGAAGGCACCGTGGTGACCGACCGCGCCAGCGAAGGCACCGCGCGGCTGAACCTCGGCTACACCCGCATCACCGCGCCGACCGCGGGCCGCGTCGGCCTGCGCGCGGTGGATGCGGGCAACCTCGTCAGCAGCAGCGACACCAGCGGCATCGCGACGATCACGCAGCTCGACCCGATCGACGTGGAGTTCGCGGTGCCGCAGGACCGCGTGCCGGATGTGATGGCGCGGATGAACCAGCGCGCGACGCTGCCGGCGACCGCGCTCGACCGCACGCGCACCAGCGAGCTCGCCCAGGGCCGCTTCCTCACGCTGGACAACCAGGTCGACGTGCAGACCGGCACCGTGCGCGCGAAGGCGCGCTTCGCCAACGCCAAGGCGACCCTGTTCCCCAACCAGTTCGTCAACCTGCGGCTGTTGCTGAACACGGTGTCAGGCGCGGTCGTGGTGCCGGTGACGGCAGTGCGCCACGGCGCGAACGGCGATTTCGTCTACGTGCTGAACGCCGACCGGACGGTGAGCCAGCGGGCGGTGACGCGCGGGCTCGCGACGAACGAGAAGGTCGCCATCGCGAGCGGGTTGCAGGCCGGCGAGAAGGTCATCACCGAAGGCGCCGACCGCTTGCGAGATGGTGCCCGCGTGCAGCTGCCGGGCGACCGGCCCGCGGGAGCCTCCGCCGCGGCCTCGGGCGCGCGCCGGCATCGCCAGCAGGCCGAGCCGCAGTAGCGCACGATGAGCCCTTCGCGCCCGTTCATCCTGCGGCCGGTGGCGACCTCGCTGCTGATGCTCGCGATCGTGCTCGCCGGTCTGGTGGGCCTGAAGTTCCTGCCGCTGTCGGCGCTGCCGCAGGTCGACTACCCGACCATCCAGGTGCAGACGCTCTACCCGGGCGCCAGCCCCGAGGTGATGAGCCAGACCGTGACCGCCCCGCTCGAAAAGCAGTTCGGCCAGATGGCGGGGTTGCAGCGCATGAGCTCCACCAGCGCAGCCGGCGTGTCGATCATCACGCTGCAGTTCGGCCTCGGGCTGGCGCTCGATGTGGCCGAGCAGGAGGTGCAGGCCGCCATCAACGCCGGCGGCTCGCTGCTGCCGGCCGACCTGCCGGCGCCGCCGGTGTATGCCAAGGTCAACCCGGCCGATGCGCCGGTGCTGACGCTGGCGATCACCTCCGACACGCTGCCGCTGACCGAGGTGCAGAACATCGTCAACACCCGGCTGGCGCAGAAGATCAGCCAGGTGGCGGGCGTGGGCCTGGTCTCGCTGAGCGGCGGCCAGCGCCCCTCGGTGCGCATCCAGGCCGACACGCAGGCGCTGGCGTCGTACGGCATCGGCATCGACACGCTGCGCAGTGCGATCAGCGCTGCCAACGCCAACAGCGCCAAGGGCAGCTTCGACGGGCCGCAGCGCGCCTACTCGATCAATGCGAACGACCAGCTGCTGACCGCCGCCGAATACCAGAACCTGATCGTCGCCTACAAGAACGGCGCGCCGATCCGCCTGGGCAACGTGGCGCAGGTGGTCGACAGCGCCGAGAACGTGAAGCTCGGCGCCTGGGCCGACCTGAAGCCGGCGATCATCCTCAACGTGCAGCGCCAGCCCGGCGCCAACGTGATCGCCACCGTCGACGCGATCAAGCAGCGGCTGCCGGAGCTGCAGGCCGCGCTGCCGCCGACGCTGCAGCTCGGCGTGCTGAGCGACCGCACGCACGGCATCCGGGCCTCGGTGGAGCATATGTCGATCGAGTTGGCGCTGGCGGTCGTGATGGTGGTGCTGGTGATCCTGGCCTTCCTGCACGACCTGCGCGCCACGGTGATCGCCAGCCTCGCGGTGCCGATCTCGCTGATCGGCACCTGCGGCGTGATGTACCTGCTGGGCTACAGCCTGAACAACCTGAGCCTGATGGCGCTGACCATCGCGACCGGCTTCGTGGTCGACGACGCGATCGTCATGATCGAGAACATCGCCCGCTACCGCGAGGAAGGCGAGACGCCGATGGACGCGGCGATGAAGGGCGCCACGCAGATCGGCTTCACGATCATCTCGCTGACCGTGTCGCTGATCGCGGTGCTGATCCCGCTGCTGTTCATGGGCGACGTGGTGGGCCGGCTGTTCCGCGAGTTCGCGGTGACGCTGGCGATCACGATCCTGATCTCGGCGGTGGTGTCGCTGACGCTGGTGCCGATGATGTCGGCGCGCTGGATCAAGCCGCACGAAGCGCCGCCGCGCGGCTGGAGCCTGCGCATGCAGCGCGGCTTCGAGCGGCTGGCCGGCCACTACGACCGCGGCCTGGTGTGGGTGCTCGAGCGCCAGCCTCTGACGCTGCTGGTCGCGCTGCTGACGCTGGCGCTGACCGTGCTGCTCTACATCGTGATCCCCAAGGGCCTGTTCCCGGTGCAGGACACCGGCCAGCTGCAGGCCCGCATCGAGACCGCGCAGGACGTGTCCTACGCCCGCATGGCCCAGCTGCAGCTGGCGGCCGCCGAGGCGATGCTGCAGGACCCCGATGTCGAGAACCTGGCGTCGTTCGTCGGCGTCGACGCGGCCAACAACACGATGCTGCACACCGGCCGCATGCTGGTGAACCTGAAGGCCGGCCGCAGCGGCTCGCAGGAAGCCACGATGCAGCGCCTGCAGCAGCGCGTGCGTCAGGTGGCCGGCGTCACGCTGTACCTGCAGCCCACGCAGGACCTGACGATCGATGCCGAGACCGGGCCGACGCAATACCGCGTGTCGCTCGAGGGCGCCGACACCGCCAGCGTGCGCGACTGGACGCTGAAACTGGCCGACGCGCTGCAGTCGGCACCCGAGGTTCGGCATGTGACCACCGATGCCGGCGCCGACGGCCTGGCAGTGCAGGTCAGCCTCGACCGCGACACCGCCTCGCGGCTGGGCATCACCGCGGCCAGCATCGACGATGCGCTGTACAGCGCGTTCGGCCAGCGCATCGTCTCGACCATCTTCACCGAGACCAACCAGTACCGCGTGATCCTGGAGGCGCGGCCCGACCTGCTGACCACGCCGGAGTCGCTGGGCCTGCTGCATGTGCGCACCAGCAGCGGCGAGCCGACGCCGCTGTCGGCGATCGCCACCATCCGCGAGGTGCGCGCGCCGCTGCAGGTCACGCACGTGGCGCAGTACCCGGCCGCGACGCTGGGCTTCGACACCGCGGCGGGCGCCTCGCTGGGCGAAGCGGTGGATGCGGTGCGGGCGGCGGCCCGGCGCATCGCGCTGCCGGGCAGCGTGACGCTGACCTTCCTCGGTGCGGCCGGCGCCTACGAGCATTCACTGGCCAACGAGCTGTGGCTGATCCTGGCGGCGGTGGTGTGCGTCTACATCGTGCTCGGGGTGCTGTACGAGAGCTACGTGCACCCGATGACGATCCTTTCGACGCTGCCGTCGGCCGGCGTGGGCGCGCTGCTGATGCTGATGATCAGCGGCCATGACCTCGGCGTGATCGGGATCATCGGCATCATCCTGCTGATCGGCATCGTGAAGAAGAACGCGATCATGATGATCGACTTCGCGATCGACGCCGAGCGCAGCGAGGGCAAGAGCCCGCGCGAGGCGATCCACCAGGCCGCGCTGCTGCGGCTGCGGCCGATCCTGATGACCACCTTCGCGGCGCTGTTCGCCGCGCTGCCGCTGATGTTCGGCTGGGGCGAAGGCGCCGAGCTGCGCCGGCCGCTGGGGCTGGCGATCTTCGGCGGGCTGGTGGTGAGCCAGGTGCTCACGCTGTTCACCACACCGGTGATCTACCTCGCGTTCGACAGGATGTTTGCCCCCAAGACGCCTGCGGCATCGGCCCCCCAGGGGGGCGCACCGGAGGCGAACGAATGAACCTGTCGCGCCCCTTCATCCAGCGCCCGATCGCGACCGTGCTGCTGACGCTGGGCGTTGCGCTGGCCGGCATCGCGGGCTTCTTCGTGCTGCCGGTGGCGCCGCTGCCGCAGGTGGATTTTCCGGTCGTGTTCGTGCAGGCGCGGCTGCCGGGCGCCAGCCCCGAGACGATGGCAAGCAGCGTCGCCACGCCGCTGGAGCGCCGGCTCGGCACCATCGCCGGCGTCAACGAGATC
>Ga0207706_10003567_pt1 | contig 14862 bp, 13 predicted proteins | sample KBSC53metaG_FD_184318 | JGI IMG/M metagenome (GOLD analysis project Ga0207706, IMG submission 184318) | Corn rhizosphere microbial communities from Kellogg Biological Station, Michigan, USA - KBS C5-3 metaG (SPAdes) (version 2) | ecosystem: Host-associated > Plants > Roots > Rhizosphere > Soil ... | reverse complement strand
TGGCAAGTCGGGCCGCTTCGAGAGCTACCGCGAGACCGCCGAGGAGTACGCCTTTATCCTTGATCAGTCAGGCATCACTCAGTAGCGTTGGTCGAACAATCGCAACGAAGATCTCAGGGGGACCTCATGTTTAGCTCTTCTTTCCGCCTCGTCGTCCCCATGCTCCTGGTGTCCACCCTTGCAGCGTTCGCGGGCTGCAAGCGGCCCGCTCCGGCCGATCCAAAGTCGGCCGATGCCGACCTCGTCGTAAGCGCGGGTGCGCCGCTCTTCGAGGGCATGGGCAAATATCACCGCCCGATCAAGACGCGCGACCCCGGTGCACAGCGCTACTTCGACCAGGGCATGGTGCTGGCGTTCGGCTTCAACCACGCCGAAGCGATCCGGTCGTTCCGGGCCGCGCAGAAGCTCGACCCGCAGTGCGCGATGTGCTTCTGGGGCGAGGGACTCGCCACGGGTCCGAACATCAACGTGACGAGCAAGGGCAAGGCGGTCATGTCACCCGCGGACCGCAAGGCGGCATACGCGGCGGCGCAGCGGGCGGTCGCGCTGCAGAGTCACGCGAGCGCCATCGAGCGTGCGCTGATTGCGGCGCTCGCGACCCGTTACGACGGCAGCGAGACCTCCGATCGTGATCCGCAGGATCGCGCCTATGCCGCTGCCATGAAGTCGGTGGTGGAGCAGTTTCCCGAGGATGACGATGCAGCCGCCATCTACGCGGAGGCATCGATGAACACCATGCCCTGGGATTACTGGTCCGCCGACGGGACGCCGAGGCCGGAGACGGTGGAAGTGCTGAACGCCCTCGAACGAGTCATCGCGCGCTCACCGCGGCATCCGCTCGCGCTGCATCTGTACGTCCACGCCACCGAGGCCTCGAAGGATCCAGGGCGTGCCGAGCAGGCTGCGGACACGCTGGCCACGCTCGTTCCGGGCTCCGGCCATCTCGTCCACATGCCGGCACATATCTACTGGCGCGTCGGGCGCTACCACGACGCCTCGGAAGCCAACGTGAGGGCGGCAGGCGTCGATGAGGCCTACATTGCGCAGTGCAACGCGCAGGGTTTCTACCCGGCGATGTACTACCCGCACAACATCCACTTCCTGTGGGCGGCAGCGACGATGGAGGGGCGAAGCGCGGTCGCGCTGGAGGCGGCGCGCAAGGTGGCGGCGAACGTGCGGCTGGAACAGATCAAGGAGTTCCCGACCGTCGAGTATTTCAGGACGATCCCGCTCGTCGGGCTCGTCCAGTTCGGGCGCTGGCAGGAGATCCTGGCCGAGCCGGCCGCGGAGGAGGGGCTCGACTATGCCGCGGCGATTCGCCACTACGCCCGTGGCGTGGCGCTCGCGCGCACCGGCGACCTGGCCGGCGCGCGCGCAGAGCGGGCTGCGCTCGTCCCGCTGCGCGACTCGGTCAAGGTGACCTTCCTGGACACGAACGATCTGCCCGCGACGACGCTGCTCACGATCGCAGATGAGCTGCTGCAGGGCGAAATCGCGCTCGCCGACAAGTCACTGGATAAGGCCATTCGCCACTTCCGGGCCGCGGTCGAGGCACAGGACACCCTGCCGTACATGGAACCGCCGTTCTGGTACTACCCGACGCGCCAGTCGCTCGGCGCCGCTCTGCTGAAGGCCCGGCGCTTTGCCGACGCCGAGGCGGTGTACCGAGAGGACCTCGAGGGCTACCCGCACAACGGCTGGTCGATGTCCGGCCTGGCCGAGAGCCTCGAGGCGCAGGGCAAGACCGCGGAGGCCGCGCAGGTGCGCGAGATGTTCGAACACGCCTGGGAGCGCGCGGATGTGACGCTGCAGGCCTCGCGCGTGTAACGCGCCGGCGCGAAACCGGAGCAAAGCCTGAGCTAGAAGCAGCCATATGGGTCGAAGGGCACTGTTGCGGACAGGCCTACCACCAGCGGAGAGCTACGGGCGCTGGTTGAGACGGACAGTTTTGCAGATGCGTCCCCGTAGGCACAAGACCAGAAATAGGACCCGAACTTCACGCTGATCGTGCATGACTGGCTCGCAGGAAGGGTGGACCCGCAGTTGCTTGTTTTAGAGAAAAAGAAGTCACCCCGACCACTGAGGCGATCGATAGTGATGCCAAGAATCGAGAACGGCAGCACGCCGACATTGCGGAGCGTCAGGACGAGTGCCTCGCTGGTCGTGCCCGACGGTACTGAGCCAAACTTCAGGCTTGTGGGACTGATCGTGGCTGCCGGGGTCACCGTCACCACCTTCGACTTCGTGATCGCCCTTGTTGTGCCCGAGATCGTCACGGCCTTGTTGCTAAGCACCGGCATCGTCGTGACATCGAAAGGCTGAGACTGCAGACCGACCGGTACCACGAGACTCGTGGCCACGGGATTTGCGATGGCTGGATTGCTGCTGCCGAGCTCCACCGTCACATCGCCCGGCGCCGCCTCGCACTCGAGCTTGGCGGTGCCGGTTACCGGCTTGCCGCCGACCACCCGGATCGGTGTCAGTGTCACGGACGTCAGGCCGATCGGTCGCACGGCAAGGTCCTGAGACAACGTGACGCCATCAAGCGTCGCAGTCATCGTTCCGCGCCGGATCTCTGGTACCGGCCTGCTCTTGATAAGGAATTTCTTGGACAGCTCACCTTCGGGAACGGTTACCGACAGTGGAGCAGTGACCGATACAAGCGTGTCACTCAGCAACACGCGGCGGCCGCCCGCAGGGGCCGGTGCCGTCAAGGTGACCGTGCCGGTGAGACTCTTGCAGCCGGCTACGGTCGAACGGCTCAGGGTCAGGGCCGAGAGTGTCGGACCGGTGGCAGACACGTCGGAGACGGCATCCGCGCGAACATCATGGGCGGCCACCACGCCGGCCATTGTCACGATCACGAATCCAGCAGCGAGATACATGATCTCCTCCCCGGTTGGACCCGACTAAGCTGAGTGGCGACTTCTTAGCTACATGTTCTTATCCGCATAAGAAGTACCCGTGAGCCTCTGCAAAGTTGGCTCTGCTTGCGAAGCAGAATCAGGGCGCGGTCAGGCAGGGATATTGCCGGTCTGCTCGACACCTAGTTTCGCGCGCAGGAACTCGACGAAGCTGCGGCACTTGGCCGGCAACCAGCGGAGCGGCTTGCCGCCAGTTTCCAACGGGGCGTACGGCATCAGCAGCATCAGGGCGAGGTACACCGGGATCATTCCCCCACCAGTGACGACCAGCAATATCACGGCGATGACACGCAGCAGAGTCACGTCCAACCCAAAGTAGCGTGCGAGCCCCTGGCACACGCCGCTGATCACGGCGCCTTCGCTGATCTGCCGCAGCGGCCGCGCCGCATCGCGTCCCGCGTCGCGCGGCGACGGCGCAGGCTGAGTCCCGTTACCCGGCACCTGCACCGCCCCGATCTCCGCGAGGGCCGGCTCGAGCTGCGCAGGCGTCACGATGACCTGGTCGGCGGCCATGCGACGCGTGCACTGATCGGCCACGGCCTGCTCGAGGTCGTTCAGGATCTCCTGCGGATCGGGATCGCCCTCGAGCAGGCTCGCCGACTCATCGAGGTATTGCTCTAGGCGCGCATACGCCGCCTCGTCGAACTGGAGCGTGCTGCGATTGAGGCGAGCAGTGACAGAGATGCATTTCATGGCTCAGTGTCCCATTGCGGCGATCGTGCCGTTGATCCGGTTCCAGTATTGGTCGAGCGCGGCGAGCTGCGTCTTGCCGGCCTCCGTCAGGCGGTAGTACTTCCGCGGCGGACCGGCGTCCGATTCCTTCCACTCGTACATCACGAGCTCCTCGCGGCGCAGCTTGCTGAGCAGGGGATACAGCGTGCCTTCCTGCGTGGCGAACTCTGTATCGGCGAGTCGGCGCAGGATGTCCGGGACGTACACGCGCCGGGCGCCGACGATTTTCAGCACCAGGAATTCGAGCAGGCCTTTGCGGATGGGCGCGAGCTTGTGTTCCACGCCGCCGATCCTACAACCAAGTACCTTGTTGTGACAAGCTACCGGGACGATCGAGGCGCACGGGCGTCCGCCCGCCACGATCGGTGCCGCTGACGGTTACTTCGCGAGCTTCTCGAGCTGAAGCGCCATCGACTCGGTGTACGTAACCGAGACGACGTTGCCCGGCTTCAGTGTCTTCAGGCGTTCCTGCGCCTTCGGATCCTGCACCTGGATCTTTTTCGTGCTGCCGTCCGCGAGGGTCACCCACATGACATTGGTCGCGGGGTCGACGGATGACACCTTGAACGACGTGGTCACCGTCTGCCCGACCTCGGCGCCACCGGGGATGCGGTTCGCGCTTGCCGAGGCACCGCCGGCGGTTCCCTCAGGAACCACCTGGAAGGCGATCGACTCCGTGTATGTGGCCTTCACGATGTCGCCGACTTTGATCTGATCGAAATTCTTCACGGCCGACCCGGCCTGGACGGGGATCGTCTCGCCCTTTTCGTTCTTGAGCGTCACGGTTCGGGTCGCCGGGTCGATGGCCGTCACGGTGGCGCGAGCCTCGACGGATTGGGCCCTCGTCAGGGGCTGGTCGGCGGGCGCCTTGGATGCCTGCTCGGCCAGCGCCACGACAGGCAACGCAAGCGTGGCGGTCAAGATCGTCGTCAGAATCCTGCTTTGCATACTTGTCTCTCCATGTAATGCAATCTGGGTAATGCAGTCCGGCGGACGCCGGAGCTGGGCCGTGGATGATACCGTACCGAAATTGCGCGGGTACTTTTGGATCGGGAGAATCGTCCGGTGAGGATCATGCTGCCTCTTCTGGTGCTGCTCGCCAGCACACTCTCCCCGGCGGTCGATGCCGCGCCGAAATGGGCGATCGTCATCCACGGCGGCGCCGGCGTGATCGAGCGCAAGGAGCTCACCGCCGAGCAGGAGGCGGCCTACCGCGAAGCGCTCACGCGGGCAATCGGCGCCGGCAGCGACGTCCTTGGGAAGGGTGGCACGGCCCTCGATGCCGTGGAGGCGACGATCGTGCTCATGGAGGACGACCCGCTCTTCAACGCCGGCCGTGGCGCCGTGTTCACGGCGGAAGGCCGCAACGAGCTCGACGCCTCGATCATGGACGGCCGGACGCTTTCGGCCGGCGCCGTGGCCGGTGTCACACGTACGCGGCATCCGATCTCGCTCGCGCGGCGCGTCATGGAGAAGTCTCCGCACGTGATGCTGGTTGGCGCCGGCGCGGATACCTACTCGCGCGAGCAGGGCCTGGAGCAGGTCGAGCCGGGCTGGTTCTACACGGAGTACCGCTGGGAGAGCCTCGAGAAGACGCTCAAGGAAGAGGGTCTGCCGATTCCCCCGAAGCCCGCGGGCATTACTTCTGGTCCCGCGAAGGAGGTCGCTCACGACGAAGGCAAGCGGGGGACGGTCGGCGTCGTCGCGCTGGACGCGAACGGCAACCTTGCGGCCGGCACCTCGACCGGCGGGATGACGGCCAAGCGCTGGGGCCGGGTCGGCGACTCGCCGATCATCGGCGCGGGCACGTATGCCGCCAACAGCTCGTGCGCGGTTTCAGGCACGGGCACGGGCGAATACTTCATCCGCCTCACCGTCGCTCGCGAGATCTGCGCGCTGGTCGAGTACCAGCACATGAGTCTGCAGACGGCGACCGACGAGGTGATCCAGAAGCGGCTCACCGCGCTCGGCGGCGACGGCGGCGTCATCGCGATCACGCCCGACGGTACGATGGCGTGGAGTTTCAACAGCGTGGGGATGTATCGGGCGCGCGCCGCGGATGGCCAGGCGCTGCAGGTCGGCATCTACAAGGACGAGCGCTGAACTGCCGGGAAACGCAGGCTCCTGTGAGCCATTGCGGTTTACCGCCTACGCGAACACTTTGCCCGGATTGAGGATCCCGTTGGGATCGAACGCTTGTTTCAGGAGGCGCATGGCCGCAATCGCTTCCGGAGTGCGCGAGCGGCCGAGGAACTCACGCTTGAGCAGGCCGATGCCGTGCTCGGCGGAAATCGAGCCCCGATACTCCGCGACGCAAGCGTAGACGAGCTCGTCCAGGTCGTGCGTATCGACCGAACCATCGCTGGTCGCGGCGCAGATGTGGATGTTGCCGTCCGCGATGTGTCCGAACCAGGCGGCGGTCATGCCTGGCCACCGCTCCGCCAGCCGACGACGACAGTCTTCGACGAAGCGCCCGAGCGACGGGGTCGGCAGGCTGATATCGAACGGGACATACGTGCCGATGATTCGCTGGAGCTCGCCGGAGGAATCGCGGATCGCCCAGATGTCCCGGCCTTCGTTGAGCGAGCGGGCCAACAGCGCGTCCTCGACGATGCGCCGCTCGAACGCAGTCTCGAAGAATGCCTGGAACCGCTCGTCGTCACGCGCTGCGTCGGTGCCCATCGACTCGACGAGCACGTAGATCGCATGTCCCTCAGCAACGGGTGGACGCCGGCCGAGACCGGACGTTGCGAGCCGATAGAAGTCGGCCCACATCACCTCGTACGCCGACAGGTCGGCGCCCAGTCGCTCCCGAGCAAGCCTGAGCAGCGCGAGCGCGGCGTCGTAGTCAGCGACGGCACAGAGCGCCGTCTGCACGCTGGTCGTAAGAGGGAAGAGCCGCAGCACGGCCCGCGTGACGACACCCAGCGTGCCTTCGCTGCCGATGAAGAGCTGCTTCAGATCGTAGCCGGCGTTGTCCTTCAGCATGTGGTTCATCGCGTCGATGACGGTGCCGTTCGCCAGCACGACCTCGATGCCGAGCACCAGGCCGCGCATCATTCCGTAACGCAGTACGCGATTCCCACCGGCATTGGTGGCGATGTTGCCGCCGACCGTGCACGACCCTCGCGCGCCGATATCCAGCGGAAACAGCAGCCCCGCATTGGCGGCCGCTTCCTGGACCGACTGCAGAACGGCGCCGGCTTCGGTCAGGATCGTCGCCGAGTCGCTGTCGACGGGGCCGACGGCGCGCATGCGTTCGAGCGACAGAATGACCCAGCCATCGCACGGCATCGCGCCCCCGGCAAGCCCGGTCCTGCCGCCTTGTGCCACGACGGGCACGCGACGCGTGTCGCAGACGCGGAGCGCTGCGGACACCTCGGCCGTCGACGACGGACGCACGAGTGCCGCGGGGCGAACCGCCTCGTCGTGGAGGAGCCAGTCGCCGAGGTAGCGCGGGTCGATCGCATCGGCGGCGATCACCGCATCGTGTGCCAGCGATTCGCGCAGGGCCGCGATCAGCTCATTCATCAGCGATTACTTGGCCGGCAGGTCGTTCCAGATGTCGCGCTGCAGCTTCCAGTCGTTCCCCTGCTTCTTCCAGACGACCACGTACTTCACGGACGCAGTCGTCGGCTCCTTCCCCGCGGGCTGGATGTTCATCAGGGCCGTTCCTGTCTCGTGTGCGAGATCGCCGCTCGCGCCCACGTCGATCACGGTAAAGGTCAGGCTCTTCACGCCGCTGTCCATGGTCTCCTGCCACATCTGCTGGATGGCCTGCCGACCCTTGACCATCTCCGCGCCGGGCGGAAACGCGATCGCGTCCTCGGTATAGAACGCCGCGACCGCCTTCGCATCGCCGCGCCTGTAGACCTCGGCGAACTTGACGCCTGCCTGCTCGATTGCGGCCCGCACAGTGCTCGAGTCCTCGGCCCGGGACACCGAGCCGACCGCGCACAGCAGTGAAATGGACAGTACGAAGAAGCTGAGTCTGCCTGGATTTTTCATTTGGACCTCCCCTTGCTAGTACCCCCTCGAAGGCGCAGCACACGATACGCCACCGCTCGCGAATTCACGACCCGCAGGGCCCGGGGGGCGGATTCAGGGATACCTGGCATGGCGTCGGATAGGATGCGCGACACAGAGGGGCGCCGCGAACCGGATGAATGCAGACAGGCGCGAGATCGACCGCACGCCGTGGGTTTTAACGGACGGGTGGCGTCTGTTTGCAATGTTGTCGGCCCTGTACTTCGCACAGGGACTGCCTTCGGGATTGATCGCCAAGGCATTGCCAGTGCTGCTGCGCGAGCAGGGCGTCTCGTTGTCCGTCATCGGCTTCACGAGTGCGCTCGCGTTGCCGTGGGCGCTCAAGTTCGCGTGGGCGCCATTCGTCGACCGCTACGGCTCGCGCAAGCGGTGGCTGCTGGTGCTGAACTGCGTGACGATGGGGCTGATGCTGCTCGTCGCGTCGCGCGACTTCGCGGCATGGGTCGACGCGCTGCCGCTGCTTCTCGCGGTACTTTTCTGCATGAATCTCGTGTCCGCGACGCAGGACATCGCCACCGACGGGTATGCAGTCAGCACACTCAAGTCTGAGTGGCGCGGGCTCGGCAACAGCATCCAGGTCGTCGGCTACAAGCTCGGCATGGTGGTGGGCAGCGGCGCGTTGCTGTGGCTCACCGCCCGCCAGGGCTGGCAGATGAGCTACGGCAGCCTCGCGTGCCTGATGCTGCTCGTGATCGTGCCGGTGCTGTTCATGGACGATCTACCGGCAGGCGCGCGACAAGCAGCCACGCACACGCAATGGCACGGCGTGCGAGGCTATGTACGCCTGTTCCGTGACTTCGTCATGCGCCCGGGGCTCGGCTGGTGGCTGCTGACGGTTGCGCTCTACAAGTTTGGAGACTCGTTGGGGTCGCGCATGACGGGGCCGCTGCTCACCGACAGCGGCTATTCGCTCGCGGACATCGGCGTCATCACCGGCTCCGCGGGTGCGACGGCGGGTGTTCTCGGCGCCTTCGTCGGCGGGGCGACGCTCCTGCGCCTGGGACACGCCCAGGCGTTGCTGGGCTTTGGCGTGCTGCAAGCCCTGGGGCTCGCAGGATATCTGCTGGTCGTGGGTGGTCTGCACGACCTCTATGCGCTCGCGGCAATCGTCTATTTCGAGCAGTTCGCCGACGGGCTCTCAACGGTCGCGCTGTTCACGATCATGATGGACCGCTGTCGACCGCATTCGCCGGGGACCGACTACTCACTGCAGGCATCCCTGCAGGTGTTGGTGACCGGAATTGCGGCACTGTGTGGCGGGCTGTTCACCGAGCATTTCGGCTACGCCGCAGTGTTCGCGACGGCGGCACTCTTGACGCTGCTGGCGCTGGTGCCAGCCGTCCTGTCGTTTCGAGGCTGGAGCGGAGCGACCGGAAGCGGGGGTGTCCCCGCGAAAATTCGTCAACTTGGTTGACGAACTTGCTTCACCGCGGCGAACGGTCAGGGGCCGCCGGCCGCGAGCGTCGCAACCCCAACCGCGGGAGACGAGTCGCCCGAGGTACCAGCAGCAGCTTTAGAAATCGAGTTGCCGTCAATTCTTGTCGCGCGATCCTGCACCAGGCCTCTAAGACGCGATCGCATTGAGCGCGCCGATCAGGGCAGCGCCAGCACACATCTCAGAACGTCACACTCCGAGGGGCGTCTTCGTCGGGGACGGGGTAGTGGGTGGGGAAAACTCGTCAACGTAGCTGACGATTTTTTCGTCAACGAGGCTGACGATTTTCTAGTGACCGCCCCCTAGCGTCGACTGGCGGGCTGGCCACGGCGGCTCGCTCAGTGCGAGCGGGTGCCGTAGTGGCGGGAGGCGGGACATGTCGCGGATCGGGCGCGGAGCCCCCTTGGTATGGTCCAGAGCCTACTCGCCGTCCCGCGCGCTGGCTAGTATTCGCAGGGGGCATGCGCAACAACAAGCACAACTTTACGTGGCCGCGGGCGCTGATCGAGCTGCTGATCGTTGCGGCCGGCGTTCTGCTCGCGCTCGCGTCAGACCAATGGCTGGAAAGCCGCAAGGACCGCGCCGAAGAAGCGCTGCTTCTCCGCTCAGTGCGAACCGAAATCAAGAGCATCCTGAAAGACATGGACGCCGAGATGGTCTTCCGGCACGCCATGCTGGAGAACGCGAACCAGATCTATGCCCTGGCCGCAGCGGCGACGGCGCCGGATCCCAGAGTCTTCGATGAAATGCTGGGGAAACTGCTGTGGTGGTCCAATGTGGACTTCACGATTGGTGCCGTGAACAGCATCCTCGTCGGTGGCAAGCTGCGCCTCATCGAAAATGAGGAGATACGGTTTTTCCTGGCATCCTTGCCGGAACGGCTGGCGACGACCAAGCAGACAGAGGCTAACCACTACTCGACCCTGATGAACTTCAGCGTGCCGTACATGATGAAGCATGCGGACCTCGCGCAGATCGTGATGACGATGACCGTGCGGCCGGGTGGTCTGGATCAGGCGGAGCCGGAGCTCCGTTACCATCCGAGGATCCCGCGCAATCACACCGAGCTCCTGAACGACAGCGAGTTCCTGGGCGTCGTTACCGGGGTGGCCGCGAGCCAGATCAACGTCGTCGTTGCATACGAAGACATCAGGCCGGAGTTCGAACGCGTGATCGGGCTGCTGGACGCGGAATTGGGGGATCTGCCATGAAAAGAAGGGCCTTCTGTGTGTCCGCCGCGGCCGCGCTGGGTGCCACGGCGTTGCCATTCGGTCGCGCTTTCTCTGCGGTGTCCGCTGTCACACTCGATGTCGAGGCGGTTACGGGCGACGGCAAGCACATCGCGCTGTCGCGAGCCGACGTGGAGGATTTCCGCGCAGCGCTGCGCGGGCAACTGTTGTTGCCGGGGGCTGTCGGTTACGACGACGCTCGCAAGATCTACAACGGCATGTTCGATCGCAGGCCCGCGATGATCGCCCGCTGCCTGGGCGCAGCGGACGTCGTGCGCTCGGTGCAATTCGCGAAGGCGCACGCGCTACTCGTCGCCGTGCGTGGCGGCGGGCACAGTCTGTCGGGGCAATCGGTCTGCGACGGCGGACTCATGATCGACCTTTCGACCATGCGCAGCGTGCGCGTGGACCCGGCGCGGCGGCTTGCACGCAGTGGCGGCGGCGCATTGCTGGGCGATCTCGACCGCGAGACGCTGGCGTTCGGACTGGTCACGACCACCGGAACGGTCTCGCATACCGGCGCCGGTGGTCTGACGCTGGGCGGCGGCTTTGGACGGCTGGCGCGCCGGTACGGCCTGAGTTGCGACCAGTTATCTTCGGTAGACGTCGTGACCGCCGACGGCCGCCTGCTCGAGGCGAGCGAGAGCGAGAACCCAGACCTGTTTTGGGGAATTCGCGGCGGAGGCGGAAACTTCGGTGTCGTCACGTCGTTCGAGTATCGCCTGCATCCTTTCGACGGGCTGGCGACCGGCGGCCACCTCGTATTTCCGTTCGAGCAGGCGCGGCAGGCGCTGCGCGGTTTCGATGAGTTGTATCAAGGTGCACCTGAAGGCCTCTGGATTGAACCGATCCTGACTGTTGCGCCGGGTGGTGCGCGAGTTCTCATCCTCGACGTCTGCTGCAGCGACGCGCCGGCGGCGGCCGAGACTGCACTCGTGCCCTATCGCAAGCTTGGCAAGCCGATCCAGGACGAAGTCAGGCGGGTGCGCTACGCACAGCTTCAGACGCAGGATGACGAGCGCGCGCGCATCGGGGGCCGCTACTACACGAAGTCGGGATTCACCGACAAGCTCGAGTACGACCTCATCGACGTGATGCTGGAGACGATCGCAAGCGCGACGGTCCCGTGGCCGCGTATCTCGATGCCGCCCAAGGGAGGCGCCATCGAGCGCGTGGCGCCCGACGCCACCGCGTTTTGGCATCGTAGTGCGCTGTACAGCGTGATCCTCCAGACGAGCGGCGACGATCCTGCCGAAGACGCCGGCAACGTGGGATGGGCGAAGGCCCGTTGGCCGGCGCTGGAATCGTTCACAAAGGGCTTCTACGCGAACACGAACTTGTCGGAGATGCCGGCCGAGCGGGTTAACGAGACCTATGGTGGGAACTTCGAACGGCTGGTCGCACTCAAGACCCGCTACGACCCAACCAACCTGTTCCGCCTGAACGCCAACGTCCGCCCGCGCGCCTGAAGGACGCCGGTTGCGGATTGGGCATTTCGCCCGCGCCTTGCTACCCTGCCGTCAACGCTCGCACAAGAAGCGACATGTCTCTCCTCGAAGAACTCAGGCGTGGTCACCCGCGCGGACTTCTGTACCTCGCCTTCACCGAGGCCTGGGAGCGCTTCTCTTACTACGGGATGACGGCGCTCCTGGTTCTCTACATGGTGAACCAGGTGCTGCTGCCCGGGCACGTCGAGCGCATCGCCGGCTTTGACGCATTTCGCGCCACCCTGGAATCGGTGGCGGGTCCGCTGTCAGCGCTCGCGCTCGCTTCCACGGTGTTCGGGCTCTACAGCGGGTTCGTCTATTTCACACCGGTCCTGGGCGGCCTCGTCGCCGATCGCTGGATCGGACAGCGCAACGCCGTCGTGCTCGGCGCCATCTCGATGAGCGCCGGTCACCTCGCGATGGCCTTCGACCGGTCGTTCCTGCTCGCGCTCCTGCTGCTCGTCGTCGGCTCCGGTTTTCTCAAGGGCAACATCTCGGCGCAGGTCGGCGCGCTCTATCCGTTGAATGACGAAGCCCTGCGCACGCGCGGCTTCGCAATCTTCAGCATGGCGATCAATTTCGGCGCCGTCGCCGGACCCCTGATCTGCGGCTTCCTCGCGCAGCGTTACGGCTGGCACATCGGCTTCGGGATCGCCGCGATCTTCATGCTCGTTGGACTCGCGACCTATCTCTATGGCTATCGCCACCTGCCGGCGCGCGTGCCACGCCGCGAGCGCGACACCCGTCGGCTCACGTCGCGGGAGTGGCGAACCATCTTCGCGCTCGGGGCGGTGATGCTGATCACGATCTTCCAGTCGGTCTCCTACTACCAGCTCGCCAACGTCCTGCCGGTCTGGATCCAGGAGCACGTCGACCTCCGCGTGGGCAGCCTTGCCATTCCCATCCCCTGGTACCAGTCGATCGACGCGCTCTTCAGCATTCTCGGCGTGCCCCTGCTCTTTGGAATCTGGGGATACCAGGCGTCGCGGCGCGGCGAGCCCGGGGACCTGGCGAAAATCGGCACGGGCGCATGGATGGCGGCCGCCAGCAACCTGATCCTGGTGTTCGCCATCGTCGCCGCGCGCGGCGCGGCCATCCATCCGATCTGGCCCGCGCTCTACTGCGCGGGCATGGGCGTGGCGTTCCTCTACTACTGGCCGACGCTGCTCGCGCTCGTGTCGCGCGCGGCGCCCGCCGCGGTCAATTCCACGCTCATGGGCATGGCGTTCGTGACGCTCTTCATCTCGAACAACGTGATCGGCTGGATCGGCCGGTTCTACGAGCAGATGAGCCCCGCGGCGTTCTGGGCCCTGCACGCCGCGATCGGCGCGACTGGCGGCGTGCTGGTCCTGCTGTTCGGCCGACCGCTCGGGCGGGCGCTCGAAACCCGCGCACCAACTTGAGACTCTGGTCAGCCCGACTGAGCCGCACCGAGGCGCGCGTCCGCCTTCTCCATCATGGCCCTGAAGCGCGGATCATCGCGAACCGAATGGAGGTCCGGATCGACTTTCGCCCAATTCACCGTTTCAGCGGAGTCTAGTTCGAAGACGGGACCGAGCAGGTCGAGCGCGACTTCGAATTCGCCTAATTGCGCGAATCCGCACGCAAAGTTGTATCGCATCGTCGTGTTGTCCGGATCGAGCAGCATGGCGCGCTTCGCAAGGTCTTTTGCGCGCTCAGCCTCGCCCAGGTTGCAGAGCGAGCAAACGACATAGCCTAACGCCAGGCCGTTGTCTGGCTCCTGGGTCGTAATCTTTTCCGCCCGCGCCAAGGTGCGCTGCGCCGACTGCCGCATTTTCTCAAGGTTGCCGATCGCCTTGTAACAGGTCGTCAACAGGCTGACTGACGAAAAATCGGTCTCCATCAGCGCCGCAGCTTTTTCGTAGTAGCTGATCGCCTCGGGCAGGCGACGCTGCGTAAAATACAGCCGGGCCGCCGCTGAATTTACTTCGAACGATTCCGGGTCGAGGCGCAGGGCCTCCTCGATTTCAACGAAAGCCTCTTCGTAGCGGCCCTCGGACGTCAGGATCCGACCTTTGGCGGCACGCGCCTCGCCGAGATTCTTGTCCAGCGAGAGCGCACACTCCGCCGCGGCCAGCCCACCATCCCCGGGTCCGTTGAACTAGAACTTCAAGGCGGCTTGCGCAACGGCCATCAGCGCCCACGCGTTCGCATATTCGGGATCGATCTCCGTGGCACTTCGGCACAAGCGGATGATCGCCTCGCACCGGCGGACATTTCCGTAGTTACCGGTGACGCTGAATTGTCGCGCCATCAGGTAAAGGTTGTAGGCTTCCAGATTCGTCGTTCCCCGCTGCGCAATCGCCTTCTTTTCTTCCGGTAGAAGCTTCAGCTTGAGGGCCGTGACGATGGCCTGCGAAATCTCGTCCTGCAACGCAAAGATGTCGCTCAGGTCGCGGTCATAACGCTCGCCCCAGACGTGGTTGTCTTTTGAGCACTCGATCAGCTGCGCAGTGATGCGCACGCGGCCACCCGCCTTACGCACGCTGCCCTCCAGTACGTAGCTGACCTTAAGTTGCTTCGCAATCTGGGCAATGTCGACGTTCTTGCCTTTGAAACTGAAAGCCGTGTTTCGTGAAATTACGGCGAGCGCCGAAACCTTGCTCAAGTCCGTGATGACGTCCTCGCTGATACCGTCGCTGAAGTACTCCTGCTCCGCATCGCCGCTCATGTTGGCAAATGGCAGGACACAGACCGAAACGCGGGGCGTCGTGGCTGCGGCCGGCACGGAGCCAGGCGCGGATCGTAGTTTCTGCGATGTGCCAGCGCGCGCGATCATGGAGCCGAGCGCACGGAGGACTTCCTGGAACGGCGGGCTCCCGGGGTTATCGCCCCAGTTGTCGAGGTCGGTCGTATGCAGGGCCCGTACATCGATCGGCAGGTCGGCGTCTTACCACGTGGAGAGATCCCATCAAGGAGGGCACGAATGAAAGGACGTGGAGGTTTGGTGCTGGCAACGGTGACCCTGGTCGCCGCGGCGCTCGCAT
>Ga0207706_10003566_pt1 | contig 14863 bp, 14 predicted proteins | sample KBSC53metaG_FD_184318 | JGI IMG/M metagenome (GOLD analysis project Ga0207706, IMG submission 184318) | Corn rhizosphere microbial communities from Kellogg Biological Station, Michigan, USA - KBS C5-3 metaG (SPAdes) (version 2) | ecosystem: Host-associated > Plants > Roots > Rhizosphere > Soil ... | reverse complement strand
AATTTAATTGAGTTTAGCATCCCCTCTGGCATCCCCTGAAAAAGCATAAAAGCCTTGAAAGTTAATACTATCAAGGCTTTTGCAATTTTTTCGTGACCCCGTCAGGACAGTTTTCAAACCAATTATTGGAAAGATTCAAGAAAATCTATGAATTAAAAGCGGTTATGCCTGTTCAGATGGTGCAACCTATCAAGTTGCCTTCAAAGCTTAGAGTTGCGTAGTTACTGGATTTATATTCCCTTGCAGGTTTCTAACCTTATTACTATTGTTGGCTTTAAGTTTTCTTTGCCTACTTTCTTTTCTAAAAAGAAAGTAGGTTAAACAAAAAACCTAATTTATTAATACTTGTTTTACCGAACTAATACACAAACCTGTATGAAGGCAAAATTCTTCAACAGAAACGAGCTGATGTTTTTCTTTTGCTAATTTCTTTTTTATTTGATTAAGAACATTGCGCCCATACCTTTCACTTCTTCCGGTAATGATCTGAACATCTTTTGGATATATACAAATCCGTTCCATTACTTTAAAATATTTAATACTGTATCTGTGCTTGAACTATACTTTAGGTATAGTTAGGCTGCCCGGCTTTAGTAGTGTTTGGTTTTGTACTATCGCCGGGGCGGCAATTAACTTTGCGGAAGATTTTGTTTTTTCTTGAACAAGAGTTGGCTAATGAACTGGCTTTAGTTCCAATTTGATTTGATTTAACCTTAATTAATTCAAGTTGCTAGTTAATCAGTAAGTTTATTAAAAGTAAAAGCTGATATAAACATTATTATTTTTATTAGAAATCCTTCAAATGTTACTGCATGAATTTTTCTTAAGAATAAAGCCTTTATTTCACTAAAAGCCGTTTCAATTCCTTTCCTCATATATTCTTTTATAAATCTAATCCATGGGTCATCTTTTCTTTTGGAGTTGCTTTTACGTTGAATCATTAATTCAATAAACTCTCCTTCTTTTAAATCATCTTCTATTAGATAATCAGTAAAGGCGGCATCTCCATAAATTTTGCTTTCCGGTGCTACTGCTAACGGTAATTTTTTCAGGGCTTGAACATCACTCTCCTTGCCAGGTACAAAACAAAACTCTACCGGAATGCCTCGAGCATTTACAAGTACCTGCACTTTTACACCATAAAAGTATCGGCGCATGCTACATTGTTTTCCTCTCCATTGTTCGCCTTTTAAAAGTTTGCACCTACTGATTCTGATATTGTCACAAACAGCTACAGGAAAGGAATCTATTACATACTCAGAAGCACCTGCTATCTGTTTAAGACAATGACCAATTTGAAAGAAGAGAGAAAACATTAATTCCTTAACGTTGTGAAGTCTTCTATTAAATCGACTTTTATCCAACATGTTTGGAATCAGCTTTGTCATTTTCATAAAACCTCTGGCGTTATCGATATGACCACCAAAATAAAGAGCTGAAATAAGTGCTGTAGTTATCACTTCCGCATCACTAACTTTACGCCGACTGTCTTCAATATGTTTTATCCCTTTTAATAAATCATCTACAACACAATAAATAGCTATAATTTTATCTTCTCTAAGCATCGGAAAGGAAGTTTTAAGTCTGGTAACTCAAAATTATTCTTTATCCGATGCTTTTTTATAACTAGCAACTTGGGTTAATTAATAACTGAAAAATTGATGCCAGAATAACAAACATTTTTCTTCCTAAATCATCGAACGTAATAATTAAAAAAGCGATTTTATTTTTGGTATCCTTTAACTCTTCTATTCTCTTATTTACGCTGCTGTCCTGTTGCAAATAAAAAAACGAAGCTGTTAACTTCGTTTTTACTATAAATATTTGTCTATATAGGAAATAATTATTTTGATCTGGTTTTCGATGAAATTTTTCGCTGCTCTTCCTCTTCCCCGGTATCATCAACGGCTGCTTCAATATTAATAGATGACTCTGCAACTTCAGTCAATTTTTCGTCTGCTTCTTTTTCTTCATTTAATATTTCTTCCAAAAGAGAAACCGCGTCATCTTCGCCTAAAATTTTTGCAAAAGCGCGAAGCGTACCGTAAGTGGCAATTTCATAATGCTCCACTTTTTGTCCGGCTGAAATTATTCCGGCATCGCGTACAACTCCTTTTTCGGTTGATTCCATAATTTCTTCTGCTTCTTTGATTAATCCTTCCATTGCTTCACATTTCTTCGCCTGCGCTTTTGTACCTATATATTCAAACACTTGCTCGCCTTACCTGTTCCTCGGTAATTGCAAGATGTTCTTTTAAGGCAGTTGCCAACTCTTCTGATGTAGTATTTTTAATCATTTTGGGAAGCGCCTTAATCAAAGCTTTTTCAGCCCAATAAATATCTTTTAACTCATCTTCAAACAAATCACGTAGACCCTGTGCTGCTCCCGGTTTTGCTTTTATCGTTTTATCAGTTTGCTTTTTTGTTCCGTTTTCGGATTTTGAGGTAGTTGCCATTTTATTTTTTTAAATTTTATTTATACCCTTTTAGAGAAAGAAACATGTCACGAATTATAATGAACAGATAGAGCGAAACGAGAAGATGTATAATAGAGATTTTTGTTTACGGGGAATGTTTATTGCATTAATCGTAGATTAACATACTCACTCTTAACGACACCACTTATTGTAATGTTACGCTCATATTTATAGTCGTCAACGACACCACCCGAGCAAAAACTTGGCCCAATCTTATGAGTTTTATTTCTATGCCTGTATTGCAGATTAATCGTTGTTATTAAATTCGGAATAACAGAAATGTTTCTTTGCTTTGACGCAGATTTATTTTAAATGGAAAATTTCACAGTCGTAATATTTATAATGGCTATTCTTATTGCATTGTCTGCTATTGCAGACAAGAGCAAGCTTCCGTATCCCGTTCTTTTAGTAGTGGTGGGGTTGGTTATTGGTTTTATTCCTGCATTGCCGGATTTGTCAATGGATCCGGATGTAGTGTTTCTTATTTTTTTGCCACCACTTTTATATGATGCTGCTTCTAAGACTTCATGGCACGAATTGAGAACATCAATAAGACCTATTTCTGCACTTGCCTTTACACTCGTAATCTTTACAACTTTGGCTGTTGCAGTTTGTGCACATTATCTTATTCCTGGTTTTACATGGCCATTATCTTTTTTATTGGGAGCTATAGTTTCTCCGCCTGATGCTGTCGCCGCAACATCTATTACCAAAGGATTAGGCTTGAATAAAAAAGTAATCACAATATTGGAAGGGGAGAGTCTCTTAAATGATGCTTCTGCTTTAATCGCTTATCGCTACGCAATAGTTGCGGTCACCACCGGATCATTTATACTGTGGCAAGCAGCATTGCAATTTTTTTTGGTGGCCGGAGGCGGCATTCTTATCGGAATTGCCAGCGGTTATTTATTTGTATTTGCTCATAAAAAAATATATAATAATGCGATTGTTGAAACAAGCCTAACGCTGCTTTCCCCATTTATAGCTTACCTGCTTGCAGAACATTTTCATGTTTCCGGAATATTGGCTGTTGTAAGTGCGGGGTTAATTATTTCCTGGCGAGCACCTGAAATTTTTTCCTATCATGTTCGCATGCGTTCACGCGTTGTTTGGGATTCACTGATTTTTTTATTGAATGGTTTTATTTTCATACTCATTGGTCTTCAGTTACCCTCCATTATAAAAGATTTGGGCGATTATCCTTTCATGAAGTTATTGGGCAATGGATTGTTAATAAGCCTTGCAACAATAGTTGTTCGTATCATTTGGGTTTTTGCAGGTGCTTATTGGCAAAACGTCTTTAGCAGCGCGAAAACCGTTGTTGTAACGGGTGAAGATGTGAATGACTCAGATACATGGAAGAATGTTTTGATAGTCGCCTGGACAGGAACACGTGGTATTATATCACTTGCAGCTGCACTTGCATTGCCTTTAACAATGGAGAATGGAGATGCTTTTCCTAAAAGACATTCTATTATATTCCTTGCTTTTATTGTAATTTTTGTTACGCTTGTGGTGCAGGGATTGTCGTTACCCTTATTGATACGCTTTCTTCGCGTAAAGCCGGAACGCAATCAAGAGAGGGAAGAAAAAGAATTGAAGTTATATCTTGCAATCAACACACTTCACTATATAGATCATGATTTTCCCATTTCTCTCGAAAGCAAATTAAAAGAACAATTAAAGAGAAAATATGAAACATTGGTGAACAATCTCACAAAAGAAATACGTGCTGATAAAAAAAGACGAATAAATGACGAATCTATACAAGCTCCTGTTACACCACTCTTAAATGCGCAGGTAGAAGTTAGCCGATTTCAGCGTGATCTGCTTATTAAACTGCATAAAGAAGGTACATTTAGTGACGATGCATTAAGACATGTGGAATTAGAAAGAGATGTGGACGACCTGAAATTAGATATGCAATTACCAAGAGAAGAATAAAACTGCTCTTTATTCTAACTCATTCTAAATGTGTGAATCATGTAACATATATCTTAAGTTCTGTAACAATCCCGAAGCCCATTAGCGTATCTTTGCAGTTCTTCCTCCTTATTCTTCCTCTTATTTAAATCAAATAAAAAAAATAAAATGAAAAAAATTAGCGCACTTACTCTGGTGCTAGCTGGCTGTGTAATTACTGCCACCGCACAATCAACATTTACAACGATTACCTATAAAGAAAAGCTTCAGCCGGCACTTACCATACAGCTTCCCAATACAACCGACGTTGCACAGGGCACCATATTACAAAAATTAAAAGAAACCGGTTATAATCCAGAAACAAAAGGAATGCTTTTCTGGAAAACGAACAAGCTAAATGATTTTTACGTGTTTGATAATGTGCAGCTACCCGAATTGAACAACCAGAAACTGGATATGTATTTTAAAGTTGCAAAAGCAACAAGCGGAGATAAAGGACAATCAACCGTTTACCTTATGGTGAGCAAAGGATATGATAATTTTGTTTCTCCCCAAACGGACACTGCTACATTTTATGCAGCACAAAAATTTCTCGATGGATTTGTTGTTGGTACCAATACTTTCAAACATAATTCTGATGTTGGAACACAAGAGTCAAATATTGCAAGTGCAGAAAAGAAGTTGGGCGATCTGCAGAAGAAAGAAAAAGATCTAAGTAGTAAGATAGCGGAGCTGCAAGCGGAGATAGCCAGTCAAAAAGCCAGCCTAGAACTTTTGAAAGCAAAACCAATTAATAACTGATTTAAAACGTCAATATTCATCCTAGGCGCTCTAAGCACCTAATTCTAATGCCGGAATCCGCCGGCATTTTTATTCGCATCATTTTTTTTAGCGCAGAAATTTTAAATGTCTGCCCCAGAAACATCATTAAGAATAAAACTTATGAATCAATCATGGCCATTTTATGCAAGGTTTAGCTTGATTTTATTAATAACATGGTTACTTTTTTATGGAATATATATTGGTCAGGATATTCTATTGCCTTTAGGTTTTGCTTTTCTTATCGCAGTACTGCTTCGTCCGATTGAAAAATTTTTTACTCGTTTAAAGATTCCTCGGATACTATCTATTCTGATAACTTTATTAATTACATTTATTTTCATTTTTGCGTTACTCACTTTTCTTTCTTATCAAATAGGCTCTCTAGCAAATGATATTCCAGCGATAGAAAAAAATCTCTCCCAGTTTTTTGAAAAAAGCCAGATATGGATAAGTGAAACTTTTCACTTTAGTAAACAACAGCAGCAACAGGTTATTGAACAAGCGAGAAGTGACAATATGAACAATGCTAAAGCAATTGCTACCGGAACACTCGGATTTCTAACAGCATCGTTAGCTACTCTTTTACTCATTCCTATTTATGTGTTCTTATTTCTTTATTACCGCAATCATTTATTGATGTTTACTATCCGGGTATTTGAAGAGAAATATTCTTCAAATGTTATAAAAGCAATTAACGAAATCAGGTCAGTAGTACAGCGCTATATCACAGGCTTGCTGGTTGAAACATCATGTGTTGCTTTTTTGAACTGCATTGGATTATTACTGGTTGGAGTTCCCTATGCGATTCTTTTAGGTTTAATCGGCGCCATTTTGAATTTAATTCCTTATATAGGTGGTTTGATTGCCGTTGCCGTAACGGGCATTATAACTTTAAGCAACACGGGAAGCATTTATAAAACTGTAGCTTCAATCGGTGTTTATTTGATCGTGCAAGTTGTTGATAACAATTTTTTAGTTCCCCGCATCATTGGTTCCAGTGTAAAATTGAATGCGCTTTTTTCAATAGTAGCGGTATTAATTGGTGGAGCACTTTGCGGTGTAGGAGGAATGTTTTTAAGTTTACCCTTTATTGCAATTTTTAAAGTGATTTGTGATCATGTTGACTCTCTAAAGCCATGGGGAATGTTATTAGGAGATGCTGATGATGCGAAATGGAGTGTATTTAAAATTCCATTACGACTTACCGATAAAAAAGTTAACAGAGTTAAAGCGTTTGTAAAGAATTCAAAAAATTACAAAGCAATATTTATAATACCGCTTTTGATTTCTTTTTCTCTTCATGCACAAGTTCAAACACGTGAATACAACGTGAGCTACAAAGGAGACAATGTTGGTAATATGGAGTTTTATCAAAATAAAACAGGTGATAATGTTTATATGAAAATGGTTTCAAATGTTGAAATGAATTTTATTGTAAATATTAAGGTGAATACAGAAGAAGAATCTTTCTTTCAAAACGGAAAACTAATATACTCAAATGTTTCCAGAAAGGTTAACGGAAAAGAGAAGGTCAATAAACAAACCAAAGCAATCGGCGATACTTATCAAACGTCCTCTGATGGCAAACCTAGTTCTATAAATAATAAGTTCATAGATTATAATTTTATTCTTCTTTATTGTAATGAACCTGTTAATGTACAAATAGTTTACTCAGATAATTTTCAGCAATTTCTTCATATACAAAAAGTTTCAGAACATAAGTATAAAATCGATCTACCGGATGGCAACTATAATTATTATTCATTTCTAAATGGCATTTGTAACAAGGTAGAGATTCATCATTCATTCTATACCATTGAAATAACATTGAAAGAATGAGCTACACTCTACGGCTAACTATTTAAACAATGTAAGTGATAGTAATTTTAACTTATGTTAATAAATATCCTTCAACTATGAAATTTTCAAATAAGTAAATTATATAACTTATTAATAAGATTATGTAACAATCACCTCTCTAAGATTGCTCAACTTTATAAAAGCATTTTAACTTCAAAATACACCAAACAATTATCCAAAGATGAATTAGAATTAATTAATTCATCTTTGGGGGTCGCGAAAGGGACTTCGAATTTTATTGCATAAAAACCTTAATAAAAATGACATAAACAAAGAATATTTTTTTAGTTGAAGACTTACGGGAGGGTCTCAATTAAGCAAAAAAATAAATTACATTCCTTTCATCCACTCTTTAGTCTTATAAATTTAATCCTTACCCGTATTTAAAAAATGGAACGCCAGCATTAGCTGGTGTTTTCTATTTGTGTACATAAAAAATGTATAGATCTTCCAATCATAGAGTCTAATATTTACCAACTAATAGAGTAATGTATAAATATTTAAAGCCTTTCCGCAAAATCTTTCATTGGAAAGTCTTCCAGCAGAACATGAAACTTATGCATTGTTAAACCTGGCTTCAATAAATTATTTTCTGAGATTATAAGCGTAGCTTCACAGAATTATTATTTGCACTTCTTTCTTCTTCGCGTTGTTTGATTTGTAAATTTTCTTTTCATAATTAATATTTTCACCTTGATTTTTATTATTGTTTTTTTTATTACCCATTGGTACCTGTCTTTATTTTCACAAACTTTCTTTCAGCATCGTTACGCTGCACACAGGGCTTTTACCATGAACAAAAAATGGGAGAAATTTTTTTTTGTATTTTCTTATATAACGCAAGGTTCTTCTTATTTGAGTCCGAAAGCCTACGGCATTATGCACAGAATGCACCATGCATATACTGATACAGAGAAAGATCCTCACTCACCTTTATACGATAAGAATTTTTTTTCAATGATGTGGCGCACTAAGAATAACTACATGGATATTCTTACAGGTAAATATCAGGTAGAAGAAAAATTTTCTAAAAATGTTCCTGAATGGAAATGGTTTGATACATGGGGAAATTCTACTCTGTCGCGACTTTTATGGATTGCATTTTATGCTTTATTATATGTAATTTTTGCTCCTTCTGCGTGGTGGTTTTTATTAATACCAATACATGTGGTAATGGGACCACTGCATGGTGTTATTATAAATTGGTTCGCGCATAAATATGGCAAAACAAATTTTGAAACAAACAACACATCCAAAAATCTTTTTAAAGTTGACCTGCTAATGCTTGGAGAAGGTTATCATAACAATCACCATGCTTTTCCTTCACGAGTGAATTTTGCAGCAAATAAAGGTGAATTTGATTTCTGTTTTCCTGTTATTATGTTGTTGAGCCGTCTTAAAATAATTAAGTATGCTACTGCAATACTATAGCAAGTTCTTGATATTTTTAACTTCACAGATTTAATAGTTTCAAATCTTTTTGTCATTACAGTTTTTTTGTAATTAGAGGGCTAAACAGAATTTGCTAACCAATAAAACACTGCATATGCCTGATCATTTAGATGGACGCCGTTCTCACGATTCAAGCCGTAATCGAACTCATATTCTCCTTAATAGAGTTATAGAAACTTTCCGACACCTAAATCTTTCCCGGTACGCTTGTTCGATTCCATACGTTGCGCCTCTCTCTGTTGTTGATTGCCCTACTACAAAAACGAGTGCAATTATGCGAGCCGTTTATTAATTTCTTTTTCCGATTTTGAAATTATATATCTATGTTTGCAAAACGCAAGTTTTAACTCTGTATTTCGTCTTAGTTTATTATTTTCTTTATTTAGATTTCGACTTTAATTAGTTTTTATTTTTTTAAATTAAGTATTTTATTATCTCGACTTTTATGAGTTAATTCTTGTAGATTAGGGCGGTTTAGGTCGCCCTTTTCTTTTTTAACCCTGTTACAGATATTGCTCTAACCGTATAAAGAAGCCTCGATGTTTGGTGCGCTCTTCGTGATAGTAATAATCTTTTTAATCACTCAAATCTTTCCCCCAATATTCAATATTCTTAAAGGAAACTTTTGCTTGTTGTTTAAGGAGCCTTTTTATAAAAAACAGCAAGCGAATGAAGCAAGGATTAACAAATTAGTGTTGCATTAAAAGCATAAAGTAAATTAGGAATGGACAAATAATAAGTGTACCTTTCCTTGAATTCACGGTAACTAATATTCCCCTTAACGTTCTTCCCTTTTTTATTACCACCGCGTTTCTAAAATTAAAAATGAAAAAGCAATATTTGCTGATGATTGTACTTGTTACAGGTATAATAGCAGCACGAGCGCAATCCTCGTATACAACTATTCAATACAACGATAAAATGCGACCCGCTCTCATGCTTGAATTGCCTAACAACCCAACAGATGCAGAAGGAACTATCTTACAAAAGCTAAAGGAGGTAGGATATAATCACGAGACAAAGGGTCATCTTTTTTGGAAAAAGAATAAAATAGATGGTTTCTATGTCTTCAACAATGTACTGTTACCATCTTTGAGCAATCAAGAAATGGATATGTATCTTAAAGTAGTACAAAAAAACAAGGAAGAAAACAGCAGTATCCTTTATCTGCTTGTAAGCAGTGGGAATGAAAACTTTGCTTCACCTGAGGGGGATACGACACTCTGGAATAGTTCTAAAATGTTTCTCAATAGCTTTGTTGAAAAAACTAGAGCATACACTCTTGAACAGAATATAAAACATCAGGAAAATACGGTAAAAGAATTTCAAAATAAATTAACCGAGCTCCAGAGCGAGGCAAAGGACCTGGCAGAGAAAATAAGACAAAACCAGGAAGATCAGAAGAATCAGCAACTGAATATAGAAAATCACAACAAACTCCTTGAAGATTTAAAATTGAAAAGAAAAGTTTAAGGGCAGTTACCTTACTTCTTTTAAGTCGTTGGTTTTATCTGCCAACGGCCTTTGTTCATTTAACATAGTGGTGAATGAACAATATAAATTGAGACCGAAAATGGCCGCGGACAAGGAGAACTATTTTAAACATCTCACATCTTCTCATACCTCGCTGTAAGAGAAGTTATAACCGCACAAACAGCTATAACCGTTTGCGATGTATTAAGGGCTTTGAAAGGATAGAGGACTAGAATTCCGTTGCACACAAAGGCCTGAGAAATGATTTACAAAGTGTCCGGCACTTAGAAGCAGCTAACTTTTTTAAAGCACCAGTATGAGAATTAAAGCGATGAGAACATGTTTACTTTGAGACATTTATTTAAAATCCTGTACTTTGAGTCATCCTTTCTCCTGCAATTCTTTATGCCGAAGCGGTAAAACGCTTACATTTTTTTCATGCTCTTTTTCCTCTACATGCACTGCATACTCTGAAGGTTCGATTCTGGTTCCCATTGCCTCACTGTAAACCTGCGTGAATTCAGCGCCCATATAAAGGATAGCCGATGTAAAATATACCCAAACAAGAATTACAATTATTGCCCCTGCGGCTCCATAAGTAGAACCGGTAGCTGTTTTTTGAATATATAAACCGATCAGGTATCTTCCTCCCATAAAAAATATCGCTGTAAAAATTGCTCCTGCTTTTACATTGGTCCACTTAATTTTTACATCAGGCAGAATTTTGAATATTATACCAAAAATAAAAGATGTGATCAGGAATGTAAGAATGAAATTGATTATTGTAATGAGAAGAACTGAAAAAGTGGATAAATATCTTGTCAGGGATTCACTTAATGCCAGTATAGTGCCATTGATAATAAGGGATACCACCAGAAGAAACCCCAAGGAGACAATTAATGATGCAGACAACAACCTGTTCTTTAAAAAATTCAGCCAGCCCCGTTTAGGTTTTGCCTTTACACGCCATATCATATTTAATGAATCCTGTATTTCAACAAATAAACTGGTGGAGCCCACCAGGAGTGTAACAATACTTATTGCCAAAGCAAAATGCGTTTTACCTGAGAATTGAATATTTTTTATAATATCCTGTATTTGTTTTGCTGCTTCAGCCCCCAGTAAACCGTTTACCTGTGCAAATATTTTTCCTTCAGTAGCATCCTGCCCAAAAAAAATACTTGCAAGAGACATCGTCAGCAGCAACAAAGGGCCGAGTGAGAAAATAGTAGTGAATGCAAGTGAAGCGCTTAACTTTAAGCCTTTATCCACGAAAAAACTACTGGAAGTCGCTTTGAGTATTTTCCATCCTTTTTTGCGTAAAATTTTCATAACTTAATTTCACTTGGTTTGTATGTTTGAGAGTTCTAAAGAATGGGCAGCTAATTGAGGAAGAAATGTTTAATTCATCTGCAATCTGTGAACTTTACTTGTAATTCGATGCCCCGCAACTGAATCTGTTCTTTTAAGAGAAGTATCTAAAGCTCCGTGATCCGTCAGCCCGAACCGATGCTGAGTAAAGATAACGAAGATGAGAATATATTATATAGCTCCGCTTTATTAGGTAGCCAGATATGCGGAATGGTGAACCGGAATGAGGACTTATTCGTCGCCCAGCCATAGTGACAAACCGCTGTTGCGTATTACCCATCCTTTTGTGTTTCCGTGCAAGCTCTTTACAAATTTTTTCCCCAAATAGTCGATCTCTTTTGAAGTATCGGCGAATGTTTTTTCAAATCCAAATTGTTTGATAAGGATATCCCTGATGCCGCTGCCGTGGTAAGGCACAAACAATGCTTCATTATTACTGTTAAGCACATGTGTCTGCATGGATGATCTGAACGGCTTCTTTTTACCGTATTCATAAGGGACTGAAAAATATTTTATGTTTTTTTGGTAAGCCCGTTCTGTTAGTATCATTTATTTGAAAATGTGCACAACAAGGAAGCAAATGCCAAACAGAAGGCAATGCCCAGGCGGGCAATATTGTTCCCGGAAAACATATTAAAATACCTGAAACAAAAAATTGAAATGCCAACCTTTACTATAATCAAATAGCAGCAGTTTCAAAACTGGTTATTTTGGTATACATTATCAATAATGTTCTCAGCCTGTGCGAAAGAGTAAAACTAAACAAGAAGCAGAATTAAATCTTAAAGAAATTTTTATAGTAACGCTACAAGAAAGATTTACAGCTAATAACTCTGCTATTCTTAGTCTTGCGTAGATGAATAAAGGTGTAAACCCTGATGCTTATTTGTTTGCAAAGGATCGGGGTATTAAAACCAGTTGAATTTTTTTAAAGAACAAGGACTAGAATTAAAATGATAAGAAGAATGCCTGCAATAATAGCCGCAGTAGAAACGAAAACACCGCCTTTCTCCGTTGCTCTTACTTCTTTTTTCATATTTTTTAATTCCTTTCGAAGTTCCTTGCGCTCCATTCTGCTGAGCTGAGATTTATCCATTGCTCGGATTTCTTCTACCCGTTGTTTTATTTCTGCGAGACGGGAATCTGTTTGTTCCTGAGTTGCTTCTGAAGGCTGGCTTGTAGCGACCAGTGCCGCATTAGTGTTTACGGCTGTAACAGATAACAGAACTGTTAAAGCGAAGAAATAGAATGTATTTTTCATATACTTTGCACTTTAGCGTGATTGCAATTTATTATTTTTTTTCAGCAGGTATTGTAAATAGACTCTCCTGTTTTACGCAAATGCGATTTTTGAATCAATTACTATTTCTGCTTTGCCATCTATGATTTGTGCGAAGGAGTCCTGATATTACACAAAGATGAAGACTTACAAGTAGGTTTACGTTACACAATTAGGGAAATAAGTTACATCATTCACACTTTTTATGATACCATTCGATAATCTCGTTGACAGCACCTTTTCTTTATTTTATCTTTATGGAGTGTTTAAAAATGATCTTAATATAAGAATTAGAGAACTAGAAATAAATTTAGCGGGTGAACAGGGTATATATTAGTAGTATTAAATCGCTTAAAAATTATACAACCACAAAAACCATTCGTTACGATATATTGGCAAGAAAATTCGAATTACAAGAATTGTATTCTCAACTCAATAACAACCCACCGATTTATTTCTTTTATTTCTTCATTGTGTTCTTTATTACCTTGAACACTTCCACCAAAGAGTAATTCAAGAGACATTTCTTCTTTTGGCTATGGTTCATTTATTCTAAATCTTAACCTCAACTTCTAAGATAATAAAACAAGTTTAATTCCCGCTTATCTATTTAAAATGGCAGCAGGATATAACAGCAACAGTTGGAACTTAAGCGCTAATTGGACGGGCAATCAAATACAGGTTACGGGAGTTTCCTCTGCAAACAAATACCTGTTGCGTACGTGCGACTATCGTATTATACTGGCAAAAAAAATAATACCAAAACCTAAAAAGCATTTGTCAATACTTGATCGCATGATGAAATAATTCTTATGGCGATAGAAATGTCTTTACTTCATGTCAAAAGCAACAAAGAACGTGAAAAGAAACGTGCTGGAATATGAGTAACAGTTAATTAATAACATCAGTTTCGATTAGCATTTACTCTTCTGCAATGCATCATTTTACAAAAAGCAATTTTTTGAGTAAAGCAGGTTTAAATATATAAATGGATATACCAATTGCTGCGACTATCATTATAATACCAAATAGCATTTGCATGGTTTGTTATTTTAGATTGTTTGATCCATTATATTATATTGAAAATAACATGCCACACTCTAAAGCTCTTCGGTAATACGAAAGAAGTTGTGAAGGAAGTTTGTTAATCATTTTTCGAGAACAATTATTTGGCAGCTTTTTCTTTACGAAAATTAAAAATGCTTTTCCCTATGGGCGGCATAACATCTCCCAATAAAAAACCCCATGGTTTAAGAGGCTCAATACGATCGAAAATTACTTTTACTATAGCTGTAAGCGGCAAAGCTAAAAACATGCCAGGTACACCCCACAATGCACTTCCTGTAAATACTGCAATTATAGAAACCAGTGCATTTATTTTTACTCTTGATGCTACTATTTTGGGTACTATGAAATTATTGTCAATAAACTGCACAATCACATAAGCTATAAGTACCAGTAGAACATATATTGGCGATTTGGTTGCAAAAGCAAGTATCACAGGTAACGCCACGGCTACAATACCGCCTATGTAAGGGATCACATTTAGCAATGCACCAATAATGCCCAGTACAATTGCATAATCAATTCCAAGAATAAGAAGAGCCACTGTGTTTAGCGTAGCCACAATACCTGCTTCCACAAGTAACCCAAGAAGATAGCTTTGTATGAGTGTCTGCGTTTCAGTAAGCACTTCTACAACAGTCGCCTGCTGCCTGCTGGAAAATAACCGGCTTACAAAATCAAGCAACAAGGGCTTATAAAATAAAAACATGAAAACATACACAGGCAACAGAAAAATAATTACAAGTATTCCGCTGAGAGTAGTGAGTGTTTGCCCGATAATGATGGTGCTGCTATTAATCCCCTCACCTTTTGTTTTTGTGATCCATTCATTTATTTTTTCGGTGCTTACATTAAATGTTTGTGATATCCAATTAACACTATCAGTTAGCAATAAAGTGAATTTTTGTTTAAGTGGGGATAAAGCTTCACTAAACATCCCCACTTGGGATGAGATAAAATATACAACTGCCAGGATGATAAGCAGAGCAAAAAATACAACTAATACGATTGCGATTACGCGATTAGTTTTACGTTGCAAAAAATTAACAACAGGATTAAGAAGAATAGCTAAAATCAGGGCAAAGACAAGAGGAATGATAATACCACGCCCTATATAAAGAATAAAAAAAAATGATACTAT
>Ga0207706_10003564_pt1 | contig 14868 bp, 7 predicted proteins | sample KBSC53metaG_FD_184318 | JGI IMG/M metagenome (GOLD analysis project Ga0207706, IMG submission 184318) | Corn rhizosphere microbial communities from Kellogg Biological Station, Michigan, USA - KBS C5-3 metaG (SPAdes) (version 2) | ecosystem: Host-associated > Plants > Roots > Rhizosphere > Soil ... | reverse complement strand
GACCTGTCGAAGAAGATCACGGTCGACGTCAAGGGCGAGATCCTGGAGCTGAAGAACACCGTCAACACGATGGTGGACCAGCTGTCGTCCTTCGCCGCGGAAGTCACGCGCGTGGCGCGCGAGGTCGGGACGGAAGGCAAGCTCGGCGGTCAGGCGCAGGTCGAGGGGGTTTCGGGTACCTGGAAGGACCTCACCGACAGCGTCAATTCCATGGCCGGCAACCTGACGTCCCAGGTCCGTAACATCGCCGACGTCACGACCGCCGTGGCCAAGGGAGACCTGGGCAAGAAGATCACGGTCGACGTCAAGGGCGAGATCCTGGAGCTGAAAAACACCGTCAACACGATGGTGGATCAGCTCCGCTCCTTCGCCTCGGAAGTCACGCGCGTCGCCCGCGAGGTCGGCACGGAAGGAAAGCTCGGCGGTCAGGCCGACGTCCGGGACGTCGCCGGCACGTGGAAGGACCTGACGGACAGCGTGAACTTCATGGCCGGCAACCTGACGTCGCAGGTCCGCAACATCGCCGAGGTCACCACCGCGGTCGCCAAGGGAGACCTTTCCAAGAAGATCACCGTGGACGTCCGCGGCGAGATCCTCGAGCTGAAGAACACGATCAACACCATGGTCGACCAGCTCTCCTCGTTCGCGGCCGAGGTCACGCGCGTCGCCCGCGAGGTCGGCACGGAAGGCAAGCTCGGCGGCCAGGCCGACGTGCCGGAAGTCGCGGGCACCTGGAAGGACCTCACGGACAACGTCAACTTCATGGCCGGCAACCTGACGTCTCAGGTGCGCAACATCGCCGACGTCACGAAGGCCGTGGCCAAGGGCGACCTCGGCAAGAAGATCACGGTCGACGTCAAGGGCGAGATCCTGGAGCTGAAGAACACGGTCAACACGATGGTGGACCAGCTCTCCTCCTTCGCGGCCGAGGTCACGCGCGTGGCGCGCGAGGTCGGCACGGAAGGCAAGCTGGGAGGCCAGGCCATGGTGCCGGGAGTCTCGGGCACGTGGAAGGACCTCACGGACAACGTCAACTCGATGGCCAGCAACCTCACCTCGCAGGTGCGGGGCATCGCCCAGGTCGTGACCGCGGTCGCGAACGGCGATCTGCGCCGCAAGCTGACCCTCGAGGCCAAGGGCGAGATCGCCGCGCTGGCGGACACGATCAACGGGATGAGCGACACGCTCGCCACCTTTGCGGCCCAGGTCACGACGGTGGCCCGCGAGGTCGGCGTCGAAGGGCAGCTCGGCGGCCAGGCGAGCGTCCCGGGCGCCGCCGGCACCTGGAAGGACCTCACGGACAACGTGAACCAGCTGGCCGCGAACCTGACCACGCAGGTCCGCGCCATCGCCGAAGTCGCGACCGCCGTGACCAAGGGCGACCTGACGCGGTCGATCAAGGTCGCGGCGGAGGGCGAGGTCGCGGCGCTCAAGGACAACATCAACGAGATGATCCGCAACCTCAAGGACACGACGCTCAAGAACACCGAGACCGACTGGCTGAAGACCAACCTGGCCAAGTTCTCGCGCATGCTCCAGGGGCAGCGCGACCTCCTCGCGGTCGGCCGGCTCATCCTCTCCGAGCTCGCGCCCGTCGTCTCCGCTCGCCAGGGTGTGTTCTACACGCTCGACGCCAGCCGGGAAGAACCGCAGCTCAAGCTGCTGGCGAGCTATGCCTGCGCCGTGGACGCCCTGAATCCGACGCTGAAGCTCGGCGACGGCCTCATCGGCCAGTGCGCGGTGGAGAAGCAGAAGATCTTCCTGGATCAGGTGCCCGGCGACTACCTCTCGATCTCGTCGGGCCTGGGCAAGTCGACGCCGGCGAACATCATGGTCCTGCCGATTCTCTTCGAGGGCGAGGTCAAGGGCGTGCTCGAGCTGGCCGCCTTCAAGCGGTTCAGCCCGGCGCACGAGGCGCTCCTCGAGCAGCTGACGGAGTCGATCGGCATCGTTCTCCAGACGATCGAATCCAACACGCGCACGGAAGACCTCCTGACGCAGTCCCAGTCGCTCGCCGGCGAGCTGCAGTCCCAGCAGGAAGAGCTGCGGCAGACCAACCAGCAGCTCGAAGAGAAGGCGGCACTGCTGGCCGAGCGCAACGTCGAAGTCGAGAAGAAGAACCAGGAAGTCGAGCAGGCCCGGCTCGCCCTGGAGGAGAAGGCCCGCCAGCTGACGCTGACCTCGAAGTACAAGTCCGAGTTCCTCGCGAACATGTCGCACGAGCTCCGGACGCCCCTGAACAGCCTGCTGATCCTTTCGGACCAGCTCTCCCGCAATCCCGACGGGAACCTGTCGCACAAGCAGACCGAGTTCTCGAAGACGATCCACGCTTCGGGCAAGGACCTGCTGGCCCTCATCAACGACATCCTGGACCTCTCGAAGATCGAGTCCGGCACGGTCGTGGTGGACGTCGGGGAGCTGCCCCTGGCCGATCTCCTGGATTACGTGGACCGCACGTTCCGGCACGTCGCGGAGGCCCGGCGGCTCGAGTTCCAGATCGACACGAGCCGGCTGGAGACGCGGTCGCTCACGACCGACACGAAGCGGCTCCAGCAGGTCATCAAGAACCTTCTCTCCAATGCCTTCAAATTCACGGAGCGGGGCCGTGTGGCCCTGCGGCTCGAGACCGTCGCCGACGGCTGGACACCCGGCGTGAAGTCCCTCGACCACGCGGGCTCGGTCATCGCCATCTCGGTGACCGACACGGGGATCGGCATTCCGGCCGACAAGCAGCAGATCATCTTCGAGGCCTTCCAGCAGGCCGACGGCAGCACGAGCCGGAAGTACGGCGGCACGGGCCTCGGGCTCGCCATCAGCCGCGAGATCGCGCGGCTTCTGGGAGGCGAAATCCGGCTGGCCAGCGCTCCGGGCCAGGGCAGCACGTTCACGCTGTTCGTTCCGGAGATCTACTCGGCCCTGCCCGTGACCAGCCGCCCGCCGGTCTCCGAATCCCAGTACCGGATCGTGTCCGTGATGTCGGATGTGGACGCGGCCCATTCCGAGGCCGAAGCCTCTCTCGAGAGCCGGGATGTGCCCGACGACCGGGGAAGGATCACGGCCGCCGACCAGGTGCTGCTCATCGTCGAGAACGACGAGAACTTCGCGCGGTTCCTCGTGGACCTCGCGCACGAGCAGGGCTTCAAGGCCCTCGTCGCGACCAAAGGCGCCGACGCGCTGGCTCTGGTCCAGAGCCAGCCGCACATCGACGCCATCACGCTGGACATCCAGCTGCCCGTCATCGACGGCTGGAGGGTCCTCGAGCGCCTCAAGAACGACCTGGGGACCCGTCACATCCCGGTCTACGTCATCACCACCGAAGAGGAGACCGACCGGGCGTTCCCGATGGGCGCGATCGGGGCGCTGCAGAAACCGGTGAAGACCCGGGAGGCGCTGGAGCAGGTCTTCGCCGAAATCCGGGAGACGCTGACCCGCGCGGAGCAAAAGCTGCTCCTGATCAGCCCGGATCCTCAGGTCCGGGCGCACGTCCGCGCCGCGGTTCATGGCGGATCCGTAGGCGTCACCGAGTTCGAGCAGCCGGCCGAAGGCCTGGGCGCCCTCGACGCCCACGCCTTCGATTGCGTCCTGCTGGATCCCGGACGCGAAAGCGTGCGCGACTTCGAGGCGGTCGCGGAGGTCTTGCGTCAGTCCGCGTCGCGCGGCATCCCGGTGGCGCTGTGGGCGCCCGAGGAAAGGGCGCTCTCGGACGCGGAGAAGGAGCGGCTCGATCGGCTGACCCGCGGAGGGCCCGCCCGCGCGGCGCGTTCGCTCGACCGGGCCGTGGACCAGGCGCTGCTCTACCTGCACCAGCCGATTGCCGGCCTCGATCCCGAGCACCGGGCGCGCATCGAGCGTCTCTACGAGACCGGCCAGATCCTCTCGGGCAAGAAGGTGTTGATCGTCGACGACGACATCCGGAACATCTTCGCGATGACGAGCGTGCTCGAGCGGCAGCAGATGCACGTGATCTCGGCCGAAACCGGCAAGGAAGCCATCGAGAAACTCGAGAATGCCCGCGACGTCGACATCGTGCTGATGGACGTCATGATGCCGGACATGGACGGCTACGACACGATGCAGGCCATCCGGCGGACGGGCAACTTCCGAGACCTGCCGATCATCGCCGTCACCGCCAAGGCCATGAAGGGCGACCGCGAGAAGACTCTCCAGGCCGGGGCCTGGGACTATCTGGCGAAGCCCGTCGACACGGATGAAATGATCGCGGTGCTCCGCTCCTGGCTCTGCCGTTGACGTGAACGGAACGGAAGTGAGCCGAGGCATGGAGACCGAGGACCGGGTCAACCTGCTCGCGGTCGACGACAACCCGTCGAAGCTGCTGACCCTCTCGGCGCTGCTCGCCGAGCTCGGTCAGAACGTGCATACGGCTTCCTCGGGCCGCGAGGCCCTCCGACTCATCCTCCAGCACGAATACGCCGTGGTGCTGCTCGACGTCCACATGCCGACGATGGACGGCTTCGAGACCGCGGCTCTCATCCGGCAGCGGAAGAGCTCCGAGCACACCCCGATCATCTTCGTCACGTCCTATCCCGACGACACGCATGCGGCGCGGGGGTACGAGATCGGCGCGGTCGACTACATCCTCGCGCCGGTCGAGCCCGAGGTCCTCCGCACCAAAGTGATGGTCTTCGTCGAGCTCTTCAAGAAAACCGCCCAGGTCAAGACACAGGCCTCCATCCTGGAACGGCGCGCGACGCAGCTCCAACAGCTGACGCAGGCGTCCCTGGCCATCAACTCCGCGCTGTCGCCCGGCCAGACCCTTCAGGTCGCCGCCGACTTCGCCCGCAGCATCCTCGGAGCGCATCAGGCCGTGGCGGTCGCGGCTCCCGAGGAAAAGTGGTCCGCCGCTCGAAGCGCGGTCTCACTCTCTCCGGAATCGGAGAAGGCGGGGGAGAGGCCGGTGGTGCGCGACGGCGCGGCCATGGTCGCGCTGCTTTCGACGATGGGCGTCTCCGTCCGGCGGCCCCGCGGCGACGACGGATCGGGCTGGGATGAGTACCACGTCGAGGGACGGCCGGCGCGGGCGGGCTGGCTCGCGGCGCCCCTGACGGGACGCGACGGCCGGCCCTTCGGTCTGCTTCACGTCCTCGACAAATGCGACGGCGACTTTCGAGATGACGAGGCCGGCGTGCTGACGCAGCTCGCGCAGATGAGCTCCATCGCCATCGAAAACGCCGTCAACGCCGAAGCCCGGGAAGCCAACCGGATGAAGGACGAGTTCCTGACGACGCTCTCTCACGAGCTCCGGACGCCGCTGGCGGCGATCGTGGGCTGGACGCGGCTTCTGCGCACGGGGCGACTCGACGCCGACCGGACCGACGGCGCCCTCGAAGTGATCGAGCGCAACGTGTCGGCGCAGGCGAAGCTGATCGACGATCTGCTCGACGTCTCGCGCATCATCACCGGCAAGCTCCGTCTGTCCCTGCAATCGGCGTCGCTCTCCGCCGTGATCGGGGCCGCGATGGACTCGATGCACCTCGCCGCGGAAGGCAAGCAGATCGAGATGCGCTTCGACAACCATGCCGGCGAGGAAGATCGGATCCTCGGCGATCCCGACCGCATCCAGCAGATCGTATGGAACCTGATCTCGAACTCGATCAAGTTCACGCCGCCGCGCGGCCGCGTGACCGTCTCGCTCCGGCACGTCGACGACGCGTTCGAGATCGAGGTGCGGGACACCGGGCAGGGCATGAGTCCCGAGTTCCTCCAGCACGCCTTCGACCGGTTTCGCCAGGCCGACAGCTCGCTGACGCGCTCGCACGGCGGGCTCGGAATCGGCCTGGCGATCGCCCGGCACCTCACGGAGCTTCACGGCGGCTTCATCGCGGCCGAGAGCCCGGGGCCGGGACTCGGCTCGGGGTTTCTGGTCCGGCTGCCCGCGGTCGCGCTGGGCGTCGAGCGCAGCGTCCGGCTGGAGCCCGAGCCCCGTGCGGCGGCGGTGGAACGGGAGCCCGGCTCCCTCGACGGGGTCCGCGTGCTGCTCGCCGAGGATCAGTGGGACGGGCGAGAATTGATGGCCGAGATTCTGCGGTCCGCCGGCTGCGAGGTCGTCGCCACGGGCTCGGCCCAGGAGGCTTTCGAGGCGCTGCCGAACGTGCGGCCGGACGTGCTCGTCAGCGACATCGGAATGCCGGGGGAAGACGGCTACTCGCTCCTTCGCCGGATCCGACAGGGCGTGCCCGATTTCCAGTCGCTCCCCGCGATCGCCGTCTCGGCGTATGCCCGGGAAGAGGACCGGATCCGGTCGATCTCGGCGGGCTTCCAGTTCCATCTCGCGAAGCCCTTCGAGCCCACCGACCTCCTCGTGGCCGTCAGCCGCGTGACGCACCGCGATCCCCCCGCGAGGCCCGCCGCCGAGGGAGAGGTGCGCGAACCCCCAAGGCACCGGATCCTCGTCGTCGAGGACCACGCCGACGTGCGGGAGGGCCTCCGAGAGCTCCTGGAATCCTCGGGCTACGAGGTGTCTGTCGCCGAGGATGGCGCCCGCGGCATCGAGCAGGCGCTCACACACCGGCCACGCATCGCGCTCATCGACATCGGGCTTCCCGGTGTGGACGGCTTCGGAGTCGCCCAACGACTCCGCAGCCTGGTGCCGAAGGAGGAGCTCACCCTGGTCGCCCTCACGGGACACACGCACCCGGACGACCTGCTTCGCGTCGTCGAGAGCGGCTTCGACGCCTATCTGCCGAAACCGATCTCCTTTGACCGACTCGTCGCCCTCATCACCGAGAGGTTGGCGATCCTTGCAAGGACGGGCGCGTCCACGTCGAACTGAGCGGCGGTCCCGGCGTGCTAGATTTTCGCCGGGGGGCCGTAGCTCAGTTGGATAGAGCAAGAGTTTCCTAAACTCTAGGTCGCCGGTTCGACTCCGGCCGGTCCCACCAACTCCTTCAAACGCTCGCATGCACTTGCTCGTTTTCGACGGAGCGGGGGTGTGAAGTTGTTGCGCAGTTTTCGCCACGCACGAGGCGCCGAAGGCGGCCCAGGCACGGACCTTCGGGGATGAGGGCTGGACACAACCAGGCGCGCACTATTACCGCGTCAACGAGCAGTACCAGTCGATCGCAGCTGCCGCGTCGGCCTGTGGGATATGCTCGACGAAGCGCTGCCATCCGGCGGCCGACCTCCGGCCGTCTCCGTAGCGGCGCGAAGGAGTATCGTCATGAGGGTTAAGATTTTTGCTCTCGCCGCCGCCGCTGTTCTCGTCTCAGTCGTCGCCTCGGCGGGGGACCAACCCTGTTCGATTCACGCGAAGAAGAGCCAGTCGCAAACCGAGCTCACCGCAATGGCCAAGTGGACGCAGGCCGACGCGCTCGCGGCGGCCCTCAAGTCCCTGAACACCACCGCGGACAAGGCCACCGTGCAGAAGTCCGAGCTCGAGGTTGAGGACGGGTGCCTCGTGTACTCGTTCGACATCGCGGTCGCCGGTGAGAGCAAGGGCAAGCACGAGATCGAAGTGGACGCCGGCAACGGACGGATCCTCTCGACGGACCACGATCGGCACTGAGCCGGGAACATCCGAAGCCGTTTTCGGTTCTCGCGGACCCGCCCGGCGGCACTCAGAGTGTCCTCGGGCGGGTCCGTTCCATTTTCCGACGCTCAGGCCGGGAGTGATGCTGGCTACCAGACCCGCACGCGTGCCGAGGGCTCGAGATACAGCCGCTGGCCCGGGCGCACATCGAACGCCTCGTACCAGGCGCCGAGATTGCGCACCGCGGCAGCTCGGTAGCCCTCCGGCGCGTGGTTGTCGCTGGCCAACTGCGCGCGCAGGGCGCTCTCGCTGACCTTCCGCCGTTGCGTCTGCGCGTAGGCGATGAAGAACTCCCGGTCCTGCGCCCGAACGGCCTCCGCATCCGTCATCCGGTGGCCGAGCGCCTCGCGGTAGGCGTCGAACGCGGCGGCGAGGCCGCCGAGGTCGGCGATGTTTTCGGTGAGCGTCAACTTGCCGTTGATCGGAAGGCCGGGCAGCGGCTGGTATGCCGAGAACTGATCGGCCAGGGGCTGCGTGAGAGCCTGGAAGCGTTCTCTGTCCTCGGGCGTCCACCAGCTTCGGAGTCGGTGCTCGGTGTCGTACTCGGCGCCCAGCACGTCGATGTAGTGCGTGAAATCGTGTCCGAGGAGCGCTCCGACGGAACCGTAGGCCGCGGCCTCGGAGGACGCGTTGTACTTGGGAGACTCCAGAAAGGCGGCCGGCATGACGTACGCGTTCTGCTGGAACACGAGCAGCGCGCCGACTTTCTGCGGAGGCATGTACCAGGACTTCAGGTCGACGGGCTGGCCGATTCGCGCGACGGCGTTGCGGTAGGCGCGGTCGGAGACGCGGCGGAGGTTGCCCAGCGCGTCCGCCGGGTCCACGGTCAGGTCGGAATCATCCGGCCACTGATCGGGGTACCCGAGCCCCACGTACAGGGTCTGCAGCTTCGAAAGGGCGCTCGCCTTGGTGGCCGGCGACATCCACGTGGCCGCATCGACCCGCTTCATGAGCGCCGCGCGGACGTGTTCGGAGATTTGCTCCACGCGCGCCTTTTGCTCGGCGGGGAAAAAGCGCTCGACGTACAGCCTCCCGAGCGTGAGGCTCATGGCCGACTGCGTGGCCGCGATGGCGCGGTCACCGCGGTCGGGCGCAGCTCCTGTCGTCGCGGCCGCCCGGAGCGCCAGCGCCTGCTCGGCGAATGCGCGCGGCAGGACGTCGGCGAAATCGTGGATCGTGTGGAAGCGCAGGTAATCTTTCCACGCCTCCAGGGGCTGCCCGCCGATCAGCGTCGCGAGCCCCGTCACCGAGGCCGGCTGCCAGACGACGAACTCTGTGTGCCCCGCCAACCCGGCCTCGTCGAAGAAGACCGTCCAATTCATACCCGGCGCCCGCTGCGCGAAGTCGGAACGCGCCCAGACGTTGTCGGCGTTGTGGTCGTTCGCCGACGCCTCGCGGGTGGCGTGGCTTCGCGCGATCTCGGTCTCGAGCGCCATGACCGCGGTCGCGCGCTCGGCCGCGCGGTCGAAGCCGGCGAGTGCGAGCATCTTCTCCACGTAATCGCGGTACCGCGCTCGCAGGGCCTCTTTCCCCGGATCGGCGCTGAGATAGTCCTCCCGGTCCGGCAGGCCGAGGCCTCCCTGGACCAGGAAGGCGACGTTGGTCTTCTCGCCGTGAATGCTCTGCTCCACGGAGAGACCCAGCACGGCTGCGGAGTCGTAGACGCCGAATCCGAGCGGATCGACGTCGGCGCGCATCGTGCGACCCAGCAGCCGTGTGAGCTCCGCCTGGTTCGAGACCTTTTGGACTCGATCGAGCAGTGGCCGCAGGGAGGTCAGGCCCCTGGCGTCGATGGCGGTCTCGTTGAGGTAGGCGGCGTAGTAGTCCGCAACCTTGCGCGCCGAAGAGCCGGCGGGGGCGGAGCTCGCGCCGCCGATCAGCGACGCGATGCGGCGGCGGTTCAGGTCCTCGAGCTCGTCGCGGCATCCCCAGCGCTCCTTGCCCGCCGGCAGCGTCGTGGCTTCGAGCCAGACGCCGTTGGCGTAGGCGAAGAAGTCGTTTCCGGGGGCAACGGCCGCATTCACCGTGGCCTCGAGCCCCGACGGTCCCGGGCCTTCCGCCTTCGGCGCGGTGGACGGAGATGCGGACCACGACGAAAGCGCGGCAACCAGGACCGTCAGGAGGGTCAGCAGCGCGGCCGTTCGCAGGGAATCGTCGGGCCGGCTCCGAGGAGACGTGTTGGGAGCTGCGTCCGTGTTCATGGCGACCGACGATACCGAGGGCCCGAATTCCTGTCTTGACGCGGGGCCGACAACTTTGGATCAGTTTCGGACACCCTCCGGTCGGGTATGCTGGTGTTCGCCTGCGTCTTCGGACATGACTACGCGCGCCCAGCCTGTCGACGTTCTCTTCGTCATTTCACGGTACTCGTTGCTGCTCGACATCGCCGGGCCGGCCGAAGCCTTCCGTCTCGCCAACCAGCACCGCGAAGCGCGTGGCCTTCCGCCGCGGTTTCGTCTTTCCTATGCGGGGCCGTCGGCCACCCTGCCGACGTCGGTCGGACTGACGCTGGGCGACCTCCAGCCGTTGCCGGAGCGGCTCGGCAGGCCAACATGGGTCGTGGTGGTCGGCCAACCGACGTCTCATCTCGGTCAGGTCACGTCGGAGATCGCGATCACCGCCCGATGGTTGCACGATCGGTTCCGCGACGCGCTCCGCGACGGGGACACGCCGCACCGTTTGGTGACGATCTGCTCGGGCACCCTGCTCGCCGCGCGGGCCGGGGTGCTCGGCCGGCGCCGCTGCACCACGCACCACGAGCTCTTGCCGATGCTTCGCGTCCTCGCGCCGCAGGCCGAGGTCATCGAGAACCGCGTATTCGTCGTGGACGGTCCTCTCGCGTCCAGCGCCGGCATCACGGCGGGGATCGACGTCGCCCTGCATCTCATCGGAGAGGAATGCGGGGAAGCCCTGGCGGCCGAGATTGCGGAAGACATGGTGGTCTACCTCCGGCGCTCTCCGCGCGACACCGAGGCGTCACCCTTCCACATGCACCGCCGCCACCTGCATCCCACGGTCCACCGGGTGCAGGACGCGATCATCACGGAGCCGCAACGCGAGTGGGACATGGGGTCGCTGGCCCGGGTCGGCCACGTGGCCGAGCGTCACCTCCTGCGGCTCTTCATCGACTACGCCGGCATCTCGCCGTTGCACTACCTTCGGTTGATCCGGCTGGAGCTCGCGCGCCAGTCCCTGGAATACGGGGCGACGGTCACGCGCGCCGCCGCGGCGGCGGGCTTCGGCTCCGACCTCCAGCTGCGCCGAGCCTGGAGCCGCCAGTGGGGCGGGTCGCCCCGAGACGCGGCCCGTGCGGCGGGGCCGGGCGCTCCGGCGCCGCGGGTTCCCAGCGCACCGCGTGCCGCACGATCTCGAGCCAGCCGGTAGGGGCCTCCTTGATACGGCCGTCGCGGGCCGCGTCAGGATGCGGAACATCCGCCCGCGATCGGCGTACTCCTAATCAAAGCCGGCTCTTGCCGGCCGAGGAGGAGTCTTTATGGGTCGCTCGGCGCTGGTTCTCATCCTGGGACTGAGTGTGGCCCTTTCGGCACGAGCCGCCGACGTCGAACGGACGATCCGCGCGGAGCTCTCCGGGGCGGACGCCGTCAACTTCGCGATCGAAAACCTGGCCGGCCGAATGCGGGTGACGGCAAGTTCCGTCGACCGCGTCACGGTTGTCGCCCGCGTCGTGGCGGAAAGCGCCGAGCTGGCGGATGCGGTGCGCGTCGAGCGGGTGGCGGACGGCAGGTCGGTGGCCACACTTCGCGTCCGGTATCCGTACGACAGGGTGAAGACCTTTCGGTACGTCAATCCGGACCACGACCGGGATTGGCCTTTCGACAGGATGAACTCGTCCGACGCCTACGACTACGACGGGCGGACGGTCCGGGTGAACGAAGGACGGGGGACGCGGCTCTGGGTCGACCTGGAAGTGCAGGTCCCGGCCGGGCGCCGGCAGGCGTCCTTCCGGAACCTCGTCGGGCGAATCGAGGCCGAAGGGCTCGAAGGCACGTTGCGCTTCGATGTCGGCAGCGCGGATCTGCGCCTGCGCAAGCTCGACGGAGAGATCACGCTGGAGGGCGACTCCGGGGACATCCGGGCCAGCGGCATCCGGGGAAACTGGACATCCGACTTCGCGAGTGGCGACTGCCGGGTGGACGACTTCGAGGGCCAGCGGTTCCGGTTCCATGCCGACTCCGGGGACCTGGCCGCCCGAAACGTCCGGGCGCAAAGCGTCGAAACGGAGACCGCCTCGGGCGACGTCCTGGTGTCCTCGGCCGACATCGAGGACTTCCAGGCCGACGCGGCCTCGGGCGACATCGCCGTGGACGTCGCCGGGTCGCGGCTCGCTTCGTTCCGGGTGACGACCGCGAGCGGGAACGTATCCCTCGGGTTGCCCGCGGCCGCCGCGTTCGACGCCGAGGCGGACCAGTCGAGCGGCGACATGACCGTCGGCTTCGCGGAGGGGACCGCCATGCACGACGATGAGGCTCTGGTGGGCTTTCGTCACGGGACCGGGGGCGCCCGGATCCGGGTGACGACGGCGAGCGGGGACTTTTCGATCTCGCCGCGCTGAAGCGGGGGTCCGGGGGACGCCGTGCGCCCCCCGCCCTGGGACTCAGCCCTTTACGCAGACCACCTGCTTCAGGCGCGCCACGACCTCGACGAGGTCGGAAGAGTTTTCGATCACCTCGCCAATGGGCTTGTAGGCGCCGGGGATCTCGTCGAGCACCCCGGCGTCCTTGCGGCACTCGACGCCTTCCGTCTGCCTGGCCAGGTCCTCCTGCGTAAAACGTCGCCGGGCCTCGCCGCGGGACATCTTGCGGCCGGCGCCGTGCGGGGCGCTCTCGAACGAGTCGGGGTTGCCCAGGCCACGGACGATGAACGAGCCGGTGCCCATCGAGCCCGGGATGATGCCGAGCTCCCCGCGGCCCGCCCGGATCGCCCCCTTGCGGGTCACGATGACGTCCTCGCCGAAGTGGCGCTCCCAGGCGACGTAGTTGTGGTGGGCATTCACGGCCGGCTCGGTATGGAAGTCGCCGACGACGTGGCGCAGGTTTTTGAGGACTTCCTCGACCATGATGTCCCGGTTCGTGCGCGCGAAATCCTGGCACCATCGGAGGTCTCGCACGTAATCGTCGAACTCGCGGGTCCCGGTCGCGAAGTATGCGAGATCGGGGTCGGGGAGGGAGACGGCGAGCTTTTTCATCACGCCCCTGGCCTTCGAAATGTGGCGCTCCGCCGTGATCTTGCCGATGTTGCGGGACCCGGAGTGCAGGAGAACCCACACGCGGGCATCGTCCTGGTCGACGCAGATCTCGATGAAGTGGTTGCCGCCTCCCAGTGTGCCGCACTGATGCGCCGCCTTTTTGCGCTCGGAGTCATTGGTCACCGCCGGCAGGTCCGCTTCCACCGCCGCCGCGAGCAACGCCGCACCCTTCGGGTGGGGATCCTTGCGCTGGTGGAAGCCCACGGGGATTCCCCGCTCGATGGAGGCGCGCAGCCGCGAGAGCTTCCCGGCTCCTTCGAGGGCGGATGCGGGCAGCGACGTCTTGACGGCCGCCATCCCGCAGCCGATGTCCACGCCGACGGCGGCGGGACAGACGGCCCCCTTCGTCGCGATGACGCTTCCCACCGTGGCGCCGAGGCCCCAGTGCGTGTCCGCCATGGCCGCGACGTGTTTGAAGACGAAGGGGAGCGCTCCGGTGCGCTTGAGCTGCTCGGCGGCCACGTCCTCCACGTCGTCCGTCCAGACCTTCACGGGAACCCGGGAGTTGAGAACCCTGCGAACCGGCATGCGCAGCAACTTCCTGGCGCGGGCCCGGCTCTTAGCCCGGGCCTGCCGGCAGCTTGAGGGAATATCGCATCATCCGGTCGAGCCAGCGGTCGGGGAGCGCCCGCTTGAGGGGAATGAGCGTGCGCGCCAGCCAGGTGACCTTGTAGCGGGCGCGGGGCCGCGGCGATTCGATCGCATCGACCACGACACGCGCCACGGGCTCGGGAGGCAGGTGCCCGCGGCGGAAGTCGCCGTCCATGGCCTTTTCGGCATTCGCGTAGAAGCCGCGATACGGGCCGGGTCGCGAGATCAGCGGGCCGACGATCGAGCGGGCGCGGTCCGCGAACTTCGTATCGATCGGACCGGGCTCGATCGCCACGACGCGAATGCCGAAGGGCGCGGTCTCGACGCGCAGGGCGTCGGCCACCGCTTCGACCGCGTGCTTGGAAGCGCAGTAGGGCGACGCGAACGGAACGCTCAGCCGGCCGCCCAGCGAAGACATCAGGACGATCGTCCCTCCGCCGGCCTCGCGCATGGACGGGAGGACGGCGCGGGTCAGGTCCAGCATGCCGAAGAAGTTGACGTCGAAGACGGCGCGCCACTCCTCGGCGGCGACTTCCTCGACGGCGCCGTACTGGGCGTAGCCCGCGTTGTTGACGAGGGCATCGATGCGCCCGGCGCGCGAGAGGGTCTCGCCGACGGCCGCGCGGATCGCAGCCGGATCCGTGACGTCGAGAGAGAGCGTGGTGAGGTTCCCGGCCCCCTCCAACTCCGCGAGGTCGTTGCGGTTGCGGGCTGTCGCGAAGACGCGATGGCCCCGACGGGCGGCCTCGAGCGCGGTCGCGCGCCCGATCCCGGAAGAGCAGCCCGTCACCAGGATCACTCGCGCGGCGGCCACGGCCGGATGTTACCCTTGCGCGGGATGGCCGCAAACGGCTCCGAGAACGAGGGTTGCTCGCATGGACCGCGCTGAGGTCGAACAGCGGCGTAAACCCTCGGGCCCTGAAATCGTCTATACCTCGTGCCTGCCCTCGCGATGATTCCTCACGAAACCGAAGCCCCGCCGGACGAAGGCCGGCTCATCCGGGAGATCCGGGCCGGGCGCACGGAGCTCTTCGAGTACTTCGTGCGCCAGTACCAGAAAAAGATCACGCGGCTGGCGTACCGATTCCTGCGGGACGTCGGGGAAGCCGACTGCGCGGCCCAGGAGAGCTTCCTCCGGGCCTACCAGAGCCTCGACAGCTTCCGGGAGGGCTCGACCTTCGAAACCTGGCTGACGCGGATCTGCATCAACTGGTGCAAGGATCGACTGAAGCGGCGTCGTCTCGTGCTGTATTTCCATCAGGGACCCCGCCGCGAGAACGAGGAGAGCGAGGAGCCCCAGGAGCTCGCAGTCAACCCCGATCCATCGCCGGAACGCCGGGCGGCCGGACGCGAGATCCGCGACCGCCTCCGGCAGGCGATGGGCGCGCTGTCGCCCCGGCAGCGGTCGATCTTCGTCATGAAGCACTTCGAGGAAATGTCGATCCCGGAGATCGCCGAGGTGACC
>Ga0207706_10003561_pt1 | contig 14874 bp, 15 predicted proteins | sample KBSC53metaG_FD_184318 | JGI IMG/M metagenome (GOLD analysis project Ga0207706, IMG submission 184318) | Corn rhizosphere microbial communities from Kellogg Biological Station, Michigan, USA - KBS C5-3 metaG (SPAdes) (version 2) | ecosystem: Host-associated > Plants > Roots > Rhizosphere > Soil ... | reverse complement strand
CGGCCTGCACGGCGGAAGCATCGCGGTTCGCAGCGAAGGGCCGGGCAAGGGCGCGGAATTTACCGTACGACTTCCGCTGGTCCAGCGCAGCCCGAACACGCCTTCTTCGCTGCGCTGAAACCCTTCACCGAAGAGAGGCGGGGAAGCGCTACTCATGCTGCAGTTGGTTCAGGTTCAAGAGGCTGTTCTGACGGGCTTCGATCACTTCGCACTCACTGCACCACCGGCCATTGCGCACGTCGAGAAACCAGGCCAACGCGAACACCGAACAATCAAGAGCCTTTTTCCTTGCTCCCCACGCCGAAGCGTGATATGAATTCAGGTCAACTCGTGTGGTATCTAACCCTTTGGGGCTACGCACGTCACCGTATGGGCGGAGGCTCGTCGTAGAACAGGAATGGCAGCGGCCGACTCAAGCTCGGCAGCAGCCCAGTACCGCGCTTCTCCTTCGCACATTCCTCGCACCAGCGTCCGCGACGGACCGTGCCAAGCCGAGCCCGCCAAACATGCCCCGCCCCGCACGCCCAAAACAGGGGCCGCTGCGCGTTGCTGAAATCGTGTGATAGGCAGCGCCCTCCGCGCTCCGCCGCGGCCGCGTGCGCGATAGCTATCCGCTGCTCGCTCCGAGCGCATTTCGCGCACCAAGATCCGCCGAGGACCGAGGTGCTGCCTGCCCACCATGTATGCCGGTTGGCGCACCGAAACTGCATTGGCTTGTCTGGCGCCAACGGTTCCCCGGCCAGCAGTTCGCCCCCACGGGTCTCGGCCGCCCGGCGCAGCGCCCGCAACACCTCCGGGCCATACTTGCGCCGGAAGCGTGCGACCGAGGCGCACTCAGGGCACCACGCCCCGCGAATGACGTCGCCGGCCTGCGCCTCCCATTCGTGGCCTTCGGCACAGGTGAAGCGATGCCGCACGAGATAGCCGAGATATTCGGCGGCCTGGCAGACCCCGCCATGCTCTTGCGCGATGCTGCGCAGCCGCTCAATACCCCGCACCTTGGCCAAGGCGCCCTTGCGGGTCGACCCCGGCGCCAGTGCCGGTGTGCATTCGGGGCATGTGACTATCACCCGAGAGCTGGACCATTCATGGCCCTGCTTGCACCGAAGCCGGTAGCGGTGACCACCCACGGCGACATCCTGCCGAAGCAACTGCAGCCCCAACTGCGCGGTCCTTGCCTGCAGGATCGCGAAGCGCTCCTCTTCTTCGCACTTTGGGCAGCGCCTCAAGGCGCGCACGACAGCCGAGGGCGTCAGCATGAACTCGTGCCCAAACGAGCAGCAGAAGCGGTGCGCGTGCCGCCAGCCGAGGAACAGCGTGTCGGGGCATGACAGACCCAATGCGTGCGCCTTTGCGCGCAGTGCCGGTGACTCGTCGAGCACGGGGTGCCGCAGGGTGGGCGCAACAGGCAAGACCTGCTCGATCGGCTGACTTGTCATTCCTTGTCCTTCGAGTAGATGGCATCGAGCAGCTGCTGGGTATTGAAGTCATCGCTGCGCCTGCGCGATTCGCTTCGCAGCCATCCGATGCAGTGATGGACCCCGACCACGAGAGCACCAGCGCTCAACACAATGAGGAACATGGTGGTGCCGTCCATGTAGCTATGCGCTCCCATCACGCGCGCACTGCGTCCTCGATGGGCATCGGAAGCGTGTGCGTCTGGTCGTACTCCACCAGCGTCCAGACGGTGGCGATTTCAAAGCTCGGCTGCTGACCTGTCAGCCATTCCCAAAACGTGCGCCGCCCCAACAGCACAGCGGGCGGCATGCGCTGGCCGCGCTCGAAGCGCTGTCGACGGCCGTTGAGCACATGGCCTTCGTCAGCGCAAACCCACCACCCCGAGCACGGGCAGAGGCGGCCAGTCGCGGCCTGTTCGCCTGCGTATACCGTTTCAATCACCATGTTCTACCTCCCTTCGTCCGAGGTGCTGTAGGCACCGACCACCATCTGTCCACTGCTGTTCAAGGACACGCGGACCCGCTCGCCTGACAATTCGAGCAGCGCGCCCTGATCGTTGAAGGCGAAGCTCAGGAATCCGCCATCGTGGAATCTGACGAAGTGCGAACTGATTCCGGCCGCGCGAACGATGTCGTGCTCTGCAACGTCGGCCAGGTCATATACCCCCACCGTAGCCAGCTTGGGCAATTCGTTGATCAAAGTCCCGCGTTCCACGTAGAAGCGCGCGCCCCATGGCGCCATGAAGCTGTCGCCTTCGCCGAGCGTCATTTCCCTTATCTGTCCGTTCATTCGTGCTCCCTGCTGTAAATCGGGCGTAGCTCCGCCCTCGCCCTGCTGTGGGCGATATCACCTGATGTGCTGTGCTGGTACTGCTAGGCCGATCTCAATCGATAGGCAAGTTCACGGGCGGCCGCTCGTGGGCATGGTGGACTCGAGGATGGCGCCGCACGATGTCCTGTGGCCCGCGAACGCGACCGGCACGCCGTCGATCGTCACCTCCGGATCGCCTTCGGCGATCACGCAGTTGCTGTGCCCACGTCGAGGACATGAGCACGCATCACCCTTACGGGCAACGGCAAGGCCCATGACGATGCTGTTGGGGCTGGCGCTGATCACCTTGCCGCCGTGACTCGTGGGGTCGCCGAGGCGAATCACTCCGCGCATGTTGTGTTCCCTGTCGATATGGTCATGTCGGCATGCCGAGAATCGCCGTCTGCGAGCTATGGCGAGGGCGGCTCCACCAAGGCAAATGAGCGTGAAACTCGCTGCGAGCTCGGAACCAAGGTTTGCCCGGCTCTAGTACAAGAGGGTGCAGGGGCGGGGCAACCACCAGCGCGCGGGGTTTGTCTGGTGTGCTCGTGTCAGCCACCAGTGCGGGGCTCCCTTGATGGTGTGCATGCGCGACGGCCAGCGCAATGTTCACAAGCGTTCCGCAGGCCCCCGCCGCCCCGAAGAAGGTACCGGCATTGAACGACTGCTTCACGAAGTTGAACTCGGCCAACTCCGTGGTCAGTCCTTCGGCGAGGTGGCCCAAAGTCTCCGACTCGGTACCGGTGTTGTGGATGATGAAGCGAGCGTCGAACTCAGGGCGCGCTGCCTGCGAGGCGGCTTGCCTGAATGCCTTCACCATGGCTTGCACAGCCCTCGGGAGGGCGTCCTTCTTTGCCTCGAAGTCGTTCGAGCTACTTTCAGCCGGATAGCCAAGAGAAGCCAGGGGCTCGCGGTCCGTGATCAGCTCAGGGCCGCCAAGAACGAGCAGCACAATGTTTTCGTTGATCTGCGGCTCGCCACCAGCATCAGGGGCATCCCAGCCGAGAACCCATGCGGTACCGTCCGGGTAGTTGCGCAGGTAATCGAGAGCCGACGCGAGTGCCGTCAGACCTGCAGCGGCGCCGCCTTGCACCACTCGCACGCTTGGGCCGGCAGCCGCTCCAAGGCCGAAAGCCGCGGCGATCCGCGCCCGTACAACATCGCCGGCCTCTTCAGCGTCGAACGATTCGGGTAAGGCGCACACCACGTGAACCCCGGAAAGCTCACGGCGCTGCTGCCTGTCCTCTGCACACACGTTGTAGAACGCCCGAGCGTCGCCAACGTAGGCACCCTTGAGCTGATCCAGCAGCTTATCAAAGTAGCGCGTGAAGAGGTCGAGCGGCTCTGCGCCTTTGCCATCGATGACGGCATCCAAGACCTGCGGCTGTCCATAGCGTTCCGGGTCATGCGCCAGGAGGTCGTCCCCGGCATTGGGGCCGGAAACGCCGAGAGTCCACAGCAATTGCCATTGCGTCGGATAGTCGCTGCGCTGCAGAGGGTTCAGCCATTGCAGCCCCATCACGCCAGCCGTGAAAGGCTTGGGCTGCAAGGCTGGTGCGAACGGTGCAGGCGCTGAAACAGTGGGGGAAGAGCGCGGGCGTGCAAGCGCTGTGAAGACCAGCAGGGAAGTGATTGCGAGCAAAGCAGGCAGTACCACCAATCTGAGCATGATGTGCTCAGTGCCCGGCTCTGCGGTACCGACGGAACTCGCGCTCCAGAGACGAAGGAGTCCCACCACTGAAGCTAGCAACAGCACCGCGAACGCCAGACTGACGCGACGCGGCCAAGTAGCGACCAGAGCACGCATTGATGTCAAGCCGGAATGGGATCGCCCACACCGACACCCGGTGCCTTCTGGGTTTCGTCCATCGCAATCTTCGCCTTCACATTGCCGCCGACGTAGACCACACGAGGGTCTGATGGCAGCGTGAAGTCGGTATCGAAGCCCGCAAGCGAATCGTGCACGTACTTGTCGAAGAACTCGATGACCCTTGCGTCCTTCAGTCCGTTGCCGGCACGCTCGTTTTCATAGGCCTCCAGCAGATTGCGATAGTGGGGGCGCAGGCGAGAACGAAGCGAAGGATCCTTCTTGACCGATAGGTGAATGGACTCGGCATCCGCGAGCAACTCCTTGTCGTATTGCCCCACCGTGTCCATGAAACCGCTGCGGCTTGGCAGGGTGTTGATGCGCTGGTCGATCTCGACGATCTGCCAATCAACGTCGCTAATTTGCTTGTCGAGTGCGGCCAGTTCTTCGCGGTCTCGTTTCGGATCGGGGCTATACAGCCTTCCCGACATGACCTGTTCCTTTGACCATCGCTCGGTGGCGAGTCTGCTTTTCCTCGCGACAAGCTCATTCTTCTGCGCTTGCAACGCTTGCTCGTCAGCGCTCCAGACCTTCTCACCCTTGCTCACCTGCTCGGCGTCGGCTTTGCGGCCTTGCGCATAGACGTGTTGGAGCCGCCACTCGAAGAACAGCCGCATGTGTCGGAGCATCGCGTCGCCCAGCGGCATGCCGTCTGTCTTGGCGTGAGCCATGTAGTGCTGATAGCAGGCGTACATGTCTGGATCGACCAAGAAATCTCTCTTCTGATCGGTAAGCCAGTCACCGGCACCTATGCGGCGTAGAGGTACGCCGGTCGCCAGCGCCTCGTGATACATGATGTTTAGAGTGATCTGGCTCAGCTTGAGCGAATCCTGAATCGCATTCGCCTGTCCTGCTCTTGCAGGCCCACCCTTACCCTGCTCCCCTGGTCGATACCCCCCTCCTACATCAGAGTGCATGCCAGGGGCCACAATTTCCGTGGTGTTCGGAGGCATCTTCTGCCCTCGCCACACGCTGTCCACCGGAAAGGAGTTTCGCTGCTCATGCCCGGCGATGATGTGGAAGCCGCGTTTGATTGGCACATGGTCGATTGCCATGCGGGCGCCCCAAGCGAAATGACCATCGAACGGCCCGGGAGACGGGTCAGCTCCTGGCGGCCCGAAGGCCAGCCCCAATGCGGTGAGGTCGTCCGCGGTAGCGCTCAGGAGTCTTCCGGCGAGCGTAGCAATACGAGCACTCTCGCGAGCTGCGTTCGTTGTCCCACGCAACTCCGATCGCTTGTAGAGCACGTTGTTGGCGCCTATTGGTACCCCCACCGCAGCGACGGTGTCCCAGATACCTACGAAGCTGATCTGGAGGGGGTGTTTGCCGTCGATCCAAGTCAGCTTGTCGCCCGTGCGCGAGCAATGTCCCTCGCCTGGATCGACGAGTAGGTTCAGGAATGCACGAGCGAGTGCGGCTCCCCGGGAGAAGCCGAACACCGACAGCGAAATCAGCTTGATCTCGCTGTAGTGCCTCCGAGCCTCTTTGACGATGTCCTCCACCTGCTTGAACGCCCAATCGAGTCGCTGTTGTCCCTTCAGCGCTACAGCCGCTTCCGACTTGCCGCCTCTATCGCCAATCTTCCGGAAGGGGGTGCCGATGCCGGGCAAATAGACCCGGAAGACACCCTTGTCCATGTCATCAGGCCGGAAGGCGCGAAACATCCTCACCACATTGCTGTGCTCTAACGTGGGTACGTCGGAGTCCATGTTGTTGCCAGTGCCGTCGAAGAACATCCCGATATGCAGTTCGTTGCGGCAGCGTAGGCAGTCGTCTACGGTTTTGTTCTCCAACCTTGCGAGACCGGCCATCACCTCGTCCAGGTCGGTGGGCTTAAACCCGGGCGGGAGCGGCGGCGTGGACGCAGTGTTTGGGCCACCACCTAGCGCCCCGATCGACTGTTTTAACGCGACGCTCTCTTGCTTCAGCGGCCAGACGCCGGCTTGCTTGTCGTTGCTCATTGCTCCAGTTCCTCCGGCTTGCACTGGCGCATTTGCTTCGCGCGTCTTTCGTCCAGTTTGAGGCGCGGGGGACTGGGGAGTTCGGAAACGGCCACTTCAATGTGGCCATCGGGGTAGAAGTGAACCTCCAAGTAGCCGGGGTTCTTCGGCACAGGACCACGCAGTTCGACGTCGGATTCTTTGAAGAAGTGCTGTACGTCTTCGAACCTGTTGCCGTTTATGTTCGGTTTGCTCATGAACGAGCAAGCATCGGCTACCCATCGGACATGTACCTTTGTAGGCAGCGGCGTGTCGTCGCTCCACATGACGCAGCAGGTGCGTCCGCCTCCCCCGCCGCCCGGCGTACTCACGTCGAGATTGCCACCGCCTGCGCCGTCGACGGAGAACTGATCGATGTAGTGGTCGGTGTAGTTGTAGCCGTAGATGGTCAGCGCGTGTGGCTCGGTAGAGCCGGAGCCCGATGCCTGCTGACAGGCGCCGAGCAGTGCCAGAGGCAGCATCAGCAGCGCAATGCGGAGCCGGTGCCTTGTCTCGCTGAGCTTCCTAGCAATCCGTTGGACGAACGCGATCGGGAAACTCCATTCGCGTGCGATTTCGCTTCTCTTCATCTCAACTCCAAATCTCTTTGCTCGTCAACGCTTCCGTCCACGTGAGACGCTCGCTTCGTACCTGTTGAACAAGGGCATGCCATTGCATGCGCTCCAGCGTCGCATCGCCCCGTTTCAGTATCAGCGCACAGAACACAGCAAGATCGCGCACAGCGTCTATGCCGAGCTGTCTGGCTTGATCGACATACCTACGCACAGTGCCATGGCGTGCCGGCCGCTCAATACCTTCCAATGCATCGGGTACCAGCTCGCGCAACTGCTGCATCACCACGTCCGGCTCCGCAGCGTCGAGCAAGCTATTCAACTGCGCTTGCAGCAGCACAAAGGGCAGCCGCTCTTCGGCTTCTGCTACGCGCTGCAATGGCAGTTCCTGCAGTTGCTCTTGCCGGTCAAGGTACCACCATCGCTCCACGGGCGCGAAGAGGGTGGCCCGTTGGGCATCGGTGAGGACAGACCACAGTGGCCCCAGGATCCGGGCATCAGCAAAGCGAAGCAGCACTTCGGTGCCGTCGTCGAGTTGTGCATCCATGCGGCGCGCGAGCGCTGCTGCGAGTTCCTTCAGCCCGAGGTGGCTGCGCAGCCACGTGACGGCATGGTGCTCCTGCGCCCATTGGATGGAGCGCGGCAGCAACCATTGCCGCCCCTCGTCGTCTTCAGGCCAAGCCATCAGCAGCGGCAGCACCGCCTGCGCCTCGGCCTCATCGGCGCCACTGACTTCCAGCGTGGCGCACTCGATGCCCAGCGGATGCCGGCGCTGCGGCTCCCCATACAGCGCGCTGTCGACGAGCACATAGGCTCGAGTCGCATCCTTGACGTTGAGCGCTTCTTCAAGCGCGGGCAGGCGGGTCCAGGTCATCGGTCTACTTCTTCATCGAGACCGGCAGGCCCGCCGCCGCGGCGTTGCGGGAACAGGTGGCACAGAACTTCACCGGCGCAGGGTCGGAGAACTTCGGCAGGTTCGCCGCCTGCGTCGCCGGTCCGCTCCAGTTGTGGCCGCCGGTCTTCACGTTCATCGGGCCGCTGGCACCAATGGTCGCAATCGCGTCTTCCAGGCTGATGAACGTGCCGGCCGCGTTGCGGATGAAGATGTTTTGCGCCTCCAGCAGCAGCTTGCCCGCCGCGCGGAGCGACATATCCCCTTCGGACTCGATGCGCGTGGCCCCGTGCTGGCTCTGCAGGAGCAGGTCACCTTGATGTGCGATGACGCGGATGCCGTTTTCATGCGCGAAGATCGACGTGCCTTTCTTCGAGTTGAGCACCGTGGCTTCGCCGCTGGAGAGCTGCAGGTTCTTGCCGGCCACCGTGTCGACGTTGCCCTGCGCGCTCTGCACGAGGGTGGCCTCGGTCGACATCGCCATGCCGGCGGGTGCCGTGATGTTGAGCGTCGGCTTGCCGCCTTGGCCGTTGGGATCGGTGTTGCTGCCGCCCTGGATTTCCTTGATGTCGTCCAGCAGCTTCGCTTGCGGCTTGTCGTCGGTGGCGAGGCCTTGGTGTTGGCCGGCGTACTCGCCGAGGCGCTGCTGCAGCTCCTGCCCACGCTTCAGCTGATCCTGATGCTCCGAACAGTCCAGGGCCGGGCCGTCGTCCTGCTTGCGGCCGTAGGCCGAGAGCAGCATGCCGCCGCCGGTACGGAACGTCCCGCTCCCCAGCGTGTGCAGATAGGCGCCTTCGCCCATCGGCTGGCCTTGCCCGTCGGTGCGCCGGCCGTAGATGTTGCCCAGCCAGAGCCGGGTGTCCTTGTAGTAGCTCCCAAGCTGCACGCTACTCTGTCCAGGGGTCAAGTCCCACACCAGCTCCCCGAAGTTGCGGGTGCCGTGCTCGTGCAGATGAATCCCCGAGAGGTATCGATTGCCTGGGAGGGGGCCGCCATCATTGAAGCGCGGCGGCCGGTGCCGGCCACTGAACGCTACGTCGGCGATGAAGGGCCGTGTTTCGTCGCCGTTCTCGAACTCCACCCGCACCACGGTGCCGGCCGGGTAGGGAAACAGCGCGCCAGCCTCGTCGTGCGCATAGAAGGTCGACACGCGAAGCCAGGCCGTCCAGCGCTGGTTGCGCTCGCCATAGATGATCACCTTGAGCCGGCCGTACTCATCGATGTTGACGAGTTCGCCCTCGGCACCCGCCACTTCGGCGGTGATCGAGCGCAGGCGCGGCAGGTGCTCATCCGGGTTCCACAGTGGCACCATCGGCGTGCCGTGCAGCACCCCGGCGAACGAGGCCAGATACATGCAGCTCTGTTCCTCGTCGCCGCTGTTCTCCAGGCGCGGCGCGGGCACCCACCCGTCGATGCGCTCGCTGCTGCGCATCAGCTTCTCCACGCGCTCGCCGATCTCCCTGACGTTCGATTCAGCTTGATGGCGCAGGAAGGTGAAGTCGTAGCGCCTGGATTCTTCGGACTCGTTCTCGCGGCCCGGCGGGTTCGCCACCGGGGTATAGGCACCGATCATCAGCTCAGGTGCCGACGACACGCCGAATACATAGGCCGCGTCCATGTCGTGCCTCTGCATGCGGGTTTGCGTCAGGCGCTCATATTCCTGCACGTCGTCGCCGGCATGTGGCGGATCGATGGCCCGCACCCGCAGGACATTGCTGATGCGGTTGCTCAGCTCGCTGCGCTGTATCTTGCTCGACGCCTCCGCTTCAAGCATTGCCGTGGGCTTGTAGTCGAAGCTGCCAGCCTTGACGCTGCGCGCGGTGACGCGGCGGGCCTCGCTGAACATCAGGATGGAATCGCGGTTCTCGGAGGCGTTGTTGCGATGGTGGACGCGGATCTCGCCAGCGGGGTTCGCTTTGAAGGCCGTGGCCGGATCATCAAACAGCACCAGCTCGATGCGGTCGTCGCCTTCATGCGCGCGGAAGAACCACGACACGCCATGCCGACGCCACAGCCGGAACAGGCAGGTGGTGATGCACTCGTCGAGCTGAATCCAGAACTCCCGCACGGGGTACCGGTCCTGCTGTACCAGCCATGTCCACGTGAAGGTGGCGCCGAAAGGGGCGCAGTCCTGCTGCAACTGGTTCAGCAACTGGTCGCAGAAGGTGGTCAGCGTCGCGGGCCGGTCCCCGACCACGGTGTCGCGCTGCCGGCCCAGCAGGAAGTTCAGCGGATCGACGAGGTGGAACTGGTACACGGTCAGGCCACCGTCGGACGCGCCGCGGATGACCTTTTCCACCATGGCGCGGATGAGGCGCAGCTCGCCGCGGTCGGTGACGAACTGCAGCTCGACGGGTAGGGACTCGAAGTCCTCCAGCGGCAGGTCGTCCACCAGACACAGGCAGTTGACGGTGCCACGTGTGCCGTCGTTCAGCCGCTCGATGACATCGCAGCTCTGCACGAGGAACAGGTCGTCGATGTCGTCGACCTCGCCATTGCGATCGACGAGGATGCGCAGGCGCACCGATCGATAGCGCTGGGTCAGCGCCTTGATGCGCTGGAACAGCGCGCGCAGAGCGTCGAAGCTCAGCTCCATGCAGAAGCCTCCGCGTTCGCGCATCGCACACCGCCTGTTATTTGCGCTTCACGCGCCACGGCCGGTTCGGGTAGTCTCATTTTTCAGTTTCCCCCTGAATCTCCGCCGGGTGCGCAATGCCCGAGAGCAGGCAAAGCGCGGCCCGTCGCATGCCCTTGAAGGCCTGCGCATCCCATGCGTTGAAGCGTGAAGCGGAATCCCTGTTGTGTGTTGAAAGTCAGTTCAAAACGAGTCAATCAATCAGCTCGCACTGCCCGGCCTTCTCTCTGTAGCGGACCCGTGGTCATGGCCTCGGGTCTCGTTGTCGCCGGGGAGTGTAGACACTGACGAGCGGGCATCAACCCCCCAACGGTGGGTTTTCGGGGGGTGTCCTACGGAGTAGGGATCTGTTTCTGTTTGTTGGAGTACGTCCTGCAAATGCAGGTTTCCCGTTGTAGCCGTATGTATCTCAGCGGGTTTCTCTCCCCAAGGTGAGCCCTCTAAATCCGGCCGATACCCCCTGAGGGGTGGTTTTACGGAGTAGGGGTTACGGTGACGCCCGATCCTTCCAGATAGTCGCGCCCTTTCGCAACAGCGAGGGAGTCGCGATTTTGAAAGTGCTGGTGATTACGGACGCGCAACTGGTGGCCGAGGCCCTGCGGATGATGCTGCTTGCGGAGCGTCCGGACATCGAGGTGGTGTGGAAGTTCTCGACACCTTTGGGGCTGGCCGAGTGCGTCAACGGCGGCCCGTTGGACTTGGTCATCGTGGACATCGACATGATGGGCGCTCGGCGCTTGCAGCTGGCGAAGAAGGTGCTGCATCTGCAGAGGCGCGCCGAGGTGGTGACCCTGACCGGGCGGCCGACACCAGACGAGGAGGACGATGCCGAGAAGCTGGGCGTTGCCGCCTATCTGAGCAAGGCCATGCCCAACGCCGACTTGCTGGCGGCACTGCGCGCGCACATCAAGCCATGAGGCCCATGCGCATCCGCGACCGCCCCCAAAAAGAGGGAAAAGGCCACGGATTCCTTCCCTCTGATGGGGGAACACCCCCTGCTAGGGATGTCGATTCGCCCGCGGTCTGGGCAGCATCCGCCCCCATTCAAGAACATCCGAGAGAGGGAAGGCATGGAGGCCTTGATCATCACTGACCAACCGCTCGTGGCCATCGGACTGCGCACGGCGCTGACGTCGTCGCTGCCAGTGCGGCGCGTCGTGATCGACCGCTCACACGTGGTCAGCGAGGCGCCGCCAGCCCAAGGCTACAGCCTCGTGTTGCTGGACTTGGACGTGCGACGCACCGAGCGCATCGCAACACTCGAGCAGCTGCGACGTCGTCATCCAAGAGCGACGATCGCGGCCCTGACCGCCTCGCCGGACAGCGATGAAGCGGAGGCGGCAAGCCGCGCTGGCGCAGCGGCCTATCTGTCGAAGACGGCCGCACTCGACGAGTTGAGAGCGAACCTCACACGAGCCATCACGCCCCAGGAATAGCGCCCTCTCCGCGCAAAGCCAACCGATCTCGACCGCCACGCCAGTCCCACCTGGGCGGTTGATCGAGCCACTGCGTCGTGTGCAATGCACGACCGTTACTGCGACTTGCTCGCAGTGCTACCTCCTCCCCCTGAACGACCTTGAAACACGCGGAGCCGTCGACTTCCGCCTGCAGGGCCGCATTCCTCGTTCGGCGAATCCCGACCCGCGCACCTAGCCTTCTTCCTTTGCATCCGCAATGTGAATCTGCACTCCCCCAAAAGGGGGGAGTCGTAGGAGTAGGGATATCGAGTGCAATGAGCCGCTTCAAGAATCAGCGCCGATTGAAGAAGCACGGGCCCAACGCTCTACGAGAGCGCAAAGCCATCGATCCGTCACCTGTCACAAGGCGGCACGCCGCAGGGATGAACAAAGGACATTCGTTCCCATGGACTCGACTCCGTTTCTTTCAGCGCAGTACCTGACCTTTTCCTATGGTGCTCGCGACGTCATCGTCGGTCTGAGCTTTGAGCTTCGCCCCGGCGAGATCGTCACGGTCACCGGTCCCAACGGCGCGGGCAAGAGCACCCTGCTCGACCTGGTGGCCGGTGATATCTCCCCCCGCCGCGGCAGGCTCGAGTACCGCCGGCCCTTCGGCCTGCAGTACCTCCCCCAGTCGCCGCAGTCTTTCGGACGCCTCACGTGCAAGGAAGCCGCCACGTTCGTCCTTGGCCTGCAAGAGCTGCGCCGCGACAACTATGAGCGTTTTCGAAGCGGCATTCCCAGCCCGGTGCTTCTCGACCGCATCGACCGCGTCGCCGACACCTACATCTGGCAAGTCAGCGGCGGAGAGCGCCAGGCGCTGTTTCTCAGCCTGACGCTGTCGCGGCCGGCCGACCTCTACCTGCTGGATGAACCGTTCAACTCGATGGATTCGGATGCGCGCGAGTCGAGCATCGATTGGATCCGGCGGAAGAAGGAGGCGGGCGCATCGATCCTTCTGGTCACGCACAACAACGAGGACGTGGGCAAGTTGTCGGACCGCAGCATTTACCTCGCTCAATAAGGACAACGGCCATGCAACCTTCCCGCCTGCTTCCGCAGACCACCCCCGTTCGCTCGCTGGCCTGGCCTTCGGTGCTCCGGCATGGCGTCGCCGTCTCCATCATCGAGGGCGACGGGCGGGCCATTGGGTCCGGGGTCGGATCACCCTTCGCCGCAGCGATGACGGGTGCCGGCGAATACATCGAGCGGCACGTCCTGTTCTCGAAGATCCATCCGACCCATCGCGGACGACTGGAGGAGGCTGGCGGTCGGGAGTTGTCGACGGCGCTGATGCTGGCGCTGTCTCAACTCTCCGACGCCCCCTGCGATCTGGCTTCACACGAGTTCCGGTTCACCGCCTGCCACAACCTGCTGACGGGAGTGGAGGAGCCCTACCCCACGGCGCTGCTGACATTGGCTCAAGCCGGCATCGAGGAGGACCGCCGGTACGTTCCGTACATCGACAGCTCGGGAAGTTGTCTCCACTCGACCGGCGATGCTGCGCTGGCTGGGGCCATTGCGGAGTTCCTCGAGCGCCAGATGCTCCTCGCGACGTGGTTCGGCCTGCCATGCACCGAGATCGTGCTCGACGTCCAGCGTCTACCGCACCGGATCGCGGACTTCGTGGAGCTGCTCACCCATCGCGGCAGCCTGTCGTGTTTCACAGCCGAATCGCCTCTGGGCGGCTACTTCGTCATCGCTGTCTATTCCAGCTCCCATGGTGACGTGAGGTACTCGGTCGGCAGTTCGTTCGCCCTCTCCCCTCGGGCCGCGCTCGAAAAGGCGCTTCACGAGCTATGGCACGGCGCGATCTACCAATGGAATCAGGCAGGCAACGAGATCACGCCAGACATGGACGTGCTATCGCAAGCGTTCTTGAAGGGGAACCGCAGCGAAACAGCCGAGCGCTTCCCCTTCGTCCAGCAGCCCTGTCGGGCCATGGAGCTCGATCAGTTCGTGCGCCTTGAGCCGGCCACGATGACATCGGTCCTCGCTCACTGGACCGACATCTCCCTGACCCTGCTCGCCTACCGCACCACCAGCGGTCCGTATCACTTCTGTCGCGTCGTCGACCCCAACTTCTGGGTCCACATCAACCCGGGGGTACCGCTGAATTTCGACAACGAGGTGGCGCGCGGTCTGGGCCTGTCGGCGCCCGCCCCTTCTCAACGCTCACAGATTCCCTTCCCCTGATCATGACCACACACACCTATCACGTCGCTAACTTCACCTACGTTCCCGGCGACAGGGGCGTGCTCTGCCTCGGACCGAAGGGCGCGTTCGTGCTCGAGCGCGATGACCGGCCGGTCGTCGAGCGCCTCTTCCGCCTACGCGGCAATGCCGTAGAGGCAAGCCGCCTTCCAGAGCTGCTGGACATCACGGGAGCGAGCAGCGGGCTGCTGCTGGATTCGCTCACCGCGCGCGGGCTGCTGCACGCGCACAACTCGCTGCCCCGAGGGTTCTCGCACCTGGTCATTCAGACGGACGACGAGCGCATGCTCGCCAGGCTGACCCAGGCGCTGCAGTGGCCCGACGTAGAGGTGAGCGGCTACCGGCTCGGCGCCCCGCTGCCCCGGCCGAACGCGCCGACGCTGCTGCTCACGCATCAGTCTTTGTACAGGCCGGGCCTTCTCGATGAGCGACGCCAGCTCGACCCGGGGTACTTCCAGCTCAACAGCTACAGCCTCGGGCAGTTTTGCTATGTCGAGCCGCTCTACACGGCCGCGCTGGGCACCCCGTGCCATCGGTGCTTCGTTGGTCATCTCGTCCACTCCCATGCGGCCGTGCGCTCGCCTGATGGCGGGAACTGGCTCTTGTTCGAGGCCACGTTGCGGGAGTTCGCAGGCCACCTGCCTTCGGCGCCACCACAGGACGAAATCGAGGTGGGCCTGATCGCATTCCATCTTCACAAGCTCGCCAAGGCGCTGCTTGACGGCCATGGCCCTCGCCTTCGCCCCGAGGACCACCAATCCATTCTTGAGATCAATCTCGCATCGGGAGAGTCGTCATGGCGTGCGCATACGCATTGGGAACTGTGCGATTGCATTCAACTGGACCAGGAGGACGCCATGCGCTAGCAAAAGAGACAACCCGTACTGTTCACAACAAACCATTTTGAGGAACACATGCATCAACTTTCGCGTTCTGAACAAGCCGGCCGTGCCGGACGCCTGGCCGGCCTTCTCGGCGTGATGGGACTGG
>Ga0207706_10003559_pt1 | contig 14877 bp, 18 predicted proteins | sample KBSC53metaG_FD_184318 | JGI IMG/M metagenome (GOLD analysis project Ga0207706, IMG submission 184318) | Corn rhizosphere microbial communities from Kellogg Biological Station, Michigan, USA - KBS C5-3 metaG (SPAdes) (version 2) | ecosystem: Host-associated > Plants > Roots > Rhizosphere > Soil ... | reverse complement strand
CCTCGGCCTTCTGGAAGTCGTGGATCGACTCGTAGCCGCAGGTCGCCATCGAGGTGCGCAGCGCGCCCATCAGGTTGAGCGTGCCGTCGTTCTCGGTCGCCGGGCCGATCACGATCTCCTCGAGCGTGGCGTTCTGGTCGACGGCGACGCGAGCGCCCCGCGGAAGCGTCGGGTGGAAGGTCGCCATGCCCCAGTGGAAGCCGCGGCCGGGAGCCTCCTTGGCCCGCGCGAGCGGCGAGCCGACCATGACGGCGTCGGCCCCGCACGCGATCGCCTTGGCGATGTCGCCGCCGGTGCGCATGCCCCCATCGGCGACGACGTTGACGTACTTCCCGGTCTCGAGCAGGTGCTGGACCCTGGCCGCAGCCGCATCGGCGATCGCCGTCGCCTGCGGCACGCCCACGCCGAGCACGCCGCGCGTCGTGCACGCCTGGCCCGGCCCCACGCCCACCAGCACGCCCTCTGCGCCGGTCCGCATCAGGTGGAGCGCCGTCTGGTACGAGGCGCAGCCGCCCACGATCACGGGGATCGGCAGGCTCGCGATGAAGTCCTTCAGGTTGAGCGCATGACCGTTCGAGGAGACGTGCTCGGCCGAGACGACCGTCCCCTGGATGACCAGGACGTCGAGCCCGGCCTCGAGGGCCACCTCGTAGTAGTCGCGAACCTTCTGCGGGGTCAGCGAGCCGGCGACGAGCACGCCCGCATCCTTGAGCTCGCGGATCCGCGAGGCGATCAGCTCAGGCTTGACCGGCTTCGCGTAGATCTTCTGCATGCCGCTCGTGGCCTGCTCCTTCGGCAGGCGGGCGATCTTCTGCAGCTCCCGGTCGGCGGCCTCGTAGCGCGTGAAGATGCCTTCGAGGTTCAGCACCCCGAGCCCGCCGAGCTTGCCGAGCTCGATCGCGGTCTTCGGCGAGACCACGCCGTCCATCGCCGAGGCGATCAGCGGCAGCTCGAGCAGGTGCGGGCCGAGCTTCCAGCCGATGTCGACGTCTTGCGGGTCGCGCGTGCGCCGTGAGGGCACGATCGCGATGTCGTCGAACCCGTACGCCTGCCGTGCTTTCTTGCCGCGGCCGATCTCGATCTCCACGCTAAACAACCCCTTTCCAAGCGAAAAGCCCAGGCGCAATTGCACTCGCCTGGGCCGAAAAACCTGTCCTGCCGCCGTCTCTCAAGATGGGGAGCGATCGTAGCACCGCTCCTGGACGTGATCAGCGTCGGCGCAGGTGGGCGACGCAGAAGACGTTCGGGCAGTGCAGGCCTTTGACGGCGTCGCCGGTGACGTCGCGGTAGCTGATGAAGGGCAGACCGTCGGAGCCAACCGTGATCGAGGTGCTCCACCCCACCTGGCCGACCGTGTCGACGGCCAGATAGGACGAGGTCGTGCAGGCGACGTTGCCGCAGTGGGCGACCTTCAGATCCTGGTTCAGGCCGGAACCGTCGTAGTAGCTGACCACGCCGAGGCCGTCGGCCCCGAGCGTGATCGCCGAGTACTCGCCCTCGATCCCGCTCGAGTCGACTGTCGCGACGTTGGCGCTCGAGCAGGCGAGGTTCGAACAGTGCGCGACGTCGAGGGTGGCGGCGCTCGCGTCACGGAAGCTGACGAGGCCGAGGCCGTCCGAGGCGATCGTCAGCGACGTGTAGAGCCCCACGTTCCCGGTCGAGGCGAGCGTGTTCGACGTAGAGCCCGCGCAGGCGACGTCGGCACAGTGGGCGACCTTGAGGTCGACGTTCGCATTGTCGAGGTAGCTCACCAGCGGCAGCCCGTCGGCGCCGATGGCCAGGGACGAATAGGCCACCGACGTGGCGTCGATCGTCTGCGCGGAGGCGCTCGAGCAGGCGACGTTCGCGCAGTGCGCGACGCGGAGGTTGCCCCCGTCGACGAAGCTGATGACGCCGAGGCCGTCGGAGCCGACGTTCGCCGAGGTGTAGTCGTCGGCAACCGCGCCGCTCGAGACGATCGTCGCCGTCGTGAAGGCGGTGCACGCCACGTTCGTACAGTGCGCTGTCTTCAGGTTGCCGTTGGAGGCGTCGAGGTAGCTCACGAGGCCGAGGCCGTCCGAGCCGACGGTCACCGAGGGGTAGCGACCGACATTGCCGGCGGAGTCGACCGGCGTGCTCGTCGAGGACGAGCAGGCCGAGTCGTTGCAATGGACGAGCTTCAGGTCGTTGTTGTTCGTGTCGTAGACCGCAACGAGCGGGAACCCGTCCGCGCCGGCCGTGGTCGACGAATGGGCGGCGCCCGAGGCCACGGTCACCTTGGCGAGACCGGCCCGGCCCAGGTTGAGCAGGCCGTACCCGCCGGGCGGCCCGGCCGGCCCCTGCGGCCCGGCGACGCCTGCGGGTCCTGCCGGCCCGGTGGCACCCTTGCCGCCCTTCAGCCCCTGGATCCCCTGGGAGCCTTGCGGGCCGGCGGGACCCGCAGGTCCTCGCGGGCCCTCGGCGCCGGGCGGTCCCTTCGCGGCGACCGGGAGCACGGCCGCCGGAAACTTCCCGTTCTTGCCGAGCGGGAGGAGCTTCCCTGCCTTCGGCTTCTTCGAGGCCGCGATGCCGCCGACCTTGCCGGCGTTCCTGGCAAACAGCGCAACCTTCGTCACCCCGGTCAGGGCCGCGAAACCATGGGGAGTAGCGCCGAGGACGGCAATGACCAGAGCCGCCGCAGACAGCACCACAGGCAGGCGCTGGCGGTTCATCGCCCATCCGGTATCGGCGCCTACGCGGGACGCCTTTAGGCGCTGTCAGCCGTCGCTGCCGACGGGCTCGAGCTGGGCGACCTCGACTCCGCCAACCAGTCGCCCGGCCTCACGGGGCTCGAAGCGGCCGGCGCCGAGCTCGAGCGTCGACGCCGCCCCGGCCGCGACGGCGCTGCGGAGCGCCTCCTCGTCGTTGCGCCCGTCGAGCCTCGCCGCGATGAACGCGGCGAGGAGCACGTCACCCGAGCCGACCGCAGAGACGGGGTCGACGCGCGGCGCGAGCGCCCGGAAGAGGTTCGTCTGCCGCTCGGAGCGCAGCAGCGCCCAGCAGCCCGACTCCCGCGTGATCAGCACGTTCCGGGCGCCGAGCTCCGCGATCGTCTCGAGCCCGACGAGGAAGTCGTCGTCGTCGTGAAACTCCTGGCCGACGAGCTGCTCCGCCTCGCGCTCGTTCGGGGAGACGAGCAGCGGCTCGGCCTGCGTGGCGAGTCGAAGTGGCTCGCCCTCCAGGTCGAGGACGATCTGCGCGCCCCGGCGGTTGAGGTCGCGGACTGCCTCGGCGTAGAAGGCGTCGTCGATTCCGCGGGGAAGCGAGCCGGCGAAGACGACGTAGTCGGCCCCACGCGAGAGGTAGGCGAGCTTCTCGAGCAGGAAGTCGAGCTCCTCCGGCTGAACGTGCGGTCCCCACTCGTTCACCTCGGTGTAGCTCGAGCCCGTCGGGTCGACGATCGCCGTCGAGGTGCGCGACTCGTCGTCGATGCGGACGAAGTCGTTGAGGATCGCCTCGCTCGTCAGCTCCTCGACGATGCGCGTGCCGGTTCGGCCTCCGGCCAGGCCGGTGGCGACGACGGGCACGCCGAGGCTCTTGAGGGCGCGCGCGATGTTGATCCCCTTGCCGCCCGCGAGCGTCAGCCCCTGGCTCGCGCGGTGGCGCTGTCCCCGCTGGAAGTTCGGGACCGTCAGCGTGCGGTCGATTGCCGCGTTCATGGTGACCGTGACGATCACGGGACCCAACCTGCCATGTGGTGCAGGGTACGTCCCGCGTACCACCCCGCGCGCCCGGCGAGTCCGGGACGGGCGACGGAGCGGCCCGCGACGAGGCCGACGCGGCCGATCAGGCGCCCCCGCTGGTAGACGAGGACGGCCCCGAGAGTCTCGCCCCGGTGTACCGGGAGGTCGACCGCGGTCGCCGCGACCACCCGTCGCACCAAGGGGCTGTCGACCCGAACCATGGGCCTGAGCGAACGCAAGGCCACGAGCTCCAGGCGCTTGCGGCCGTAGCCGAGGGCAGCGTGCGCGTAGGCGTGGCCCCTCACGGCGACCGCCGCCGGGCGGTAGCGCGCGAAGCCCCAGTCCAGGAGCTCCGCCAGGTCGGCGTCGCGCGTGCTGCGGTCGGGGCTGCCGAGCAGCGTCGCGTAGATCGTGACTCCGCGCCTTCGCGCCGCGGCGACCTGCGACCAGCCGGCCGCCGATGTGTGGCCGGTCTTGACGCCGAAGATCCCGGGATAGCTGTAGAGGAGGTCGTTCCAGGTGTGGAGGCTCCGGTCTCCCGAGATCGTGGCTCCGCGCTGGCGCACGATCTGCCGCACGAGCGGGCGGTGCATGAGGATGCGCGCGAGCAAGGTGACGTCGCGTGCGCTCGAGACGTGGCCCGGCGCGTCGAGCCCGTCGGGCCGGACGAAGTGCGTGTCCCGCAGGCCCAGCTTCCTCGCCCGCGCGTTCATCATCGCCACGAAGCGCGACTCGCTGCCGTGGCCGACGTAGACCGCGAGCGCGTCGGCGGCGTCGTTGGCGCTCTGGATCAGCGCCGCCTCCAACAACTCGCGCACGGTCAGGCGATCGCCCGCCCGAAGCCCGGCGCTCGACTCCCCCACCTCCGCGGCCTCGGGACTGACGACGACGGTGTCGTTCGGCCTCGTGTGGTCCAGAGTCAGGAGCACGGTCATCAGCTTCGTGATGCTCGCGATCGGGACGCGCTCACGGGCGTTCCGGGCGAGCAGGACCTCGCCGGTGACGCCGTTCTCGACGACGTAGGAGCGCCCGGTGACTCGTGGCGGGGCACCCAGGACAGGAGCCGCGAACGCAAGAGCCGCGGCGGCGACGACCAGGCGCTTCACGGAACGGCGATTGTACTGGGGCTCAGCTCACGCGGATCCGCTGGCCTACCTCGAGGTTCGTCGGCTCGATGCCGGGGTTGAGCGCAAGCAGGTCCTCGACGGTCGTGTCGAAGCGGATCGCCACGTCGCTCAGGGTCTCGCCGACGCGCAGGCGATAGAAGCGCGGGCGCTTGACAACTGTCGTCGGCGCCGTCGGAGTCGAGGTCGATTGTGTGGTCGCGACGATGGTCGTGCCGGTCGAGGAGGTGGTCTCGAGACCCGAGCGCACCAGGAGCACTGCGATCGTGACCGCCGCGAGGAACGCGGTGGGCGCGCCGTAGCGCTTCAGCTGCCCCCGCCAGCCCCGGGACAACGGCTACCAGCCCGACACGGCCCAGACCTCGCGGCGGAGTCTCGCCGCTTCGAGAGCCGCTGCGGTCCTCCAGTCCTCCTGGCCCTGCCGGAACGCGTAGATGACGCTGCGCGAGGCGTTGACGAGCGCGCTCGCCGGGCCGCTCGTGAACGCGCGGGCCAGATCGGCGGGCGTGGCCCCCTGCGCGCCGACGCCCGGCAGGAGCAGGATCGCCTTCGGCAGCAGCCGGCGGGCCTCGCCCACGGCGCGCGGATGGGTCGCGCCGACGACCGCACCGACGCTCGAAAGGCCTCGCTGACCGACCAGGTCCTCGCCGAGCTCGTGCACCAGGCGTGCCACGTGCTGCCACAGCGGCCGCCCGTCGGAGAGCACGAGGTCCTGGACGTCGGCGCCGCCCTCGTTCGAGGTCTTGACGATGCAGAAGATGCCCGCCCCGCTGCGCCGGCAGGCGGCGAGGAAGGGCTCGAGCGAGTCGCGCCCCAGGTACGGGTTCACGGTCAGCGCGTCGGCGACCGGCGGCCGCTCGCCGCGAGGCTCGAGATACGCGGAGGCGTAAGCGCGCGACGTCGAGCCGATGTCCGCGCGCTTTCCGTCCGCGAGCACGATCAGGCCTGCCGAGCGGGCGTACGCGCAGATGTCCTCGAACACCTGGATGCCGTCGGCCCCGAGCGCCTCGAAGAAGGCGAGCTGCGGCTTGACGCCGACGACGTGCGGCGCCACCGCGTCGAGAATCCCGCGACAGAAGCGGCCGCACGCCTCCGCGGCTGCCGCCTGCGAGAGGTGGGCGTCTCCAGCGAGCTCGACTGGCAGGAGATCCGGCCGAGGATCGAGCCCGACGAGAAGCTGCGAGCGCTTGCGTTCGACCGCCTCTGCCAGCCGATCGGGGAAGAGGACGGCGGCGACTGCGGGCTCGGCGCTCACGCGGGAGAGGCTAACGCCCGCTGCGGCCCGCAACGCCGAAGGGCCGCTGACGCGGCCCTCCAGCTCAAACCTTCAGGGGCTCGGCCTAGAAGCCGCCGCCGCCTCCTCCGCTCTTGACGGCCTGCTTCAGCGTGCTGCCGGCCGAGAACTTCGGCACGGTCGCAGCCGGGATCGTCACTTTCTGGCTCGGGTTCCGCGGGTTGACGCCTTGCCGCTCCTTGCGGTGCTGCGTCGAGAATTTCCCGAAGCCCGTGAAGTTGACCTCGCCGCCACCCTTCAGCGTGTCGGTGATCGAATCGAGAACGGCGTCGACCGCTTCCGCAGCCTCGCGCCTCGACAGATTCGCCCGCTGGGCAACGCGATCAACGAACTCTTGCTTCGTCACTATCGCTCCTCTCTTCCCGGTCGCTGTTCTTGTGGAAACACGGCTCAAGACCCTAACAGGGATGGTCATTCCGCTCAACCATGCGGCTTTGCGGCGCTTTTGGGGGCCGCCAGAAGCTCGGACGCATGGAAGAGGGGCCGCAGCCGCACCCCGGCGCGGGCCAGTTCGTCGGCTCCGCCCTCCTCCCGATCGACCACGCAGACGGCCGTTCCGACCCTCAGCCCGGCCTCGCGCAGAGCCTCGACGGCGGCCACCGCGGCGCCCCCGGAGGTGACGACGTCCTCGACGAGGCAGACAAGCTCGCCCTCCTCGGAGACACCCTCCAGCCGGTTGTCGGTGCCGTAGCCCTTCGCCTCCTTGCGCACGATCAGGAAGGGCAGGCCGGACGAGAGCGAGGCCGCGGCCGCGAGTGCGACGGCCCCGAGCTCCGGGCCGGCCAGCCGGGACGCCTCGGGCTCGAACTCCTGCACCGCCTGGGCGATCGCCTCGCCGAGCGGCCCGAGCAGCTCCGGCCGCGTCTCGAACCGGTACTTGTCCAGGTAGTAGCGCGAGCGGCGCCCCGAACGCAGCACGAAATCGCCCTCGAGGTAGGCGTGCTCGCGGAGCGCAGCTCCGAGCTCGTCTCGCTCCATTAGCGCCGCGCGGTTGCGAGCAGTTCGCGCGCGGGACCCAGCAGGCGCTCGGCCTCGGGCGAGCCCTCGGTGAGCGAGATCATCGAGCCGTCGCCGAAGTAGAGCTGGACGCTCTCCCGGCGGCGCGCCGCGCGGCGGCGGTAGAGGACGGTGCCGACGGCCGAGCCGGCTGCGAGCAGGAACCCGGTCAGGAAGCTACGACTCCGCATCGTTCTTCCTCTTCGCGGCGCGCTTGGCGGGTGCGCGCTTCGGCTTGGGCTTCTCCTGTTCCTGGCCGAGGCCACGCAGGCAGCTCTTGAGGTCGTAGAAGACAAGGCCCGCGGTTGGCTCCGTCGTGGTGGTCGCGGCGATCACCCGGTCGCCGTCGCGGACGACGAAGACGCTGCCGTCCTGGAGTGTGACGTCGAGTTGCACGACCTCCTTGTCGGCCGCTCCCTGCTCCTCTGCGCCGCGAAGCAGCTCGAGCGCCGTCGAAGCGAGCAGCCCCGCACGCTCGTCGTCCACGGTCGAGGCGAGCACCGTGCCCTCGCGGTCGAAGACCACGGCGCTCTGGATCTGGCTCGAGATCTCGGTTAGGTCGGCAAGTGCCTGGGCCGTCGCCATCGGGTCTGACGCTAACACAGCCCATACTCCCGGCCATGCCCGCTCCTCTGGGGAAGTTCTTCGCCGACAGGGGCCCCCACCTCGCCGCGATGATCGCCTACTTCGCACTGCTCTCGTTCGTGCCCCTGCTCTTCCTCACCATCTCCGCGCTCGCGCTCGCCGGGCGGCCCGACGAGTCGAGCTACCTCGTCACCGAGCTCAAGCGCGCATTTCCCGGGAGCTCGGTCTCGAGCATCGTCCGCACGGTCCGTGAGATTCAGGACCACGCGACGGCCCTCGGGATCGTCGGCGCCGCTGCGCTGCTCTGGTCCTCGCTCTCGCTCTTCAGCGTCCTCGAGTCGGCCTTCAACATCGTCTACGGCAAGCCGAACAGGTCGTTTCTGCGCGGGAAGCTGCTCGCGGTTGCGCTGATGCTGCTCTCGCTGGTCACGCTCTTCGTCGGCCTGCTGGTCGGGTCGTTCGGCTTCGACCTGCTCAAGCGCTACGCGGCCGGCTTCGCCGGCAATCCCTACGTCGCGTACAGCCTCTCGGTGGCCGTCTCGTTCCTCGGGGTGTTCACCTTCCTCATCTCCGTCTACTACCTGCTGACCAATGTCGAGCTGTCGTTTCGCGACGTGCTCCCGGGAGCCGTGATCGCGGCCGTGATGCTGGAGACGAGCTTCCAGGTGTTGCCGCTCTACGTCCGCTACTCGCACAACGTGGTCGCGCTCAAGGCGTTCGGCGGCCCTGCGCTGCTGCTCGTCTGGCTCTACGTGATGGCGAACTCGATCGTGTTCGGCGCCGAGGTGAACTGGTGGCTCGTCTCGCGACGGCGAGCCCTTGAGCCGGACGAGGCGCCGGGGCTGGCCTAGCTCTGCTGCAGCGCGCGGGCCGCGCGGGCACGGTGCGAGTTGCGCGACTTCCACTCGTCGCCGAGCTCGGCCACCGTCTGCTCCTCGCCGTCGGGGACGAAGACCGGGTCGTAGCCGAAGCCGCCGGTCCCGCGGGGCTCCTCGGCGATGCGGCCCTCGAGGATCCCGGTTCCGCGGCGCTCCTCGCCCCCGGGGCCGATCAGCACGAGCTCGCAGACGTAGCGTGCGCGGCGTTCGGCGCCCTCGACTCCCCGCAGCTCACCCAGCAGCTTGGCGTTCGCCTCGTTCCCCGCAGGCGCATAGCGGGCCGAGCGGATCCCGGGAGCGCCGCCCAGGGCCGCGACCTCGAGACCCGAGTCCTCGCCGAGCATCCACGCCTCCGGCGGGCCGACGCGCCGCCCGAAGAGCGCCTTGCCGCGCGCGTTCTCGTAGTAGCTGTCGCTGCCCTCCTCCGGGTAGCCCTCCGCCTCGAGCGGCGCCAGGTCCCACCCCGTCAGCAACGCGGCCAGCTCGCGCAGCTTGTTCGGGTTCTGGGAGCAGAGCCGAACGGTCAGTCCGTCCAGCGGACCTCCAGCCCCACCGCCCCGCCAAGCCCGGTGGCGACCACCAGCCGCAGGAGCCCCTCGCCCCAGCTGGGCGACGGGACCTCAAGGAGCAGCATCGAGCGCCGCTTCCTGCGCGTCGCGGATCGTGGCGATCCCGGACTCGGCGAGATCGAGGAGCCCGTCGAGGGCATCGCGGTCGAACGGCGCGCGCTCGGCGGTGGCCTGCACCTCCACCAGCGGCCCCGCGCCCGTCCGCACGACGTTGACGTCGACCTCGGCGCTCGAATCCTCCTCGTAGTCCAGGTCGAGCAGGAGCTCGCCCCCGACGATTCCGACCGAGACCGCGGCGACCGAGTCGGTGAGCGCGCGCGAGAGGCCCGCCTTCCCGAGCGCCCGTGCCGCCGCCACGTACGCCCCCGAGATCGCCGCGCAGCGCGTGCCGCCGTCGGCCTGGAGGACGTCGCAGTCGACCCAGAGCGTTCGCTCGCCGAGCGCCTCGAGATCCGTCACCGCGCGCAGCGCGCGGCCGATCAGCCGCTGGATCTCCACGGTGCGGCCCTTCTGCTTGCCCGCGCTCGCCTCGCGCGCCGTGCGCTCGCCCGTCGAGGCCGGCAGCAGCGAGTACTCCGCGGTGAGCCAGCCGCGGCCGGAGTCGCGCAGCCAGCGAGGGATGCGCTCGTCGAGGGACGCGGTGCACAGGACGCGCGTCCTCCCCTGCGAGTACAGCACCGAGCCGAGCGGCTGCTCGAGGTAGTCGACGGCGATCTCGAGCGGCCGGAGCTGGTCCGGGCGGCGGCCCTCCGGCCGGCTCACGCCGGAGCCGCCTCGAGGTCGGCGACCGCGACACGCTCGACCTCGCCGAGAGGCAGCTGCAGAAAGCGCTCGCCGAGCGTGCGGAAGAGCTCCGGCTCGCCGGTCGTCAGGAACCGGTACGAGCCCTCGCGACGCTCGCCGTTCTCGATGCCCTTGCGCGCCAGCGTCTCCGCCACCTCCCGCGCGGTCTCCTCCGCGGAGAAGACGAGCGTCACGCCGCGACCGAAGACGCGCTGGAAGATCGGCCGGATCAGCGGGTAATGGGTGCAGCCGAGGATGACCGTGTCCACGTCCGCGGCCTTCAGCGGTGCGGCGTACTCCCGCACCGCCTCGGTCGTGCCGGCGCCGAACGGCTCGTCGCTCTCGATCAACGGCACGAGCCGAGGGCAGGCGACGGGAACGAGCTCCGCGCCCGCATCCAGAGCTCGCACGAGCTGCGCGTAGCGGCCGGCCTCGACGGTGGCCTCGGTCGCCAGAAGCCCGATCCGCCGGTTGCGCGTCGCCTGCACGGCCGCATGGGCCTCGGGCGTGATCACGCCCACGACCGGCACCATCAGCTCTTCCTGGAGTTGCGGGAGCGCCGCGGAGGTGGCCGCGTTGCACGCGACCAGCAAGAGCTTCACGCCCTGGCCCTCGAGGTAGGCGGCGATCTCGCGCGCGAAGCGCCTGATCTCCTCCAGCGGGCGAGGCCCGTAGGGCAGGCGCGCGTGGTCCCCGAGGTAGACGAAGTCCTCGTGCGGCATCGTCACGAGGCACTCGTGCAGGACGGTCAGGCCGCCCACACCCGAGTCGAAGACGCCGACCGGCCGGGGATCCACGGGCCGATTGTAGAAAGCCACGGGCTTCTCTACCCTTTCGTGCTTGGGTCGCAGGGTCTTTCTGGTCGTTTTCGCCTCAGTCGTCGCGCTGGTCGCGGCCGGCCGCGCTTCCGCGTTCACGCAGCAGGACGTGTCGCTGAGCATGAGCGACGGCGTCCGGATCGCGGCGACGCTCTACGAGCCGAGCAACGCTCCGCCGCCCGCCGGATACCCGGCGGTCGTCGCCCTGCACGGCCTCGGTGGGAAGCGCCAGGATCTCGACTTCCTGGCGCAGGCCCTCGCCAACTCGTTCGCCGTCCTCACCTTCGACCAGCGCGGCCACGGCCAGTCGGGCGGTCTCGTCTCGATCGACGGACCCAGGGAGATCGCCGACCTGCGCGAGATCCACGACTGGCTCGCGGCGAAGCCCGAGATCGACCGGAGCCGCATCGGCGCCTGGGGACTCTCGCTCGGCGCCGGGGCCGTCCTGCGCTCGCTCGTCGAAGGCGTGCCGTGGGCGGCCGTGGAGACCGTCGAGACCTGGACCGACCTCTACAGCGCGCTCATCCCGCAGGGGCTCTCCAAGTCGGGGGCGCTGGTGCAGTTCCTGAGCTCGATCCCGCAGAACAGGATGGACCCCTCATTGCAGGCGATCCGCGACGACGCGCTCGCGAGCACCAACCTCCCCGCCCTCCACGCCTGGGCGGATGTGCGGTCGAGCCGCTCACAGCTTGCGAAGGTCAAGACGCCCGTGTTCATGTTCCAGGGCCGGCGAGACTTCGCCTTCGACGTGACCCAGGCCAAGGCGGGCTATCGCCTGCTGAAGGGCCCGAAGCGCCTCTACGTCGGTGACTTCGGGCACGCGCCCTCGCACTTTCCCGGGCCCGACATCGCGCAGGTGGTCTCGCTCGGGGTGCGCTGGTTCACGCGCTACCTGATCGGGACTCCGGCCGGCTTCGCCCAGGTCTCGCTCGCACCGAGCCCGTGGCGCGGGAAGCTCCACGCGTACTCGGCCCTGCCGCCCACGCGGGGGCTCACAGTTCAGCTGGGAGGGTCGGACTCGCTGAGCGGGCCCGGGCGGGCCCGGCGAGCAAGCGGGCCGCTGACCGGGCGCGTGGAGATCTTCGGCCCGCCCCAGGTCAAGGTGACCGCACGGCTGAGAGGCGGATGGTCGCGGGTGGTTGCGGTGCTGACCGCGAAACCGCCGAGGAAGAGCGAGATCGTGATCAGCGAGGGCGGGGTGAACACGGCCGGGCTCTCCGGAACGCGCAAGCTGACGATCAACCTGATCGACGTGGCGACGCTCGTCCCGCGCGGCTCGCGGTTCACGCTCACCCTTGCCTCGAGCTCGCTCGCCCAGAACCCGAACAACCTCCTCTACCTGAACCTGCCGATGCCGGCCACCGCGCGCATCACGCTCGGTCCGGTGCGCCTCTCCCTCCCGATCCTGCGCACGCCGGTCTCGCGCTAAGGCCGCACGCCGTCGCGCCCGCGCGGTAGCCATTTGCGCCGGTTTGCGTGTTAACTATTGCGGTGAAACCGTCGTCTCACGATCTACTGGTTCCCGGGGGATCTCCGAGAAAGAAGGGGTTATGAAGAGTTCATTGCGCTTGGCAGTGTTGACCTGCGCCAGCTTCGTGGGGTTCGCACTGGCCGCACCGGCGCTTGCCGCTTACACACCGTCCCTGACGATGGAGCAGTCGAGCTACAAGCCCGGTGCTGCGATCACCGCGGACGTGTTCATCTTCGCGCCGAAATCCGACGACCCGACCGCGAAGCTCACGATCTTTTCGCCGACCCGCTACAACGCCAAGCTGACGGCCGCGCCAGGCACCAAGATCGGGCGTGTCGTGGCAATCGCGAAGCTGAACGACCTGGGTGCGGCCCTGTTCCCGCTCGCCGGCGACGTCCTCGTCGCAAACCCGGCCGATCCGGCCATCCAGGCGGCGGCGGCGCGCTGCACGCCCGGTGTCACCAATCAGGCGACCTGGGTGCTGAACGCGAGCCTCCAGGGCCAGACGATCTCGATCCCGGTGTTCGTGAACAAGGTGGGGACGCTCGTCACCCAGCAGATCTGCCTCCCGCCACCCGATGTCCCGGCGGGCACGCCGGGCAGGGCGACGCTCGGTGCCCAGCTCGTCTCGGCCGACTTCACGATCCAGGGCGTGTTCAGCAACGCGTCCCGCGGGGATCACCAGTGGGCCGGGGTCTTCACGCCGTACACGCCCAACGTTGGCGTACCGAACGCGGCTGGAACGGTCGAATGGCGGACTTACGTCGGCCTCCCCTCGACGCTGACCCTCGCCAAGGCGAAGACGAAGAAGGGGGTCAAGCTCGTCGGCAAGCTCACAGTCAACGGCCTCACCCCGCGCGGCATCCGCATCGCCCTCTACACGGGCAGGAAGGGCCAGCCCGCCCCGAACGCCGTCTCCGGCGGAAGCGGCAAGCGGGCCGCGCGAACGGGCAAGCTCCCGACGAGCGGCAAGTACTCGCTCTCACGCCCGCAGGTGAAGTTCGCGACCTTCTTCCAGGCGCGCTTCGAGAACTACGCCACGCCTTGCACCGGTGCATCGCCCACAGGCGTTGTGGGGATCAAGTGCATCGGCGAGGACATCGCCGCCGTGACCTCTAACCAGGTCAAGGCGACCAAGCCGAGGAAGCGCTAGCCGTTCGGAATCGAGCGGGGTCCTCGCGAGAGGGCCCCGCTCAGCGCTCGGCCGGCAGGTCCTCGTGGCGCGACCACTCGTGCCACGAGCCGGGGTAGTTGCGCGCCTCGTACCCGGCGGCGCGAAGAGCCAGCGCGGCAAGCGCGGAGCGCGAGCCTGAGTGGCAGTAGGCGACGATCTCCGAGCCCTCCGGCAAGCCGACGAGCTCCCGCACCGCCCACGGCCCGTGCGGTTGCCCGGGTCCGGCGAAGAGCCGCTCCGCCTCGAGCTGACGCGCTCCGGGGATGTGAGCCTGGCGTGGGTCGCAGGGGTAGCCCCCGCGGCCCGTGTACTCGTCGGTTGAGCGGACGTCGAGGATCGTCAGCTGCGGATCTTGGAGCCGGTCGCGGAGCTCTTCCCAGGTAGGCACGGCGTCAAGGCGAGGTTCGAGGCTCGGCTTGCTCTTCTCGAGCTCGATCGCTCCCGTCTCGAGCTCGCCCGGCCAGCCCGCGACCCCGCCTGCGAGCACCGCCACGTGCGGATGACCCGCGAGCAGAGCGGCCTGGGCGGAGGCGGCGGCGCCGACACAGTCACCGCGGTCGTAGAGGACGAGGCGCTCCGCGCCGGTGACCCCGTGCCGCCCGAGGCGCCGCTGCACCTCAACCGCAAACTCCCTCACGATCTCGCGGTCGGCCAGCGGCGGCGGCGAGCCGAGCACGAGCGGGATCGACCGCGGCAGATGCCCGCGGCCGTGTGCGTTCGGACCACGAACGTCGCCGAGGACGAGGTCCGGCTCGCTCAGGTGCTCCTGCACCCAGTCGGCGTCGACGACCGGGGGCAGAGCGCTCATTGTGCGGCGACGAGCTCGCGCTCGGCCGCGATCGCCGGGCGCGCCGAGAGTCGTTCCAGCCACTCGCTCAGCGCAGGGAAGGGCTCGAGCGAGACTCCCAGCCGCTCGGTCGCGCGGATCAGCCAGGGCGCGTAGCCCACGTCGGCGAGCCCGTACTCCCAACCGGTCAGGTACGGCTGTGCCTCGAGCGAGCGGTCGAGCTCCGCGAGCTTCACGGCGAGCTCGTCCTCCGCGCCCTCCGAGCCGCGCCGGAGCGCGTAGTAGGCGTCGCCGAGCCGGTCGTCGAAGCGCTGCAGCCACAGCCGCCCGAGCGCGCGCTCCGCCGGGTCGGCCGGCCACAGGGCCGGTTCCGGGTAGCGCTCCTCGAGGTACTCCATGATCACCTCGGACTCCGGGAGGACGAGCCCCTCGTCCTCCTCGTAGACGGGCACCCGGCCCAACGAGTTCTTCTCGTAGATCAACGCCGGCCGGTCGTCGAGGTCGATCTCGACCGCCTCGTACGCGATCCGCTTCTCGGCGAGCGCGATCCGCGCGCGCGCGGCGTACGGACAGCGGTCGGCGGTGTAGAGGGTCGGCACGTTCTGACCCTACCCGCGACCCGCGCCTTCTAGACCCATCGCATCGGCGATCTGCTGCAGCAGCTCGTCGGGCGGCGGCAGGTCGTCGGGCGACGACG
>Ga0207706_10003555_pt1 | contig 14884 bp, 11 predicted proteins | sample KBSC53metaG_FD_184318 | JGI IMG/M metagenome (GOLD analysis project Ga0207706, IMG submission 184318) | Corn rhizosphere microbial communities from Kellogg Biological Station, Michigan, USA - KBS C5-3 metaG (SPAdes) (version 2) | ecosystem: Host-associated > Plants > Roots > Rhizosphere > Soil ... | reverse complement strand
TAAAGTTCGTACACAACCAGCCACGGTTCCTTGTCTGGCATTGCCCCCCCCTCCGATGTTAACCGCAGGTCATTCCCGCACGCGCCTGCCAAAAGGAAAGGGTCTTACCTGAAGGGCGCAACCCTGCTCTGAGGTGCATATCTTACGGGCGCGCGCAGACAGGTCCCGCCCCCTCGTCTATCAGAACAGGTCGATCCCGTGTGCCTGCTCGCGCGAGCGGGTGATTGCGGCCCTAAGCACACGCTCCAACGTCTGCTCGACTTCACGATCACGGCCACCCAAGAGAAGATCCGGCTATGCTGGCGTGGCGAATGCCACGGTTTCGGGGTCGCGGGGCGGCCTCGGCGCCGCGCGGAGCGCCTGTCTCCCCCAAGCACGTCCACCCGCGTCGACGAATCGCCGCCGGATCGCGGCGCCGAGCCGGTGCCGAAAGAAGAGCGCCCGCCGGGGAATCCCTCCGGCGCGCGCTGCGTTCGTCTGAGCGGTTGGCAATGCGCCACGTGGGATAGGTTATGGGATAGGTTTACCGCGAAAGTGCGGCATTTCGGTGCGCGGAGTCCGGTGGGGCCCTTCCGGAACATCAAGGATTTACAGGGATTTTCGGCACCCGCGCCGATTTCTTCTCTGACTCCGTGTGACTCTTTCAGCGGTGCCCGTTCAACGGTTGTATTTGCGGATCCGGTACGAGGTAACCGGGCAGTGCACGGCTGACCACCCCGGCGCGCAGCGGGGCCGGCTACTTGCTTTATGTAACAAAGCTCTTTAAGATTTGTCGACCGGTGGGCCGCGCGTTGGGGTACTCGTGCCGCGTGGGGATCGGATCGTCCCACCGGGGTGCCGAACCGGTTGAGCCGCGCTCATAGTCGCGTGCGGCGCAACGGGTTTGATCTATCTCGCGGCAGGCCGTAAATTCTCACGAGGCTGACGCCCGATCGGCTTTGACCGGGCGCGCGCGAACACTTTCCGCACAAGGGCTCCGCCCCGTGGCGCTTCTCGACAAGATCCAGTCCCCCGCCGACGTGCGGGCGCTTCCCGAGGCCGAGCTTCCCGCGCTCTGCGCCGAGGTACGCGACCGCGTGATCGACGTGGTGAGCGCGCACAAGGGCGCGCACTTCGGCTCCAACCTGGGCACGGTGGAGCTGGCGGTGGCGCTGCACCGCGTGTTCGACACCCCGCGCGACCAGGTGATCTGGGACGTGGGCCACCAGGCGTACCCGCACAAGATCCTCACCGGGCGCAACCAGCGGATGCCCTCCATCCGCAAGCGCCACGGCCTGAGCGGCTTCCTGCGCCGCGACGAGAGCGAGTACGACGTGTTCGGCGCCGGCCACGCGGCCACCTCCATCTCCGCCGCCACCGGCATCGCCGCCGCGCGCGACATCCACGGCCACGACTTCGAGGTGGTGGCGGTGATCGGCGACGGGAGCATGACCTGCGGGCTGGCGTACGAGGCGCTCAACAACGCCGGCCACACCGACCGCGACCTGATCGTGGTATTGAACGACAACGGGATGTCGATCAGCCCCAACGTGGGCGCGCTGCACAAGTACCTGGGGGTGCACAACCGGCTCACCGACGTGCGCACCAACCCGCTGTACAACCGGGTGCGCGAAGAGGTGAAGAAGATGGTGCACGCGGCCGGCAGGCTGGGCACCATCGGCGAGATGGTGGAGCACATGGCCGTGCGCTGGGACGACGCGCTGAAGGGGATGTTCGTGCCCGGCATGCTCTTCGAGGAGCTCGGCTTCCGCTACGTGGGCCCCGTGGACGGGCACGACGTGAGGCGGCTGACCGACACCTTCGAGCAGGTGAAGAAGATGAAGGGCCCGCGCCTGGTCCACGTCCTCACCACCAAGGGGAAGGGCTTCGCCCCCGCCGAGGCCGACCAGGTGAAGTGGCACGCCGCCGCGCTCTTCGACAAGGAGACCGGCGCGCCGCTCAAGCCCAGCGCCGGCGGCCTGCCGCGCTGGCAGAACGTGTTCGGCCAGGCGCTCACCGAGCTGGCCGGCGAGGATCCGCAGGTGGTCGCCATCACCGCCGCGATGGCGACCGGCACCAGCACCGACATCTTCGAGAAGACGCACCCCACGCGCTTCTTCGACGTCGGCATCGCCGAGGCGCACGCGGTGACCTTCGCGGCCGGGCTGGCCACGCAGGGGGTGAAGCCGGTGGTCGCCATCTACTCCACCTTCCTGCAGCGCGCCTACGACTCGATCGTGCACGACGTGGCGCTGCAGGGGCTGCCGGTGACCTTCGTGATGGACCGCGCGGGGATCGCCGGCGACGACGGGCAGACGCACCACGGCGGGATCGACATCGCCTACATGCTGGCGGTGCCGGGGATGACCATCACCGCGCCGCGCGACGCCAACGAGCTGATCGGGCTGCTGCGCCTGGCGCTGGACGACCGGCGCGGCCCCTTCTGCATCCGCATCCCCCGCGACGCCGTGCCCGCGCTCCCCCGGCCGGTACGCGAGATCGCGGCGACGGAGTACGGCGCGTGGGAGACGCTGCGGCAGGGGCGCGAGCTGGCCGTGCTGGCCACGGGGACGATGGTGGCGCCCGCGCTGGCCGCGGCCGACCTGCTGCAGCGCGAGGGGGTGAGCGCCACCGTGGTCGACTGCCGCTTCATCAAGCCGCTGGACGAGGCCACGCTGGAGCGCCTCTTCCCGCATCACCCGCACCTGCTGACGGTGGAGGAGGGGACGGTGGTGAACGGCTTCGGCGCGTACGTGCGCGGCTACGTGAGCGGCCGCTGGCCCGGCGTGCACGGCGACAGCATGGGGCTTCCCGACGCCTTCGTGGAGCACGGCGAGCGCGGCGAGCTGCTGGGCGAGCTGGGGCTGACGCCCGACGGGATCGCCGCCCGGGCGCGCGCGCTGCTGGGGCGGCCGCTGCGCACGCTGCAGGAAACCGCCTGAGCGCCGTGGCCGCGCGACGCATCGGCGTGGTGGGGCACCCCCGCTACGCCGTGTTCGCCGAGGCCCTCGCCCGCCTGGTCCGCGTGGCCGGGCGGGAGGGGGCCGATCTCTTTTTCGAGGACGACCTGCTCGAGGAAGCCGCCGGCGGCCAGGCGCTCACCGAGGAGGTGGCCCCGTCGCTCGACCTGCTGCTGACGCTGGGGGGCGACGGCACGCTGCTGCGCGGGGCGCGCCTGGTGGCGCAGGCGGCGGTGCCGGTGCTGGGGATCAACCTGGGCCACCTGGGCTTCCTGACCTCGGCCGCGCCCGACGAGCTGGAGCGCGCGGTGGGGATGTGGTTCGCGGGGGAGTTCACGCTCGACGAGCGGATGGCGCTCTCCATCTCGTTCAGCGAGCCCGACGGGACGGACGGCGGCGGCTACATCGCGCTGAACGACGCGGTGCTGCACAAGGGCGGCGCCGCGCGGGTGATCCGCCTGCTGGTGCGCGCCAGCGGCGAGGAGGTGGGCACCTACTCGGCGGACGGGATCATCCTGTCGACGCCGACGGGGTCGACCGCGTATTCGCTCAGCGCCGGGGGGCCGATCGTCTCCCCCAGCGTGCACTGCATCGTGGCCACGCCGATCTGCCCGCACACGCTGGGGGTGCGCCCGCTGGTGCTGCCCAGCGACGAGACGGTGACGGTGGACGTGCTGTCGCCCACCGAGGAGCTGATCCTGACCATCGACGGCCAGGAGCACGAGCGGCTGACCCCGGGGGCGCGGATCGTGGTGAGCCGCTGCCCCAACCCGGTGCGGCTGGTGCGCTTCCCCGGCCAGTCCTTCTTCAGCACCCTGCGCCGCAAGCTCAACTGGGGCGACCTGGAGGAGCGCGACCGCGGCGCCGTGATCCCGCGGGCGGAGGAAGCGGACGGCTCGGACGAAGTGGAGGACGTACACGCGTAGCCAGGATCGCACCGGCGGGCCGCAGCAACAACGACGGGAAGCCTCGCAAACCGCGCGAGGCTTTCGTTTTGTGGCGAGCCCGCAAGCTCCTCGCGCTCCGAGAGATCCGGCCCGATCCCCGTGCCGTCGCCGCGTCCGCACCATCGCCGGTAGTCCGCGAAGGCGGGCTTCGTGTGGTCGTTGCCGCGAATTCATCCGCCCTGCCACCCCACGGGCTGCTTCGACCACTTCGCCGGATGACACAGCGCGCGGGCCTCTCTCCCTCGAGAGACCCGCGCGCTTCGTCGTTTCGCGATGGAAGCGGATCGATCCGCTACTGGTAGTCCGTGTCCAGCACGTAGCTGCCGTAGTCGCCGGGGCCGTAGGTGCTGGCGGCGATGTAGTAGGTGCCCTCGGGAAGGTAGATGCCGCTGATCTCCGAGAAGCCGCTGCCGCCGTTGTCCTCCTCGGCAACCACGCTGCCGAACTCGTCCAGGATCGCCACGTACGAGTCGAGCACGTTCGACTGCTGGGTCACGTACACGGTTCGCGGGCTGCCGATGCGGAAGCGGTAGTAGTCCACCGCGCTGCCGTCGTTCAGCTGGCAATCGCCGGTGTCGAGCGTGCCGCTCACGCTGGAGCCCAGCGAGATGCTGTGCACGCGGTCGCAGTTGAGGTACTGGTTGTTGGACAGCAGCGCGTCGTTGCACCCCGAGAGCAGGGCGCCCGACAGCAGCGTCGCGGCGGCGAAGAGGGAACGGCGCATGAGGTACGTCTCCGGTCGGTTTGGCCCGGCGGCGGGCACCCGCGCCCGCCGCGCACGACTCCATCGCGCGCAACCGCCGGGATGACAGGCGTTTACGCGCGCATCCGCCGGTGATTCAACATCCGGGCCGTTCGGGCTCGGCCCGCCGGAGGGGGGCCGGCCGGGCGTAAGTCGCGCCCCATCAAGGGGCTGGACGCACCGGCGCCGCGTGCGCATCTTTCCTCGTCCCCATCGCCCACCGCACCCGCTGTCCCCCGCAACACCCGCCCGGTGCCCTCGCATGGCGACGCTCTCCCTCACGCCCGAAGCCGAATCGGCCGCCGCGCCCCCCGCGCCTCCGGCCGCCATCGCCGTCCCCGCCATCGCGGGCGAGACGTGCCCCTCGTGCGGCGCGGCCGCGGCGGGCGACTGGTGCTCGGCGTGCGGCGAGCGGCTGCCGCGCGAAGACCAGTTCTCGGCGCGGCACTTCTTCAACGAGATCCGCGAAGAGGTGCTGGACCTGGACGGCCGCTGGCTGCGCTCCATCAAGCTGCTGCTCACCCGGCCGGGTGCCCTGACCCTCGAGGTGCTGCAGGGGCGGCGCAGGCTGTACCTGGGCGCGTTCAAGATGTACCTGGCCGTCTTCGCGCTGCTGACCCTGGGTTCGCCGCTGATGACCGCGCGGGCCGAGCAGCGCGAGCAGAGCGCCGACGCGCTGACCCGGCGGTTCGCGCGGCTGGTGCACGAGGTCGCGGTGCGGCGCGGCGTCAGCGACGGCTCGGCGAAGCAGGCGCTGCTCGACACGACCCTGCAGCACGAGTCGTGGATCTCGTTCGCCATCCCGCTGCTGTTCGCCGTCCTCCTGTTCGCGCTTTTCCGCCGCCGCCGCCGCTGGTTCGGCGAGCACCTGCTGTTCGCCACGCACTGGGCCACCTTCAACTACCTGTTCGGCCTGCTCGCCTTTCCGCTGCAGTTCGTCGCCGACCTGCGGGGCGGCGGCGTGCCGGGAAAGGTGGCGGTGCTGGTGATCTACCTGGCCAGCACGGGCCTGATGCTCGGCTACCTGGCCGTCGCCTTCCGCCGCGTGTACGGGGGCGGCAAGGGCGCGTCCATCGCCTGGGGCGTGCTGCTGCTCGTCTGCTTCTCCACCGCGCAGCTGCTGGTCGCCCTCGTGGCCGTGGCGACCGCGGCGGCGCGGCTGGCGTATCTCTGAGCGGGGTCGGGGGATGCTGCGGCGGGAGCGGCGCCGTCATTCGAATGCGGATGAAAACGAGCCCCGGCGGTGCCGGGGCTCGTCTCGTCGCTGGATCGACGTGGGTCCGCTCAGTACGGCGGCGGGCGGCGCACCGTGCGGCCGGGCGGGGCCATCGGCCGGCGGTCGGTGGGCGGGGCCGGCGTGCGCTGCCGCTGGTTGGGCGGCATCGCCGCCGGCGGGCGCGGGCGCTGCACCGGCTTGGGCGGTCGCCGTCCGCCCCGCGGCGGAAGGGGCGGCACCGCCGCGGGGAGGGTGGAATCGGTGCGCGCGGAGAGGTCGGGCTCCTCCATCCCCGGGGGGAGGTGCTCCCGGAAGCCGCCCTGGTGGGCGCGCTCGTAGCGCCGCTGCACGCTGTCGGCCACCTCGCGCCAGAGGGTGGCCATGAAGTCGGGGTCGCGCCCGTGCACGCGCACGAAGCGCTGCAGGTCGCGGTCACTGACGCGGTACGTGCGCAGCGCGGCGGTGCGCAGGCTGTCGCCCGCGGCCGCGGTGTCGGGCACCGAGCGCAGCTCGATGTTCGCCTTCACGAAGCGGTCGCGCGGGATGGCGCCCTGCGCCGTGTTCCCCTCGCACGCCGCCACCCCCGCCGCGGCGAGGGCGGCGGCCGCCAGCCATCCTGCCCGCATCCATCCTCCCGGTTGGATCGATCGCTCCCGCGCGGCACGCCCCACGGCGCGCGTGAGGCTACCGGGCACGCGGCGCAGTGTCAAGGCGCCGCGTTGCGCACCCCCATGGCGCGGCGTAGCTTCGCATTCCAACACTTGTCGGGCACCGTCCGTTCCCATCCCTTCGCCAGCCTGAACGCATGGCACGCACCGTCCTTCCCGGCGCCGCGGCGCTGATCCCGGCGCTGTTCGCCGCCGTGGCCGCCCACGCCCAGGCCGCGCCGCCCAGCCCCGAGCAGGTGCTGGGCTACGCGCTGGGCGAGCGCTTTACCCCCTACGCGGGCGTGCAGCAGTACGCCCGCGCCCTGGCCGCCGCCGCGCCCGACCGCGTGCGCTACCAGCCGTACGGGCAGACGTACGAGGGGCGCGAGCTGTTCCAGCTGGTGATCGCCCGCCCCGACGTGATGCAGCGGCTGGACGCCGTGCTGGCCGCCAACGCCGAGCTCACGCGCCCCGAGACCTCCGCCGCGCGCGCCGCGCAGGTGGCCGCCACGAACCCCGCGGTCGTGTACTTCAGCTACGGCGTGCACGGCAACGAGAGCTCGTCGTCCGAAGCGGCGCTGTGGACGGCGTACGACCTGGCCCGGGGCGCGCCCGAGGTGCGCGGCGTGCTCGACTCCGTGGTCGTCGTCATCGACCCCGTCACCAACCCCGACGGGCGCGACCGCTACGTCGACTGGTACCGCTCCGTCCGCGGCGCGCGGCCCAACCCCGACCCGCAGAGCCGCGAGCACCGCGAGCCGTGGCCGGGCGGGCGCTACAACCACTACCTGTTCGACCTGAACCGCGACTGGAGCTGGGGCACCCAGCGCGAGACCCGGCAGCGCCTGGCCACGTGGTGGCGGTGGAACCCGCAGGTGCACGTGGACTTCCACGAGATGGGCTACAACTCCAGCTACTTCTTCTTCCCCGCCACGGCGCCCATCAACCCGATCTACCCGCCGTACGTGCTGCAGTGGGCGCGGCGCTTCGGGCAGGCCAACGCGCAGGCGTTCGACCGCCAGGGGTGGAGCTACTACACCACCGAGGAGTTCGACCTCTTCTACCCCGGCTACGGCGACAGCTGGCCCAGCCTGACCGGCGCCATCGGGATGACCTACGAGCAGGCCGGCCACAGCGCCGCGGGCCAGTCCGTGGTCCGCTCCGACGGCGACACGCTCACGCTGCGCGAGCGGGCGATGCACCACTGGACCAGCGGCGAGGCCACGCTGCGCGCCGCGATGGCGGGGAAGACGCAGCTGCTGGCGGACTACGCGAGCGCCGCGCGCACCGCCGGCGCGGGCGAGCAGGACTTCCTGCTGGTGCCGGGGGCGGACCCCACCCGCGCGCAGGCGCTGGTGGCGCACCTGCGGCAGCAGGGGATCGAGGTGGAGCGCGCCGGCGCCGGCTTCGGCGCGGCCGCGCGGGCGCACGCGGGGTTCCCGCAGCGGGGGCAGTTCCCCGCCGGCACCTACCGCGTGCGCGCCCGGCAGCGGCTGGGCCGGCTGGCGGTGACGCTCCTGCAGCAGGAGACGCCGCTGCGCGCCGACTTCTCGTACGACATCAACGCCTGGTCTCTCCCGTACGCGTACGGCGTGGCGGCGTACCGCGTGAACCCGGGCGTGGGCGGGGGCTGGCAGCCGGTCGCCGCCGCGCCGGCGCCGGACGACGGACCGTCCCACGTGAACGCCCCGGCGCCGGCGTACGGCTACCTGGTGCTTCCCGGCGCGGACCAGACCGCGGCGGTGATGCGCTTCCTGGACGGGGGCGGACGCGTCCGCGTGCTGGGCAAGGCGGCCACCTTCGGCGGGCGGAAGTGGCCGGCGGGCACCTGGTTCATCCCCACGCGCGGCAACGACTCGCTGCAGGCCCGCGCCGCGCGCGCGGGGCTGGGCGCCTTCGCGGCCTCGGTGCCCACGGGCCACAGCGAGGAGGGGGTCGACCTGGGGAGCGAGAGCGTCCGCGCGGTCAAGCGTCCGCGGGTGGCCGTGGTCAGCGGCGAGGGCGTGGACCCGTCGTCGTTCGGCGCGCTCTGGTTCTTCCTGGACCAGCAGCTGGGGATGAACTTCGACGCGGTGGACGCCGCCGACCTGACCCGCGCCGACCTGGGCCAGTACGACGTGATCGTGATCCCCGACGCCACCCCGCGCGCCATCCGCGGCGCGGCCGACACGCTCAAGGCGTACGTGCAGCGCGGCGGGCGACTGGTGGCGCTCGCCGAGGCGGCCGAGGCGTTCAGCGAAACGGCGGGGATCAAGACGCGCGAGGCCGCGCCCGACAGCGCGCTGATCCGCTCGCGCTACCTGGCCGGCCGCGAGGAGCGCGAGGTGCAGGAGTTCCGGCAGGAGGTGGCCGGGATGATCACCGCCGTCAACCTCGACCCGGCGCACCCGCTGGCGTTCGGGGCGGGGCAGGACGGCAACCCCGCGCAGACCTTCGTGCTGCACAAGGGCACGCTGGTGTTCGAGCCCGGCGAGGGGATCGAGAGCGTGGCCTGGTTCCCCGAGGCGCCGCAGCGGCTGTCCGGCGTGATCAGCCCCCAGAACCTGCGCCGGCTGCGGCAGGGCGCCTGGCTGGTGAGCAAGCGGATCGGCCGCGGCAGCGTGGTCCTCTTCGCCGACGATCCGCTCTTCCGCCTCTTCTGGCGCAGCAGCCAGCCGCTGCTGCTGAACGCGATCCTGCTGGGGCCGTGAGGGTCTTCGGAATCGGTTGAGGAACCGCGGGTGCAGGGCGTGTTTGGCGCCGAGGCGCCAAACCGGGCTGCGCGCGCCGTAGGCAACGATACCGCCGTTGCCAACGGCAACTCCCGCCGCGGCAACCAGATCCGCGCACGCCCGGGGATCTGCCCGGGGATCTGCCCGGGCGGTTGAAACCGCGGCACCGCGGCAACAACGGCCCGAAGTCCGCCTTCGCGGACTCCCATGCAAAGACGGGTGTGAGGGGCACGCATCCCCGCGTACGCAGTTCACCCCCACCCCCGCGGAGCGCGGGGAGGGGGCTCCGCCGCGGCTACACCCGATCCCGGCCTGCCGCGACGATGCCTCTCCCGGGAGTCCGCGAAGGCGGCCTTCGGAGAGTTGTTGCCGCGAAGCCGCGAATTCATTCGCCCGGTTCACCCCCGGTAGTCCGGGGAACTCTCCCTGCCATCTGCTTCTTCGCCGCCATCTGGTTGTGCCGCGGGTGCCCCGGATGGGTGGCGCGCCCGCGTCCCACCGTCGCGCCAGGGTCCAACGGCGCAGGGGACGCCGGCCAAGGCGCGGTGCGGGGGTAATCTACCAGAAATGACCAACTTGGCTTGTAAACAGATACTTTAGAGACAATTCTGGCACGGCGGTTGCCCTTGAGGCCACCGTCCGCGCCGCCCGGCGCGGCAACTCGCCGCCGCGCACCCCCGCGCGCAGAAGCCTGCCCGGCAGCTCTCTCTCGCCGGCAACGGCACCCCATCATGTTCCGGCTCCGGACCGGTCCAGCGCTCCCCATCGCGGGGCCCCGCCGCGCGCGCGGCATCATCGTCCTTCCATAGACGGAGAGGTTCGTTCATGAGCACCGAAGAAGAGTTCCCGACCCGCAACGTACGGCTGGCCGCCGGCACCCAGGACTCCGACCCCGAGTTCGAGAGCTTCCTGCGCGCCTACGTCCCCGCGCTCACCGCCGGGCTGGACGACGGCTCGCTGGCCCAGGACGGCGACGGCGAGCTGGTGGGGCGCCTGCCTCCCGAGGACGACGTGGCGCTGGCCGCGCTGGTGGCCGACCAGCTGTTCACCGAGGAGGCCGCGCTGCGGCTGTTCCCCGCCCAGGCGCGCGAGCAGCTGGGCGACCCCGAGCGCTGGCGCTGGTGTCTGCTGTACGTGCGCTGCTGCTGGATCTTCGCGTGGCTGGTGTGCCGCGGCTGCCGCAACTTCCGCACGCTGGCGTACTACCTGTACCGCTACGTGGTCTGCGTGCGCGAGGCCGCGGGGCTCCCCGTGGAGGTGCGCCGCGACTCGGCCGAGCGCACCGACCTGGAACGCCTGTTCGCCGCCTTCAGCGAGGTGTACGCCGAATACCTCGACGGCGAGCGGGCGAACGTGCGGCTGGCCGCCGCGCAGACCGACGAGCTGATCGCGGGCCGCTACGACTGCTGCCGCGACGACCGGCTCAGCCTGCTGATCTTCGAGCGGCTGCTGACCGCCGAGAACGCGCCGCTGATCCTGGGGCGCGAGGGGTACACGCAGCGGCTGCGCAACCCCTTCCTCTGGCTGTGCCGCTGCTGGTGCATGGCGGCCATCCGCTTCGGCTGCTGCCTGGCGTGCGCGCGCAGCCGCGTCCAGCTGCTGGCGTGCTGGCGCCGTTACCGCGGCGACCTGGTGGACTGCTGGACGCCGCCGCACTGCGCCCTCACCGGCCCCACCGGGTGCGTGGCCGACGAGCTGGAGGCCAACGTGAACGGCTTCGCGGTGGCGGTCACCGGCACCGCGGCGGGCGCCTGGTTCGGCGGCTACACCATCGAGTGGCGCAGGAGCGCGGGCGAGCTGGTGAACGTGGACGGCCCCGAGGCCCAGGCGCGCTGCTCGGGCGGCGACGGGTGGAGCAGCGACAACGTGGTTTACCCCGGCGGCGGCTCGAGCGGCACGGCGCCGGTGGTGAACGGCGTGCTGGGCTGGCTCGACACCACCAACGCCGACGCCCGCGCCTACGACGTGCGCATCTGCGTGCGCACGCTGCAGGGCTCGGCGCCGCCGTGCTGCTGCATCCAGTTCAACCTGTTCCGCCACCTGGTGTGGATCAGCCACGTGGCGCGCGCGCCGGTGCAGAACCCCCAGGGGAAATTCGACGGCACCTCGCCGATCGTGGACGCCAACCCCAACGGCCACCTGCTGTCGGTGGGGTGCTGCTTCTCGGTGTGGGGGAGCGCGTGGGTGGGCGAGTGCAACGACCGCCAGATCAAGTGCTTCGACCTGCGCTACGGCGTCGGCTGCCTGCCGGGGCCCGATCAGCCGGGGTTCGACCCCACCGCCTACACCGGCTCGTGCCTACCCACCCCCGTCTGCTACGGGCCGCCGGACGAGAACGAGAAGCGCGCGCCGTGGAACCAGGTGATGTCGCGCCCACTCACCACCTACTTCCAGCAGCAGCAGGAGTACCTGTTCCCGCCGCCGGCCCCGCCGCGCAAGTGGTGGGAGCTGGAGCCCACCTGCTGGAACAGCCTGGAGCTGCCCGCCTGCGTGGACCTGACGCATACCTGCCACAGCGGGCAGTACACGCTCCTGCTGGACGTGGAAGACACGCAGGGGAACCACTACTACGACACGCAGTGCATCTGGATCGACAACAAGCCGATCCACGCGGTGCTGCGCGGCTTCGAGGGGGTGAAGAGCTGCGCCGAGATGTCGCTGCGCGAGCTGGGGCACGGCCGGCCGTGCGCACAGCCGTGGCTGGTGCCGCTGCTGGGGATCGCCTTCGACGAGTACATCGTGGAGACCATCCACACCATCCCCAGCGATAACTTCGACAGCTACGACCTGTGGATCGCGCGCGGGTGCGGCGGGCCCTGGTACCGCGTGCCGATCACCCCCGACTTCGTGCAGTGGCACAAGGACCCGTTCACGGGGGTGGAGACCCGCTTCGAGGGCCGCACCCGCGTGGGCGAGCCGGGCACGCGCTGCGAGCGGACGCTGAACTGCCCCACGCCGGCCCCCACGCCCACCACGCCGATCGCGGGCGTGCTCACCGCGGTGGACCTGCGCATCTTCGACGCGGTGTGCGCGGCGCAGCTCCCGGCCGAGTTCCGCCCGCCGCCGGGGTTCTCGCTGGGGCGCGGCGAGTGCTGCGGCTACGCCATCCAGCTCACCGTGCGCGACCGCACGCGCAGCGACTACACCGGCAACTGCCACACGGCCACGGCGCTGTGCGCCATCTGCATCTGCAACGACCTGCCGCGCACCGACGTCCTGGGCGGCACGGACGTATCGGAGGTGAGCGCGTCCACCGAGCGGCTGTCGCAGGGGCAGTGATGGACGTCTGGCTGCGGCTGGCGCTGGCCGTCCTCGCCGTCTGGCGGGTCACCCACCTGCTGGCGCACGAGGACGGCCCGTGGAACGCGGTCACCCGGCTCCGGGCGTGGCTCGGGGCCGGGGTGCTGGGCCGGCTGATGGACTGCTTCCAATGCATCAGCGTGTGGGTGGCGGCGCCGTTCGCGGCGTACGTGGCCGCCCGCCCGCTGGACGGGGTGGTGGCGTGGCTGGCGCTCTCGGGCGCCGCCTGCCTGCTGGAGCGCGCCACCGCCCCGCCCGTCACGCTCACGACGCTCGACTGAACCCTGCTTCCGGGAGATCGACATGTGCTGTGGACAGGGCCGCGCCGCGCTCGCGGCGGCGCCCGCGACCGAATTGTACGTTCCGCCCGCGCCACCCCCGCCGGCGCCGGCCACCTCCGCCGCTGGGCCCGATGCGGCGCCGCGCGCGGCCACCACCGTGCGGGTGCGCTACACCCAGCAGGCGCGGGTACGGGTGAGCGGGCCCGCCAGCGGCCGCGCGTACGAGTTCTCGGGGCTCGCGCCCGTGCAGTCGGTGGACTCGCGCGACGCCGAGGGCCTGGTGGGCACCGGCTTCTTCCGCCGCGTCTACTGACCCCCGGCGGCGGCGCAACGCCACCTGCAGGGCCCGAACCCCGGCGCGGGTTCTCGGCTTCTCACCAACACCCTGAACCGTCCTTCAACAGGAAGTCCAGGCGACGGAAGGCTTCACACCTGGCTTGAACGCGAACGCTCGACGACGGTCAGGTTGATTGCATCGATGGATCATGCGGATCTCGATTGAATGGGACGCCGGCCGACGCAAGGCCGGCCTCAAAGTGCGCTCGGCAGCCGCGGCAATGTCGCGGCTGCCGAGCGCGTCCTGTATTCCAGGGCGTTCGTGCGGACTCAAACCGCGGCGGCGGTGGCCCGCGCGAACTCCCCCGCCTCGCCGTCGCAGGCGGTGCCGTGGGTGCGCACCAGCGCCATCACCCGCTCGAACGGCCCCTCGGCCTGCAGCTCGGACACGGGGAGGAAGATGCAGGGGATGCCGCTGCAGAGAAGCATCAGCCAGTCGCCGCGGATCCTGCACGCGCCCAGCATGCTCCATCCCGCTTCGATCCACCTGCGTGAACCCTGCGTCGTACGGGCATTTCCCGCCGGTTGATTCACCCGGAGCCCGGGCCCGCGGATCTCCGTGCCGTGGAAACGCACCGCGGGGGAGCGGAACTCGTCCGCTCCCCCGCGTCGTTCCAGCGGCTCGCCGGCCTACCAGCAGTGGCAGGCGCCGGTGCGCGGGTCCCAACTGTAGTGGCCGTAACCCCAGGCCGTGCAGAGCTGGTGGCATTCCTCGGCGGTGTCGGTCACCGGCGCGCGCCTGGTGTCGGCGCGGGCGCCGTTCGCCGGGGCGGTGCCCAGCACCAGTCCGCCGGCCATGATCACACCGAATGCGACGCTTCTGATTGCGGTGGTCCTGCCCATGTGCCCTCCTCCGAGTGAGTGGTTGCGCCGCGCCGCGAGCCGGCCCGGCGCCCGAGAACCAAGGCACGGCACCATCATCCCGGCGATCCGCGCCTGATCTGGCAACGACGGGCGGTCCGCGGGACGAATGATCATGCCGCATCTTTCACGCCTATGGAAACGGATGCTTCGCACACCTGTGCGCTGCCGTGCGGCCGGGCGCCCGCCATCGCGTCGCGAAACCTCTGCCCTCCCGGCACCTCGCGGGTGGGTTATCTGACGATTTGGCAAGGTTTTCCGGGCATGGAAGTCGCCTTGTCTCCGGGCAGCGGCGCCCGATCCCCGCCGCATGATTCCATGATGTGGCCCGCGTCTTCCAGCGGATGGACGCGGCATTTCGGGCGCAAGGGAAATCGACGAAAATCAAGCCCGTAGACCGGAGAAACCCGATGATCAATCCCGATCGTCTCACCATCAAGTCGGGCGAGGCGCTGCAGGACGCGATGGGCCGCGCCCAGCGCGCCGGCAACCCGCAGATCGAAGACCTGCACCTTCTCCAGGCGCTGCTCGACCAGGAGGAGGGGATCGTCGTCCCCATCCTGCAGAAGGTGGGCGTCAACATCGCCCGCCTGCGCGCCGAGAGCGACGCGGCGGCCGCGCGCCTCCCCAGGCAGAGCGGCGCCACGCCCCACGTGTCGCGCGAGCTGAACGCGGTGCTCGACCAGGCCGAGGCCGACGCGCGCGAACTGAAGGACGAGTACGTCAGCACCGAGCACCTCCTTCTGGGCCTGGCCGAGAAGGGGTTCGCCGTGGCGGGGCTGCTGAAGGGGCAGGGGGCCAATCGCAAGACGCTGCTGGAGGCGCTGGAGCAGGTGCGCGGCGCCCACCACGTGACCGACCAGAACCCCGAGGAGAAGTACCAGTCGGCAGCGCTTCTCGGTGG
>Ga0207706_10003554_pt1 | contig 14884 bp, 6 predicted proteins | sample KBSC53metaG_FD_184318 | JGI IMG/M metagenome (GOLD analysis project Ga0207706, IMG submission 184318) | Corn rhizosphere microbial communities from Kellogg Biological Station, Michigan, USA - KBS C5-3 metaG (SPAdes) (version 2) | ecosystem: Host-associated > Plants > Roots > Rhizosphere > Soil ... | reverse complement strand
GCCTCCAGGCCGGTGACCAGGTCGGCGGTCTCACCGAGGGCGGTCAGCATCAGCACCGGCACCGGGTTGCCCTGCTGGCGGAGCCGGCGGCACAGCGTCAGACCGTCGATGCCGGGCAGCATCCGATCCAGCACGACGGCGTCATACGGCTGCTCGGTCGCCATCGACAGGCCGCGCTCGCCAGCGTGCGCGACATCCGGGTCGAAGCCCTCCTCGCGCAGGCCGGTCACCAGCAGCGAGGCCATCTTTACATCGTCTTCAACAATCAGCACGCGCATGGGAACCGGGCAGACCTCGAATCTTACGCTACAGGACATGCCTGTGTTTCATGGCTATGTGCAAGGCATCTCGCTCAATAACATCGCCTATTACGGATTGGGCCAAGACACGAGCAGAAATCCTGCCTTCTTTGGAATGACGCAAACCATTGCGGGTACGAACATGGTTTGGCCGTTGATTAAGCGCTGGAACGTGTCGCTCTATGGCGAAGCCAATGGCCGCTTTATCTCGATTCGTGGCCGGCACGGCGATAGCATCGTTTCCATCGAGCAGGCATACGACAACACGTCGGCTCCAGGGTTGGCCACCCAGCCCGCCTTCGCCCAGTTCGGCGAAGGCATTCGCATGCGGCCCAGCTTGGCGAATGGCTATGTCCGCCTGCATTACGCGGCTACTTTCCAGGAATGGGTGGCGGGCGATTCCGCCTATTCGTTCAACCGCTTCACGGCCGATCTGTCACACCAATTTCCGCTGTATCGCAGCACGCGATCCCAGGCGCCCCGCGAGTTCAACGGCCCGGATACCTGCGCGCAAGATCCGAATTCACTGCAATGCCCTACCGTGAGCCGCAACCTGGAAGGCAGCTTCGGGCTGCAATTTCTCTACACCACTTCCTACACCTCCGGCGGAAGCGTCGTGCCGTTCGTTCGCGCGAAGTCATCCTCGAGGTTCGTGTAGTCCGCGCCGAGGCTCGTCTTCAGGTTCATCCATTGGAGGGGATTCCACGTCGACGTGCTGGCAAGCTTCGCAGAGAAATTGCGGCTTTTGCTCTGGTTATCCGTGACCCGGCCCTGTTTCGCCGTCGCGCTCTGCGGCGGACACTCCGTGAGGCGGCAAAGCTGGAAGAAATCGATGGCCGCGAGATCGACACCGACGGTGGCCTCGTTCTGCATCCAGTGAATCGGACGCCACGAGCCGGTCGCGCTGCCGGTAAAGCGTTGCACGTCGGAGTTCTGCGTCACCTGCATGATGTCGCCCGGCGACCACTGCAAGGCGTCGTTGAGCGGCACACCGTCGGCCTGGAATGGATCCTTGTCCAGTCCGCAGGGAAACTTGCCGGTCGGGCAGCCTTTGTAGCCGTAGTTCTGCATGCCGACGTAGTAGAGCGAGATGATCAGATCGCTCTCCGGCGGAATGCGGTTGTTCAGCTTCGAGAAGCCGGTCGAGATGTTGAGATCGAACTTCGGACTGAGCGTCGCCGACAGATTGCCGCGGAACGACGCGCGCTGCTGTGCTTCCGGGTGGTACCACTCGTCGCGAACCGGAACGTGCGCCGAGTCGAAGCGCGCAAGCTCGAAGCCCTGCATCTGAAGCGGGCCCGTCTCGTTGTCGAGGTCGCCGCTGGCGAAGAAACGAACCGCGTCGTTGCCGCCGCTCACGTTACCGCCGAACAAGTTGCCGTGCCCGAGATGCACGAACGTGCGATCCGGATCCTTCATGTAGTTGTAGTGCGTGACGCTGTCCGAGTTGCACGCGCCGGCGAAGGCGGAGGTCGTCATCGTGGCGAGTTGACAGCGCGTCACGACGCCAGTTTTCGTGTCCTTTCCGAAGTTGGCGTACATGTCCTGGTAGTCCACACGATCGCTGACCGTGCGACCTTCGGCCGACCAATTCCAACGCGTGGAGCCGGAACGGCCCTTCTTGGTCGTGATGACGACTACACCGTTCGCCGCGTTGGTGCCGTAAAGCGTCGCGGCCGACGGGCCCTTCACGATCTCGATGTCTTCGATCTCCTCGGGGTTGAGCGAGTTGAGGAGGGAGAAGTTCACGTCGGTGCCCGAGGAGAGCGAGCCGGACGAGTAGCGAACGCCGTCCACGACCCAGATCGGAGCGTTGCTCAAACTGATCGACGACACGCCGCGAATGCGGACGGTCGGTGCGCCGCCGAGCTCGGTACCGGGCAAAAGCGTGACGCCCGGCGACTTGCCGATCATGAGGTCGGACAGATTGTGGGTCGGAACGGTCTCGACCCGCTTCCCAACGTCGCCGAGCGTCGAGATGGCATTGCCCAGCTCGATCTTGCGTTGCTGGCCAGTGGCGGTCGTGACGATCTCCTCGAGCTGCGCGACGGCGATCTGCATGGTGAAGTCGGCCGTTGCGGTCTGGCCGGCGGTCACCGTAACCGTCTGCTTCACCGATTGGTAGCCGACGCGGAGCACCTGAAGCTGGACGGTGCCCGCGGGAACATTGCGTAAGGTGAATTTGCCGTCTTCACCTGTGGTTGCGGCGAGCGTGGTCTGAATACCGAGCACGCGCGCTTCGGCCAAGGGCTGGTTATTTGCCGCCGACATCACGCGACCGGTGATGGTCCCGCCTTGAGCCGACAGCCTGGCGGCACCAGTCAAGAGGGCAGTCGCGGCGGCCAGGGCCGCGAAGGACTTCCGTCCAAAATCCATAACGTTTCCTCCAACGAGGTCGAACGAGGGAGCAGCGGGGAGACGAAACGCAAAGCGCGGCGCGGAGATAAGCCCGCGCCGTACCCAGCACACATGCCGGTTATTTCGAACGACAAACCACCGCGGTTGGTCGGCGGTTCGCGGAGTCAGGTGGATGTGGGTGGGTGCGGGAGGCTATCGAACCGTGCAATCAACGTCAAGAACCGCACTGCGGAGACTTTCCGTCACATCGCGGCGCTCGGAGCGTGATTTCCTTCCCGCTCCCGTACCAAAAGCAAACAGCCCGCGGCGATCGCCGCGGGCTGTTTGGTCATAGGCGTCTCGATTCCTGCCAGGGCTCTCCCAAACCTTATGCCTTGCGATCGAGGCAGCTGCTGAACAGCGGGTTCACCTGTTCCTGGCTCGGAACCGGGAAGTTCACATCGACGCCGTAGTTGCCGCCTTTGAAGTAAAGGCCCGTCGGGAACACGTTGTCCTGCGTGCGTCCATACTGCCGGATGAGACGCCGCAAATCGGGCAGGCGCTGACCGCGGCCAAACGTCCAGAAAGCCTTCTCCCGGAAGAGCAGCGAGATGGCGGCGTCGGTCGACGCCGGCGTCGGAAGTGCGGCCAGCGCCGGAATCGCTGTGACGCCGATCGTCGGCCTCGCGGCGCGAAGTGCGTTCAAGATGGTCATCATCCCCGGAATGTCGCCGCCTTGCAGCTTGCCTTCGGCTTCATACAAACGCGCGTCCACACCTGAAGCGAGCACGAGGGGGTCGAACTGCCCCTTGTACAAGCCGCCAAGATAGAACGGTCGCGTGACGCCGTCTTCAGGCGGAACCTTCGGCGAAACCGAATCACCGTTGATCACCGGAACGCGCGGGTCCTTCGCCGAGACGAAGGGCAACGCGGTCTTGATGGTGGTGACCTGGCCGTTGATGATGTCGAAGCTATCGGCGACGCCGATGCGCGCCGTGGAGTTGTTGAGGCTCCACATGCCATTCGAGCCCGCCGACGCCGAGAACGTCATGTCGTACGCGAAGGTCGTCGGGACAGTAGCGACCAGCGCGGCAGCCGCACCGGCGTTCGATCTGTCCTTGTCGATCAGGACACGAGCCTTCCACACGCGCGCGGCCCGATCGATGAAGGTCGCCCCCGCCTGATCGGCCGTCGTCTTTGCGGCGGCAATCGCCTTGGCGGTGTAGACGAGCGCTGTATCGAGATGATTCGCCGCGCTGTCATACACCTGAAGGACGGTAATCGGCGCACCGTTAACCTGCACGCCGTTTTCCATGTGTCCGAGCGGAATGCCATTGCAGTAGTTGTCGGCCATGGTCATTTCGAAGAACGCCAACTCCATGTACAACTCGCCGATCAGCGCCGCGCTGTCCGGATTGAACTTGATCATCGCGCCGATCGCGTCGCGAATGAAGCCGCGCGACTGCGTTACCGGACCGTAGTTCCAGGAGACCGCGGCGTCTGTGAGGCGCTGGTCCGCGTTGATGCGATCGACGGAGAAGTCGGCGTTCTTGTATTCGTCGGCGAGCGTTCCGGCATACTGCCAGATCGACTCGCCGGATTGCACCTGCTTGTAGCGTCCGATTGCGCCATTGCGCAGCGCGAGCGCGGCGGTCGGGTTGCCGACCGCCGTGGGGTCGACCAGTCCGGGAACCTGCGGCTGCAGCAGCTGGTCTTTCACGTGGCTGCACCCGGCGATTGTGAAGACGGAAACCGCGACCGCCGTCAGCCCAAGTCGAGCCCGATCCGCAAAGATCTTCATGTGTATCGTCCTCGGCTGGGGTTAGTACTTCAGGTTGAGACGCAGGGTGAAGTACGTCGGCGGTGGGAACGTGTTGAAATCGTTCGTGACTTCATTGCCGTTCACGCCGTAGTTCTGCTCCGGATCCACGCCCGTGAAGCTCGACCAGGTGTGAACGTTCCGAACGCCGAACACGAGGGTCGAACCGGTCTGCGACTTCAGGTACCGATTGGCCACCTGCGGCAGGACCATCGATGCCGCCAACTCGCGCAGCTTCCAGAACTGGGCGGGGACGAAGTAGCCAAGGCGCGTCGTGTAGGTGGTGCCGTTCACGCGCGTGCCGTTGTTGACGGCAACCGCACGGGCCTGCATCCAGAGCGGCGCGGTTGGATCCTGGTTGTCGCGGCAGCCCTTCGGGGCCGCCGAGCACTGGAAGTAGTTGCCCTCGAGCGTGTTTCCGCCGGCGCGATAATCGACGAGCGCCGAAAGGTGTACCCGGCGTTGGAAGAAATCGACGCCGTTCTGAATCGAGACGAGATCCTTGGCGAAACCGACGGCGATCTTGCTCAGCGCCGTATCAACGGTCACTTCGCTGACCTGAATGATGCCATCACCATTCTTGTCGGCGTACGTGTAGCCGCGGTACCACTGCGAGAACAGCGGATCGCCCTTGTGCTGCTGCGTCGTCGTGCCGGAGCCAATGACGAGATCCGCGCAGGTCGTCGCCCCGTCCGTCGTCGTGCACTTCGACGGGTCCTGGCCGAGGTCGACCCACTTGTTGTCGTTGTGCGACGCGCTGATCGTCACATCCCACCCAAAGTTGCGCCGATCGACTAGTCCTATGCTGGCCTGGACCTCGTTGCCCCAGTTCTTCGTCTTTCCGACGTTCTGCAGAAGGCTCGTAACGGACGCGCCGACCGACGACGGAATCGGGAGCTGGATCAATGCGTCGCTCGTGCGCTTGTCGTACCGCGTGTAGTCGATGTGCAGACGACGATTGAAGAAATCCGCCTCGAAGCCCATCTCGAGCTCCGAGGACCGTTCCGGCTTCAAGAGCGGGTTGCCCGGGTTGTTCGCGAGCAAGCTGCTGACGTCCGTTCCGGTTTGCTGGTCCACCTTCGTCACGTTCTGCGAACCGGGCGAGAAGGTCTGGAACGCGTCCGTGGGACGAGGCTGCACGCCGTTCGCGCCGTAGGCGCTGCGAAGCCGGAACGAGTTGAACCAGCTGAATTGTGGGAAGAAGGATTCATCCGACGCGAGCCACGAAACGCTCACCTTCGGATACGTGATGTGCTGGAACTTGGTACCGAACGCGCTGTTCTGGTCTTGCCGCGCCGCGACGGTGAGGAACAACCGATCGCGAATGGATGCCTGCTCCTGCACGTAATAACCGAGCGTCTTGACCGCCTTCTGCTGCGCGGCGGAGAAGCTCACGAAAGTCGACGTCGCGCCGAGGGTCGACGCACCCGGCGGCAGGCCGCGGCCGGCCGCGCTGAGGCTGTCGCCTTCGGTGTTGGCATATTCACCGCCGACGGTCGTCTTCAGGTTTACGGCGCCGGTGGCTTGCCACGATGCGGTGCTGGTCACCTTCGTCGAGAAGTTGCGATTGTTCGCCTTGAAATCGCTCACGTTGCCGAGGCGCGCCGTGGCGCCAGACGCCGGGCACTCGTTCAAGCGGCATACGTGAAAGACATCCACCGTCGCCCAGTCGAGGCCGATCGTGCCCTCGTTCTGCAACCACGAAACGGGACGGTAGTTCAAGGTTGTGCTACCGATGAAGCGCAGGATGTCGTCCGTGGTGACGTACTGCATGATGGAGCCCGGCGCGAAGCTGTTCGCTTCGTTGAGCGGGAAGCCGGCCGGGTCGGTGTAACCCTTGCCGTCGGAGCCCGTCATGCCGCAGCCGGTTGTCTCCGTGCCCTTTGGACAGCCCTTCCAGCCGTAGCCTGCCTGGCCGACGTACAGCAGCCCGATGATCAGCGAGTTGTCCGGCTCGATCGTGTTGCTGGACTTGCCGAAGCCCCCCGTCACATTGATGTCGAACTTGGGGCTGAGCTGGGCCGACAGGTTGGAACGGAGGTTGTACTTCTGTTGCTGGCGCGGGTGGAACATCTGGTCCGTTACCGGAACGTGCAGCACCTCATCGTAGTAGCGGATGTCGCCGGCGGGCATCTGGACGACGCCGAACTCGTTGTCCATGCTGCCGTTCACGAAGAAGCGCACGGCGTCGTTGCCGCCGGACACCTGCGTGCCGAACAGACTGCCACGTCCGAGTTTGATGAACGTGACGTCGGGATCCTCGAGGTAGTTGTAGCTCGTTACACTATCCGAGGCGCACGTGGCGCCGTCGGCGAAGCCGAACTTGGACGTGACCATCACGGGGAGCTGACAGCGAATGCTGGCGGTCGATCCGTTCCGGTGCCCGAAGTTCGCGTACTGCGGCTGGTAGTTATTGCGATCGTCCAGCGTGCGAGTCTCGCCGGTGAACGTCCATCGCGTCGTGCCGGCACGACCCTTCTTCGTCGTGACAACGACGACGCCGTTCGCCGCGTTGGTTCCGTAAAGCGTTGCCGCCGACGGACCCTTCACAATCTCGATGTCCTCGATTTCTTCGGGGCTGAGATTGTTGAGGAGCGAGATATTCGTCTGCCCAGCCGTGCCGAAGGTGTTCGTGTTGTAGCGAACGCCGTCGACGACCCAGATGGGCGCGTTGCTGAGGTTGATCGACGACACACCGCGCACGCGAATGGTCGGCGTACCACCGGTCACTGAACCGGAGAGCACGTTGACGCCAGGCGCTTTGGCAACGAGGAGGTCCTGCATCGACGTGATCGGCGTCTCCTCGACCTTCTTATTTACGTTGCCCAGCGTTTGAATCGCGTTGCCCAGCTCGACCTTTCGCTGCTGGCCGGTTGCCGTAGTCACGATTTCCGCCAACTGAACGATCGCTTGCTTCATCACGAAGTCAGCCGTGATCGCAGCACCCGCTGTCATCGTCACAGTTTTCTTTTGCGACTGAAACCCGACGTGGAGGGCCTGGATGTCGAAGGTCCCGGAAGGAACGCCCTTGAGGGTGAACCTGCCGTCTTCGTTCGTCGTAGCGGAGACCGTGGTACTGACCACGATCACTCGGGCGTCCGCCAGGGGCAGGTTGCCCTCCGCGGTGATCCGCCCCGTGATGGTTCCTTGCGCCGACGCAACTTTGGTACTGCCCAGCGCGAAAACGGCAAGCGATAACAGCGTCCAGCGAGTTCGACTCATGACCAGTCCTCCTAAGGGAGCGCGCACCGCATCGGAGGGGCGGCCGTAGGCCGACCGGATCGTGCGCGTACTCGTGGGGCGGGGGGGGGGACGGCAGAAACGACTGCAACGCAGGGGCAGACAGTACCCTGGTATTACAACAGCGTCAAGAATCGCCCGGGTCACATCACGCGCCGGCCGATTCACGTCGCAGGATGCAGCGCGATCTCGATTTTCCCTGCGAGCTGTCGCTACGCCTTGCGGTCGAGGCACCCGTGAAAGAGCGGGTTGACCGCTTCGCTGCTCGGCACTGGAAAATTCACATCGGCCCCATACGAACCGCCTTTGAAATACGGGCCAGTCGGAAATACCGCGTCCTGCGTTCGGTCGTACTGCCGGATCAAGCGTCGCAGATCCGGGAGCCGCTGTCCGCGTCCGAATGTCCAGAAGGCTTTTTCACGGAAGAGCAGCGTCGTGGCATCCGCGGTGTTGGCCGGTGCGGCGAGCGCCGACATCGCCGGGACCGTCGTAACGCCGATCGTCGGCCGGGGGGACGCCTGCCGGAGGGAGTTGAGAATGGTCAGCATGCCAGGGACATCGCCCGCCTGCAGCTTCGCTTCGGCCTCGTACAACCGGGCGTCGATCCCTGACGCGAGGACGAGCGGATCGAACTGACCCTTGTAGAGAAGCCCGACGTAGAACGGCCGGGTGACCTGATCTTCGGCCACGACCTTTGGGCTGCAAACATCGCCGTTACACACCGGCACACGCGGGTCATTCGCCGACGCGAAGGGTAACGCGTTCTTGATGACATTCGTCGCGCCACCCACGATGTCGAAGCTGTCCGCGACGCTGATGCGAGCGGTCGAGTTGTTCAGGCTCCACATCCCGTTCGCGCCGCTCGCGCTCGAGAAGGTCATGTCGTAGACGTAGCCCGTGGGCACGGGCGCGACCAGCCCCGCGGCGGCGCCGGCGTTGGCCTTGTCCTTGTCGATGAGCACCCTGGCCTTCAGCACGCGCGAGAGCCGATTGATGTAGACGCTGTTCGAATCAGAGGCTTTGGCGCTCAACGCCATCGCGGTGTCCAAGTGGCTCGCCGCGCTGTCGTAGACCTGCATGATCGTCAAAGGCTCGCCGTTGATCCGCACGCCCGCCTCCGTGTGGCCCAACGGAATTCCGTTGCAATAGTTGTCCGCCATGGTCATCTCGAAAAACGCGAGCTCGGCGTACAACTCTCCAATCATCGCGGCGCTGTCCGGGTTGTACGACTTCATGGCGTCGATCGCATCGCGCACGAAGCCGCGAGACTGCGTCGTGGCCGCGTAGTTCCACGAGACACTGGCATCGGTCAGGCGCTGGTCAGCGCCAATTCGATAATTCGCGAAATCAGCGTTCTTGAATTCGTCGGCGAGGGTGCCGGCGTATTGCCAGATCGATTCGTTCCCGTTGCCGTTGGTGAGCTGCTTGTATCTGCCCAGAGCACCGACGCGCAACGCAAGCGCGGCGGTTGGCGAGTTGATCGCGGTGGGATCGACCAGCCCTGGATTCTGCGGCGCGAGCAGCTCGGCTTTCACGCGGTCACACCCGGCGACCGCAATCACCGCCCCGACACCGAGGACGGCAACCCACCGAGCGCGATTCAGATGACGGTTCACGAGTGTCGACTCGGCGCGGTTAGTACCTGAGGTTGAGCCGAAACGTGATGTACGTCGGCGGTGGACTCGTGTTGAAGTCGTTGGTCACCTCGTTGCCGTTGACGCCGAAGTTCTGTTCGGGATCCACGCCCGTGAAGCTGGTCCACGTGTGAATGTTTCGCAGACCAAAAGCGAGCGTCGACCCGTTTTCCGCGGCGAACAGCCGGGTGATGCGCCCGGGCAGGACGAACGACGCGGACAGTTCACGCCATTTCCAGAACTGCGCGGGTACGAAATAGCCGAGCGGCGTGGTGAAGATGGTTCCGTTGACGTCCGTTCCATACGTGACCGCGACGGCGCGCGCCTGCATCCACAGCGGCGCCGTCGGGTCCTGGCTGTCGCGGCACGCCTTCGGCGCCGACGAACACTGGAAATAGTTCCCTTCGAGCGTGTTGCCGCCGGCCCGGTAGTCGAACAACGCCGAGACACGCAGTCGCCGCTGAAACAGGTCGACTCCCGTCTGTACGGACGCCAGGTCCTTCGCGAATCCGACGCCGATCTTGCTCAGTTGGCTCGAGACCTGAACTTCCTCTCGCTGAATGATGCCGTCGCCGTTCTTGTCGGCGAATGTGTAGCCTCTATACCACTGCATGAAGAGCGGATCACCCTTGCGCTGTTGCGTCGTCGTCCCGAGGCCGATCACGAGATTCTGACAGACGCGGCGACCAGTCGCGTCGGTCGTACACGTCGAGGGATCTTTGCCGAGGTCGACCCACGCGTTCGCGTTGTGTGACGCGCTGAGGATCGCGTCCCAGCTCACGAGCCGGCTTTCGAGAAGCTGCGCGGTGAGCTGCACTTCGTTGCCCCAGTTGCGCGTCTTGCCGACGTTCTGCAACAGACTCGTCACCGGCGCGGCGACTGACGCCGCTATCGGCAGTGAGATGAGCGCGTCGCTCGTGTTCTTCTGGTACCACGTGTAGTCGAGGTGCAGCCGGCGATTGAAGAGATCGGCTTCGAGGCCCGTCTCGAACTCGGCGGACTTCTCCGGACGCAGATTCGCGTTGCCCGGCTGACTCGCGACCAAGCCCGGAAGGTCCACGCCGGTTTGCGCGTCAATCTTGGTAATGGTCTGCGTCGATGCTCGGAATGTCTGCAGCGCGGCGGTCGCTTGCGGCTGCACACCGTTCGCGCCGAAAGCCGTACGCAGCCGCAAGGAGCTCACCCAGTTGTAGCGCGGGAAGAACGGTTCGTCCGAAAGCAGCCAGGAAAGGCTGGCCTTTGGATAGGTGATGTGCTGCGACTTGGCGCCGAACGCGCTGTTCTGGTCCTGTCGTCCGGCGACGGTAAGAAACACGCGGTCACGCAGCCCGATTTGCCCCTGCAGGTAATACCCGAGCGTCTTGACCGCGGTGGGCTCGGTGTGGCTGAACCCGACGAAGGTCGTGGCGGACAGCGAGGATGCACCGGGCGCCAGATTGCGTCCTTGGGCCCAAGTCTGATCGTGCTCGGTGTTGGTGTACTCCGCGCCCGCCGACGTCTTGAAGTTGACCGACGGGCGGTATTGCCACGCCGCGGTACTGGCCAACTTCGCCGAGAAATTCCGGCGGCCGTCGCTTTGCGTGTAAACGTTGCCGACGCGCGACGTGGCACCTTGGTTCGGACATTCGTTGAGTCGGCAGAGATGGAACTGATTCTGATTCGCCCAATCGACGCCGACGGTGCCTTCATTCTGTAGCCACGTCATCGGACGCCAATTGAGTGACGTGCTGCCGGTGAAGCGCTGCACATCGTCAGTCCACACGTACTGCATGATCGAGCCGGGCGCGAAACCGTTGCTGTCATGCAGCGGAAAGCCCGTGGCGTCGTAGTACTGCTTCGAGTCCGATCCGGTCATGCCGCAACCGGTCAGCTCGGTGCCCTTTGGACAACCCTTCCAGCCGTAGCTCGCTTGACCGACGTAGAGCAGTCCAATGATCAACGCGTTGTCCGGCTCGATGATGTTGCTCGACTTGCCGAAACCCGCGTTCGCCGTGAGATCGATCTTGGACGAGAGCTCCGCCGAGACGTTGGTGCGGAAGTTCAGCTTCTGCTGCTGACGCGGATGTAGCATCTGGTCGGTCACCGGCACGTGCAGCGTGTCGTCGTACCACCGAATATCCGCGGCCGGCATCTGAATTGGCCCGAACTCGTTATCGAGCACACCGCTCGAGAAAAAGCGCACGGCGCCGTTGCCACCACTCACCTGGCCCGTGAACAGGCTGCCGCGCCCCAACTTGATGAACGTTTGCTCGGGGTCGGTGAGATAGTTGTAGCTGGTGACGCTGTCGGAGATGCACGTCGCGCCGTCGGAGATCTTGAAAGCCGAAGTCTGCATCACATAGAGTTGGCAGCGAATGCTCTTGGTCGGCGCAGCCGGCGTGTGTCCCCAGTTCGCGTACTGCGTCTGGTATGGATTGCGATCGTCGATCGTGCGCGTCTCGCCTGTGAAGTTCCAACGTGTGCTGCCGGCGCGGCCCTTTTTCGTGGTGATGAGAATGACGCCATTCGCCGCGTTCGTACCATAGAGCGTCGCCGCCGACGGCCCGCGAACGATCTCGATGTCCTCGATTTCCTCGGGACTCAGGTTGTTGAGCAAGCTGATCTGGGTCAGGCCAGCGGAAGCGTCGGACTGGTCCACCAGATAGCGAACGCCGTCCACCACCCAGATGGGCGCGTTGCTCAGCGTGAGCGACGATACCCCGCGTACGCGAATGGTCGGCGCTCCCCCGACCACAGATCCGGGGAGGACGTTGACACCCGGCGCTTTGGCGACGAGCAGATCCTGCATCGCCATGATCGGCTGCTCCTCGACGTGTTTGCCGACATCACCGAATGTGCCGATCGCGTTGCCCAACTCGATCCGGCGCTGTTGTCCGGTTGCCGTTGCTACGACTTCCTGCAACTGAACGACCGCCTGCTTCATGACGATATCGGCCGTCGTGGTCGCAGCCGCCGTGACGGTGATCGCTCGCTTTTGCGATTGAAACCCGACGCGGAGCGCCTGAATGTCGACGGTGCCCGAGGGGACGTTTTTGAGCGTGTACCGGCCGTCTTCACCCGTGATCTCGGACGCTCCGGTGCTCACGACGATGACACGTGCGTCACCAAGGGGCACGTTCCCCTCGGTGGTGACACGCCCAGAGATGGTTCCCTGCGCAAGCGCGAGTCGCGGAAGGGCAGCCGCAAAGATTGCCAGCGTCCAACGAGTTCGACTCACGGGCCTCCTGAGGGCGTGAAAGCGGGAGCGCGGGGCAGACCTTATCTTCGGGTAACAGCAGCGTCAAGAAGCGTGGCCGACTCATCATGACCAGTTCGTCCAAGGAGATCTCGATGGTCTGGAGGACTCATTTGCGCGTCACGGCGCTCGCCGCCGCCGTTTCATGTGCGACCCTTCCCGCGTTCGCCCAACGCCCCGCGCAACTTCCGACGCCCGAGTCAGTCATCGGCTTTCCCGTCGGCGCCGATTACAAGCTTTTCACCTACGACCAGTCAATCGACTATTTCAAGCGGCTCGCCGCGGCCAGCAATCGCGTCAAGCTGATCACCGTAGGGAAAACATCGTTCGGGAAAACGTGGACGGCCGCGATCATCTCCTCCCCGGCCAACCTCGCGAATCTCGATCGCATTCGGGCGGCGAACATGCGATTGGCCCATCCCGAAGGGCTGAGCGAGGGCGAAGCGAGACGGCTCGCGTCGCAAGGACGCGCGATCGTCGACATCAGCGGCGGACTGCACGCCTCGGAGATCGCCGGATCGCAGCACACGCCGCAGGCCGCGTACGAGCTGCTGTCGCGCGCGAACGAGCCCGACATGAAGGCGATCCTCGACAGCGTCGTCTTCTTTCTCTGGCCGTCGATCAATCCGGACGGACAGGACATCGTCGTGAACTGGTGCCGCGCGCGCGACGCGGCTCCGCAGGGCACGTCGGTGGCGCCGATGGAGCTCTACCAGAAATACGTCGGGCACGACAACAATCGCGATTCGTACATGCTCAACGTGATCGAGTCGCGCGTGATCCAGCGGACGTGGCGCGAGTGGGAGCCGACGATCATCTACGTCCAGCACCAGTCGTCGCCCTTCCCCACACGCATCTGGCTCCCGCCGTTCGCCGACCCCGTCGGCTTCCGCGTGCCGCCGATCATGGCGCGCGAGGTCAACGCGATCGGGACGCGTATCGCCGAGGAGCTCGACGCGCAGGGCAAGCCGGGCGCCGTCTCGCAGCTCGAGACGTACGACGCCTGGTATCCCGGGTACATCGACTACATGCCGATGTACCAGAACATCGCGTCGTGGTGGACGGAGACGCAGGGCGGCAACTGCGCGACGCCGCGCACGACGACGGTCGACAGTCTGCCGCAGGGATATCGCGACCAACGCCCGACGTCGCTCTACTCGAGCCCCTGGCTCGAGGGTACGTGGCGTCTGCGCGACGCCGTCGACTACATGGTCACGGCGGATCTCGCCACGCTGAACTACGCGGCGAAGTTCAAGACGGAGATGCTCTTCAACCGATACAAGTCGGCGCGCAATACGATTCAGCAATTTCAAAAGAGCCCGCCGTACGCGTACATCATCGCGCAGGACCAGCACGATGCGACGGCACCGGTCGAGCTGCTGCGCCGCATGGCGTTCATGGGCGTGCGCGTCAAACAACTCGACCGCGACGCGGCCTACGGCGGCACGACCTACGCCAAAGGCACCTGGGTCATTCCGATGGATCAGGAATTCGCGCAGCTCGTGCGCGAGCTGTTCGAGCCGCAGCGATATCCCGACATGGGCGACGACACGCCGTACGACGCCGCGGGGTGGACGCTCCCATATCAGATGAATGTCGCCGTGGTCGAGGCACGCACGCCGCTCACCGACGAATTCAAATCCGCCATGAAAGCCGTGCAGGGGAAGGCGGTCGACTGGCGCACGAATCCGGACGAGCCCTTCACCACGAGTGCCGCCGCCGCCGGAATCGTCGCACCGGCCGGCGGAATCACCGGCTCAGGACCCGACCTCGTCCTCGATCCGGCGCAGAACAACACCTTCCGTTTGATCAACCGCGCGCTCGCCGCGGGCACGACATTGCGCGTCGCCCCGTCGGCGAACGGGAAAGGCGTTCGATACGTCGTCACCGGTCTCGACGCGGCGAAGGCCGACGCGTGGGCGGCGGAGTTGTCGGTGCGCGGCGAGCGGACGAGCGGCGGCACGACGGTTTCGGCGCCGACCCGCATCGCCGTGTTCAAGTCGTCGCCCGGCGTGATGGACGAGGGATGGACGGAGTGGCTGTTCGATACCTTCGGCGCGAAGTACACCCTCATCACACCCACCGACATTCGCGCCGGCAACCTCGGCGCGAAGTACGACGTGATCGTTACGGCGTCACAGGGAATCGGCGGCGGTGGCGGACGAGGTGGCCGGGGCGGCGGTGCCGGAGCGGGCGGAGGACGTGGGGGCCGCGGAGGCGCGGCGGCCGACAGCGCGGCACAGGAAGAGATTCGCGCGATTGATGAATTCGTGCGCGGCGGTGGAACGGTGGTCGCGTGGAATCAGGGCGCGACGTCGCT
>Ga0207706_10003547_pt1 | contig 14894 bp, 14 predicted proteins | sample KBSC53metaG_FD_184318 | JGI IMG/M metagenome (GOLD analysis project Ga0207706, IMG submission 184318) | Corn rhizosphere microbial communities from Kellogg Biological Station, Michigan, USA - KBS C5-3 metaG (SPAdes) (version 2) | ecosystem: Host-associated > Plants > Roots > Rhizosphere > Soil ... | reverse complement strand
CGTCGACGTGATGACGCTCGGCACGCTCGGGACGACGTCGATCGTGCTCACGCTCGCCGGCTACTGGGCCGGGCGCTACGGCGAGACGACCGGCCGCGGCCGGCGCTATGCCGCCCCGCTCGCTGCGTTTGCGATCTCGATCTTCGCCGGCCTCGGCGCTGTCGCGCTCCACTTCCTCCTCGGCGAGCCGGTGGCCGCGCGCGATGCGCTCGTGACGGCGGTTCCGAGCGCGATTCTCGCGGCGGTGCTCGCCCTCGGCGTCTCACGCATCACCGGCCTGATCCTCGAGCCGCCCCGAGGGCTCGAGCGTCCACGTCAGGTGGAGCTCGTGTGAGCACGCACACGCCGTACGGCGAGCCGCGGGCATCCTCGAGCAGGTTCCTCCCGCCCGATCCCGGGGTCGAGGCGCCCTACCGGCTCACGCCGGGTCTCGCCTTCCGCGTGGGCATCCTCGGCATCGTCGCGCTCGCCGTGTTCGCGGTGCTCTTCTTCCGGCTCTGGTCGCTCCAGGTCCTCTCCGGCGACACGTACCTGGCGGCGGCGCAGGGCAACCAGCTCCGCACCATCCGGCTCGAGGCGCCGCGCGGGACGATCCTCGATCGGCACGGCAAGATGATCGTCGACAACGTCGCCGGCACCGCCGTGAAGCTCTGGGTCGGCGATTTGCCGAAGAACCGTCGCTACGCGGTCATCAAGCACCTCGCCGATGTCCTGCGCGTGCCGCCGCTCCAGCTCGCCAAGGAGGTGGACGAGCGCATCGCCGACCCGCTCAACCCGATCACGGTGAAGACGGCCGTCGGAGAGGACCAGGTCGCGTATCTGTACGAGCACTCCTCCGAGTTCCCGGGCGTCCAGATCCAGCAGACCTACCTGCGCCATTACCCGTACCAGTCGGTCGCGGCGCAGGTGCTCGGCTACGTGGGAGAGGTGTCGCAGGGCGAGCTCGACCAGAAGCCCAACGTCTACAAGCCGGGCGACAAGGTGGGAAAGACCGGAGTCGAGTCACGCGACGACGAGTACCTACGCGGCGACGCCGGCCAGGCCGAGATCCGCGTCGACTCGATGGGGCGTCCGCAAGGACCGCTCCAGCTGCGCCGCGAGGCGCGTCCCGGCAAGGCGGTGCGGCTGACGATCGACGTCGGGCTCCAGCGCGCCGCGGAGCAGGCGCTGCGGTACGGGATCTCCACGGCGCGGGCGAACGAGTCGTACTACGCCGACGGTGGCGCAATCGTGGCGCTCGACCCGAACGACGGAGCGGTGCTCGCGATGGCCTCGAGCCCGACGTACAAGCCGTCGGTGTACGTCGGGCGGGTCGACCCGAAGAAGATCGAGCCGCTCGTCGACGACAAGGTCGCGAAGGAGAAGAACTACCCTGGCATCAACCGGGTCACGAGCGGCGTCTATCCGCCGGGCTCGATCTGGAAGCCCGTCACGGCGCTCGCGGCGATGCAGGAGCACATGCTGCAGCCGTACCAGGCGCTCCAGTGCACGCCGACCGCGACGTACGGCCTCGACAAGCAGGAGTTCCGAAACTGGGACCCGTACGTCAACCAGCCGATGACGCTGGTCGAGGCCCTCGCCCGGTCGTGCGACACCTACTTCTACCAGCTCGGCTACCAGTTCTATCTCGAGGGCGATCGCGGCCGGAACCGCATGCAGCAGTGGGCGCGGAAGTTCGGCTTCGGCGTCCCGACCGGCTTCGACCTCGGTGGCGAGCAGGAGGGGCTCGTGCCGACACCCGCCTGGAGGAAGAAGCGGTTCACCAACGACTGGGACCGCGCCTGGAACCCGGGGAACTCGATCCAGCTCTCGATCGGCCAGCAGGACGTCCAGGTGACGCCGCTCCAGATGGCGCGCTTCTACGCGATGATCGCGAACGGCGGCAAGCTCGTCACCCCGTACGTCGTCTCGCAGGTCGAGACCGCCGCGCCGAACGGGCAGTCGCCGGTCGTCGAGCGGCGCTTCGCCCCCGACCCGCCCAAGGCGGTCGGTGTCGACCCGGCGGCGCTTGCGGTCGTTCGCGACGGCCTCTACTCCGCCACCCACTCGACCTACGGCACGTCGTCGGGCGTGTTCGGAAGCTTCCCGATCCCGATCGCCGGCAAGACCGGAACGGCGGAGAAGGTCGTCCCGATCCCCGGCTATCCCGCGGGCCACACGGAGGACCAGTCGTGGTGGTGCGGCTACGGGCCGGCTCTGACGGAGGCGCCCCGCATCGTCGTCTGCGCCGTGATCGAGAACGGCGGCCACGGGTCGACCGCCGCCGCACCGGCGGCGCTGCGCGTCTTCGAGAAGTTCTTCGGCGCGAAGGCCGAGACCCAGACCCTGGTGAGCACCGACTGATGATCGTCGACGCCGGACGCCAGCGAATCCCGCTCCGTCGCGACGCGGTCGACCTGGCCGCGCTCGTGCGCCGGCTCGACCTCGTGCTCCTCCTCGCCGCGGGCGCGCTCGTCGGCTACGGACTGTGGGCGGTGGCCGGTATCACCCGCTTCGACGTCCCCGGCGATCCGGGCTACTACGTCACGCGCCAGGCGATCGCGGCGGCGCTCGGCGGCGTCGGGCTCGTCCTCGCGATAGCGATCCCGCCGAGCCTCTACCGGCGCCACTGGCGCGTCGTCTACGGCGTCGCGATCGGCCTGATGGTGGTCGTCTTCGGCTTCGCCGAGGCGATCCGGGGCTCGAAGCGCTGGATCGACATCGGGCCGCTCCAGTTCCAGCCGTCCGAGTTCGGGAAGGTGCTCTTCGTCCTCGCCATCGCCGGCTTCCTCGTCGAGCGGCAGCGCGATCTCGGTCGGATCCGGACGGTCGCGGTGGCCCTCGCGCTCGGCGCCGCCCCCATGCTTCTCGTCTTCCTGCAGCCCGACCTCGGCACCGCGCTCGTCTACGCCGCGGCGTTCTCCGCCGTGCTCTTCGTCGCGGGTGTCCGCTGGCTCCACCTGGCGCTCCTCGGAACGCTTGCCGCCACGCTCGTCCTCGGCGTGCTGTGGTTCCTCCCCGCGTCTGGCATCGAGGTGCTGAAGCCGTACCAGACCGCCCGTCTGACCGGCTTCGCCAACCCGGATGCCGACCCGAGCGGGCTGACGTACAACGTCACACAGTCGATCACCGCCGTCGGCTCGGGCGGCATCGACGGCCGCGGCGTGGACGAGGCGAGCCAGACGCGCTTCGACTACCTCCCCGAGCACGCGACGGACTTCGTCTTCGCGTCGTTCGCCGAGCAGCGCGGCTTCTTCGGGACAGCGATCCTGCTGCTCCTCTACCTGCTCGTGGTCTGGCGGGGCCTGCGGGTGGTGACCGTGGCCGGCGACATGTACGGCGCCGTCGTCGCGGGCGGCCTGGTCTTCGGCTTCCTCTTCCAGGTGTTCGTCAACGTCGGCATGACCATGGGCATCGCGCCCGTCACCGGGATTCCGCTCCCGTTCGTCACGGTCGGCGGCTCGTCGATGGTCGCGAACCTCGTCGCCATCGGCATCCTGCAGGCGATCCACGCGCGCGGGCGGGAGGGCGGCCTGCGGTGAACGCGCTCGGGATCGGGCCGCGCGACGTCGTCTCGCTGGCTCGGCACAGCCGCCGCACGCTGTCGCCGAGAGGCCCGATCTTCGTCACCGGTGTCCTCGCCGAACAGCTCGCCACGGAGCTCCGGGCCGGAGGCGACGCGTCGCTCGTGCGCACGCACGGCGATCCGGCCGAGGCCGCGGCCGTCGTCTGCGTGGTGGGAGAGACCGCCACGCCGTCCGACGAAGAGGTGCTGCGCGCCGCGACGCGCGCGCTCGTCCCCGTGATCGGCGTTCGCACCGGCTCGTCGAGGGCGCCGATCCCGTACGTCCTCGCCACCGACGTCGTTGACGTCCCGCCCGGCCAGGGCTTTCCGGTCGACGAGATCGCCCGCACGCTCGCCGCCGCGCTCGGCACGGACGGCGCCCCACTCGCCGGTGCGCTTCCCGTCCTCCGGGACGCGGTGCAGTCGCGGCGCGTTACCGACGGGGTGCTGGCGGCCGGCGCGCTCGCGCTCGGCCGCGGAGGCCCGCGCCTCCCGCTTCTCGCGCTCGCGCAGGCACGGATGCTCTCCGACGTCGCAGCGACCAGCGCGGACCCCACGCCGGAGACGCCGCGGGCGACCGCCGAGGCCGTCGCCCCTCCGCTCGTCGCGTCGCTCGCGACCGGCGTCCTCGCACGTGCCCTCGTCCGCCGGCTCCCGGTCCGGAACCGGCTGCTCGACGGCGCCGTCGCCGCCGCGGCCACGTACGCGCTCGCAACGGCCTTCGGGCGCATCTCACGGCGCTAGACCAGGTCGGCCCCGGCTCCGTCCGGTCCGGGACCTAGGATCGCTCCCGTTCACGGTCCTATCGACGCGGAGGTCGACGGTGCCCGATACGGAGCTCGCAGAGGAACTGCTGCAGATCGAGGAGGCAGACGCCTGGTTCGAATACCTCGAGTCGACCCGCGGGCAGGGCGAGAGCCGCTACCAGGAGCTCGAGTCCTGGGCATGGGCACGGCTCACCCAGCGCCTGCGGGCGGTACGTGCGCGCCGCGCGCGTCTGCGCCCCGCCGCAGCCTGATGGCGAGGCGGCCTGTGGGCCGCCGGGGTCGCTGATAGCCTTGCGTCAGGCTCATGGCCATTGATTTCGCCATCCGACGCTGCGCGAGGCGCTCCGCTCCTGCGGTCGTGCGCCCGCGCGCGCTTACACGAGGAGACACGAGGATTGCCTTGGTTCCGGTTCCGACGACGCAAGGACGACCCGGCGGCAGAGGCCGCCACGACGGCCGAGGAGGCGCAGGCACAGCCTGAGGCGCTCGCCGTCGGGGAGACAGACGAGGCCGACGAGGCCGACGAAACGACCGCGACCGAGGGCGCTGCCGCGCGCAAGCGTCGGCGTCGCGGAAGCCGCGGTGGCAAGGGCCGCCGCAAGCCCGGCGCATCCGCCGACGCGGCCGAGGACGGAGACTCCGCGCCTGCCGAGGAAGCGCCGAAGCGGCAGCAGAAGACGTCCGCCGAGAAGGGCGAGAAGGGCGAGAAGGGCTCCGCCGAGAAGGGTGAGAAGGGCGAGAAGGGCTCGCGCAGCCGTTCCGGCCAGCGCTCCGGCGGACGCGAGCGGCGCCGGCAGGTACCGCGCCGCGCGCCGCTCCCGCAGGCGAAGCGCGAGCTTCTGATCTCGGTCGACGTCGGCGAGCAGCGCGTCGCGCTGGTCGAAGACGACCGCGTCGCCGAGGTCTACCTCGAGCGGCCCGAGCGGCGCTCGATCGCGGGGAACATCTACGTCGGCCGGGTGGACAACGTGCTGCCCGGCATGGAGGCGGCGTTCGTCGAGATCGGCCTCGAGAAGAACGGCTTTCTCTACGTGGACGAGATCGTCGTGCCGGAGCTCGAGGGCAAACGGCACGGAAAGAAGATCACCGACCTGATCCAGCGCGGGCAGCAGATCCTCGTGCAGGCGGTCAAGGACCCGATGAAGACGAAGGGCGCGCGCTTGACGACGGAGATCTCGCTGCCGGGGCGGTTCCTCGTCTACGTGCCGAACGGCGAGGGCCTCGGCGTGTCGCGCCGGCTCGAGGACGCCGAGCGCAACCGCCTCAAGGACATCCTCAAGAGGATCGCGCCCTCGACGGGTGGCGTCATCGTGCGCACCGCGGCCGAAGGCGCCTCGGCGGAGGACATCGAGCGCGACCTCGTCTTCCTCCAGCGGCTCTGGAAGACGATCCAGGCCCGCCAGAAGCTCGCGACGGGCCCCGAGCTCGTCTACCAGGAGGCGGAGCTGCCGCTCCGGATCGTCCGCGACCTCTTCGCCGGTGACTTCGTCGCCGCGCACGTCGACTCCGAGCGCACCTACAAGCGCATCGTCGGCTATCTGAAGAAGACGTCGCCGCACATGATCGAGCGGGTCCACAAGACGAAGGACAAGGAGCCGCTCTTCGCCAAGTTCGGCGTCGACAAGGAGATCGAGTCGACGCTCGACCGTCGTGTCGACCTGCCCTCGGGTGGCTACCTCGTGTTCGACTACGCCGAGGCCTTCACGGTCATCGACGTCAACACGGGCAGCTTCGTGGGCTCGCGCTCGAAGAGCTCGACCCAGCGTCTCGAGGACACGATCGTCAAGAACAACCTCGAGGCCGTGAAGGAGGTCGTCCGCCAGCTGCGGCTGCGCGACATCGGCGGGATCGTCGTCATCGACTTCATCGACATGGCGAACCCGAAGAACCGGCAGGCCGTCGAGGAAGCGTTCCGCACGGAGCTCGAGCGAGACCGGACGAAGACGTACGTCGTCGAGATCTCGCCGCTCGGCCTCGTCGAGATGACGCGTCAGAAGGTGACGGACGGCCCGCGCGAGGTCATGACCCGGAAGTGCCCGACGTGCGCGGGCGACGGGATCGTCGTCTCCGACGCCACGATCGCGCTCCAGGTGGAGCGCCGCCTCAAGGCGCTCGCGGTCGCGGGGGCCGGGTCGCGCATCCAGGCCTACCGGATCGCTCTCCACCCGAGGACGCTCGCGCTTCTCGCCGGCCCCGGCGGCCAGCGGCTCAGCGCGCTCGAAGACGCGACCCGCAGGCGGTTCTTCCTCGTCCCGGCCGAGGGTCACGCTCACGCGGACCACTTCGAGGTGCTGGCCGAGGGGCGGCGCGAGGACCTCGCACCTCAGACGTCCCTGACCGAGGGGGCCGAGGTCGAGCTGAAGCTCGTCGAGATCGACCTCCATGACGGCACCGCGGCGGTCGGGAAGCTCGACGGCATCGACGTCGTTCTCGCCGACGCGGCGAAGCTCGTCGGCAAGAAGGCGAAGGTCACGATCGGGCGGGTGCTCGAAGGCCAGGCGTTCGCGACGCTCGTCGCCGGCGATCCCGGCGTCGCCCCGATCACCTTCGAGAGCGAGGCCGAGAAGCCGACCCGCGCACCCGCGCGCCGTAAGTCCGACGAGCCCGAGGCCGCGGAGCCGGAGGCCGACGCGACCGTCGAGCCCGAGCCCGAGCTCGAGGGGGAGGACGACGACGCCGTCATGGAAGGCGAGCTCGAGGCCGAGGAGGCGGCGGCGACGGACGAGGACGGCTTGCCGACGCCTGCGAAGAAGCGCACCCGTCGCGGCTCGCGCGGTGGGAAGCGCCGCAAGAAGCCCGCCGCGACCGTCGACGACGCCGACGCCGACGCCGACGCCGACGAGCAGCCGTCCGAGCCTGGCCCCTCGGCCGAGGACGCGGCACCGCCGGCCGCGCCGGATGACGTGGCTGTCGAGAAGCCGGCGCCGAAGCGCCGCGCGCCCCGGATCCACGTCCCGGACGACGGTGCGTCAGACGATGCCACCGAGCCCGAGACGCCTGCCGAGGACATGCCCTCCGCAGCCGGGACGGACGGCGACGGCGCCGCGCCGCGAAAGCGGACACGCCGCGGGTCGCGTGGTGGCCGGAACCGCAAGAAGAAGACGACGGCCGCGGTGAACGGCGACGGCGCCGAGGCCACCGAGGCCGCCGAGGCGTCAGCGGCCACCGAGCCCGACGCGGCCGAGAGCGCTGCAGTCGAGCTCGAGACGAACGGCGACACAGCGCCACCGGAGCCGGCGCCAAAGGAGGTCGCCGTCGAGGTCGCGGACGCTTCGGCGGACTCGGCGGAAGAGGCCGGATACGTCCCGATGTCCGAGTGGATCGAGGACTTCGACCGCAGGCCGTGACCGGCTCCGCGCCTCGGATCTCCGCTACAATCCTGCGGCTCGCGGGCGCTGCCCGCGTTTTCCTCGTCAGAAGGCCTCGAGCATGAGCTACGCGATCATCTCCGTCGGTGGGAAGCAGTACCGCGTCCGCGAGGGCGAGCGGCTGCTCGTCGACCGTCTCGCGCTCGATGACGGCTCGTCCTTCACGCCCGCCGTGCTGCTCGCCGGCGGCTCCGGCGATCCGCAGATCGCGCCGGCCGACGTGGTCGTCACGGCGACCGTGCTCTCGCAGGAAAAAGGCCCCAAGATTCGCATCGGCAAGTACAAGAAGCGGACGGGTTACAAGCGCCACACGGGCTTCCGCTCCTCGCTCACCCGCATCCAGATCGAGTCGATCGGCGGCGCGGGGAAGGCCGAGCGCGCGAAGCCGAAGCAGAAGGCGACGCCCGAGCCGGCCGCTGCGCCCGCCGAGGCACCGTCCGGGCTGCCCGAGGGCTACGAGGGCCTCACGGTCGCGCAGATCAAGGAGGCCGCGTCGTCGTGGGACGCGGACGCTGTCGCCGCTGCCCTCGACTACGAGCAGGCGCACGGCAAGCGCAAGGGCGCCATGGCCGCGCTCGAGGCCGCGACCGCAGAGGAGGAGAGCTAGATGGCACACAAGAAGGGGCTCGGCTCCTCCAAGAACGGCCGCGACTCACAGAGCCAGCGGCTCGGAGTGAAGATCTTCGCGGGCCAGGAGGTCAAGGCCGGGATGATCATCGTCCGCCAGCGCGGCACCCGCTTCCGCCCGGGGCCGGGCGTCGGCATCGGCCGCGACGACACGCTCTTCGCCCTCCGTCCGGGCGTCGTCGAGTTCCATCGCAGCGGCGAGCGGCGCTCGATCTCGGTCACGGCTCCCGTCGAGGCCTGACGCCGGAAGCCGCTTCGCGGCGGCTTCGGTGGCTCCGTGTTCCACGACCGTGCCCGCATCGTCGCCCGCTCGGGACGTGGCGGTGACGGAGCGCTCAGCTTCCGACGCGAGAAGTACGTCCCCCGGGGTGGGCCCGACGGGGGGGACGGTGGCCGCGGCGGCGATGTGACGCTCGTCGCCGATCCATCGCTGCGCGACCTGTCCTCGCTGCGCGGCAGGCGCGTCTTCGCCGCCGCGCGCGGCGGGAACGGCGGCGGCTCGCGCAAGCACGGTGCGGACGGCACGCCCGTCGATCTCGCCGTTCCGGTCGGGACGCAGGTGACGGGGGAGGACGGCGGGCTCGTATCGGATCTCGCGCGGGCGGGTGCTCGCGTCGTCGTCGCGCGCGGCGGCGCCGGTGGACGCGGCAATGCGCGCTTCGCGACGCCGACCCGGCAGACGCCGCGCTTCGCGGAGACGGGGATGCCGGGCGAGGAGCTGGAGCTCGAGCTTCGCCTGAAGCTGGTGGCCGACGCCGCGCTCGCAGGGCTTCCGAACGCCGGCAAGTCGTCGCTCCTGCGCCGCATCTCGAACGCGACGCCCAAGGTCGCCGACTACCCGTTCACGACGCTCCAGCCCGTGCTCGGCACCGTCGAAGCACGGGACGGGGCACAGCTGACCGTCGCCGACGTGCCCGGCCTGATCGAGGGCGCGAGCGACGGCGTCGGCCTCGGCCACGCGTTCCTTGCGCACCTCGAGCGCGCGCGCCTGCTCGTGCACGTGATCGACGGCTCCGAGGGCGACGCCGACGACCGCTTCGCGACGATCGACCGCGAGCTGGCGCTCTACGGCGCGGGCCTCGACGAGCGGCCGCAGATCGTCGTCCTCAACAAGGCCGACCTCACGCCCGATCCTGCGCGATTCTCGGTCGACGACGCGCGCATCGTCGCCGTCCATCGGGTCTCCTGCGCCACGGGAGCGGGGATCGAGGATCTGAAGCGCGCGCTCTTCGCGCTCTGCCCGGTGGCGCCCGAGCTCGGCGACGAGGAGGCCGAGCTCCCCGAGTTCCTGGACTACCGCCCTGCTCCTCCGGCGCGGCGGTCGTTCCGGATCCTGCGCACCGACCGGGGGTTCCGGGTCGTTGGCGCGATCCCGGGCGACGACGAGCTCGAGGAGGCGCTGCGCGGCGCGGGAATCCGCCGCGGTGTGCTGGTCGAGATCGGCGACGAGGAGCTCGAGTGGGAATGAACATCGGCATCCTCGGAGGCGCGTTCGACCCCCCGCACATGGGCCACGTCGAGCTCGCGCGACGCGGGATCGAGCGATTCGATCTCGACCGGCTGCTCGTGCGCGTCGTCGAGGAGCCCGGCCACAAGGACGTCGCGACCGCGCCGCAGATCCGCCGCTTCCTCGCCGAGCTGGCGTTCGCTCCGCTCGACGAGGCAGAGGTCTCACTCGACCCGTTCCCGCGGACGGTCGACTCGCTCCAGGCGCTGGCGCTCGACGACCCCGTCTTCCTGGTCGGCGCGGACGAGTTTGCGAGCTTTCTCGCCTGGAAGGAGCCCGAGCGGGTGCTCGACCTTGCGCGCCTCGGCGTGGCGACGCGTCCGGGCGTCGACCGCGCGACCCTCGACGACGTGCTCGCCAGGCTCTGCAAGCCCGACAGGGTCGTCTTCTTCGAGATCGACCCGCTGGCCGTCTCGTCGTCCGACATCCGGGCGCGCGCCGCGGCAGGTGAGCCGATCGCCGGCCTCGTCCCGGGCGCGGTCGCGGCCGAGATCGGGCGGCTCGGCCTCTACGGCGCGGAGTGACCTGTGCGCCGTGCCCGGGGCTATGCTTCGTGACAAGAGATTGCTTGTGCTGAGGCAGCACAAGCGGTGACCGACTGGACGACTGCGACCTGAGCTCTCTCGAAACCGCACGACGTATCGCCGCTCTCTGCGAAGAGAAGCTGGCGACGGACGTGGCGATCCTCGACATGCGGTCGGTATGCGACTACACCGACTACTTCGTGATCGCGACCGGGAAGAATCCCCGTCTGACGAAGGCGATCCACGACGAGGTGTACGCCGTGCTCAAGCGCGACGCCAAGGTGACGCCGCGCTCCTCGAGCGGCCTTCCGGAGGCGAGTTGGATCGTCGACGACTACCTCGACGTCGTGCTCCACGTCTTCACGCCGGAGACGCGCGAGTACTACCGCCTCGAGGACCTCTGGGACGACGTCCCGAAGCTCGAGGCCGCGGCGACGGCGTAGCTCCTCCCGAGGCGGTGGTGCTGACCTGCCGACCCGGTCGTTACGGCGGAACGAGTCGAGCGTGGCGCTTACCGCGCCGCGTGATAAGAAACTGCTCCCCGCGAAGGGATCGCTCCAGATACCACCCAAAGTGCTCGCGGAACTCGTGCGAGCCGACCTCGGTTCCCTCAGGAGTGGAGCTAGCCGGGCTCGAACCGGCGACCTTCTGGGTGCCACCCAGACGCTCTCCCAACTGAGCTATAGCCCCGAACTCGTAACGCGCAGCCATGGTAACAGCACCGCGTTGCCCGTTTCGCGCGGGCTCGAGCCGAAGATGCAGCATCCCGCGGCCCTCCAAATGTGTCGCTGGAATGAGGTAGCACCGATCGACGTCGGGGCAGAAGACGCCGATCGCGTCGATCTCATCGGCGGTGTAGATCGTGCGAACGTAGCCGGTTGGTGTGAGACGGCTCGTGCGCACGCCCACGACGATCACGTCGCCCCGACGGCGGGCCCACTTGCACTGCACGCGAAGCGGTCCTGAACCGGCGTCGATCGCCAGGTCGTAGCGCGCACGTTCGTTGACCGGTCGCAGCACGGCCCAGCCGAGTCGGATCGCAGCGACGGTGATCTCAGCCTCGGCGATCGCACCTTTGGCGTTTGAGTCCACGAACACATGTTCTCTTGGTGTCCGGATGGACACCGCATCGGCGGAGCTTGTCGCGAGGATTCCGGGGGCGGGCCTATAGACCCGCCCCCGGAGCTACGGTGCTACGCGCCGACGATCGTGATCGTGCGGAGAACCTCGGCGGTCGTCGCCGTGTTCGCCGTCACTGTGACGCGGTAGGTCTTCTTCTTCGCCACCGTGAGCTTCGCCACGCGCGGCTTCACAGTGCAGTCGAGGCCGAGCGGGGCGGCGCCCTGGCTGACCGCCACGAGCTTCGACTTCAGGTAGCTGCGGATCGTGTAGCCGACGGTCGTGCCGGCGGCGTTGTTCGCGCAGTACTCGCGCAGGTAGACCGTGATCTTCGGGTTCTTCGTGCCGCCGCGGACGGTCATCTTGCCGTTGACCGGGCTGAGCGGCTTGGCCGTCCGGGCGAAGGCGGGCTGGGCCCGCTTCGGCGACGCGTCCTGGCGGTAGATCCCGCTCTGCCAGAGGCTGCCCTGCGAGTCCTGCATCACGAACCACACGAACATCTGGACGCGCGGGTCCTTGCGGGCCATCCCGATGGCCTGCGGGATGTAGGCGGCCTGCTGCGCCTCGGTGACGCCCTTCGGCTCGCCCGGCTTGGTCTCGTTGCCGTACTCCGTGATCCAGATCGGGACGTTCTTGCGCTTGAACGCGGCGTCGAGGTCCTTTTCGAACCGCGGGAAGCTCTTGAGCGTCACATTCGGGTAGCGGACGAGCTGCGTCGGCTTCTGGTTGACGGGGAACGGGTAGGGGTGCTGCGCCCAGGCGTCGAACTTGACGCCCTTCATGTTGGCCGCGACACCCTTCATGAATGTCGCCGGGGCGACGGTGTCGGTGCCGGCGCGGGGCTTGTCACGCCCGTTGGACGAGGTCTCGCCGATCCCGATCTGGGCGCTGCGGTTCCCCGCCTTGATGCCGGTGATCCCCGCCTTCGCGAGCTTGGCGTAGTTCGCCGGGCTGACGATCTTGCCCTTCGCGTTGAACTGCGGCACGAGGAACGTCGCGAGGTTCGACTCGTTCCAGATCGTGAAGAAGCGGACGTACGGATAGCCGGCGTAGCGGCCGGAGTAGCGGGACGCGACCGCACGGGCGAAGTCCTGGAAGTCGGCGAGGTTATTCGGCATCGCCTGCGGCTTCTGGCCGCCGTTCGCCCAGGAAGGCGTGCCCCACAGGGTGATGAGCACCTCGGTCCCGCGCTGCTGCGCGTTCCGGACGAATTCGTCGATGTCGCCGAACTGGTACGCCGGGTCGAAGGGGTCGGTCGCCTGGGTGGGACGCGTGGGCGCCACCTTCGTCCAGTCGACGATCGTCCGCAGGATCGTCGCGTTGTTCGCGCGCGCCCGGTCGAGAGCGTCCAGGCGCGTGCCGTCCCAGCGGAACATCGGGTCGTCGTGGAAGCCGACCCACATGCGGTCGGCCGCCGTTGCTGCAGGGACGAGGAAAGTGGCTGCGAGACACGCGAAGAAGAGCAGGCGGACGATGAAACGCACGTGGACCTCCTTGGGCGGATTCGGGACGGGGGCACGGTAGCCCGACCGCGTTATGGCGGTGTAAGGCGGTTCTCCCTCTGATTCGCGCCCTTCCCGCGACTGCCTGCAAGCGCGCGGAGGCGAGCGCTCCCGCCGATCGCGTAGACTCGGCGGATGGTCTGGGAGATCGTCTTCATGCTCGTGCTGCTGAAGATCCCCCTCGTGTACCTGTGCATGGTGGTCTGGTGGGCGATCCGCGCCGAGCCTCACGACGAGCAGCCGACGGCGCCCGTTCGTGTGACCGACACCCCTGAAGGAGACGCTCCGGTGCACCGCCGGCAGACGCCGCCTCGCGGCGGCCGGCCGGACGCTCGCCGCCGTGGCGCCCGCGCACCGCACCGGGCGCCGTCGCGTCCGCATGCCTCCCGCGCCGAGGTGCGCTCGTGAGCTCGGTCGACGAGACACACGGCGACCGGACGACCGCGGCCGACACGATCGCCGGGCTGCTCGCCGTCGGGTCGATCGTCCTCTCGGCGATCGCGATGGGCTTCGGTCTCCTACTGCAGCTCGACGCCCATCCAGCTCGCATCGCTCCGGTGGCGATCGTCGCGGCGCTCGTCGCGGCCCGGATGAGCGCCCGCTACCAGCCGCTCGCCCTCAAGGCGGCGCTCTTCGGCGCCCTCGCGTGGGTCGTGGGCATGATCGTCGTGATCGTCACCGACGGCCCGCTGTTCTAGCGCGACCGGTCGGAGCCGCCGGGCCGGCCGCCTCCGGCGACGCTGCTACAACACAGCGAGACATGGCATCGACGGACGTGACGGGCCCGAACGCCGCCTACGTGGCGCAGCTCCTCGAGGACTACCACGATGCCCCCGCGAGCGTCCCCGCCGAGTGGCGCCGGATCTTCGAGGAGTCCGAGGAGCCGTCAGAGGCAACCGACGGCGCGGGGGCAACCGGAAACGGCGCGCCGCCGGCCGCTGCCGCCGCTCCGGTCACGGTCGCCCCGCCCGCTGCGACTCCGGCCGACCCGGGCCTGCTCGGCGCCGTCGCCGCGGCGATGGCGCTCGTCAAGGCGTACCGCATGCACGGCCATCTCGCCGCGCGCCTCGATCCGCTCGGCTCGGAGCCGATGGGCGACCCGGCGCTCGACGAGACCCGGCTCGTCCCCCCGCTGACGCCCGAGCTCCAGGCGCGGATCCCCGCGGGCCTGCTGCGTCTCTATGTCCCCGGCGCCACGCTGCTCGAAGCGCTTCCGCAGCTGCGCGAGGTGTACATGGGATCGAGCGCCTACGAGATCGAGCACATCTCGGACCACGCCGAGCGCGTCTGGCTGCGCAAGGCGATCGAGTCCGGTCGCTTTCACGACCCGCTCGAGCCCGAGCGGCGGGTGCGGCTGCTGCGGCGCCTGGCCCAGGTCGAGGGCTTCGAGCAGTACCTGCGCCGGTCGTTCCTCGGCCAGAAGCAGTTCTCGCTCGAAGGGCTCGACGTCCTCATCCCGATGCTCGACGAGGCGATCGAGCTCGGCGCCGAAGGGGGCGCGCACCAGGTCGTCGTCGGGATGGCCCACCGCGGTCGCCTGAACGCGCTGGTGCACACCGTCGGGCGCTCGTACGAGTCGATCCTGCGGGAGTTCGAGGGCGAGCGCTCGTACGACGCGCTCGTCGTCGACCCGGAGGGCGGGAGCGGCGACGTCAAGTACCACCTGCCGGCGTCCGGGATCCGTGCCACCGCCTCGGGCGAGATCGAGGTGACGATCGCGCCGAACCCGAGCCACCTCGAGGCCGTGGACCCTGTCGTAGAGGGCTGGACCCGTGCCGAGCAGACGGACCGCTCGCAGGGGTCGGGCCTCCACGACCCGGCCGTCGCCTTGCCCGTCCTCATCCACGGCGATGCGGCGTTCGCGGGGCAGGGGATCGTCGCGGAGACGCTCAACCTCCAGAGCCTCGAGGGCTACTCGACCGGCGGGACGCTGCAC
>Ga0207706_10003546_pt1 | contig 14894 bp, 16 predicted proteins | sample KBSC53metaG_FD_184318 | JGI IMG/M metagenome (GOLD analysis project Ga0207706, IMG submission 184318) | Corn rhizosphere microbial communities from Kellogg Biological Station, Michigan, USA - KBS C5-3 metaG (SPAdes) (version 2) | ecosystem: Host-associated > Plants > Roots > Rhizosphere > Soil ... | reverse complement strand
GAGTGACGGCGGAGTCACCTTGCCGTTAGTTGAGCCCACAACGGCAGCCGACTTGGGCGTCGGGGATGAGCCCGCCGAGCCTGTTGGGTTGATGTTGTTGGCGGCGGAGTGCGCGCTGTCATTCGGGTTTATCTGGCCAGCAGCAGTGCTCAGAGGAGGCACAGTTCCGGCGCCGGGCGAGCCGGCACTGGGAAAGACCGTCCCTTGCTGCAGGCTGCCATAACTGGGATGAGCGGCCGTGGGCCGCGAGCTTGTAGCCGGCTTCGCGGATGACGTTGAAGTCGCTTGTGTATCTGGAAGGTTCAGAGGTGGCAGCGCTAGGGGAGTTAGAACGGGTGCCCCGGTTGTAGCCACGTCGCCATATGTGATCGTGGGTTGCGGATGGCGATGCAAGCGTCCTAAGAGCGAGCCGGATGCGGCAGGCGCCGGCGCACCTTTGCGCGCTCGATGGTTTGCTACTTTGTCAATGAGCGGAATCGTTACGATGATCTTGTTGCCCTGAGTGGCAATGGCATGGGGGCGATACTCATCCAAATCAATTATCAATCGCGTGACCAGTGGGCTGGTGCTGTTCAATCCAAACCGAATCACCTTTACGCCCCCTTCATTCACATCTTTATGTTGTTGGCGCGCGTCAGAGGAGGTGTTTGGGAAATCAAGCACCAGGCGATCCGGATGGTTAGCCAGCATCACACCAGGCTGCACGGGCTGGCTCAATGTGATCTCAATCTTAAGATCGGCGCCAACGCGGAGGACATTGAGAGTCTGAATCTGGGCAGGCGGAGTAGTGCTGTTCTGGGCGGCAGCCAGCGTCACCAACAACAAAAGGGGAGTGAGTTTGAGCGTGAACTTCATTTGTTGTCTCGACGTGCGGTGGTTCTGTTTGCTGATCCATAACGTAGATCGTCCAAAACTCCGAACGCTACCGCTTATCAAATGCAATTGATGGGCCTATCCGCCTCCCCCATTCCTGTGGCAGTTGTAGCAATTCGTGCTGTTGTAAACGTAGCCGCTCACGCCGCGGTGATTGGAATCAGTTTGCGATTTCTGATGGCAGTTCGTGCACTGGAACACCAGATAGTTGCTTGGATTGGTGTGGCAGGTGGAGCACACGCCATTGGCTCCGCCGTGATTGGTGGGGAACCAGGTGTGATTGAAGGTCGCTCCCAGCCAGTTGGTTGTGTTGTGGCAAGTGGCACAGGTCGTCGGAAATCCTGCCGACGTGTGGTTCGGATTATTGGTAGCCGTGTAATCCGCCTTGTGGCACGAATAGCAATCCGTGGGCAGGCTGGTGTAGTTGTTGTTCACGTGGCACTGAGCGCAGGGAACCTTAAGGTGGAATCCGGTCAGCGGGAAAGGCGTGTTGTTGTGATTGAAGCTCGCCGGAATCCACGCGATGGTGTTATGGCACACATTGCATTGCTGCGGGAAACCTGACGCGACGTGGTCGGGGCTCTTGGCTGTCTGGAAATCCTGCAAGTGACACGTCACGCATGCGGTACTGGTCAGCTTGTAGTTATTGCTGACGTGGCATTGACTGCACTGAATCGTGGCATGGAAGCCGGTGAGCGGCCAGCCAGTGCTGGCGTGATTGAAGGTTGCTCCCAGCCAAGATGACGTGCTGTGGCATACAGAGCAGTCGGTCGGGAATCCCGCGGCAGGATGCGGCGGATTGTTGGTGGCATTGAAATCGGTCATATGACACGAGGCGCACTGAGTGTTGGAACTGGTCAGCTTGTAATTGTTGTTCGTGTGGCATTGCTGACAGGAGACGGTGGCATGGAAACCGGTGAGAACCCATCCGGTACTGGCGTGATTGAACGAGCCACCTCCCCAATCGGTTGTGTTATGGCACTGCTGGCACGTCTGGGGGAATCCCGCCTGAACGTGGTTCGGGTCGTTGGTCGCCTGGTAATCCTTCAAGTGACACGATACGCAAGCGGTATTAGCGCTGGTCAGGTTGTAGTTTCCGTTCACGTGACATTGCAGACACGGCGTACTGATGTGGGAGCCGGTTAGCGGCCATCCGGTGCTGGCGTGATTGAAGGTTGCGTTGCCCCAGTCGGTGGTGTTGTGGCACTGCTGGCAAGTCTGAGGGAAATTCGCCTGTACGTGGTTGGGATTCGTGGTGCCCTGAAAATCTTTCAGATGGCACGACACGCATGCAGTGTTGGTCAGGTTGTAGTTGTTGTTGACATGGCATTGCGCGCAAGGTGTCGTGGCATGCGCACCGGTCAAGGGAAAGCCTGACTTGCTGTGATTAAACTGAGCTGGCTGCCAAGCCGTCGTGTTGTGGCACACCTGGCACGTCTGCGCGAATCCCTGCTGGGCATGGTTGGGATGGTTGGTGCTCTGGTAATCCTTCAGGTGACAGGAAACACAACTGGTGTTGGTCAGGTTGTAGTTATTGTTGACGTGACATTGGGCACAGGGCGTAGTCGCGTGCGCACCGGTCAAGGGGAAGCCTGACTTGCTGTGATCGAAGGTCGCGGGTTGCCAAGCTGTAGTGTTGTGGCATCCTTCGCAACTCTGCGAGAAGCCGGCGGCCACGTGATTGGGATTGTTTGTCTTCTGAAAATCCTTCAGGTGGCATGAAGAGCAGGCCGTGTTGGCGCTGGTCAGATTGAAATTGCCGTTGACGTGACACTGGCGGCAAGGGACGGTGGTGTGAGCGCCTGTTAACGGAAACCCGGTCGCGGCGTGATCGAAATGGACGTTCACCCAATTGTTCATTCCGTGACAGCGCTCGCACGTGGTTGAGAATCCTGCGGCCACGTGGTTGGGATTGGCGGCTTGTTGGAACTGATTGGAGTGACACGTATAGCAAGCCGTCGATAAACCTGTGAACTGGCCGACGGCAGCGTTCTTGTGGCATGCATCGCACTCAACGGCGGAGTGCGCACCAATCAGGGGGAAGCGGTTTTGGTGGCTCTGAATCTGCTTCACGGAGACCATCCACCCTTTGACGGTGTGACATGACTCGCAATTAGCTCCCAGTTGCCGCTTATGAATGTCGGCGTGGCAGTCGGCGCACTTGGTGCCAACGTTTGAGAACACGGGCTTGGTGTGGCATCCGGTGCAGCTTACGCCCTGGTGCATGCCGCGCAGTGGATAGCTGGTGCGATTGTGGTCAAATTCCGGAACCGCTCGAACCGGCTTCCAACCCAGTGAGGTATGACAATTTTGACAAGGCAGGTTCAAATTTCCGTGCGGACTGCGAGTCTGGGCGTAGCTTTGTCCTTGTCCGCCAGGAGGTATGCCTGCGGGCAGCAACGCCAACAGCAAAGTTGTCAGAACCGTCGTAAACACGGATGCCCCACTTTGCTCGTGAGAAGGTCGACAGCAAAAAACAAACCAAAAAATTTAGGAAGAATGAATTAACGAATTCGTTAAAGACGAAAAAGGATGGAATTCAAATAAGCAATCCGACGCCCAAAAGAATATCCGGTTGGACATCGGCCAGAAAAGTTACAGAAGGCACTGTTCCGGCGGACATGGGCCGGATGACCAAATTATCAACGTGCTCACTCGAGGTAAGTTCTTCATTGTAGGGACGGAAGAATTTACTTTTTAGTCCAGATTGCTCAAAAATCTGGCGTCCGAAAAGCTTGACGAGTTCAAATTCCTGAACGAATTCACGACTTGTCCGAAGCGCTTCGGACCCGCAGTTTTAGCCGCTAGCCGGTGCATGGCCACTGCTGATCAGAGCTGCTCGCCGGGAGCAGTTTATGTCTTAGCGGGGGCGTGACAAGCGGCGCACTCTTTCGCGGTTGGCTTGTAGAAGAGCACAGTTTTGCCTTCGAATGATCGTCGAGCTGTGTGGCAAGCCTCGCAACGCACGCGCTCATGAGCTCCTGCCAGGGAGAAGCTGGTACGCCGCTCGTGGTCGAAGAGAGATGGCTTCCACTTGGTCGAGTTGTGGCACTCGGCACAAGGCGTGATGCGGTTAGCGTTTGCGAACTGCTTCCCGTGAATGTCGTCATGGCATTGCTCGCATTTGTTCGGTGCGGCCTTAAAATCGACATTCATCATCCTGGTTTCCATGTTGAGTGGCTTATGACAATCGATGCAGGCGGTGCCGCGGTGCGCACCCACAAGCGGAAAGCTAGTTTTAGAGTGATCGAATTTCTGAAGATCTTTCCACGAGACCGTGGAATGGCATGCTTCGCAACCGGCAGGCGAGCCGTCGGCACGCGAGTGCTGCATACGATCCTCGAATTGGCCCTTATGCGGATCGTCGTGACAGACAGTGCAGCGGCGGTCCTCGAAGCGGTACAGCACCACGTGAGGCTTCTCCGGCGTGGGACGCTCTTTATGACAATCGCCGCAGGCGGTCGCGACATGGCTGCCCGTCAGAATGAAGCGTGTTTCCTTATGGCGCGCCAGAGTAAAGGTTGACGGCCGGTAGCCTTTCAGGTTGTGGCACTGCTCGCAACGATTCAGGTAAGGAGCTTGCGCGAACTGCCCCTGATGTTCGTCCTTGTGGCAGTCCATGCACTTGGCGAATGCAATCTTATAAAGCGTGTCCCTGCCTTTCGGGATATGACATCGCGCGCAGGGTACGCTGGAATGCTTGCCCTCCAGAGGATAGGCGCTGGTGGCATGCCCCTTCACATCGAACTTTGATGGTTTGAATCCATCCACCGTGTGGCATGCCGAGCACTCGATGCCGCTCGGTCGCCTGGCAAATTGACCGCTGTGAATGTCCTGATGGCAATCCGCACACTTCTGGAAAGCGAGAGGTTTTTTGAAATCGCCGCCCTTGTGACAAGCGAGGCAATCGACGCTCTGGTGTTTTCCGATGAGGGGATACCTGGTTTTGGAGTGATCGAATTTCTCGTTTACGTTCTGCAGCGAAACCCGCTTCCAGCCCGAAGTGCTGTGACAGGATTGGCAGGTCTGCGCAAAAGTTCCCTTATGCGGATCGGCGTGGCAGTCAGTGCATTTGCTGAACACAAGGCCCACGTAACGCGGCTTGTTATCGGGACCCGGTGTGTGACATTTCTGGCAAGTGACCTGGGGGTGCAATCCCGTCAGGGGATATCTGCCTTTGTTGTGATCGAATTGCGCAACGTTTTTCCAATCCTCAAAGTTATGGCACTGCTGGCAGTTCGCGCCGAGTCGCCCATTGTGTTCTTCCTTATGGCATGTTGTGCACGCTTGCGGCAGACCTAGAAATGTTCTGCTTCGGTCGCGCACCTGGATCGACACGCGCTCCATAGGCGCGATGCGCTCGGCGGTATGGCACTGATTACATCGCAATGCAGCATGTTTGCCCTGGAGCCTATAACCCGTTTTACCGTGATCAAAGCCGGTGGGAGTCGGAGTCCACTTCACCAAGGGGAAATCCTCGCCGTTATGTTCGGAGTGGCACTTCGCACACTCCTGGCTGGAGGCAGGATTCAGGCCGTAGGAAGCGTGCAAGCCACGATGTGCATTCAATCGTGCAGCAATCTCCGTGTGACACTCCAGACACTTGAGAGCGGCTTGTCCGCCAAATTTGTGGCAGGATGCGCAATGAGTGGAGCCTTCCAGAGTCTGATGGGCTCGAGAGAGCGGTCCGGGGGAAATCTGTGCTTGCGCACTTAGGATTAGCGTGAGGAAACACAGCACGGAGAGGAAGGCAAATCGCGGGATTGTACGTAGAATCGAACTCATCCGATACGCACGCACCGCAGCCTCGGAACACGCTTGCGATATGAAAATGAGAGGATCAGCTGTTTTCAACCGACTTTCGGGCAGGCCTCGTCTGTGCCTATGCATGATCCAGTAAGGAATGGCTGGAGAATAGCACGTGTTCTGGATTTCTAAATCGCCGCATGGCACTTACTCCGGGCGCACATTCCCAGTTCGGGCAAGATGCGGATAACACGATGGAGTTCTGCTTGCACGAAGTCGGCCATTCCGGAAATGATGAAAAAATCGGTGCGCCACCGGTGCGGCTCGACCGGGACAATGGCAACGTAGTTGGCCTTGCAATTGCTTATACGATTGCAAATGCCGATAGGGAGCTACCTGGTACTGTGACGAAGTTTCTTTAAGCGATGCTCCCATTTGCGTTTCGCTGCCCGGCAGCGTGAATGATTAAGGTGCAAGATGGGTCGAATCCTACTAGTTGATGATGAACCGAATATGCGAAGGATCCTGGTGGCGAACCTGCGCCAGGATGGGCATGAACTCTCTGAAGCCGCTGGCGTTGAAGAAGCCAAACGATACCTCGCCAGCAATGACTTCGATGTAGTGTTTACCGATCAGAAGATGCCGGATGGCGAAGGGTTGGAAGTGATTGCGGCAGTGGGGGAATCCGATCCGACCATTTCGGTGGTGATGCTCACTGGCGTAGCGACGATCGAACTAGCGGTTGCCAGCATGCGCCAGGGCGCGTTCGACTTCCTGACAAAACCGTTTCAGCCCGACGTAATCCGCGCAACGGCGCGGCGAGCTTGCGAGCACACTCGACTGCGCCGCGAGAACGTGCTGTTGAAGGACGCTGTGGTACGACTGGAAGGGGCGTCCGATGTCTATGGGGAGAGCGCGGGGATCCAGGCGGTCCGGGAAAAGATTGCACGAGTTGCGCCCACTAACGCCACGGTCCTGATCACAGGCGAAACCGGCACTGGGAAAGAGTTGGTCGCGAGGGCGATTCACCGCAACAGCCCACGCAGCGCCAAGGCTTTCGTGGCGGTGAATTGTGCGGCGTTCACCGAGACATTGCTGGAAAGCGAACTGTTCGGACATGAGAAAGGCGCGTTTACCGGAGCCGATCGGCCACGCCAGGGATTATTCGAAGCGGCCAATGAAGGCACTCTATTTCTAGACGAGGCCGGGGAGATGTCGCCGGCGGCGCAGGCAAAGCTGTTGCGCATCCTGGTGGACGGGCAATTATTACGGGTTGGGTCGACTAAGCCGCGCGAGGTCAACGTTCGAGTGCTTGTGGCCACACATCGCGACTTGCAGCAGCGAGTCAAAGATGGACTATTCCGCGAAGATCTCTATTACCGGCTGGCGGTCGTGCCCATCCACCTGCCCCCCTTAAGAGAACGTCAGGACGATATCCGCGGCTTGTGTGAGATGTTTTTGCGCCAGGTAGCCACGGACTTGAAACTGGCCCCGCGCAGCATCAGCGCGGATGCGCTTACGAATCTCCAGCGGTACCACTTTCCCGGTAATATTCGCGAGCTCAAGAATCTGATCGAGCGTGCCTACATTCTCTCCAGCAAAGAAGAAATGGGAGTCGAGGATTTTCCCGTACCGCAGGGTTTAAGTGCAGCCGCGGGTGCTTCCATCAGTACTCCGAATAATGGAAACAATGCGGTGCAAGCGGCTCCGGTTGCGCAGTCCTCGGGCTCATTTGACCTCAGCGCTTTCCTCGATCAAACAGAAAAGGAACTCATTGTGAAGACCCTTACCTCGACCCGAGGCGCACAAGCGGAGGCGGCACGGCGACTTGGCCTCTCCCGTAGCGCGCTGGCGTACAAACTGACGAAATACAACATTCGGGGGACGGGGGAATAGTGCGGAGCCGTCGCACCAATGGCGGGAATTCGCCCGACTTATCCCCAGCCAGTAATCAGCTAAACCAAGGCTGCTGACCCACCACTCGCTTCCTGCTCGAATACAAAGCAGGCTTCGGGATGCTCCTCAAACAGGAGCTTGTACGCCTTCAAAAATGAGCCGTCCCTTGCGGGACGGCTCGTTGGGCGCAGAGAGAGATGGAGGTAGGGAATGAAGGCGAGCTGAAATCGTAGTGAGTACGGTTGCAACCCGCTTCATTTACGCCCACTTTTGCTAGTGCAATCCTTCTGCCAGGAATCAGTGGTCGCTGGGTCCCAAGAAACAGTAGCTTTGGAGGTATGCGGAAACCCGACGCTCAGAATTTTGAACTTGCGACAAGCGAAGTACAAAAAGTGCGACGTCACGTGCTGAGCGTCACACAACTATGGTGACGCTAGTCATCTATTGGGCGTTGTACGTCACAGCCAGAGCGCATGGTCATCAGCTTACAATCAGCACAGAGGAGGGCTGCGATGTCGACTGCCTGGACGTCCCGTTACGCGCTCCGCACCAAGGGCATTAAAGGCTCCGCGATCCGCGAACTGTTGAAGATCACGCAGCGCCCTGAAGTTATCTCATTTGCTGGTGGCCTTCCCGCTCCCGAGGTGTTTCCGGTTGAGCGCTTCCAAGAGGCTTGTCACAAAGTGCTGACGGCCAACGGCTCTTTGGCGCTGCAGTATGGCGCTACGGAAGGTTATGAGCCCTTGCGCGAGATGATCGCGCAGAACATGGCTCGTTATGGGATCCGCGCAAATGTCGATAATGTGCTTATCACTTCCGGGTCGCAGCAGGCCTTGGATTTGATCGGAAAGTTGCTCATCAATTCCGGAGACCGGGTGCTGGTCGAAGCGCCCACATACCTAGGCGCCTTGCAGGCATTTAATGTTTACGGAGTCGAGTACGTCTCAGTACCGATCGATGAGGACGGTTTGCGGACGGACTCGCTCGAAGGTTCTTTACGCTCTGGGCCGAAGTTCATGTATATCCTGCCCAACTTCCAAAACCCAGGTGGTACCACTCTGGCGGAGGGACGCAGGCACGAACTAGTGCTGCTTGCCGACAAGTACGGAATCCCGATTGTGGAAGATGATCCATATGGGCAGTTGCGTTACGAGGGAGAACATCTTCCTCCTTTGATTGTGATCGATCGCGAGAATCTACGGCGGGATAGCGGCTATCAGATCGGGAACGTTATTTACCTCAGCACCTTTTCCAAGACCTTAGCGCCGGGCATCCGTTTGGGATGGATTGTTGCGCCACCGGATGTGATCAGCAAGTTTGTTCAGTTGAAACAGGGCGCCGACCTGCACACTTCAACATTCACCCAGTATGTGGCGTATGAGGTGGCGCGCGACGGTTTCCTGGACGAGCACGTGAAGCGAATTCGGAGCGTCTATCGCGAACGCCGCGATGTCATGCTGCACGCCCTGAGCGAGCTTTTCCCGCCTGAGGCAACCTGGACCCATCCTAAGGGTGGGCTTTTCGTGTGGATTACGCTACCGGAAGGAGTGGATTGCGAGAAGCTATTCCGCGCGGCGCTGGCGGAGAACGTGGCCTTCGTGCCCGGAGATTCGTTCTATCCGCGGAATGGGCATCCGCCCCGGGCACACATGCGCCTAAACTTTTCTAATGCTCAACCCGAGCAGATCAGAGAAGGGATCAGGCGATTGTCGACCGCGGTGAAGACGCAACTTCACGAGCTGCACGCGACGTCTGTGTAACAGCGGTCTAGGGCAGAGCTAACGTGCCGGGATGGATGGTTTCTCGCTGCTCTTATGCTGCTCCAACACTTTCCGGATCGCCTCGACCACGACGTCGGGCCGTTGCGTCGGGACGCCATGCCCGCTGCCTTCGGCAACGATAAACGTGGAATTCGACGAGAGCTGCGCCATTTTCTTCTGATGCTCGTGCCAACGCTGTTCGCGCTCGTTTAACGCAGGACCGTGCGGGTCACGGTTTGTGTTCGGATCGCGCGCGACTACGACCAGTGGGAGATCACCTAGTGATCCGAGCTTGCGCGCTTCCTCTGCGCTTTCGGGAAATACATCCCATTGATCGTAGTGTGCACGGAATACTCGGGATTGGCAGTTGAAAGCTCCTTTGATCGCGGCCATCGGTTGTCGGCCGCTGGTGCACCAACCACGCCAGCGCGGCAAGCCAAAGGGCGCTGTCAATTCCATCAATTTCAACCAAAGCTTGTCCCGCCAGCTAAAACGCAGGCTCTCATCCGGATGCGAGCCGTCAACGAGGACGAGGCCGGCAACCTGTTCAGGATAAAGATGAGCATACATTCGGACGTCGAACGCTCCGAGGGAGTGTCCGACTAATATGTAGGGCGGCTTCTCTCCTGCCTTTGCGAGCAGGGTGTGCAACTGCTCCGCGATGGAGCTGGGAACTTGGACGTTGGGGCTGCGGTCGCTCCAACCGTATCCGCTGCGGTCCCACGAACAGACCCGCGTAAGGCGCGCTACTTCGGGTTGGACAAAATACCAGTCGAGGTATGAGCCACTGAGTCCGTAGTCGAGGACCACGGTGGGGCTACCCTCGCCCGTGCAGTAAAGGTGCAAGCGATAGCCGCCCATATCGATCAGCTTGCCCGGCGCAGGATGGAGGCGCTGATCGCGGGCTCTGCTTCTCCCCTCGTAGATGGCCCCTACTGTTGCGAGCACAAGGAAGAGAATGACTTCTACGAGAAGCACATTCCGAAGAAGACGCAGAGTGGCGCGTGAGAGTTCGTGGGAATGAGTAAGCGTGGAGACGACACCGATGGCGAGCAGCAGGAGCGGAAGACCTGCCAACGAGAGCACTGCCCATCGCACCGGATGGAGAGTTCCGCTAATGGCGCTGTCTCCTCAAGCTGTACCGAAGGGCTTGTCGAGGGAAGGGCTTTGTGGTGTGAATAGCTCCGCACCGTTATCGGTGATGTGCATATCATCTTCGAGACGTACGCCGAATTCGCCCCGAATGTAGATACCGGGCTCGTCGCTGAAGACCATATTGGGCTCGAGCCGAGTTGCATTCCCCCGAACTAAGTAGGGCCATTCATGGCCGTCCATGCCCATGCCGTGACCTACGCGGTGGGTGAAGTATTTGTAGTCGGGACCGTAGCCTGCGTCCATAATCAGCTTGCGCGCAGCGGCATCTACGTCGCCGCAGCGAACTCCCGGCTTGGCGGCCGCCAAGGCAGTACTTTGAGCCTGGTGAACGATATCGAAAACCTTCTTCATCTTGTCGCTCGGCTTACCCAGGGTGAAAGTGCGCGAGATGTCGGATGTGTAACCCTCCACTCGACAGCCGCCGTCGATGAGAATGATCGTACCTTCGGCAGTGGCTCGCGGTGCGGTGGAACCATGCGGGAACGCAGAGCTCTCTCCCAGCATGATATCGGCTTCGCCCGGAAATCCGAGCCGGGTATGTGCTGCCTCGACCAAGTTCTCGAGATCGGATTTGGTCATTCCTTCTTTAAGCGAGCTATGCACCGCCTGGAATGCGGTCAGCGTAACTCGACAGGCGAGCTTCATCAGCTCGAGTTCGTGGGCGGTCTTGATCATCCGGCAGCGAGCTGTGACTGGCGTTGCACTGGAAATTTTCACCTGGGGCGCAGCCTTGCTTACACCATCGCTAAAAGAGAAGTGAACGGTTTCTTCAATTCCGAGAGTGCCGGTGCCGAGCCCGCGGTCCTTCAACCCTTGCGCCACGAGTCGATAAGGATTTTCATCTTCCTGCCAGATGCGAACATCGGCGCTATTAGTCTCTGGGCCGTGGGAAATCTGTTCGCGTGCGCGGCCTTCCTCGAAGGCGGGGCACACATAAAAAGGTGCCCCTTTAGCAGGGAGAATCATAGTAAAGAGGCGTTCTCCGCCCCACCAACGGATGCCTGTGTAATAGGCGAGTGACGTGCCTTCCATCAGGAGGATGGCATCGAGTTCGCTGGCAGGCATCAGTTCGCGGGCCTTCTCGAGCCGGGCGCGACGTTCGTCGATTGTGATCGGCTCGGCCAGGTCTTTCATGGACTTCAAGGCGGCGATCGATGGTGACAGCGGTGTGCAGTGATTATCAGAATCCGTCTGAGCGTGGGTCCGCGTTGTAAACGATGCTCCCGCGGCAATGGCACCAGCTTGCAGAAAACGGCGTCTCGATACCATCGGGCCTCCAAGAATCGCAACATTATAGAACTTCGATTGCCTGGCAGTGTGAGCACTCGATGCTTCAAACGTAGTAATCTCGGATTCACGATGCGTGCAGGTTTTCAATGTGCCGGTTGCGGAGAGTGGAATGAAACCAGCGTGGATGAAGCTGCGGGAGTTCGCCAGACCTACGTGGAGGATTGCCAGGTCTGCTGCAAGCCTAACCTGCTGCACATTGAGTACGATTCTGGGTCGGCCGAGTTTCTCATAACGGCAGAACTGGAGTAGTGGCGCGCGTACAAGCGAGTTATAGTAACGACGCAAGCGAATCGAAGGGCAACCGCGAGGGCTACACGATGACTACAGCATACGCAGGAGCAGGTCGCATGGTGGCTCATAACATGGTCACCACGCAATTTGAGCTTGACGGGTACAGGGTTGTACGGACGCTGGGAGTTGTGCGCGGGATCACTGTGCGATCGCGTTCCATCTTCGGGACCATCGGCGCCGGCCTGCAGACACTGGTTGGCGGCAACATAACCTTGCTTACTAACTTATGCGAAAAAACCCGCTCTGAAGCCTTCGATCTCATGCTGCAACATGCCGGAGATTTGGGTGCTAATGCAGTGGTTGGCGCGCGTTACGACGCAACCGAAGTGATGCAAGGAGTCACGGAAGTTCTCGCCTACGGCACAGCAGTGGTTGTGGAGCCAGCGAAAGTCTAGAGACTCAACCGAGAATTTTGTCGCTGATGCGACTAGTGACCGTGTGAAAGTGCCTTGCGATAAGCATCAGCCGTAGTGCGGTAACAGGGCAATTTATCATCGTGGCCAGACTTAAGTTCTGGAGAATCGGTCGCGGGCTTTGCACCCGTCTTTCCCTGGTCGGCGTCGGGCCATGTCATTTGGATTAGTGACTCATCGCAGCTGGGATCGCGTGTTACGCGGAGTTTGAATACGCGGTTATTCAAGCCATATTCGGACAAACGCCGCTGGTACGGCAGCGACTCGTAAACCAGCTTGATGAGCTGACTCTCGTCTTTGCTGACCCGCCGCTCCGCGATAAAGACTTCATAGTTTGAAAAATATGAGGAGCTGGGCAGGGACATCGCCAGGCCGATTACACGGACGGGAAGATCCTGCGGCCCGGGTGGGTTGTCGAGGATGGGAGGACGGGCACGGGGGATGTCAGCCGGGAATGGGCGTCCGCCTGCGCCGATATTGACGGCGTCGGGATTAGTTCCGGAGGGAGATCCGCTGGGAGAACCTGCGGAGGAACCCGGGCCGGAGCTCCCGGTGCCTCCAGATGTACCAGGACCTGCGCCGCCAGTGGCCGAAGCGCCCGAGCCTCCCGTTCCGGCGCCCGTAGCTGCTCCTGTTCCATTGCGACCGCCAGCACCTTCGCCTTCATGACCATTGCCCGTAGCGTTGCCACCTCCACCACTTCCCGCGCCAGCACCGCTGCCGCCGCCGGCTCCAGTCCCAGTTCCCCCGCCGGGCATGCCGGCAGAGGCAATTTGCGAGCTGCCTGCGGGAGATGTACCGTTTCCGTTTGGCACTCCATTAGGGCTGCCGGCGGAGCCTTTGCCGGAACCGCGTGCGCCGGATCCGGAAGGGCCCGATGCCTGCAATCCGGCACCGCCGAGAGCGCCTCCCTGGCTGCGTCCGCCGCCCATAGAACCCCCAATTCCGCGGCCAGAAGGTGCGGGAGGCACAACATCCAATCCGTTGCCTGAGAGTGCGGTCCCACGACCATTTCCGCCGGAGCCTCCCCCCACGCCCTCGGTCGAAGGTGGCGGAGGGACAACTTGCAGGCCGCTTCCGGTTAGTGACGTTCCGCGGCTGGCGCGACCGGTGCCGCCGACGTTGCGGGCGGATGGGGCGGGAGGGACAACTCCGAGAGCATTGTCCGTAAGGCCATTCCCGCGGCCACGTCCGGAGGCGCTTCCTACTCCGTCGATTGAGGGCGGGGGCGGCACCACCTGCACGCCAGTTGCAGAGCGCGAGCCAACGCGTGCCCCAGGGATTGAGTTGTTGGCTTCATCAATGGATGGGGGTGGCGGCACGATTTGCATTCCAGTCCCGGCCATCGAGCCTGTGCGGCCACCGTTCAGTGTCCCGGAGCGTTCCAGAGAAGGTGGAGGAGGCACGATGGAGCTGGACGATCCACCCAGACCCGCCTGATCGAGTGCGACGCCGGCGCGCTGCTCGTGCACCGGCAACCGTGGTGCGGGTGCGACTACTTCGGCATGGGCAATGTTGACATCCCCGAACTTGCGCAATGCGCCTTTGACAGACGGAGGGGGTTCGACCACAGCAGTTGCCGGTGCACCTAATCCGCGGCGCGAAGAGATGGCGGCCACGTCCGGTGGCGGGGCGACTACGGAGACAGATGGCAAGCCTCCGCGACGGCCAGCAGCTGCGTGGATTTCAGGCGGTGGACCCACAGCAGATCCCGGCGCGCCTGGCACGTTGAACTTTGAACGGGCTGTGGCAGAGAACGGCATGGCGGGAAGCGCACCGCTGGAACCAGGGACGTCAGGCTGTCCTGGTTGGCCAAGCTTGAGGTCAGGCGGCACCACGAGGCCGGGCTTGCCCTCCCGCGCGACCTGGATACGGGATTGCGGAGCGGCCTTGGCTTTTACGCGGGCGTTCTCGTGCTGAGTTGCCGGCCTGCTGCCAGCGACCGGGAAAGTTGGGGAAGGCCGGTAATAGCTGATGTACGAGCGGTGCGGGTTCGGTTGCAACAAAGCAGGATTGTGCAAGGCGATGCCCTGCGACAAGCTCCACAAACCGGCGACAAAAAGCAAATGCCAGAGCATCGACTCGCCGAATCCCCACCAGGGCATGCTGGTCGGAACAAATACATCGCTCCAGAAGCGACCGGGTCTGGACGTTGTAGGAAGCGGCGCAGGCGAGCGGAAAAGGACGATATCGAGCAGGTTTTCGAGGAAAACACGGCGAGCGGGTTCGAGTTCGAGCAGCAGTTTAGGACTTGGTCCGCGGGGCGACTTAATAATTCGTGTCGAGCTGAAGAACTCGGAACCAATTTCCATGAATACACGCCGGAAGGGTGGAAGAATTAGCTGTAATTATAGCCCAGCCCATTCGGTGCAGAGATGCTGGAGGGCGCAAAGATCCCTTGTAAAACTGGCGGTGTTGGTAGATGCAGCTTTGCAAGAAGGTATTTGAGAGGTCCTCTGTTCGTGTTTGT
>Ga0207706_10003545_pt1 | contig 14896 bp, 15 predicted proteins | sample KBSC53metaG_FD_184318 | JGI IMG/M metagenome (GOLD analysis project Ga0207706, IMG submission 184318) | Corn rhizosphere microbial communities from Kellogg Biological Station, Michigan, USA - KBS C5-3 metaG (SPAdes) (version 2) | ecosystem: Host-associated > Plants > Roots > Rhizosphere > Soil ... | reverse complement strand
CAAAAAAATACGTTGGCACTCTTTTTTTATCTTACCCGCTTAGCTAAATATTGCTAAAATATTACTATGAAGAATTTTCTTTTTTGCTGCGCGCTAACCTTCTGCTGTTTTTACTTAAACGCACAAGATCTTTACATGCCCCGTGATGTTCAGCGGGCTTTTAAAAACGGTACACGCTCTTTAGATGGAAGACCGGGAAAAAATTATTGGCAAAATCATGCACGTTACAACATCACAGTTACTGCAATGCCACCGGACAGAAATATAAAAGGAGAGGAACAAATCGTTTACACAAACAACAGTCCTGATACTTTGAAGTATCTTATTTTTAAACTCATATTGAATAATTCATAAACCTGGTGCAACAAGATTTAACGATGCGGATTCTGATTATCTTACTCCAGGTGTTCATATTGATGCATTTTCAGTGAACGGGCAAACACAACAATGGAATGATAAGAATGGCCCTTTCACATGGAAGGGTGTTCGTCTTTCGAAACCCTTGCTGCCACATGATTCCGTGCAACTCTCCATCAACTGGCATTACGAAATTTCTTTGAAAAGCGGACGAGAAGGAATGATTGATTCAACAACTTATTATCTCGCTTATTTCTATCCGCGTGTTGCAGTGTATGATGATTATATGGGTTGGGATAGGATGGTATTCACCGATGCACAGGAATTTTATAACGACTTTAATGATTACACGCTTACAGTGAATGCGCCGAAAAATTATATCGTTTTGGCAACAGGAACTTTGCAAAATGCAAATGAAGTTTTACAACCTGCATTTGCGCAAAAGCTTGCTACATCTATGACGAGCGATGAGATAATGAACATTGCAACGAAAGAAGATCTTGTTGCAAAAAATGTTACTGCGCAAAATGAAATGAACTCATGGAAGTGGGCCGCAAACAACATTACCGATGTTACATGTGCTTTAAGTGATCATTATGTTTGGGATGCTTCAAGCGTTGTTGTTGATGATGCCACACAAAGAAGAGCAAGTGTGCAATCTGCATACAACGATACTGCAAAAGATTTTCATCACATGGTTTCATTTGGAAGACACGCATTGTATTGGTTATCGCGTAACTGGCCCGGTGTTCCTTATCCTTTTCCAAAAACAACCATCGTGCAAGGTTATGCAGGAATGGAATACCCGATGATGGCGAATGATGAATCGTACAAGGATACTATATTTTCAAGGTTTGTAGCAGAACATGAAATTGCTCATACATGGTTTCCTTTTTATATGGGCATCAATGAAACGCGTTATGGTTTTATGGATGAAGGTTGGGCAACAACATTTGAATATTTGATCAGTCGTGCTGATATTGGTGTTGAAAAAGCAGATAGTGCTTATAAAGCTTTTCGTATTACGAGATGGATCCATGATCTTAATGCTGAAGAGGAAATTCCTATCATTACACCGGGAAATAATTTAGGCGGCGTTGGTCTTGGAAACAATGAATATGGAAAAGCATCGCTTGGTTATCTTGCAGTGAAAGATCTATTGGGTGACGATCTTTTTAAAAAAGCATTGCACGAATACATGGATCGATGGCATGGAAAGCATCCTATTCCCTGGGATTTTTTTAACTCCATCAGTAATGCTTCGGGAAAAAATTTGAACTGGTTTTGGAACAACTGGTATTTCTCCAATTACTATATTGATCTTGCAATAAACGATGTAAAGAAAAATAAAAACGATTATGCAGTGAGCATAAAAAATATTGGTGGTTTTGCTGCGCCTGTTGATGTTGTTGCAACTTATGATGATGGTTCGAGTGAAACATTTCATCAAACGCCGGCTATTTGGGAAGCAGATCAAAAGCAAACAACAGTGAATATTTCAACGAAGAAAAAAATAATATCAGTTCAACTAAACGGCGGCATTTGGATGGATGCAGATGAGCGCAATAACAGTTTTAAGTTGTGAGCGGTTTTGATAAATTGACAATGACAGTTGACAATGGACAATTACAGTTGTCGAAAGTTTTCATTGTCAATTTTCCATTGTCAATTGTCAATTATTTTTTCAAGCACCAACAATTCAAGCGAACGATTGGGACGATTTACTTTATCATTTGGAAAAGGTTTTACATCGCCTGTTTCGTAGTAACCTCTTCTTTTATACCATTCCACTAATTCATGGCGAATTGAAATAACTGTCATTGTAATAATGTTACACTTATGTTTGTATGCATACTCTTCTGCTGCAAATAATAGTTCCCTCCCGATTCCCTTATCCTGAAATTCAGGAGCTACTGCCAGCACACCTAAATATAGTTTCTCTTCCTGCTTTTGAAGAAACACGCATCCGATGATGTTGTTATCTTTCGCATATTTAAGAATAACGCTATGCGGTTGATTGAGTAAATGTTTAAGCGATTCTTCATTTGCTCTTGCACCTTCAAAAAACTTTGCTTCTGTTGTCCATCCTGCTTTAACATCAGTGTTGCGATATGCTTTATTCACCAGATCAACAAGTGCAGGTACGTCTTTCTTATCCGAAACCGAAATGTGTTGGTTACTTACCACGTTATAAAAATATTTCAAACTCTGCAGCATAGATAAAATAAAAAATGAAACTTTTTTCTTACATAAAAAATTGTGCCTCTGTTTTTTTTATTTTTTTTGTTGGAAAAGTGTCCAATTTTTTCTACTGTGTATTTGTTAAAGGCAGCGTGTAATTAAAAGAAATCTTAAAGAAAATTATCCTTCAAATACTCGCCTATACTTAATTGCATGTGATTAATATTTTTCTTTTTTCAGGCATAAAATTTCGTGCATTTTCTATTGCACACTATTTCTTAACCTCAAAATTCTTTATATGGAACAGAACAAACGCGATCAGCGTTATTATAACCAGAACACCTGGGACCAAGATCGACGAAATCGTGAGAACGAGTATAATCAACACAACAATGATCGTAACCGCGATTATGATTCTAATCAATCGCGTAATTATGGAAGGAACTATAGCAATGAAACAGATTATAATCAATCCCGTAATTATGATTATGATGGGGATTATAACCGTGGATCAAATATGGGATCGGGTGGATATGGAAGTTCAAACTATGGATACAACAGAGATAGAGATGATATGAACAGAAATGAATACGGAAGAAATTACGGAAATACAAACTATAACAGCAATTCCGAAAGGTGGAGTGATGAAGGTTACGGAGGTGGTTACAGCAGCGGAAGAAATTATGGAGATACAGGATATGAATCATCAAATCGCGACTGGAACAGAAGTAACGATTGGAGGAACGGAGGCAGCGATTGGAACAAAAGCAGTGATTGGAACAGAGGTAGTGACTGGCACAGGAATCATGAAGGCAACAGGAGAAATGAAGATCGCGGATGGTGGGATAAAACTAAGGATGAAGTTTCATCATGGTTTGGAGATGAAGATGCAGAACGACGCCGCAATAGGGACGAGATGCGAAGCAACAGAGGCAGAGGTCCCAAAAATTATCAACGTTCTGAAGAACGTATTCGTGAGGATGTATGCGACCGTTTAAGTGATGATTATTTAATAGACGCTTCAGAAATTGATATAAAAGTAAACGGCTCGGAAGTGGTACTAACAGGCACCGTTGATAGCAGGAACGAAAAACGCAGAGCAGAAGATGTTGCTGAATCTGTTTCTGGTGTAACGAATGTGCAGAATCAATTACGTGTTTCATCATCTGCTTATGGCAGTTCATCAACTTCGGGCTCCTCATCTTCCAAAATGTCAAATACGGGCACCGGAGCTTCAATGGGAAGCACTACCGGAACCACAGGTACTACTAACAGATGAAATAAAATTCAGAGAGGAAAAGAACCGCAGCATTTTTTTGTTGCGGTTTTTAATCTTATTATCCTTATTGCATGAATTACCTTTTTACTGACGTTGCAAACTTTACCTCTTCGTTACTTTAATTTACTTTTGCCATTTTATTTTTTCAATGGCAGCACTTACGTTTCAGCTTAAACATACAGATGTGCAGAGCAAAGCAAGAGCAGGAGTTATCACAACAGACCACGGCAAAATTCTTACACCCATCTTTATGCCTGTAGGAACGGCCGGGAGCGTTAAAGCAGTTACGCAACAACAATTGAAAGATGAAATAAAAGCGCAGATCATTCTCAGCAATACTTATCATTTGTATTTACGACCAGGTACTTCTGTTCTAGAACAAGCGGGAGGTTTGCATCAATTCAATGGATGGGGAAACCCAATACTTGCAGATAGCGGCGGTTACCAGGTTTTTTCTTTGGCTGAAAACAGGAAGATAAAAGAAGAGGGCGTGTTATTTCAATCGCATATTGACGGAAGCCGTCACATGTTCACTCCTGAAAATGTAATGGATATTCAACGAAGCATTGGTGCTGATATCATCATGGCATTTGATGAATGTGTGGCTTATCCCTGCGAATACAAATATGCAAGAGACAGTATGCTGCTTACCCATCGCTGGCTCGACAGATGTTTTTCAAGACTAAATGAAACACCGGATAGATTCGGTTACACGCAAAATTTATTTCCTATTGTTCAGGGGGGTACTTATGCCGATCTTAGAAAAGAATCATGTGAATATGTTACATCAAAACAAGCAACAGGAAATGCTATCGGTGGTTTAAGCGTTGGCGAACCTGAAGAAATGATGTATGAACTTACTGCGTTGTGTACAGAAAATCTTCCTGAAGATAAGCCACGTTACTTAATGGGTGTAGGAACTCCGTGGAATATTCTTGAATGTATTTCACTTGGTATCGATATGTTTGATTGTGTTATGCCAACACGCAACGGTCGTAATGGAATGTTGTTTACAACGCAAGGAGTGATCAACATAAAAAATAAAAAGTGGTCAACAGATTTTTCTCCTATTGATGAAGACTTGCCCTGTGAAACAAGTCAGTATTATACAAAAGCATATTTAAGACATTTGGTTGTGGCGAATGAAATACTTGCCTTACAAATTGCGAGCATTCAAAATCTTGCTTTTTATTTATGGCTTGTAACAGAAGCAAGAAAACATATTGTTGCCGGCGATTTTGCTTCATGGAAATCTTTAACTCTTGAAATTATAAAGCAACGACTATAAGGTTTTATTTGCAACAAAGGATAAAAGATTCACTTATTTTCGTGCGATAAGCTATTGCATTGACAATTCAATAATTACAATAAAATGATTTAATAATTCCACTTTGAAAAAGATCGACTGGTATATTATCAAAAAATTCTTCTCAACATTTTTCTTTGCAATATTTCTTTTTACGGTAATCGCCATTGCAGTGGATGTAAGCGAAAAAACAGATGATTTTGTTTCGTCCGGTCTTAGCTTTTCACAAATTATCTTTCAATATTATCTTGCTTTTATCCCTTATATTATTGCCCTGCTTTTTCCATTATTTGTTTTTATCGCTGTGATTTTCTTTACTTCAAAAATGGCATTGCGCAGCGAGATCATTGCGATTATTGCAAGCGGTACAAGTTTCAATCGTTTCATGAGGCCATACCTTATCGGAGGAATTGCACTTGGTTTGTTGTTGATGTATGCAGGCAATTTTGTTATTCCAAGAGCGCAGGAAAAACGTACAAATTTCGAAGCCAGATACGTAAATGTAAATTCTACTTACGATCCTTTAAAACCACACAGCAACAATATTTATTTTCGTGTTGATTCATTTACTTATGCAGGTGTGCGCAATTATGATACTGCAAGAAAATCCGGTGGACCATTTTTTATGCAGCGCGTAAAAAATAACCAGTTAATATATAACCTGCGATGCGAAGGAATAAGATGGGATACAGCTCGTAGCAAATGGATATTACAAAATGTAACGGAAAGAACGATCAATGGTCTGCATGAGCAGGCAACATACATTCCGGAAAAAGACCTTAAGAGCAACTTCAAACCATTTGATTTAAGTCATGATGAATATGCAAAAGATAAATTAACTACGCCGCAACTTCTAAACTTCATTCACCTGGAAGCACTACGTGGTGCCGAAGATATTAACACGCTGCGGGTTGAAGAATATCGAAGATTTGCAACACCTTTGGCTGTGATAATATTAACGCTCATTGGCGGAATTATTGCCAGCCGTAAAGTGCGCGGAGGTAGCGGCTCTCATATTGCATTAGGCATTGTACTCGCCTCTGCGTTCATTATTATGGATCGCTTCTCTACCATCTTCAGCACAAAGGGAAATTTACCACCATATATTGCCGCATGGGTGCCTGATCTTGTGTTTACTTTTGTAGCTTTTTACTTGTATAAAAAAGCGCCGAAATAAAGGGATGAATGAAGTAGAATCTCTGCATTTTGAAATTTTGGAATTTCGAAATTTTGGAATTGTTAGTGTTCTTCACCAAATAAATTTCTCTTACAGTTTATATTCTTTACTGCTTTGTTGTTTTTCTGAAGTCACGCCGAAGTCTTGATGCCATTGTTAGGCGCAACGATATTGTGTTTGCTACTGGTTCTTCGTGTAGCCGACATTGACGCCAAATCCTTCACTGCTTTTCCTGTTGCTTTGCCGAAAGAAAATATTTATATTTAGGAATACCAAATATCCTCCCTGTAATTACTCATTTTTTATTTTAAAACAAACCGTATGAAAATCAAATTTTTTTATGTAAAAAATATAGCATGAAAAAGATCATTGCTGCTGCAATTATTCTGTTTACTTTCTTTCATGTGCAGGCGCAGCAACTATCACCCGTTACAGGCACAAAAAATTTAACCTGCAAGATTATCCCTTCTGAAAACAAGACATGGGGATATGATATTTATAACAAGGGTAAACTTCTTATTCATCAACCTTCAATTCCGGCATTGCCCGGAAATGCAGGTTTCTCTACAAAAGCCGATGCAGGAAAAGTGGCTAAAAAAGTAATGGAAAAAATAGACAGAGGAGAATATCCGCCTTCTGTTTCCATTGAAGAAATGAAAGAACTTGGAGTGATACCAAAGTAAAGCTGTTGCAGAAAACAAAATTTCTTCTTAAAAAAATTATTCTTTATGAAAAAGATTTTATGCGGGCTATGCTTCTTGTTACTGTTTATTGATGCCTACACGCAAGCTCCGAATAGCTGGAAGCAGATGAATTCATCAGACGTATCATCAAAAGAAGACAGGAGTGAAATAATTTTCAGCATAGGAAACAATGGATATATGCTTACCACCCGTTATGGTTCGAATGAGTATCAAAATGATTTCTGGGAATACGATCCTGTTACTGACACCTGGACACAAAAAGCAAATTTCACTGGGGAAGGAAGGGTTAATCCTGCCGGTTTTAGTATTGGCAGTAAAGGATATATAGGTACCGGGTATGGCAGTATTGACCCCTATTTTAAAAATGATTTCTGGGAATACGACACAACCACCAATGCGTGGACACAAAAGGCAGATTTCGGGGGAACGGCAAGATTTAATGCAACAGGTTTCAGCATTGGGAATAAAGGTTATATCGGAACCGGATTTATTGGCGGCACTATCAGATATACGAATGATTTTTGGGAATACGACCCGGCTACTGATACATGGACAAAAAAAGCTGATTTTCCCGGCGCAGGCAGGTATGGTGCATCAAGCTTCAGTATTGGCAATAAAGGATATATCGGTACCGGGTATGATGAAACATTCTTTTACAAAGATTTCTGGGAGTATGATCCTGTTACTGATAACTGGGCTCAAAAAGCGGATTTTGGCGGAACGGCAAGGTTATGGGCTGTTGGCTTTAGCATTGACGGCAAAGGATACATCGGAACGGGGATTGATAAAGGCGATTACGATAATGATTTTTGGGAATACGATCCGGTCATGAATAAATGGATACGAAAAGCGGATTTTGGCGGGACAGTAAGGTTTGAGGCAGTAGGTTGCAGCATTGGAAGCTATGGATATCTCGGCTTTGGCGGCACCTTCGAAGACCAGGAAAAAAATGATTGGTGGCAATACACACCGGGTGAAACTTTGCCATTAAAGCTGATCAGTTTTACGGGGGAACATAACGGCAAATCAAATGTCTTGCATTGGAGCACTTCCGCGGAAGTAAACAGCAGTCATTTTGATATTGAAAGAAGCAATGACGGCTCAGTATTTACAAAGATTGGGACAGTTATAGCAACAGGAGGTAATCTTCAAAACAATTACTCATACACAGATATGAATTTGATAAAACCTTTTAATTACTATCGTTTGAAGATAACTGATAAAGATGCTACATATGTTTATAGTAAAATAATAAGACTAAGCACCAACTCGGGATTTGATGTGAGTGCTACGCCCAATCCCGCTACAGGCTTCATAAATCTTCGTATATATACAGTCAATACAAAACCCGTAATAGTTACAATTACAAATCCGGATGGAAAGATTGTCTATAATCAACAGTTTTCCGGGGCTTCGGGTAGTTTCACTAAAACCATTAATGTAACAGCATTTGCGAGAGGAGTATATCTACTAAAAGTCTTCAATGCCGATGAAAGCAGAGTAATAAAATTTATAAAAGAATGATATAATTTATTTCAAATTCATTTCATGTTTCGCTAAGACTCAAACCTAAAAAATTCAACACCGTTGATTTAAAAAACAAAAAATAAATATTTTCTCAAACTTTAAACTCCATGTCATGACAATTAAAGGATCTAATGTGACAGTTAACGTAAAAGATTTGGATAAATCAATTTCATTTTACGAATCGATTGGATTGATAGTAAATAATCGTTGGGGTGATTATTATGCGCAATTGAATGCACCCGGTGTTGTTATTGGGCTTCATCCAACAACCGACATTAATTTGAAAGATAATTCAGGTAACGTTTCAATAGGTTTTACTGCAGATGATTTTGAAGAAGCGAAGTCTTTATTACAACGATTATCAATCAAAACAACAGAGATGCAAGAAGAGGGTGGACAATTTCTACTCTTCAATGACCCAGATGGAACATCACTATATTTTATCAAGCCAAAATGGTAAAAGATTAGCGGAAAAAATTTCTTGCAGAGATACGACACAAGATGCCAAGAAAAGACATGCAGGTTAACAAAATATTTTTGAAAATTGATAAGATCCTTTTGCGCTCCTTTGTGTCTTCGTAACTACAAAATCAATTAATAATTTTCAACAAATGCTCGTTAGCGAATAAGGTATAATTCAACCTAATAAATGCATCTCAATTCAAAACTTTTACTCTTCGTAAAACAACTTGTTTTATCTTTACTCGTCCCGCAAATGCGGGACTAACCTTTTGAAAAATGTGCTGCTACAACAATCAACAGTACAAGTGTGCGACGCAAGGAACGATGAGTAAAGAAGTGAAAGCCGGGTAAAAAAAATCCTTGCATACAAAACGAAGAAACAATTACAATTTTACATACTATGGCTAAAGCTACAATTAAAGAACGTTTCAAAGCTAAGGCAGATGCGGCTTCTGGGGAGATAAAAAAGTTATTGAAAGAACATGGCAATAAAAAAATAGGAGAAGTTTCGCTTGCACAAATTTACCAGGGCATGCGGGGAATTACAGGTTTGGTTACTGAAACAAGTTTGCTTGATCCGCAGGAAGGAATTCGTTTTCGTGGTTACTCAATTCCGGAATTGAGAGAAAAATTACCTACAGCAAAGGGTGGTCATGAACCTTTGCCTGAAGGGTTATTTTATTTGATGCTGATAGGTGATTTGCCAACGGAAGAAGATGCCAATGAAATAACAAATATCTGGCAACGCAGAAGCCATGTACCGAATCATGTTTTTGATACCATCGATGCTTTACCATTGAGCACGCATCCTATGACAATGTTTGTAGTAGGTGTGATGGCGCTGCAAACGGAAAGCAATTTTGCAAAAGAATACGCAAAGGGTTTGGCAAAAAAAGATTATTGGGATCCAATGTACAGCGACGCCATGGATCTTATTGCACGGTTGCCACGCATCGGCGCATATATTTATCGTAAAAAATATAAGAACGACGAACATATTCAACCAAATGGTTTATTGGATTGGGCGGGGAATCTTGCGCACATGATGGGATACGCCGATGAAAGCTTTATGGAGCTGATGCGCTTGTATATGACGATTCATGCAGACCATGAAGGTGGAAATGTTTCAGCTCATGCAACACATTTGGTGGGAAGTGCATTAAGCGATCCCTTTCTAAGTTATGCTGCAGGAATGAATGGTCTTGCAGGACCTTTGCACGGTTTGGCAAACCAGGAAGTGATAAAATGGATCTATGAAATGGAGCATGAATTGGGAACTGATTCACCTACTTCAAAGCAAATTGCGGATTATGTTCAAAAAACAATAAATGCAGGAAAAGTAGTTCCTGGTTATGGGCATGCGGTACTGCGTAAAACTGATCCACGCTTTACTGCACAAATGGAGTTTGCAAAAAAACATATTCCGAATGATAAGCTGGTGAATACCGTTTGGAGAATTTATGAAGCTGTTCCACCAATTTTAAAATCGCTTGGTAAAATAAAAAATCCCTGGCCTAATGTTGATGCACACAGCGGCGCTTTGCTTGTACATTATGGTTTAATAGAATATGAATTTTATACAGTGCTGTTCGCTGTAAGCCGTGCTCTTGGCGTGTTAGCAAGTTTGATTTGGGACAGAGCTTTAGGAATGCCGATTGAAAGACCAAAGAGTGTTACAACAAAAGCCATAAAGTTGTGGCTGGAAGAAAAAGAAGAAATTTGGGAAGAGTAAGAGTAAGTAAAAAGGGTTTATAAAGTATATAAAGCAAATGCTCCGTGTTGGAGCATTTTTATTTAATCTTAACTTTACAGTACTAAAAAATTTCTGTCATGGAAAACAAGTTCATTATAGACTACATGCAACAGGAGATTTTAATCGAGCAACAACTTCCTGATCGATGCAATAATATAATCTATAAAGTTTTTCTGCCTGATGAAATTGTCGAAATAGAATACACTGAAGACGATGAAGGCGCGGGCCGTTGGTTAGATTTGAGAACAAATCATCAAACGGAAATATCAATGGAATTAGGCGCGTTGATCGATCTTTATGCAACGCAGCATAAGATCACTATATAATTTTACATTTACACTTCACTTGAATTAAACCGCATTAATGATATTTTTTATCATCAACAATATTTTTGCCGATATCGATGTTGAAACAATGATTCGCAAGGGTGGGTTACTTATTATCTTTCTTGCGGTGTATGCTCAAACAGGTTTATTCTTCTCATTCTTTTTGCCCAGCGGAATTTTTTTATTTACAGGAGGATTATTTATCGCAACTGGTCAACTGGAATATGATCTTTTTACAGTCTGCAGTTGTTCAGTGTTTGCCTGTGTTGCAGGATGCTGCACCGGTTATTGGTTTGGAAGAAAAACCGGGACTTTGCTTTACGAAAGAAGTGATTCAAGATTCTTTAAACAAAAACATCTAAGAGCAGCAGATACTTTTTATAAAAAATATGGACAGTTCGCATTAACCGCAGGACTTTTATTTCCCATTATCAGAACATTTTCACCGATCGTTGCGGGAATTGTTAAAATGAATTTCAGCCGGTTTCTTTTGTTCGTGTTCATAGGTTCATTACTTTGGGTCCCTCCATTTGTACTGGCAGGATATTTCATTGGCAGTGTTCCGGCTTTTAAAGATTATGCGCCTTATATTATATCAGTGTTTCTCGTTGCAGTAACAACGCCGGTTGTCATTCGCATTGTAAAAGAAATTAAAAAAAGCAGCAAGGAAAATATAATCTAAACTCAAAAAATATATAAGCGCTTATATATTTTCCGCAATGTTTCCATTCTTATTTTCTTATAAACACTTTTGTTCCTACAGGCACGGTGTTGTACAACTCTTCAATGTCTTTATTCTTCATGCTAATGCAACCATCCGTCCAGTTTTGATATTGATCTATCACATAATCCTCATGTGGCCACACACCGTGAATGCCAATTCCGCTGCCAATTTTAGCGCTTGCAGGGATTTGTCCATATTGTTTTCGTTCAAAAAACTTTATTGAATCAGCTTTTGTAGGATAATTTATAATCAGCATCCTGTCCCACTTTGAATGGACATGCTTATTTACCAATGTATATAAACCTTCTGGTGTTTCACGATCTCCATCCATCATTTTATCACTAAGATCGTTTCTGCCGAAAACTACCGGATAAGTTGCAAGCCATCCTTCTCCGTCAATTACCTCTAATGTGTATTTACTTTTTGTGATGACAATGTAATAAGAGTTTGAAAATTTTTTTCCATGAAATGATGTGTTTGTGAGAAACAACAATGCGCAGCATCCGATGCCAACGAATCGTTTCATAATAAAAAAATTTTACAAGGAGTTATGAAATCAACAGGGGTAAAGTTTTTTCAATGCGTCCGAAAGTATTTATGATAAAACGCAAAGGGTATTTTTCAAATTATGTAAGAAAAGAAAAAATTTGGTTAAGAGATTTTTTTGTTTGCGGGCTGCAGCCATTTTACTCATCGCCGGTTGTGTCACTCTCTTCGGCGTTCTGAACTTTTTTGAACACAGAAGAAGATTGATGTAAGGATTTTATGAAGCTTCTTTCTTTCCTTTCGCCAATTTATTTTTTACAAGATAATTGTAACTGTCTTGTATTGCTTCGAAAACATCCGTTGAAGTTTTATCCATCTCAACGATCATCCATTCTGTGTTGCCATTCGCTGCTTTTACAATAGCAGGAAAATTTTGCGTTCCTTTACCTACCGCAGTCATAGGATCAGGATTATCCTGCGGCAATGAATCGTTCCATTTTGCAGGTCCATCTTTAATGTGCAATAAAGGCGCACGCCTTCCAAACTCCGCGACAATTTTTGCGGGATCATGTCCTGCAACCTTTACCCAATAAGTATCGATCTCGAAAAATATATCGGGTTCTACAGATTCTTTCAACACCTCGTAAACAAACTTGTCTCCTATCCTATTCCTGTATTCCCACCAATGATTGTGCAAGCCAAACTGCAAGCCGTTTGATTTGGCAAAATGATTCGCTTCATTATAAATATCCAATAATTGTTTTGTTCCTTCAAGAGAACTGTATCGCTTATCTTCAGGCCATCCATGCCATATCATTTTTTTACAGTTAAAAGTTTCTGCCACTTCAAGAAACGTTTTTTTCTTTGAATCATCTACAGGTAATTCAATATGTGCCGATGACACGGTTAATCCAGCATCCTTCAAATATTTTCCTGCTTGTTTTATTGAAATATTTTCAGGCCAGAAAGCGGTTTCCACAGCTTCAAATCCAAACTCCGCAACTCTGTGTAAAGTATCCGCAATGTTTTCTTTGATTTGATCTCTTACTGTATATAACTGTAATGCAATTTTGGCGGGTGATAATGAATTATTCGCTTGTAGTTTTTCCCATGGAAATATTGACGTACCTGCAACAGCAAGACCTGTGATGTTTAAAAATTTTCTTCTGGTAATTTGATGTCCTTGTACTTTTTTAATGGGAGGTGTACTTTTCTTCATAAGTATAATTTTAGTAAACAAGAATCGTATTTAAAGTTACTGTTTTTGTAAATGTCGATTCTGTTCCGTCAGGCATGCGTAAAGTTTGTAATGACTATTGCGGCACGTTTACATAATTCTCTGAGCGTTGCCATATCAGAGGTGGATTCAATAGTAAACTTTAGTTCTTTTAATTCCTGAATGTAAGAATTATTTTCGTCTGCATATTTACTAATGATCCCGATCGTATCATTAATATATCCCATTGCGATGGCACTAAGCCGGAAACTATAAGGAGGCGAAAGAAGATCTAATTTCAACTCATTCAATTTGCCAAGGTCATCATTACGGATTTTCATTTTGCAAAAGTAACATATGTGATATTGAAACTAAAGACAAGGATAAGACATCTACTCCCGCGCAAACACATACAAACTCAAACCTTAATTAAAACATAGAGAAAAAACGAAGACAAAGCAGCAGAGGATTAAATATAAAATTTAAATGGAAATGGAAAATATTTTTAATAGTAAAGCTATAGAAGAGCCTTTTTAAAATCATCGAAATGATCTATAAAGAAGAAGGATGCCCGAAAGAGCATCCTTCTATAAAAACACCTTTATAATCTCATTTATTTACTTCCTATCAGCATACTGCTTACTTTTTGATTGCCTATTCTGAAAACATAAATAAGATTTGTTCTTTGAGATGCGGGTACATTGTACATTACTGTTTGTACCTGTCCTTTTTGAACATAACCCTGGAATACAGTCGCTACTTTCTGTCCTAACAATGTATATAATTCCAGTGAACCTTTTCCTGCAACAGGAGATTGAAAACTGAATCTTATTCTATCATTGAAAGGATTTGGGGCCGCTAAAACGCTTGGTTTAAGAGACTGGGCGCTACTGCTTAAAGTTTGCTGACTTGAAGGACCTGCGAATGATGAACTGCCGCAGCTATTAGGTGATGAAGAACAACCATTATTTGTTACGGTAACCTGGTAGCCGGAACCTGCCGGAATATTGCTGAAATCAAAATTACTGTTGTTGGAAACAACATGAGGGCTTGAAGGACTTACACCAACAATGGCGCTCCCATTCTTATCAAAAATGGAATAAGTAGCACCTGAGATAACTGAACTAACTGTTACACTAAAGGTATTTTGATCACAAGCCGGCGCATTATAAATTACGGATGGTTGCGCAGGAGTAGCCTTTGGTGCTGCTGTACCTGAACCTTCCGGACTTGTACATCCATTCGATGTTTGTGTTACCTTATAAGTTCCTACTGCATTTACAGTACGAGGGTTGCTATGATTTGTTGCATCATCGCTCCATGTTATTGTTGCTCCATTCACTATGCCTGTTACTGTTAAGGTGGATGTTCCATCGCAATTATCAACTACTCCTACAC
>Ga0207706_10003544_pt1 | contig 14898 bp, 18 predicted proteins | sample KBSC53metaG_FD_184318 | JGI IMG/M metagenome (GOLD analysis project Ga0207706, IMG submission 184318) | Corn rhizosphere microbial communities from Kellogg Biological Station, Michigan, USA - KBS C5-3 metaG (SPAdes) (version 2) | ecosystem: Host-associated > Plants > Roots > Rhizosphere > Soil ... | reverse complement strand
CCTGTCCCCTGTCCCCTGTCCCCTGTCCCCTGTCCCCTGTCCCCTGCACGTCTTGCCCGCAGGCGGAACAAAGCGTACCTTCCGCCCGCTATAACGGTCCCGCGACGGCTCCCGTCCCGGGACCGTTGGCCTTGCGGCGGGTGCCCTGTCAGCGCCCGCCGCCCACGCTTTCAATCACCGGCGTCTCATCAGCATGATCCGACTTTCGCGGACCGCACTCGCCGTGGCGCTGCTGGCGCTGGCCGCCCGCACCGGCGCCGCGCAGAGCATCCCCTCGCCGATCCGCTACATCGAGCAGAAGCAGGGGCTGCAGCCGTTCGCCGCCTGGATGTTCATGAACCCGTCGCTGGCGCTCACCGACAGCACCTCGGTGGACATCGGCCCGCGCTCGGCGCCCATGTTCGGATTGGCGTACGAGCTGCGGGTGAGCGGGCCGCTTTCGCTCCAGGCCGACGTGGGGTACGTCGCCGGCAAGCGCGACGTGTTCCTGGCCGAGGCCTCGGCCGACTCGGGGAACATCACCCCGTTCGCCACCAACCAGCGGGTGAACACCGGGATCCTGCTGGCCGAGGTGGGGTTCCTCTTCCACCTGACCGGCCCGCGCGCGTACCGCGGCTTCGCGCCGTTCGTGGGCGCCAAGGCCGGGTACGCGCGCCAGATCAGCGGCGGCGACCCCGACAGCACGGTGGTGGCGGTCCCCAGGCCCGAGCGCTTCCGCTTCGGCCCCTCGTTTGCGGTGGGACTGAACGCGGGGACCGACGTGTTCATCACGCGCTCGCTCTCGCTGCGCCCGGAGCTCAACGGCCGGCTCTGGCGCCTTTCCGCCCCGGCCGGCTTCCGCAACCGCAACCAGAAGGAGCTGCGCGAGTGGAAGAGCGCGTCCAGCGCGGGCATCGGGGTGGTGCTGCACTTCTAACGGGCCGGTGACCGGATCGGGGCGGCTGATGCTGGGTGACTTCGGAACCTTCGACTTTTCCACCATGACCGACGACGAGATCTACGACCTCGTCGTGCAGAACCTGGGCGAGTACCCCGAGCTGGACATGGGGTGGATCGAGGTGGCGGTCCGCGACGGCCACGTCACGCTCTCGGGGCGCGTGTCGGGCGACGCCGAGGTGCAGATCGCCGAGAAGGCGCTGGTGGAGGTGCTGGGGCTGGACGAGACGCACCTGACCAACGACCTGGTGGTGGACGAGTTGCACCGCGGCGAGATGCCCGAGGCGGCCGACGACGCGGTGACGGCCGACCTGGAGGTGGACGACCAGCTGGGCGAGCCGCAGTACGACCAGAGCGACACCGCCGGGCACCTGGTGGAAGACCTGGACGCCCAGATGTACGGCACCCACGACGTGGGCACCGCCATCGAGGAGGGCGCCAGCTACGAGCCGCCCGACCGGCCGGTGGCGGACGGGTACCGGAGCACGGAGAGTCACTGACGATCTCGGTGCGGGAGTACGGGGAAGAGTGCGGAACTGCAACAGGTGCGTGAGTGCGCCAGTGCATTTCGGCTTCGAGACGAGATCGGGCCCCGGCGGGTGACGCCGGGGCCCGGTTCGTTCGTGGATCGGCCCGATGGTCAGCTGGTGCCCGCCTCGTCGGCCGTGGTGCGCTCGCCGCCGCTCTGGGGGAGCACGTCGCCGTGGGTGGGCGCCCGCGGCTGGTCGGCGCGCACGGTCAGGTTGTTCACCACGCCGCGCACGCCTTCGGCCTCCCACGCGTCGTCCCACGCGTAGCGCGCCTTCAGGAAGTCGTCCACCTCGCCGGTGAGCGTCACCACGCCGTCGTCCACCTGTACGGTGATGCGGCCGGGGTCCAGCCAGGCGTCGGCGCGCATGCGGCGGTAGACCGAGGCGCGGACCTGCTCGTCGCTCAGCTCCCCGCCGTATTCGTGCTGGTACGCCTCCCACTCGCGCGGCTGCGGCTGCTGGCGGTACTCGGGGTGGCGGCGGTACGCCTCGTGGGGCATGAACGGCTCGCGCGCATACCCCGCGTCGTAGCCGCGCGCCTGCGAGGCGCGGCCGCCGTAGTACTCGCCCTGCCACCGGCCGCCGGGGCGGCCGCCGAACTCCTCGTACGCGCCGCCGTACTCGCCGCGCGGGCCGCGGCCGCCCACCAGTTCGTCGGGGGTGCGGCGGGGCGTGGCGTACGGGCCGTTGTTCCAGCCGCCGCGCGAGGGTCCAGCCGTGTAGCGCGCGTTCCCGCGCCAGGCGTATCCACCGCCGAAATCGGCGCCGTAGCCACGCGGGCGTTGCGGGCCGCGCGGCCCGCCGCCGTAGTCGCGGTTCCACTCGCCGCCCTGGTAGCCGGGCGGCGCCTGCTCGGGGAACGGGGTCATCTCCCGCCCGCGGGGAAAGTGGTCGCCGCCCCGCCATCCGCCGCGCGGGCCGCCGTACGGTCCATCGTAGCGCGCCATCCATCCACCTCCTGATCGGTCTGTCTCCTCGCTTCGATCTCACCCCGTCCGGCGCGCAAGAGGCGTTCCGGGTGCGAGACCCGCGCGCCGGGGCTAGTTTCTTGAGCGTCGGTAGTGACCGGTGGCGACGCGTCCGAGGCTTTCATACGGCCGGTTGCGCGGCGGCGGGTTGAAACCCGCCGCGGACGGACGCCGCGCGGATTCGTCCGCATCTCTACTCGATCGATGCTGTTAAACCTCGGAAAACCCATCCTCGGCGCGATCCTGGCGGGCGGAGCGAGCCGGCGCTTCGGGTCGCCCAAGGCGCTGGCCGTGGTGAACGGGCGGCGAGTCGTCCACCGGGTGCGTGATGTCCTTGCCGGAGCGGTGGACGCGATGGTGCTGATCGCCAACGACGCGAAGCTGTTCGCCGGCATCGGCATCCCGGTCCGCGGCGACCGGTTGCCGGGGATGGGGCCGCTGGCGGGGGTGGAGGCCGCGCTGCGCTGGGCCGCCGAACACGAGGCCGATGGCGTGCTGTGCGTCTCGTGCGACATGCCGTTCCTCTCCGCGCCGCTGCTGCGCGAGATCGCGAGGCGTGGCGACGGCGGCCGCGCCGTGGTGCCGGAGAGCGGGCGCGGGATCGAGCCGTTGTGCGCGTGGTATCCCGTCGCTGGCGTGACGGAGATCGAACGGCTGCTCGCGTCGGACGACCGGTCGATGCGGGCGCTGCTGGAGTCCACCGAGACCGTGCGGATGCCGCTCGACGAGGTGCGGCGGTTCGGCGATCCCGAGATCCTCTTCTTCAACGTCAACACGCGCGGCGACCTGGGGCGGGCCCAGCGGATCGCGCGGCGGATCGATGCAACGTCCTGACCTTCCCCCCGCCGTCTCCATCGTCGGGCGCAAGAACAGCGGGAAGACCACGCTCACCGTTGCGCTCGCCGCCGAGCTGAAGCGCCGCGGCCGCCGCGTGGCCACCATCAAGCACGGCCACCACGCCTTCGAGACCGACCAGCCCGGCCGCGACAGCTGGCGCCACTTCAACCAGGGCCAGGCCGAGGCCACCATCATGGCCGGCACCGGCAAGGTCGCGCTGGTGATGCGCATCGACGGCGAGCCCGACCCTGGGCGGCTGATCGCGGAGCTCTACGCCGGCCGCGGCTACCAACTGGTGCTGATCGAGGGATGGAAGCACGGCGCGCTGCCGAAGATCGAGATCTTTCGCCGCGCCGTGCACGACCGGCCGATCTACGATCCAGACGATGCGGAGGCGGCCGCCCGCTTCGTCGCGATCGTGACGGACGACGCGAGTCTCCGCGCCGCCTGCGAGGTCATCCCGCTGGCCGCGGAGGGCGCCCACGCCGCGCGCCTGGCGGACCTGCTGGAGGCGCGCTTCATCGGAGGAGACGATGCGCGGTGACCGCGCCGACTGGCTGAGTCCGTCCGAGGCGCTGCGCCGCATCGTCTCCGCCGTCGCGCCGATGGGCGTGGAGACGCGGCCGCTGCTCGGCGCGCTGGGCCGCGTGCTGGCCGAGGACGTCGCCGCGCGCGCCGACCTGCCGCCGTGGGACAACTCGGCGATGGACGGATTCGCGGTGCGGTCCGAGGACGTGCGCGGCGCGTCCGCCGGATCGCCGGTCATCCTCCAGGTGGTGGACGATATCCCGGCCGGCAGCTTCCCGTCGCGTGCCCTCGAGCGGGGCGAGGCGGCGCGCATCATGACCGGCGCGCCGGTGCCGCGGGGGGCGGATGGCGTGGTCCGCGTGGAGCACACCGACGGCGGCAGCGCCATCGGGACGGCGGAGGGGTGCGTCACCATCGTGAGCGACGCCGACGCGGGGAAGAACGTGCGCCCGCGCGGCGAGGACGTGCGCGCCGGGCAGACGGTGCTCCGCGCGGGGACGGTGCTGCGCGCGCCGCACCTGGGCGTGGCGGCGTCGCTGGGCTGCGCGCGGCTGCCGGTGCATCGCCGCCCCGTGGTCGCCATCGCCACCTCGGGCGACGAACTGGTGGACGTGGACGGCTTCGACCAGGTGCTGGCCGGACGCAAGATCGTCAACGGCAACAGCTACGCGCTGGCCGCGCAGGTGGCCGAGAGCGGGATGGAAGCGCGCATCCTGGGCATCGCCCGCGACACGCCCGAAAGCCTGCGCCGGGTGATCGAGGGCGCGCGCGGGTGCGACGCGCTGGTCACCAGCGCCGGCATCAGCGTGGGCGAGCACGACCACGTGCGCGAAGTGATGGACGCGCTGGAGACGGAGGTCGAGTTCTGGCGCGTGAAGATCAAGCCCGGCTCGGCGCTGGCGTTCGGGCGGGTGGGCGGGCTGGGCGGCATCCCCTGGTTCGGCCTGCCCGGCAATCCCGTCTCGACGATGGTGACCTTCGAGCTGTTCGTGCGCCCCGCGCTGCTGCGCATGTGCGGCCACGCCCGCATCTACGCGCCCCGCGTGGACGCCATCGCCCGCGAGCCCTTTTCCGCCCGCGGCGAGCTGTTGCTGGTCCCGCGGCTGCGGCTCGAGTCCGTCGATGGTGAGATGTACGCGAGCTCCACGGGCGCGCAGGGCTCCGGGGTCGGCAGCTCCATGGCCGCCGCCGACGCGCTCGGCATCTTCCCCGCCGGCGCCGAAGTCAGGGCAGGCGACCGGATGCGCGCCGTGCTGCTGGGCGGCGCGCCGCTGGTGGACGAGCCGTACTTCTGGAGGAGCGAGACGCGGCTCACTGCTGACGGTACGTCTGCTCCAGGCTTGGAAAGATCGAGCCCACGAGCCAGTTCTCCGGGTGCGTGATCAGCGCCGTCCCGATCCCGATCTTCGACGACCACGTCTGGGTGGGGAATCCCCCGGCCGCCGCGGCATTGAAATCCAGTGTCAGCTGGAAGTCCCCGGCGTTCGCCGTGAGCTCGGTCTTGCTGGTGTATCGCGTCGCGTGGAGGATCTCGACGTTCGAGGTTCCCCACGCCTGGATCACCAGGTTGTCCGGGGCCGGCACGTAGTCGTGGCTCGCACCCAGACGGTCCGTTGCGTTGGCGTACAGGAAATCGAGGTTCGCGAGCTGGTCGGAGATCGCGATCACCTCCGGAAGCAGCACCGACCACCCCATGCAATTGAACTGGAAGTCGCCCGGCAGAACGAACTCGGTCAGCATCCACACGCCGTCCCAGGAGACCTGGTCGGCGCTCTTGTCGAACACCGCTCCGGCGATTTCGGTCTTTTCTTCGTCGGTGGGAAGGCGTGGAAAGCTCATGGAAGTTTTGTCCGCGCTGAGGATGAAGGAGTCTGGACTCGGAAGAAACTGCTACCTAGATATGTATCAGATAATAACCGGATTGCATTCCTCGCGCAATCCTTTCGGGTTGCCGCGGCAGGAGTCACGCGCGAGATCGTTCCGAGGAGTGCTCGGCGGTGACCTCCCGACTGCCGGGCGCTGGGCTCCCTGGGCAGGGACGACCATTCATCCCCGGGCGTCGTCGTTCCTGGCTGGAGAGCGCTGGGGCGTGAAAGCCGTGCGTGGGACGGCGAGGAAACTTGATGCCACGCCTTTGGAACCGTACGATTCGCTCCAGCATCCCACGCGCCTCCCAATCCTCCCACCGAGGTGGCCATGAGCGATCGTCCCTGGGTCCAGCACTACGTGCAGGGCACCCGCCCCGAGATCCCGCCGATCCAGTACAAGCACCTGCCCGACATGTTTCGCTACGTGGCCAGCCGCTACGGGCCGCGCTGCGCGTTCACGCAGTGCATGCCCAACGGGATGGACGCCTCGCTCACCTACGCCGAGAGCGACCGGCTGAGCGATGCCTTCGCCGCGTACCTGCGCGAAACGCTGGGGCTGAAGGCGGGCGACCGCGTGGCCGTGCAGCTCCCCAACTGCCTGGCCTACCCGATCACCGCCTTCGGGGTGCTGAAGGCCGGGTGCGTGCTGGTGAACACCAACCCGCTGTACACGCCCACCGAGATGGCGCACCAGTTCGCCGACTCGGGGGCGAAGGTGCTGGTGATCCTGGACATGTTCGCCGACCGCCTCCCCGCCGTCCTCCCGAAGACCCAGGTCCAGACGGTGGTGCTCGCCAGCATCGTGGAGCGCTTCGCGCCGCTCCGCGCGCTGCTGGTGAAGACGGTGCTCAAGCACGTGAAGAAGCAGGTCCCCAGGGTCACCGTCCCCCACACGCCCTTCGCCGACGCGGTGAAGAAGGGCGAGGCGGCGCTGAAGACGGCGAACCCGCAGAGCTACCTGGCGGCGGTGGAGCTGGACGAGGTGGCGGCGCTGCAGTACACGGGCGGGACCACCGGGGTGAGCAAGGGCGCCATGCTCACGCACCGCAACCTGCTGGGCAACACCATGCAGCTCGAGGAGGTGAGCCAGCACTTCCTGACCAGCGGCGAGGAGACGGTGCTCACCGCGCTCCCCTTCTACCACATCTTCGCCTTCACGGTGAACCTGCTGCTCTTCTACGCGCTGGGCGGCCGCGACGTGATGGTGCCCAGCCCGCGGCCGGTCACCAACCTGCGGAAGGCGTGGGAGAAGTACCCGATCACCTGGTTCACCGGGGTGAACACGCTGTTCAACGGCCTGCTGAACGAGGAGTGGTTCCGCAAGAACCCGCCCCGGCACCTGGTGGCGTCGCTGGCCGGCGGGATGGCGCTGCACTCCGCCGTGGCCGCGCGGTGGAAGGAGGTGACGGGGACGCCGGTGGTGGAGGGGTACGGGCTGACCGAGTCGTCGCCGGTGGTCACCTTCAACCCGATCGGGGGGATGGTGAAGGACGGCACCATCGGCATCCCGCTCCCCAGCACCGAGTTGATCCTGGCCGGCGAGAGCGGCGCCCCGGTGCCGGTGGGCGAGCCCGGCGAGCTGCTGGTGCGCGGTCCCCAGGTGATGCCCGGCTACTGGCAGCGCCCCGACGAGACGGGGAAGGTGATCGACGCCCAGGGGTGGCTGCACACGGGCGACATCGCCGCCATGGACGAGGACGGCTACGTGCGGATCGTGGACCGCAAGAAGGACATGATCCTGGTGAGCGGCTTCAACGTCTACCCCAACGAGGTGGAGGAGGTGATCGCGCAGCTCGACGGGGTGGCCGAGGTGGGGGTGATCGGCGTCCCCGACGAGCGCACCGGCGAGGCGGTGAAGGCGGTGGTGGTGAAGAAGAGCCCCGCGCTGACCGCCGAGGAGGTGATCCGCCACTGCCGCGAGCACCTGACCAGCTACAAGGTGCCCCGCCAGGTGGAGTTCCGCGCCGAGCTCCCCAAGACCAACGTGGGCAAGATCCTGCGCAAGGACCTGCGCGCGCAGGTGCAGGCGGCGCCCGCGGCCGTCTAGCCCCCCTGGGCCGACCGTCCGCAGCCGCGCCGGCCGGGGCACCTCCCGGCCGGCGCGGCGCGCATGCAAGGTTTGTCGCAAGTACCTGCGACGAACGCACTTCGGCCAGCCGAACTGGAATCGTTCTTGCTTGTGGCTTGCACTTTGATGGGAGCCCCACTTTCTGCCCATGGAGTCGTGGTCGTGGCACTCAGGGAATACCGGGACGACGCAGGCGTGCAGTGGCGCGTCTGGAACGTGAAGCCCACCTCGTTCGTGGCGGCCAGCGTGGCCGGCCAGCCCGCCGACGAAGACCGGCCGCCGTGGCTCTGCTTCGAGTCGCCCACCGAGAAGCGGCGGCTGATCCCCGCGCCCGAGCGCTGGGACGAGCGCAGCGACCACGAGCTCGACACCATGCGGCGACAGGCCGAGGTGGTGCCGCGCCTGGCCGCGGCCGTCTGGTAGCGCGCCGGCCCGGCCGGTTCCCACGCGATCCGGCCGGCGGATCGGTACCGGATCCACGGTCCAGCACCTGAAGAGAGTGGGGGGCGCTCCCGCGCGGGAGCGCCCCCCACTCTCATGCGTGTGAGCCGGACGGGCTCAGGGCACGCCGTCGCCGTCCAGGTCGCGGCCGCCTCGCAGCGGGTTGTCGCTGTCCAGGCGGTCGCCCTCGAGGGTGTCGGCGCGCATCCCGTCGGTACGGTGCACGTCGCCCACCTCGCGCACCTCGGCGCGCTCGCGGCGCAGGTCGGCCTCCACCGTCTGGCTCTCCTGCACCTGGTGCTTGTGGAGGACGATCTCCTCGGCGCCCACGGCGCGCTTCTCGGCCACCACCTCTTCGCGGGTGAGCGGCACGCTGATGCTCTCCTCGCGGAAGGCGTCGGGGGCGGCGTGCATGGCGTCGGCGCCGGTGAGCGGGCGTCGCTCCACGGTCACCTCGTCGCGGCGAAGCGGCACGCGGCGGGGTCGACCAGCAGCTCGTCCACGCGGCCCACGCGGCGGCCGTCGGCCAGGAAGGCGTCGAAGCCGCGGATGTCGGTGTAGCCGTCGGCCACGTCGAAGTCGGGGAGCGATTGGAGCGGTACCAGCCGTTCGTCGTTCATGAGCCGTGTTCCGTCGGTGAAGGCGTCCACCCCGCGCGGCGGACCGTGTCTTCCGGGTCGCCTGGATCATCCGTTCCCCGTGCGGCGGGGCGCCGGTGAGGGCAACTATCACGCCACCCACGCAGGTGACGGAACTGGGGTCAGAGCCCCTGATCGATCTCCGTCCGGCGCCCCCCCTCGTGATCGCCACGCCGCTCACGCCCGAGCTTGACCGCGCCTCGCACCGCGACGCATCATACCGCGCTCCTCGCATCTCCCCCGATCCGCCCTCAGCCCGTCTCCGCCCCATGCTCCGCAAGCTCGCGTACGTCCTGATCGGGATCGTGCTGCTGGTCGTGCTGCTCGCCGCCGGCGCGCGGTGGTACGTGGGCCGCGCCGAGGCGAATCCGTCGCTCGGCGCCGTGCTCCCCGGGCTGCACGGCCGGGTGGAGGTGTGGCGCGACTCGCTGGGGGTGCCGCACGTGTGGGCCAGCGACGACGAGGACCTGTTCCGCGCCGTGGGCTACGTGCACGCGCAGGACCGGCTCTGGCAGATGGAGCTCTTCCGCCGCGTGGCCGACGGGCGGATGGCCGAGATCCTGGGCCCGCAGCTGGTGGACACGGACCGGTTTCTCCGCACCCTGGGGATGGGCCGCGCCGCCGCGGACGGTGAGCGCGCGCTGGACGCCGAGAGCCGGCGCATGCTGCAGGCGTACGCCGACGGGGTGAACGCCTGGATCGACCACCACCCCGGCCCCCTTCCGCCCGAGTTCCTGGCGCTCCGCTTCACCCCGCAGCACTGGACGGTCCGCAACACCGTCGCCATCGGCAAGATCATGGCGTGGGACCTGGCAGACTGGAACGGCGGGCTCGACCTGCAGCGCGCCATCGGGTCGGTGGGCCCGGAGCTCGCCCGCGACCTGTATCCGAGCTACCCCGGGTGGGCCACCACCATCCTGAACGACGACGCGCAGTGGGAGGGGAAGGGAACCGCCGCGCCGATCGCCCCCGGCGTGCGCCCGCCGACCGTGCCGGCCGACAGCACCACCCGCGCGCGCAGCTCGGCCGTGCCGCTTCCCCGCGTCCCCGCGCTGGCGATGGAGCTGCTCGACGGCGTGTCGTTCACCCGCGCGTCCAACTCGTGGGTGATCGGCGGATCGCGGACGAAGAGCGGGAAGCCGATCCTGGCCAACGACACGCACCTGGCGCTGCGCGCGCCCTCGCTCTGGTACCTGGGCGCCATCCACGGCAAGACGATCGACGCCGCGGGGATGATGATCCCCGGCGCGCCCGGGATCGTGATCGGCCACAGCCGCCGCGTGGCGTGGGGCTACACCAACGCCATGGTGGACGACGTGGACTTCTTCGTGGAGCAGGTGAACCCCGCCGACAGCACGCGGTACCGCACGCCGGACGGGTGGGCGCGCTTCGAGGTGAGGGAGGAGACGATCCAGGTGAAGGGCGCCGCGCCGGTGCTCCACCGCGTCCGCGCGACCCGCCACGGCCCCGTGCTGAGCGACGTGGACGAGCGCGCGCCGGGAAAGGTGCTGGCCATGCGCTGGACCGCGCAGGACCCCAGCACCGAGATGGCCGCGCTGCTGGCGATGAACCGCGCGGCGAACGCGGCCGAGTTCACGCGGGCGCTGCACGGCTTCAACAACCCGCACCAGAACGTGGTGTTCGCCGACGTGGACGGGAACATCGGCTACTGGATGGGCGGCCGCGTTCCCGTGCGCCGCGGCGGCGACGGCCTCCTTCCCGTGCCCGGGTGGACCGGCGAGGGCGACTGGACGGGGTGGCTCGGCTTCGACCAGCACCCGCACGTGCTGAACCCGGCGGCCGGCTCCGTGGTGACCGCCAACAACCGCCAGCTCCCCGCGTCGTCCGGCTACCCGTACGAGATCGCCACCGACTGGGCCGAGCCGTACCGCGCCCAGCGCATCACCGAGATGGTGCGGGCCGGCCACGGGCTGACCGCGGCGGACGTGGCCCGCCAGCAGATGGACGTGCGCGACGAGATGGCGCTGCGCTACCGCCGCTTCGCCGTCCACGCCGCGCAGCTCGCGGGCGATTCGGCGGCGGCGCGCGAGCTGGGCGCGTGGGCGGGCGACGCGACCACGGACAGCCACGCGGCGGCGCTCTTCTACGTCTGGCTCGAGAACCTGCGCCACCGCATCGGCGACGACGAGTTCCGCGGCAAGCCGGTCTACTTCCCCCGTACCGCGCTCGAGGCGGTGCTGGAGCGCGGCGGCGGCGCCTGGGTGGACGACGTGTCGACCGCGAAGACCGAGACGCTGGACGACGACCTTGCCGCGGCGATGCGCGACGCGGTGCGGACCGTCGGCGCGAAGAGGTGGGGCGAACTGCACGTCACCTCCATCGAGCACCCGCTGGGCGTGGTCGGCGTGCTGAACCGCGGGCTGGGGCTGAACATCGGGCCGTTCCCCAACGCGGGGTCGGGGAACACGGTGAAGGTGGCGGGCTACGGCGGGCGCCAGCCGCCCTTCGTCAACAGGTACGGCCCCAGCCAGCGCCACGTGGTGGACATGGCCGACGTGGACGGCGACGGGGGCTTCGTGATCCCCACCGGCCAGAGCGGGCTCCCCACCAGCCGCCACTACCGCGACCAGACGCCGATGTGGCGCACCGGCCGGCTCTGGCGCATCCCGCTGGACCGCGGCAAGGCGGAAGGGCGCCGCGTCAGCCGGCTGGTCCTCGAGCCCCGCTGATGGCGACCATGCCGACCGAGATGAAGTGCCCGAAATGCGGCAGCCCGATGACCACCGGCTACGTGCTGGACACGACCCACGGTGGCGCCAAGGTGGCGGAGTGGATCGAGGGCGAGCCCGAGGTGAGCCGGTGGACCGGCCTGAAGACCAAGAACCGCCGCCGCTTCCCCATCACCGCCGACCGCTGCGAGCGCTGCGGCTTCCTGGAGTTCTACGCCTGACCGCGGATCGGTGGTTCGGCTGCGCATCGGCGGGGCACCGGTACCGCGATCTCGTAATCCTGGGCACGGCCGCCTGACCCGGATGCTGGGGTGCGATGGAGCGGATGGGAAGCGGAACGGCCCGTCCGGTCCGGCGCCTTGATTTTATAGTCTCTTTTACAGACCTTTTGCGAGACGGGGCGGATGTGCCGGTATCGGCATCCGCCCCGTTTCTCTCGCATTCACCCCCTGTTCCATCCACCCGGAGGACCGCATGGCCATGCCGCTCAACCCCGATGACCTGCAGGTGTCGACGTTCCAGACCACGCAGCCGTCGCTGGCTTCCAGCACCGGCGGTGGCCAGTCGTGGCCCGACGTGTGTACCTGCATCAACATTTGCCAGCCGACCGAGGACATCTACTGCAGCGGCGGCTGCCCGCCTGACACCACCGTGAGCGCGGTGGACCAGCCGGCGTACTGATCGCGCCACCGGCAGAACGAAGCCCCCGCCGCGAGCGATGCGCGGCGGGGGCTCGGTCGTAGCGTCCACGGACGGGTTAGCTGCGGTCGGAGCGGATGGAGAGGGGCATGGTGACGCGCACCCAGTAGTCGCCCGGCCGCGCGGCGCGATCCCGCCGGCGTGCTGGGAGCGTTGCAGCGCGCCATCGCGCGGCTCGACCGGGAGCGGTGGGCGCGGCGCGGCGAGCTGGTGGCCAACCGGCGGGAGCATGCGCTGGCGGCGGTACGCGCGCTGCACGCCGGCGCCGGCGGAGCTGTTCACCGCGAGCATGGACGGCTGGTACCTGCAGAGGGGGTTGGCCATGGACACCCGCCAGGAGAGCGAGCGGATACTGGAGACCATCGCCGGGCTCGACCCCGCGTTGTCCGCGCTGCTGCGCGAGGCCGCTCCCCTCACGCACCGTTCGCTGGCGCCGCTCCTTCGCGCCGTCGACCACGTGTTCGGTCCGGCGGCCGCGGATTGATCCCCGCGTGTGGGACGCGCCACGGGCCGGATTCCTGGATGCGATGGAGCGGGTGGGAAGCGGATCGGCCCGTCCGGTCCAGCGCCTTGATTTTGCAGTCCCTTTTGCAGACCTTTTTACGAGACGGGGCGGATGTGCCGGCATCGGACGTCCGCCCCGTTTATCTCGCACTCACCCCCTATTCCACTACCCGGAGGACCTCATGGCCATGTCGCTCACCCCCGAAGACCTGCAGGTGACCACCTTCGAGACCTCGCAGCCGGCGCTGTACTCCAGCGCCAGCGGCGAGTCACAGTGTGGCGAGGTGTGTACCTGCATCGACATCTGCCCTAACGCAACCATCCCGTGGAGCCAGCCGTTTTGCTGATCGCGCCACCGGCAGAACAAAAGCCCCCGCCGCGAGCCATTCGCGGCGGGGGCTTCGTCGCATCGTCCGCGGACGGCTAGCTGCGGTCGGAGCGGATGGAGAGGGGCATGGTGACGCGGACCCAGTAGTCGCCCGGCCGCGCGGCGCCCACGGCGGCGCCGGTGATGGTGCTGACGCCGGTGAGCGGCAGGCCCAGCACCATTACCCCGGTGCTGGGGTTGAAGATGCAGTCGGCGCAGTCGCTGCCGCCGGCCTTGGAGGCCAGCACGAAGAGCCCGGTGGCCGTGGCGCCGCCCAAAAAGCCCCAGACCGCGCCGCGCAGCGCCCCCGCGCTGCTGGAGCGCCGGCGCGTGGCCAGGTCCACGTGGCGCACGTACACCAGCGGCACGGTCAGCCGCTCGCTGCCGCGCAGCACGGTGATGTCGGCGGTGTCGGCCGCCTCCAGCTCGCCCACCAGCGTGCGCGGCTCCAGGAAGTTCTGCACCACGCGCACGCGCGCCAGCGAATCGAGCTGCGTCATCCGCAGCGGCGGCGCCTGCTGCGCGGCGGCGGGGATGGCGAAGGGCAGCAGGGCCAGCGCCGCCGCGATCAGTCGTCTCATCAGCGTCCTGCTCCGCTCGGTCGTGGTGTGCGGAAAGGGACCTGCAGAACAATAGAACGTACGGCCTGCATCATCCGGACGCACGCTTTTCCTCTTCCGGGAGAACTACCCGCATGGCCTCGCGTTCGATCCGGTAGCGGAAGGGAGCGAGGATGCGCAGCGTTTCGCCGTCCACCGCCAGGTAGGCCAGGCGTTTGGGCATCACCACGGTGCATTCGTCGGCCATGAACGCATCCACCTGCGGCCGGGCCGAGACGTGGTCGATCCCGCGCGCCGCGGCGGCCAGCCCCAGCGCCGTCAAGCGCGCCACGGCCTTCCCCTCCACCACGATCACCTGCAGCCCGGCCCGTCCGTTCTCCACCCGGCCGCCGAAGGTGGGAAAGCGCGTTTCGCGCTCGCCCACGCCGATGAACACCAGCGCCGTGCGGTAGCTGCGGACGTTCCCCTCCACCTTCAGCTGCACGTCGAAGCTGCGCAGCCGCACCATCATCCGCAATCCCGACAGAACGCTCGCCAGCCGGTACCCCATCCACCGCTCCAGCCGGTCGCGCCTGCGCACGAAGCCCACGTACGCGCCCACCGAGCTGGTGTTGAGGAACGGCCGGTCGTTCACGAACCCCAGGTCCACCGGCCGCGCGGCGCCGGTGGCCGCCAGCTCCAGCGCTTCGTCCAGGTCGGTGGGGATGCCGTGGTCGCGCGCGAAGTGGTTCAGGGTGCCGCCCGGGAGCACCGCCAGCTCGATCCCCGTCTCGCACGCGGCCGCCGCCGCCGTGGCGACCGTCCCGTCGCCGCCGGAGACCAGCACGCGCCGCGCGCCGCCCTGGTGCTCGCGGCGGATGGCGTCCGCGAGCTCGCCCGGACCCGCCTCGCGCAGCACGAAGCGCGGGTCGGCGCGGATCGCCTCCACCGCCTGCTCGCCGCGGCCCGACGCGGGGTTGGCGAACGCGGGGATCGGCCCGCCGCCGCTCTCTGATCCGTTCTGCAACGCCCCGGGGGTGTACAGGTGTGCCGCGCGCGTGGGAGGACGGTGCCGCGACGAAGCACGGATCGCGCCGCGGGCGGAAACATTCCCGCGGCTGCCGCATCAGGCCCCTTCCCGGAGAATCGCGGACGGTCCTGCCGTCTACGACTTTTCAGGTTCATCGCGGATTTGGTTGCAGCAGGTCTTCTGCCCGCTTCGCACCGATCCCGTCGACGAGTGGCTGCAGGTCGCGCTCGCGCTGAGTATCGAAATTTTTTTGGA
>Ga0207706_10003542_pt1 | contig 14902 bp, 14 predicted proteins | sample KBSC53metaG_FD_184318 | JGI IMG/M metagenome (GOLD analysis project Ga0207706, IMG submission 184318) | Corn rhizosphere microbial communities from Kellogg Biological Station, Michigan, USA - KBS C5-3 metaG (SPAdes) (version 2) | ecosystem: Host-associated > Plants > Roots > Rhizosphere > Soil ... | reverse complement strand
AGTGCTCGCCCAGCCCGTCGACGCTGTCGGCGCGGATGCCGAACGAGGTGGCCAGCGCGACGAAGTCGGGGTTCGTGAGGTCCACGCCCTCGCGCGGGTCGCCGTGCAGGTCCTGGTCGTAGCGGATCATCCCGTAGCCGCCGTCGTCGACGATCACGGCCGTGAGGGGGATGTTCTCCTGCCTCGCCGTGGCCAGCTCGCCGCAGGCGTACAGAAAGCCGCCGTCGCCGGAGATGCTCACCGCCGGTCCCTCGCCGGCGAGCGCCGCGCCGAGGCCCTGGGGAAAGGCGCAGCCGAGGGTGCCCCAGCCGAGCGGGTAGGAGAGCTTCCGCGGCGCCGGGGTGCGATTGAAGCCGCCCAGCCAATAGCCGGGGATGCACATGTCGCACACGACCACGGCGTCATCCGGCAGCGCGGCCTCGATCGACTGGAGGAAGGTGGTCGCCTCGGGGTCCTCGGAGGCGAGCCGCTCGCGGACCGCCCTGTTCAGGTCACGCACGCGACGCTGGAGCGAGCCGAGCCCGCCGCGCCCGCCCAGCCGTTCGGCAAGGGCTGAGCCGGCCTCGCGGGCGTCGGCCTCGACCACCACGTCAGGCCGGTAGTTCTTCGAGGCGTCGGTTGGGTCGACGTTGATCGCGACCAGGTGCGGCGGCTGGGGCTGCTTCCAGCCCTGGGTCATCATGCCGTCGAGGTCGCTCCCGATCGCCACCACCACGTCGGCCTCGTCCCAGAGCTCGCCGGCCTCAGGCACGTGCGGCGACGACTCCACGAGGCACCCATGGCCGGGCGGGAGCAGGCCCTTGGCCGAGAAAGTGAGGATCACCGGCGCCACGAGCCGCTCCGCGAGCCGCCCGACGACCTCGCCCGCCCCCGACTGAAGCGCGCCGCCGCCCGCCCAGATCAGCGGCCGCCGAGCGCGCTCGAGCAACTCGAGCGCGCGCTCGAGCTGAGCGGGGTCAGGCGCCATCCGTGCCAGATCTAAGCCCCCACGACTCAAGGGGTCTGACCCCTTTAGTCCCGGGGGCTTAGATCGTGCGTCGCCGTCGAGCAGGTCCGTCGGGATCTCCACGTACACCGGTCGCGCCGGTGGGGCGATCGCGGTCTGCGCGGCGCGGGCCACCGCCGGGCCGATCTCATCGGCCGAGCGGACGCGGATCGCCTCCTTCACGACCGGCCCGAACATCGCGGCCTGATCTGTGGCCTCGTGGAGGACTCCCCGCCAGACGCCGTGGCGGCGCGCCGCCTGCGGGATGTCGGTCGCGATCACGACGATCGGCTGACGCGACGCCCACGCCTCGCCCACGGCCGCGAGCGTGTTCGCCGCGCCGGGCCCGGTCGTGGTCAGCGCGACGCCCAGGCGGCCGCTCGCCCGCGCGTAGCCGTCGGCCGCGTAGCCGGCCGTCTGCTCGTGCCGGACCCCGACGAGGCGGATCGGCGAGCCGTTCAGCTCGCGCCACAGGGCGAGGTTGTGCACGCCCGGGAGGCCGAACGCCACGGAGACGCCCGCGGCCTCGAGCGCGGCCACCGCCGCCCCAGCCCCTGTCAGGATGCCGCTCGATGGAGAGCTCATCGGGAACCGCCCCGCTCGCGGGGGTTCGCGTGGCGGACCTCTCGCGGGTCCTCGCCGGCCCCTACTGCACGATGGTGCTCGCGGACCTCGGCGCGGACGTCGTCAAGGTCGAGCGGCCCGAGGGCGGCGACGAGACGCGCTCCTGGGGGCCTCCCTTCGCGGGCGGGGAGGCCGCCTACTACCTGTCGGTCAACCGCAACAAGCGCAGCTGCGCGCTCGACCTGTCCAAGCCCGAGGGCCGTGCGCTCGCGCTCGAGCTGTGCGCGCGCGCAGACATCGTGATCGAGAACTTCAAGGTCGGAGGAGCAGACCGTCTCGGCGTGGGCTACGAGCACGTGCGCGATCGCAACCCGACCGTCGTCTACTGCTCCATCACGGGCTTCGGCTCCGAGCGCGAGCCGCTTGGCCGGCCCGGCTACGACTTCGTCGCGCAGGCCGAGTCGGGGCTGATGTCGATCACGGGTCCCGAGGACGGGCCGCCCTACAAGGTCGGCGTCGCCCTGGTGGACGTGCTCACCGGGCTCCACGCCGCCGCCGCGGTGCTCGCGGCGCTGAACGGGGGAAAGGGCGCGCGCATCGAGGTTCCACTGCTGGACAGCGGCCTCGCGGGGCTCGTCAACGTGGCCCAGAACGCACTGGTCACCGGCCGGGATCCGGAACGGCATGGAAACGCGCACCCGAACATCGTGCCTTACCAGGACTTCGAAACCTCCTCCGGCCGGATCGCGGTAGCCGCCGCGAACGACGGATTGTTCCGCGCGCTCTGCTCCGTCATGGGCCTGGCGGACCTCCCCTCGGACGAGCGCTTCGCGACGAACGCGGGCCGGGTCGAGCACAGGGGGGAGCTCGTGCCGATGCTCCAGGAGCGCTTTCGCGAGCGCTCGGCGGAGGAGTGGCTCGCCGATCTCGACGCGGCCGGGGTCCCCGCGGGCAAGGTGCGCACGGTGCCCGACGCGCTTAGCGCGGCGGCCGCGGCCGGCCGGGCGGCGACGGTGACGCTCGACCACCCCACGGCGGGGGCGCTGGACCTTGTGGCCTCGCCGATCTGGGGCGCCACGCGCACGGATCCGAGCCCACCGCCGCTCCTGGGAGAGCACACGGCGGAGGTGCTCGGAGAGCTGGGCCGCTCCGGCGAGGAGATCGCGGAGCTCGCGGCCCGCGGCGTGGTCGGCCTGCCGCCGGCCTAGTGCGCCTCGCCGGCGCTCGACGCCGGTGGCCGCGACTCCTCCGCCAGGGAGGTGATCGTCAGCTCGCCCCGGGCGGCATCGGACATCACGTCGGTTGCCTCCTCGGACGAGCGGGCGTACAGCTCCACCAGCATGTGGATGACGATCCGGTCCTCCTCGTGCTTGTGGAAGCGCACATGTGTGAAGAACTCGCGCGTGCCGTAATCGCCGAAGGCTGCGAAGGCGAGCGACTCGGCGGCGTCTGGGCCAGAGCAGGACTCGACCTGGTCGGCATCCACCGTGACCGTGCACGATGCGACCCAGGGCGTGCCGGTGACCATCCGCTCCCAGCGGTCCTCCACCGGCTCGATGCGGGAGATCCGGCGCCCGTCCTCGTCGTAGAAGGTCAGCGACAGATGCGGCTGGTCGTGTAGGCAGTCCAGGCACTGCACCACGGCCTCCTGGACCTCCTCCACCGGGTCGACCGCCTCGCCTGTGTCGGCGTCGACCTTCAAGATGCCTTCGTAATGAAGCTGGACCTCCAGGTTCTGCGACCAGCAGCGGTAGCACCGCAGCCAGCTCGACTGGGTGCCCAACGACTCCTGCGCAGATCCCTCCATATCTCCATTATGGCCGTCGCGGCGATGCTCGCCCCCGTGGGCTGCTCTGTGGGAGGCGATGACGAGCCGAAGCCGGTCTCCGGACCGGCCAAGGAGGTGGCGGCCGCGGTGGAGCGATTCGAGCACGCCGTGGCCCGGGGCGACTTCAAAACGATCTGCGACGAGCTCTTCACCGCGACCGCTCGCCAGCGCGCGGGAGGCGACGAATGCGTGGCCCAGACGAGCTCCGCGGTCGAGGGGCTCAGGCGGCCTCGGCTCCAGATCGAGGAGATCCGCGTGAGGGACGACAGCGCCTCCGTGAAGGTCGCCACGGAGGCTGCCGGCCAGGCCCGCGTGACCGACTCCCTGGAGCTCCGGAAGACGGACGGGCGCTGGCTAGTCGAGGCTGTGGGCTAGCTCCTCGAGCGTCCTGTCGAAGTCGGCGCCGCTGATCCCGCCGACGCACGGCGACGTGGTTCCCGCCTCGGCGTAGCGGCGCACCGACGCGCGCGCCTCGTCGGCCGACCCGATCGCGCCGAGGAGGTCGATGAACTCGTCGGTCGCGCCGGCGTCCGGATCGAGGCCGGAGCGGCCCAGCATCGCGCGGTAGTAGGGCAGGTTGAAGTAGGGGACGAGCTCCTGGCGCAGGCGCTCGCGGGCGGCCTCGGGATCGTCCGTGACCGCCGAGGGCACGGCGGCCACGATGTCGAACCCCTCAGCGTCGCGCCCCGCCTTCTCGCGCCCCTCGCGCACCGTGGGCACCACCACATCTCGGATGTAGTTCGGGTTGCAGAGCCAGAGCACGACTCCATCCGCGATCTCGCCCGCCAGGCGCAGCATCCCGGGGGAGAGGCCGGCCAGGTAGACGGGGATGTCCGGGCGCGGCTCCCAGCCCACGAGATGGAAGGCGGTGCGGAACTTCTCGCCTGGCGGCGGGTCCTCGCCACGCCAGATCGCGCGGACGATCGCCACGTACTCCCGGATCTCTGCCAGCGGCTTGTCGATCGACTGGTCGAACCAGTGCTCCACCACCGGCTTGTGTGAGACGCCGAGGCCCGCGATCGCGCGGCCTCCGGAGAGATCGTCGAGCGTGGCGAAGGACTGGGCCATGTTGCAGACCGTGCGCGCGTAGATGGGGATCACGCCCGTGCCGAGCTTCACCCTCGACGTCCGGCACGCGTAGCCGGTGAGCAGCGTGACGGAGTCGCGCCCGGCGATGTGGGTGACGAAGATCGACTCGTAGTCGAGCTCCTCGGCGCGCGCTGCTCGCTGCAGCGCCGAGTCGATCGTTCGTCCTGCGCCGATGAAAGCGCCGAGCCCCACGGGCCGGGGAGACTACTCAGCCGGCGAGCTCGCCGAACAGCGCGGTGTCCTGCTTGAGGCGCTCGCGGATGCGCCGCTTCAGCTGCGAGTGGATCTGCGAGACGCGACTCTCGGAGACCTCGAGCACCTCGCCGATCTCCCGGAGCGTCAGGTTCCGCACGTACAGCAGGACCGCCACTTCGCGCTCGCGCGGCGAGAGGCGCTCGAAGGCGCGCCGGAACTTCGAGCGGGCCTCCTCGCGGGTGGCCTGAAGCTCGGGATCGTTCTCGGGGTCGTGCGACTGGATGGTTTCGATGAGCTCGACGGTGCCGTCGGTACCCGTCATGGCGAGCGACGACAGCGACGTGAGGTCCGAGCGCCGGATCTCGTACTCCTTCTCGCGGAGCTCGGCCAGGCTCATCTTCATCATGTCGGCGAGCTCGGGCCGGGTCGGTGGACGGCCGTGCGCTCCCGTGAACGTCTCACGGGCCGTCGCGAGGTCGCGCTCCAGCCGGCGCAGCGAGCGAGGCGCCCAGTCGCGCCGGCGCAGCTCGTCGAGGACGGCTCCGTGTATGCGCGTCCAGAGGTACGGCTCGAGGCTGGCTCCCTTGGCCGGGTCATACCTGTCGATCGCTCCGATGAGGGTCTCGATCCCGCACGAGATCAGGTCGTCCACCTCGCACGACGCCGGCAGCTCGCGGAGCTTCCTGTAGACGATGTGCTTGACGAGCGGCACGTAGGTGAGCACGAGCCGGTTGCGCAACGCGAGGTCGCCGGTCTCCCTGTACTCCTGCCAGGCGTCCTCGCTCATCCCCGGATCAGATCGGGATTCAGGTCGCGCGGCTCGATCCCCCCTTCGTGGTAGTTGAGCAACCCGGGCGGGACGGAGTCCTCCGATCGTAGGAATGTGAGGTAGTCCACAGGCGGCCCGGTTGGGCGATGGCGGATCCGATGGCTGACGGCCGATGCTCGACGTGGATGGAATCTGCCACCCGCCGGCGGAGAGGGCTAACCGCACGCGAACGCGAGGTACTGACGCTGCTCGCGCGCGGCTACACCGGCGAGGAAGTGGCGCGCCAGCTGCAGGTTTCAGCCGAGACCGTGCGCGCTCACGTGCGGAATTCCGTCACGAAGCTCCATGCCCGGACGCGGCTCCATGCGGTGGTCCTCGCGCTCCAGCGCGGGGAGATCACCCTCGAGTAAGCAGCAGCGTCAGGGCGATCGCGAAGGCGATCTGACCCACCCCGAAGCTCACGCCGAGGTTGGCCGCGCCGGCCAGCTCGGCGATCCCGACCGCGGCCCCGAAGACGACCGCGAGGATGGCGACGTCGCGAAGAATGCGGCGCGTGGGGGCGCCTCCGGGGTCCGGGGCATCGTCGGGCGGCGGCGCGGCCTCGTCGGCACCGGCGTCGGGGCGCGGCGCAGGAGAGGGCTTCTTGCGGCGGCTCATCCCATTGCCTCCAGCGCGCAGGCGCGGGGTCGCTCGGGGCGGCTCATCGCGCCGCCTCCAGCGCTCCGAGCAGGTCGGTCACGCTCGCGCCGCCGTCCGTCTGCTCCAGCAGTCGCTCGGCCGCGCGGCGGCCGCCGAGGTCGCGGAGCGCGCGCTCGCCGTGCTCGGCCGTGAACTCCCTCAGGGCGGCTCCGCGGCGGGCGCGGACGCGCCGCACGACGAGGTCCGTCGCCTCGCGGTGCGCTTCCAGCGCGTCGGCAAGCTCTCCGATCCCGCTGGGCGGCGGCACCGAGGACACCGCGAGCACGGGGACGCTCGCAGACCCGACCGCCTTCAGCGCCTGGCCGAGGTCGCGGCGCGAGCGTGTGGCCACCTCACCGAGGTCGGCCTTCGTCACCACCAGCAGGTCGGGCACCTCCATGATCCCGGCCTTGAGGAACTGCAGGACGTCGCCGGATGCCGGCTGGACCACCACCGCGACCGTGTCGCAGACGTCCTCGACGTCCGTCTCGGATTGACCCACGCCCACCGTCTCGATCACCACCACGTCATACGCGGGCGCGAGCGCCTCGGCCGCCTCGCGCGTGGCCGCGGCCAGTCCGCCCAGCCTGCCGCCCGCCGCGGTCGAGCGGATCAGGATGCCGTCGTCGCGCGGATCGTGCTCGATCCGGGCGCGGTCGCCGAGCAGGGAGCCTCCGGAGCGCTTGGAGGACGGATCGACCGCCAGCACCGCGACGGTCCTGCCCCGATCGCGCCATTCCGCCACGAGCGCCGACAGGAGCGTCGACTTGCCCGCTCCCGGCGGGCCGGTGATCCCGATCACGTGCGCATGCGGCTCGCCGCCCAGGGCGGCGGGGGAGAGCTCACCCAGCAGCTCGCGCGCGGCCTCCCTGTCCGCCCGGTTCTCGATCACGTTGAGCGCGGCCGCCGCGGCCGAGCGATCGCGCTCGCGGAGCCGCCGCCCGAGCTCTGAAGGATCTGTCGCCATCGGCGCGGGAGATTAGGCGCCGCAAACATAAAGGGACAGTCCCTTTATGTTCGGAGGAGTGCTCGCAGGTCGTCGATCGTGTCGGCCTCCGCCGCGTCCTTGTCCGGCCGGTAGCGCTTCACGCGGGCGAACCGGAGCGCGACGCCGCCCGGGTAGCGGGTGGACGACTGGACGCCGTCGAGCGCTATCTCGACCACGAGCTCCGGTCGCACCATCACGGCGATCCCGTGCCGCTCTGCCTCGCGTGCGAGCAGCTCCTGCGTCTGCCACTCGAGCAGCTCGTCTGTCATGCCCTTGAACGTCTTGCCGACCATCACGAACTCGCCGGTGCGCGGGTCGCGCGCGCCGAGGTGCAGGTTCGACAGCCGGCCCTGGCGGCGGCCGTGTCCCCACTCGGCGCCGAGGACGACGAGGTCGTAGGTCCGCACGGGCTTGACCTTGCGCCACGCCTTGCCGCGGCGTCCCGCGCTGTAGCGCGAGCTCGCGTCCTTCACGACGATCCCCTCGTGCCCCGCCTCGAGCGCCTCCTCGAGAATGCGCTCCGCCGTCTCGGGGTCCGATGTGAACCGGCTCGGGATCCGCAGCTCGTGGGCGATCGAGTCGAGGCGCGCCGCGCGCTCCTCGAGCGGCGCGTCCAGCAGGTCGTCGCCGTCCACGTGAAGCGCGTCGAACAGGAACGTCACGATGCCCTCGGGCGGCGCGTCGCTGTCGATCCGGGAAACCGTGTCCTGGAACGCCGCAGGCCCGCTCTCGCTCATCCAGAGCGCCTCGCCGTCGAGGACCGCCTGGGTGACCGGCAGCGCCTGCACCGCGCGGACGATCCCCGGCAGCGTCTCCGTGATCTCGTTCAGGTTGCGCGTGTACACGCGCACCTCGTCGCCGCGGCGATGGATCTGGATCCGGATTCCGTCGAGCTTCCACTCGACGGATGCCCGCTCGAAGCTCTCCACCGCGTCCGCGGCGCTCTCGGCGGTTGAGGCCAGCATCGGGAAGATCGGCCTGAAGATCTCGAAGCCGACCTCGCGCAGTCCGTCCTCGCCGTCCGCGATCGCGATTTCGGCCGTTCGGGTCAGGTCGCCCGAGAGCATCAGCGCGCGCCGCGCGAGCTCGCCCGGGACACCCGCCGCCTTCGCCACCGCGTCGATCATCAGCCCTGCGAGGGCGCCCTGCCGGAGCTCGCCCGTGAAGAGGCGCCGGATGAAGCCGGCCTCGTCGTCGGACGCCCGGGCGAGGAGGTCGCCCAGGATCCGCCTGCGCGCCGCCGCCGAGCCGCGACCGGTGGTCTCCTCGATCTCCGTGATCGCGCGGTCGAGGTCCGCGATCGTCAGCGACGGCTCCGCGGCGGGCTCATGCTCGAGCGCGTAGATCGTGGCGTAGCCCACGCCGACCCGTCCCTGGCGCGGCGCACCCGCCAGGAACCCGACGGCGGGCACGATCTCGTCGCGGTCGAGCCTGCGCAGCAGCTCGGCGAGAATCGCCACCTTGCGCGAGCGCGAGCGTGTGTCCGCCACCTCGTGCGAGGCGGTCACGACGTCGGCCAGAAGAGTCACGCCGCCGCTACGGGACCGCCACGACGCCGTTGCGCTCGGCGACCAGCGAGACGATGTCGCCCATGATGCGGCTCACCTCGAAGTCCTTCGGGGTGTAGACCCGCGCCACACCGGCCTCGAGCAGCGCCGCCTCGTCCGCGGGCGGGATGATGCCGCCGACCACGACGGGCACGTCGGCGCCGGCCTCGCGCAGCTCGGCGAGGACCGTCGGGATCAGCTCGGCGTGCGAGCCGGACAGGATCGACAGGCCGACCACGTGCACGCCCTCGTCGACCGCGGTGCGCGCGATCCGGGCGGGGGTGAGGCGGATGCCCTCGTAGACCACGTCCATGCCGGCGTCCCGGGCCCGCACGGCGATCTGCTCGGCGCCGTTCGAGTGCCCGTCCAGGCCCGGCTTCCCGACCAGGATCTTGATGCGCCGGCCGAGCGCCGCCGAGACCTCCTCGACGCGGTCGCGCAGAGCGGTCAGCGAGTCGTCCGAGGCGGCCGCCGCCGCGTCTCCGACTCCCGTGGGCGCCCGGTACTCGCCGAACACCTCGCGCAGCGCGCCCGCCCACTCGCCGGTGGTGGCGCCCGCGCGCGCGGCCTCGAGCGTCGTCTCCATGATGTTCACCTCGGGATCCGCCGCGGCAGCCCGAAGCGCCTCCAGCGCGGCGCTGACGGCGGTGTCGTCGCGACCGGACCGCCAGGCGCCCAGCGCCGCGATCGACGAGGCCTCGATGGCGGGGTCCACGCGCAGGATTCCGCCGTCTTCGCCGGACTGGAGCGGCGAGGGCTCGGCCTCGGTGAAGGAGTTCTGGCCGATCACCTTCAGGTCGCCGGACTCGATGCGCTGCACACGCGAGCGATGCGACTCGACGAGCTGCGTCTTCATGTACGGCACCGCCGCCACCGCGCCGCCCTGCTCGGCCACAACGGCCATCTCCTCGCGGGCGCCGGCCACCAGTTCGTCGACGAGCCCGTCCATCACCTTCGAGCCCTCGAAGATGTCCGGGTACTCGAGCAGGTCTGTCTCGTAGGCGAGGATCTGCTGGATGCGCAGCGACCACTGCTGGTCCCACGGCCGGGGCAGCCCGAGCGCCTCGTTCCACGCAGGAAGCTGGAGCGCACGCGCACGCGCCTCACGGCCCATCGTGACCGCGAGCGCCTCCAGGACGATCCGGATGATGTTGTTCTCCGGCTGCGACTCCGTGAGCCCCAGCGAGTTCACCTGCACGCCGTAGCGGAAGCGCAGCAGCCGCTCGTCGTCCACGCCGTAGCGCGTACGCCCGAGCTCCTCCCAGAGCCGGCCCATCGCGCGCAGCTTCGCGTGCTCCTCCACGAAGCGGATCCCCGCGTTCACGAAGAACGAGATGCGCCCGAAGACGCGCGGGAAGGTCTCGTCCGGCACCCTCGTGCGCACGCGGTCGAGCACGGCCTGCGCGGTCGACAGCGAGTAGGCGATCTCCTGCACCGGCGTCGCTCCGGCCTCCTGAAGGTGGTACGAGCAGATGTTGATCGGGTTCCAGCGCGGCACCTCGTCGACCGTGAACGAGATCATGTCCGCGATCAGGCGCATCGACGGCTCGGGCGGGAACGCGTACGTCCCGCGCGACAGGAACTCCTTGATGATGTCGTTCTGCGTGGTGCCCTGGAGCGAGTGGCGGCCGACCCCGTTCTCCTCCGCCACCGTCATGTAGAGCGCAAGCAGCCAGGCCGCCGTGGCGTTGATCGTCATCGACGTGTTCATCTCGTCGAGCGGGATGCCGTCGAGCAGCGCGTGCATGTCGCCCTTGTGCGCGATCGACACGCCGACCTTGCCGACCTCGCCGCGCGAGAGCTCGTCGTCCGGGTCGTAGCCGGTCTGGGTGGGGAGGTCGAACGCGATCGAGAGGCCGGTCTGGCCCTTCGCGAGGTTCTTCCGGTACAGCTCGTTCGACTCCTTGGCGGTGCTGTGACCGGCGTATGTGCGCATGACCCAGGGCGCGTCGCGCTCGGGCAGCCTGTGCTCTTCCACGGAACTGATTGTATGGTCCGGCCCTCTGTGACCCGCCCGATTGACGTCCTCCACCTCGGGCGCGACCGAGTCATCTGTGCCTACGAGATCGACGGGGTGATCGTCGATCCGGGGCCGGCCTCCTCGGTCGACACCCTGATCGACCGCCTCGGCCCGACCGAGCCGCGGGTGCTGCTGCTCACGCACATCCATCTCGACCACGCGGGGGCCACGGGCGTCCTCTGCAGGCGCTATCCGAAGCTGAAGGTGTACGTCCACGAGGTCGGCGCGCCGCACCTGATCGACCCCTCCAAGCTGCTGAAGAGCGCCGGCCGCCTCTACGGCGACGACATGTGGGAGCTCTGGGGCGAGGTGGCGCCGGTGCCCGAGGAGCGCATCACGGCCCTCAGCGGAGGCGAGACGGTCGAGGGCTTTCGCGTGGCCTACACGCCCGGGCACGCGACGCACCACGTCTCCTACCTCCACGAGGAGACCGGGGACGCATTCGTGGGCGATGTCGCGGGAGTGCGCGTCCCGCCGTTCGACCACACGATCGCGCCCACGCCGCCGCCCGACATCGACGTCGAGACATGGCTCGACTCGCTGCATACGCTTGCGTCGTGGAACCCGCAGACGCTCGGTCTCACCCACTTCGGCCAGGTCACGAACGTGACCGAGCATCTGCACCGCATGCGCTGCGCGCTCGTCGAGTCCGCGGAGCGAGCGCGCATGAAGGACGAGGAGACCTTCATCGCCCGCATGGAGCAGGAGCTGCTCGAGGCCACCGACCCCGCCGCCGTCGAGGCCTACGAGCAGGCGGCGCCGCCGAACCAGCTCTACATGGGCCTCGAGCGCTACTGGCGGAAGAGGGCTGAATGAGCCAGACCGTCGAGCTGCCGCGCGTGGGGGAGCCGGGCAGCGGCCTGGACGACAACTGGCGGGTGATCGTCCTGAACGACAACCACAACACCTTCGAGGGTGTGGCCTTCGCCCTCTCCTCGACACTCCCCGGAGTGAGCTACGACTCCGGCATGGCCCTGGCGAACACGATCCACAACTCGGGACAGGCCATCGTGTGGGCCGGCGCGCGCGAGCCGGCTGAGCACTACTGGGAGCTGCTGAAGGACGCGGGCCTTACGATGGCGCCGCTCGAGCAGGGCTGACCGCGGTTTCGCCCTCGCCCACGACCTCCCAGAACGTCGGCAGGATCGGCACCTGGTAGCAGCCCGCGAGCTCGATCCGGTACTGGGCCATCCGGTCCGAGTACCAGTAGCGCTCGAAGTGCGCCTTCGACGGAAAGGTCGCCCGCTGCACGAAGTCGAGGCGCCCGTCGACGTTGCGCGTGAAGCGCCAATCCGTGGCCCCGAAGTCGAGCGCGAGCTCGGCGGCCGGCAGCCAGCCCTCGGCGAAGCGGTCCCCCCGGAACGGGTTGATCGGGAAGCGGATCTCCACCTGGATCATGCGCCCACCTCCGCGCGGATTGCGCCCGGCCCCTCGGCCGTCTTGCCCTGACCGTCCTCGTCGGCGCCGACGAGGATCGAGATCTTTCCGAGGTGCTTGTTCTCGAGCATCAGCTGGTGTGCCTCGGGCACGCCCTCGAAGCCCAGCGTACGCCACAGCACCGGCCGGATCTGACCCGACTCGATCAGCTCGTTGGCCTTGTTGCACTCGTACGCGTTGGCGAAGTGCGAGCCGATGATCTGCTTCTGGCGCATCCAGAGGTAGCGCACGTCGAAGTCGAGGTTGTAGCCCGTCGTGCCGGCGCAGATGACCACCTTGCCGAACGGCTTGACGGTGAACACCGAGGTGGGGAAGGTCGCCTGCCCCACGTGCTCGAAGACGATGTCGGGCGCGTCGCCGAGGATCTCCTTGACCCGCTTCGAGAACTCGCGTGACACCTTGAAGCGCGCCTTCTCCTCGTCGGGCGTCTCGCCGCCCTTCCGCATCATCCCCGCGAACTCGTTGCGGTCGATGTAGTCCACGGCGCCGAGCTGCTTCACGAGCTCGCCCTTGTCGGCGCTCGAGACCACCCCGACCGCGTGGGCGCCCGCGAGCGCGCACAGCTGGGTGGCGAACACCCCGAGCCCGCCGGCCGCGCCCCAGATCAGCACCCGGTCGCCTGCCTGGATCTCGCACCGCGTGATCAGCATCCGGTACGCGGTGAAGTAGACGAGCCCGTACGAGGCGGCCTCGTCCCACGTGAGCGCCTGCGGCTTCGGCAGGAGCTGTTGGGCCTGCACCTTGGTGAACTGGGCGAACGAGCCCCAGGTCGTCTCGTAGCCCCAGATCATCTGGCTCGGGGCGGCGAGCGGGTCGAGCCCGTGCACCTCGGGATCCTCGTAGGAGGCGATGTTGCAGTGGATGACCACCTCGTCGCCGGGCTTCCAGCGCGTCACGCCCTCGCCAACCTTCCACACGACGCCCGACGCATCCGAGCCGCCGATGTGGTGGCCGTACTCGGGGTGGTCGCCGTAGCGCATCACCGACACCGGCTTGCCGAGCGCCGCCCAGACGTTGTTGTAGTTCACGCCTGCGGCCATCACGCGCACGATCACCTCGAACGCGCCCGGCTCCGGGACCTCGATCTCCTCGAGCTGGAAGGCGTCCTTGGGCTCGCCCTCGCGCTCCTCGCGTATCACCCAGGCAGCCATCGTCTCGGGCAGCTGCCCGGGCTCGACGCCGATCTCCGAGACCTTGCTCACGTCCACCGCCATAGGGGGCGGCAGATTACCGTGTGTCCGGAACCGCCTACGCGGTAGCGGCGGCCCGCTCGGGCTCCCTGGCCAGATCCGGATCCTCCGCAGCGGGCACGCCCGCTGCCTCGGACACGGCGACCTGGTGCACCGGCTTTCCGCCGATCGTGAAGAACGCGATCAGCGCGCCGGCCGCGGCCACGCTGGCCGACAGCCACATGCCGCTCGCGAGCGCGTGGATGAAGGCGTCGTGCGCCGCGTTCACCGCCACGGGCGGCAGATGGCCGGCGTCGGACGCCGTGCCCAGGCCGCTCACGAGCTGGTCCCGCTGAGCCGCGCCGATCCCGGTTCCGGCCAGGGAGTGCTGAAGGTCGTTTCGGGCGAGGTGCTGGAACAGGGCGCCGAGCGCGGCCACGCCGAAGGTGCCACCCACCATGCGGCTCATGGACAGGATGCCGGAGGCGACGCCCGCCTTGTGGGCGGCGACCGAGTTCATTGCGGCGGTCGACATCGGCGACATCGTGAGCGCCATGCCGATGCCCATGAGGACGAAGGCGGGGAGGAGCAGGGCGTAGCCGGTGTCCACGGTGATGCGCGTCTGCAGGAACAGCGCGACCGTCACGAGGCTGAGGCCGGTCACTATCAGCGGACGCGGGCCGATCCGGTCCGTGAGCCGCCCGGCCAGCGGCGCGATCAGGACGATCATCAGCGTGGAGGGCAGGAAGCGCACCCCGGCCTCGATGGCCGAGTAGCCGAGGATGTTCTGCATGTAGAGCGCGACGAAGAAGAACATGGCGAGCATCGCGAAGGAGACGATGAACGCGACCGCGTTTGTGCCGACGAACGTGTTCGAGCGGAACAAGGTGAAGTCCACCATCGGCTCGGGGACGCGCCGCTCGAGGATCGCGAAGGCCACGAGGCTGACCGCGGCGACGATAAGCAGGGTCACGATCCGGGCCGAGCTCCAGCCCCATGAGTTGCCCTCGATCAGGGCGAGCACGAGCGCGGTCAGGCCGACCGAGATGGTCGCGATGCCGGGCCAGTCGATCGTGTGCCGGCTGGACTCGTCGCGCGACTCCCGCGTGGCGAACAGCGTCACGAAGACCGCGCCCACGGCCACAGGAAGGTTCAGGAAGAAGATTGCCCGCCAGGTGACGTACTCGGTGAGCGCGCCGCCCAAGACCGGTCCGATCGCCAGCGCGAGCGCCGACACGCCTGCCCAGGTCCCGATCGCCCTGCCGCGCTCCGCGGCCGGGAAGGTGACGGTGATGATCGAGAGCGTCGCCGGCATCATGAACGCCGCGCCGACGCCCTGGATCGCGCGGCCGGCCACGAGCCAGGTCTGGTCGGGCGCGAGCCCGATGGCCGCGCTCGACACCGCGAACACCACGACGCCGAACAGGAACATCCTGCGGCGGCCGAGGATGTCGCCGAGGCGGCCGCCCGTGACGAGCAGGACCGCGAATGTCAGCGTGTAGGCGTTGACCGTCCACTCGAGGCTCGAGAGCGACGCGCCGAGATCCCTCTGGATCGACGGCAGCGCGACGTTCACGACCGTGTTGTCGAGCATGATCATGAAGAGGGCGAAACACATGGCCGCGAGGGTCCA
>Ga0207706_10003540_pt1 | contig 14913 bp, 12 predicted proteins | sample KBSC53metaG_FD_184318 | JGI IMG/M metagenome (GOLD analysis project Ga0207706, IMG submission 184318) | Corn rhizosphere microbial communities from Kellogg Biological Station, Michigan, USA - KBS C5-3 metaG (SPAdes) (version 2) | ecosystem: Host-associated > Plants > Roots > Rhizosphere > Soil ... | reverse complement strand
GCCACGGCAGGCTTGAAGCCAAGGTTCTGCAGCGCCGAGACGGCATCGGCGCTGGCGCTGCCGACCGGCGCGGCAACCGCCGCCGCGACGCCCCCGGGGAGCGCGCCCGCCTTGTCCTTCAACTCATTGACGATACGGCCGGCGAGCTTCGGGCCGACGCCTTGCGCGCGGGCGACCTGGGCGGCGTCGCCGTGGGAGCAGGCGCTTTGCAACTCGGCCGGGCTGAGCGCGGAGAGGATCGACAGGGCGACCTTGCTGCCCACGCCCTGCACGCCGGTGAGCAGGCGGAACCAGTCGCGTTCCTCGGCCGTGGCGAAGCCGAGCAGGCGCAGGTCGGTTTCGCTCACCTGAAGGTCGGTGAACACGGTGCACTCGTCGCCGCGGATGCCGAGCGCGCTGAGCGTCTTCGACGAGCAATGGACGAGGTAGCCGACGCCCTGGACGTCGATCACCGCCCAGTCCGCCCCCGTCTCGTCGAGCCGCCCGCTCAGCTTGGCAATCATGTTTTGTTCCTGCCGCTTCGGCGCCGGTTTGGCTAGGGGCATTCGTCCGCCGTCCACGGCGCAGACGGTGCGATTGAATTCAGAGGGCCGGCGGTGGGCGACCCAGGGTGACAGAGCGTCACCCTGCCCATGCCAGCTATTTCTTTTGTTTTCAGTACTTTGATACGATTTCACAGGGTGACACTTTGCCGCGAATTCGCGCAACCGCATGCAGCGACGTGGGCGACCTCGACCGGCCAGCACCGCATCTGACGTCGCGCCGATTGTCGGGAGTCGGACTTTGCTCATCGGCGAGTCCGTGGCAGATCGGGACGATGTAGGAAAACGGTTCCGGCCCGCCGAATCCAACAAAATGCCGCGGGAATGGACAGACTCCTCCGATTGCGACAGAAGCGCGGCCCATGAGCTGGAACACCTTCGGCCGCGTGCTGCGCTTTACGACCTGGGGCGAGAGCCACGGGCCGGCGCTGGGCGCCGTGGTCGATGGCTGCCCGCCGGGGCTCATGCTGGACGAGGCGGCGATCCAGCCGTTCCTCGACGCGCGGCGGCCGGGGACGAGCAAGTTCACCACCCAGCGGCAGGAGCCGGATCAGGTCCGCGTGCTCTCGGGCACGTTCGAGGGCAAGACCACCGGCACGCCGATCAGCCTGATGATCGAGAACGTCGACCAGCGCAGCAAGGATTACTCGGAAGTCGCCAAGGCCTATCGCCCCGGCCACGCCGACTATGCCTACGACGCCAAGTATGGCTTCCGCGACTATCGCGGCGGCGGGCGCTCGTCGGCGCGCGAGACGGCGGCGCGGGTCGCGGCCGGTGCGGTGGCGCGGCTGGTAATCGCCGAGGTCAGCATCACCGCCTACGTCAGCGAGATCGGCGGCGACGCGATCGACCGCGAGGCGTTCGATGCGGCGCAAATCGGCCAGAACCCGTTCTTCTGCCCCGACGCCTGGGCGGCCAAGCGGTGGGAGAAGCTGGTCGATGATGCGCGGAAGGACGGCTCGAGCCTCGGCGCGGTGGTCGAATGCGTCGCCACCGGCGTGCCGGCTGGCTGGGGCGCGCCGATCTACGCCAAGCTCGACGCCGACCTGGCGAGCGCGATGATGGGCATCAACGCGGTCAAGGGCGTCGAGATCGGCGAAGGCATGCACGCGGCCCGCCTGCGCGGCGAGCAGAACGCCGACCCGATGCGGCCGGGCGCGGAGGGCTCGCCGGAGTTCCTCGCCAACCACGCGGGCGGCGTGGCCGGCGGCATTTCGACCGGCCAGCCTGTGGTGGTGCGGGTGGCGTTCAAGCCGACCAGCTCGATCCTGATCGCCCAGCCGACCGTCACCCGCGAAGGCGAGGCGACCGAACTCGCCACCAAAGGCCGCCACGACCCCTGCGTCGGCATCCGCGGCACCCCGGTGGTCGCGGCGATGATGGCGTTGGTGCTGGCGGATCATAAGCTGCTGCACCGGGCGCAGTGCGGGTAGCAGAGGCGGTGTTGGACCACGCGCGCGATTATCAGGACATGCTGCGCGAACTGATAAGCCTGCGCGACAAGTTGATCTTTTTGCTCGCCGAACAAGATGCGCCGCCGGAGGAATATGCCAGGCCATTTTGGGAGGCTTACAATCACTTGGTCGCGGGTACCGACGCCCTGAAGCACGCGACCGGCTACGAAGAGCCACCCGGCGATACTGGCTGGATCGCAGATATTCCTGACGAAACATAATCTGCCTCCAACCTGCTGGCGGCGCGGAGGAAGAAGCGGGACCCCGGGTCGAGCCCGGGTGACGCAGTAAGGGAACGACGCTCAAATCCCCGTCACCCCGGACTTGATCCGGGGTCCCGCTACGGTCTTGCGCAGCGTCAATGAAACGCGCCGCCCACTCATCGACCCATCCGATTGAGCCAATCGGAATTCACCGGTTTACTGCGCCGCAGCAATCCCTATCTCGCACCTGCGAATTCAACCCCACTCAACCGGAGACATCATGGGTATCATCGGAAGCACTGTTAAGCCGTTCGCCGCCACCGCCTTCCAGGCGGGCAAGGACTTTTTCCCGGTCTCGGAGAAGGATCTCGCGGGCAAGTGGGCGGTGTTCTTCTTCTACCCGGCCGACTTCACTTTCGTCTGTCCAACCGAGCTGGAAGACCTGGGCGAGCATTACGACATGCTGCAGAAGCTCGGCGTCGAAGTCTATGCGGTCAGCACCGACACCCACTTCAGCCACAAGGCCTGGCACGACACCAGCGAGAAGATCGGCAAGCTGACCTTCCCGTTCCTCGGCGACCAGAACCACGTGCTGGCGAACAACTTCGGCGTGCTGCGTGACGGCGTCGGCCTGGCCGACCGCGCCACGTTCGTGGTCGATCCCGACGGCGTGATCCAGATCATGGAGATCACGTGCGAAGGTGTGGGCCGCAACGCCAACGAGCTGACCCGCAAGATCCGCGCCGCGCAGTACGTGCGCAACCACCCCGGCCAGGTGTGCCCGGCGGCGTGGGAAGAGGGCGAGGAGACGCTGGCTCCGTCGCTCGACCTCGTCGGCAAGCTCTAAAGGCTTACGGTCGCGCGTGACGCGATCGCGTGAGGCCTGGGGCGGCCCCCTTCCCCCAAGAACGCCGCCCCGGGCCTCCGAAATTGCAGATCCTCCCCGAGCTTGTCTCGGGGAGGTGGCAGACGCCGAAGGCGGCTGACGGAGGGGAAATGCCCCACCACCATCCTTCGGATGGTCCCCCTCCCCGAGCGAGCTCGGGGAGGATTTAAGAGGAAGCTATGCTCGACGCCAACCTGACTCAGCAGCTCAAGCAATACCTCGGCAACCTGCGCGAGCCGATCGAGCTTGTCGCCACACTGGGTGATGATCGCAAATCGGCCGAGACGCGCGAACTGCTCGAAGAGATCGCCGCGCTGCACGAGATGGTCAGCGTGCGCTTCGATGGGGAGGCGAGCCGCAAGCCCAGCTTCGCCATCCGCCGCCTCTCTGATCCGCAAGCGTGCGTCCAGTTCGCCGGGCTGCCGATGGGCCACGAGTTCACCAGCCTCGTGCTGGCGCTGCTGTGGGCCGGGGGCCATCCGCCCAAGGTCTCGGACGAAGTGCTCCAGCAGGTCCGCGAGCTCGACGGCGACTACCGCTTCGAGATGTATTTCTCGCTCTCGTGCCACAACTGCCCCGACGTGGTGCAGGCGCTGGCGTTGCTGGCGCTCAATAACCCGCGCGTCTCGGCCACGCTGATCGAAGGCGGCACCTTCAAGGACGAGGTCGACGGGCGCGGGGTGATGGCCGTGCCGGCGGTGTTCCTGAACGGCGAGATGTGGGCCAGCGGCAAGATGGGCGTCGAGGAGATCCTCGCCAAGCTCGACACCAGTGCGGCGGCGAAGGCCGCGGCCAAGCTGGCCGAAAAGAAGCCGTTCGACGTGCTCGTGGTCGGCGGCGGACCGGCGGGCGCGGCGGCGGCGGTCTATGCGGTGCGCAAGGGCTTCGCCACCGGCCTCGCCGCCGAGCGGTTCGGCGGACAGGTGCTCGACACGATGGGCATCGAGAACTTCATTTCCGTGCCTTACACCGAAGGCCCCAAGCTCGCCGCCCAGCTCGAGGCGCATGTCGCCGAATACCCGGTCGACGTGATGAACCTGCAGCGCGCGAGCAAGCTGATCCCGGCCAAAGTTCCGGGCGGTATGCACCAAGTCCAGTTCGCCAATGGGGCTACGCTCAAGGCGCGGAGCCTGGTGCTCGCCACTGGCGCGCGCTGGCGCCAACTCGGCGTGCCGGGCGAGGAGCAGTACCGCAACAAGGGCGTCGCCTACTGCCCGCACTGCGACGGGCCGCTGTTCAAGGGCAAGCGCGTGGCGGTGATCGGCGGCGGCAACTCCGGCGTCGAGGCGGCGATCGACCTGGCGATGATCGTCGGCCACGTGACGCTGATCGAATACGCCGACGCGCTGCGTGCAGACCAAGTGCTGCAAGACAAGCTGTTCAGCCTGAAGAACGTCGACGTCTTGCTCTCGGCCGAGACGACCGAGATCACGGGCGACGGCGATCGCGTGAACGGCCTCGTCTGGCGCGGACGGCATTCGGGCAATGAGCACCGCGTCGAGCTGGAAGGCGTGTTCGTGCAGATCGGGCTGGTGCCGAACACCGAGTGGCTGGCGGACTCGGGGCTAGAATTGAACCGCTTCGGCGAGATCGAGATCGACCGGCGCGCGGCGACCAACCTGCCCGGCGTGTTCGCCGCCGGCGACGCGACCACGGTGCCGTACAAGCAGATCGTCATCGCCATGGGCGAGGGCTCGAAAGCTGCGCTCAGCGCGTTCGACTACCTGATCCGCCACGAGCCGGTCGAGGACCTGGCCGCGGCAGCCTAGCCGCCCAGGTAAAATTCGTCATCCCCGCGAAGGCGGGGACCCAGAGCGATCGAGCGCTTCGCGCGCCGTTTTATCTCGCTGGGTTCCCGCCTATGCGGGAATGACGAGGTTAGGAGTAATCGCCTCACTCGCTCACACGCCCCTGATTGATTTATTCGCTCAACCTTATCGGAACGTCTCGTTTAGCCCTCCCCCCGCCGCTTGATAGGGTGCAATCTGCATTCTTGCGGTGGCAGAGTCGCCCTCAAGAGGCGGCTAGCGAAGGAGAGATACGATGGACGCCAAGACTGGATCGATGAGCGGCGGTTGCCCCATGCACGAAGGCGGTGTTCGCGCCCTGCTCGGGCGCACGAACAAGGATTGGTGGCCGGAGATGCTGGCGACCGAAATCCTCAATCCGAACGGACCCACCAGTCCCTATGGCGAGGATTTCAATTACGCCGAGGCCTTCAACGCGCTCGACTACAAGGCCCTCAAGGCCGATCTCACCGCGCTGATGACCGACAGCCAGCCCTGGTGGCCGGCGGATTACGGCCACTACGGCCCGTTCTTCATCCGCATGGCCTGGCACGCCGCCGGCACCTACCGCACGGCCGATGGGCGCGGCGGGGCCAACAGCGGGCAGCAGCGCTTCGCCCCGCTCGATTCCTGGCCCGACAACGGCAACCTCGACAAGGCCCGCCGCCTGCTGTGGCCGATCAAGCAGAAGTACGGCAAGAACGTGAGCTGGGCCGACTTGTTCATCCTCGCCGGCAACGTCGCCATCGAGAGCATGGGCGGACCCACCTTCGGCTTCGGTGGCGGCCGCCCCGACGTCTACGAGCCCGAGCGCGACATCTACTGGGGCAGCGAGGACAAGTGGGTCAACGAAGGCGTGCAGACGCGCATCGACCCGACCCACGGCTTCGAAGTGCTCGAAGGCCCGCTCGCCGCGATCCAGATGGGGCTGATCTACGTCAACCCCGAAGGCCCGCAGGGCAATCCGCACGACGATGAGGGCATGGCCCGCGACATGAAGGAAACCTTCCGCCGCATGGCGATGGACTCCGAAGAAACCGTCGCGCTCACCGCCGGTGGCCACACTTTCGGCAAGGCGCACGGCAACGGCGACGCCGCCAAGCTCGGCGCGGCGCCGGCAGGCGCGGACCTGGCCGCACAGGGCTTCGGCTGGGTCAGCCAGAACGAGAGCGGCTGCGGCGAGCACACCGTGACCAGCGGCATCGAAGGCGCGTGGACCAACACCCCGCGCGAGTGGACGGAGAACTACTTCCGCCTGTTGCTCGACTATGACTACGAGCTGGTCCAGTCGCCCGCGGGCGCCAACCAGTGGCAGCCGGTGGGCCAGAAGCCCGAGGACATGGCCCCGGCGGCGTGGGACCCGAGCAAGAAGGTCCCGACGATGATGACCACCGCCGACATGGCCCTGAAGCGCGACCCTGAGTTCCGCGCGATCAGCGAGAAGTTCAGGAACGACCACGAAGCGTTCAAGGACGCCTTCGCTCGCGCGTGGTTCAAGCTGACCCACCGCGACATGGGACCCAAAGTCCGCTACCTCGGCCCGGAAGTCCCGGCCGAAGACCTGATCTGGCAGGACCCGATCCCCGCCGGCACGCTGCCGTCCGATGCCGAGATCAAGGCGGTGAAGGACAAGATCGCCGCCAGCGGCCTGACCGTCAGCCAACTGGTCAAGACAGCCTGGGCTTCGGCCAGCACCTACCGCAAGTCCGACCATCGCGGCGGGGCCAACGGCGCGCGCATCGCCCTCGCCCCGCAGAAGGACTGGGAGGTCAACGAACCGGCCGAGCTCAAGAAGGTGATCGACACTCTCAACGGCCTGCGCGGCTCGATGAGCCTAGCCGATGCGATCGTGCTCGGCGGCGTGGTCGGTCTCGAGAAGGCAGGCGCCGGCAGCGTGCCGTTCACCGGCGGCCGCGGCGATGCGACGCAGGATCAGACCGACGCCGAAAGCTTCGACTGGCTCGAGCCGGAGGCCGACGCCTTCCGCAACTATGTCGGCAAGAAGAAGCTGGCGGTGAAGACCGAGGAAATGATGCTCGACCGCGCCAGCCTGCTCGGCCTCTCTGTGCCGGAGATGACCGTGCTGATCGGCGGCTTGCGCGTGCTCGGCGCCAACCACGGCGAGCGCGGCCACGGCCACTTCACCAAGCGCCCGGGCCAGCTGACCAACGACTTCTTCGTCAACCTCTACGACATGACCAACGTGTGGAGCGCGGCCGAAGGCAGCGACGACCAGGAATACATCGCCAAGGACCGCGCGAGCGGCGGCGAGAGCTGGCGCGCGACCCGGGCCGACCTGATCTTCGGCTCCAACTCCGAGCTGCGCGCGGTCGGCGAGGTCTATGCGGAGAAGGGCAACGAGGAGAAGTTCGTGCGTGACTTCGTCAAGGCCTGGACCAAGGTGATGAACGCCGACCGGTTCGACCTGAGTTACGCGAAGTACCACTAGGTTCGAGCCGAAGCCGAAACACAAGGGCCCCGGCGCAAGTCGGGGCCCTTTCGCTATGGGGCGGCAGCTTTGGGTGGAAAGCGGACGTCTGGCGTGTACACTTGAGCGATGAGCATTCGTCCAACCTTCCAACTTTCGCGCCTGCGCGACATTGGATGGGCAAAGTGGGACCCCATTGGCATCGGAGGACCAGCCGGTAATTGGCCGGCCGATGCAACGGATGAATATGACTCCTACCTTCTTCAAGCCGCCGGTCAGATTTGGAACGGGCGCTCAGACAACGAAGTCGCCGACTATCTCATGAAGATCGAGACGGAGCACATGGGACTAACTGCTGTCAGTGGTATCCGTCAGCGAGCAATGTCGGTTGTCGAAGCGATACGCGACTATGTTGAGACGCTACGTAACTGAATGTCCGCAATGGGTCGTGTGCGGTCATATCTCAGCGAGCCTTCCTGAGGACCAGATAAAGCGCGCCGTCGCCCCCGTGGCGGCGGTGCGCGGTTCGTATTGCGGCGATCGATCCGGCGTGGGGGCCGGCGGCGAGCCAGTCGAGGACCTTGGCGCGGATGGCGCCGCGCCGCTCGCCGCGGTCGGCGGCTTCGGCAGGGCGCGGCTTGCCGGTGATCACCAGCACCACGCGCGCGCCGAGGGCCTTGGCTTGCATGAGGCCGTCGTCGAGGCGCGTGTGAGCTGACGAAAGCGTGTGGCCGTGGAGGTCGAGGGTGAAGTCGGGCGCCAGCGTGCCCCGCGCAAGCTTGCGGTCCCAGGTGGAATCGAGGCCCGTGGGCGATGAAGGCTGGCATCGATCCTCCCCCTTGGGGGGAGGTGGCAGCCCGGAGGGCTGACGGAGGGGTATGACCGCCGGCGGGGACACCCCTCCGTCGCCGCTGCGCGGCGCCACCTCCCCTTCCAGGGGAGGATCCAAGCGGCGCAATGGCTTCACGGTCGCGGCCAATCTCGCCCACGCCGCGGCCTCGTCGGCGCTCAGCCCGCGGGGTGGCTTCATCGCGACTTGAGACGCGCGACCGTGCCCTTGGGGACCAGCACCAGCGCCTGCCCGCGGGCGCTCATCCCGCCGGCGACGGCCTGTGCCTGCTCGCCGGCGCCCCAGAAGCTGTCGAAACGGTTGGCGCCCTTGATCGCGCCGCCGACATCCTGCGCCACCCACAGGCCGTCGACCTCGGGCCGGTCGGCGTCGATCAGCACGGGGGCGCCGAGCGGGACGAACGCCGGGTCGGCGGCGACGGAGGTCTGCGGCCGTACCGGCACGCCCAGCGAGCCAAGCGGGCCCTCACCCGGGACTTCGGTGAAGAACACCCAGCTTTCGTTGAGGTCCATCAGCGCCTTGGCCTCGCCCGGGTGGTCGCGCAGGTATTGGACGATGCCCTGCATGGAGGTGGGGTAAGGCGTGCCGTCGCCGATCAGGCCGCGCTGTTTCATAACCTGGCCGATGCCGGTGTAGCCGCGCCCGTTTTGCCCGGCATAGCCGAGGCGGATCACGCTGCCGTCAGGCGCGCGCAGGCGGCCGGAGCCCTGGATCTCGACGAAAAACAGGTCGATCGGGTCGGCCGCCCAGGCAATCACCGGCGCCTTGCCGGCGAGCGCGCCGGCCTCGATTTCGGCGCGGCTGTAGTAGGGCACCAACTTGCCGGTTTCGTCGTAGCGTCCCAGCGGCGCGTGGCCGGTGCGCTGCTCGGGCGGGGTTTCGTCAGGCCAGCCGCGCACGAGGTCGCCGGGCAGTCCATAGACCGGCACGTCGAAGCCGGGCGCCTGGGTGCGCTGGCCGGCGATCTCGGGCTCGTAGTAACCGGTGACGAAGCTCTTACCGTCGCCGATCCGGGCCGTTTCAAAATAGGTGTCGAAGAAGCGCACCGCATCGCTGCGCGGCCAGGTGGCGGCCGCCGCGCAAGCCGGCTGCCAGTCGGCCGACCGGGTCAGTCCGCTCTTGTCCTCCCGGCGCAGAAGCTGCGGACAGCTTTGCTGGAAGGACGTGAGGGCGGCCGAGGCTTTGGCCTGGGCGATCCCGTACGAAGCGATCGCGGGGCCGGCAGCGACGCCGGCGAGAACCGCGTTGGCGGGCGTCGGCGCTGGCGAAGGGCGAGGGATTTGCTCGCCCGGAGGGATCAGCGGCCCGCAACTGCCGAGCAGGAGAATGGCGGCGAAGGCGGCGACATATCTGCCGATGCGACCTTCACCCCTCCCCCGCATGTCAGGCCATCAGCCCTCGTCGGTTTCGTCGAGCAACCAGTCGGGCCCGGCGGCGGTGACGTCGCGCGAGAAGGTCCAGATGTCGCGGCTTTCGATCGCATCGTCGAGCGACCCGGCCACGACGTTGCCGTCCTTGTCGCGCGTGACCGTGGCGATGTCGGCCACGAAGCGCACCGCGATGCGGGCGATCCTGCCATCCAGCGTCGCCGAATGAATGCCCGTTTCCTCGATCCGGATCAGGCGATTGTCGAGCGTTTCGCCAGCCGCTTCGCGCGCGTCGATCGCCTCGGCGAAGCTCTGGTACACGTCGTCGTCGCAGAGCTGCTTTAGCTCCGCCTTGTCGCCGCGCCAGAACGCCTCGAGGATCATCGTGTAGGCGCTCTTGGCGCCTTCGATGAACGGCAGCAGGTCGAAGCGACGGTCGGCGGCGGCGATCTCCCGCACGCCGCGTTCGGTCGCGGCGGGAACGCCGGCCAGCTCGCGCTGCGGGCGCTGCGTCTGCTGGCCGGGGGGCAGGATCGGCTTGGGCGCCTTCGCCCCCTCGCCCGCGTCGAAGCGCTGTGCGATCGGCTCCTCCTCATGCTCCGCCCGGCGCCCGAGCACCGAATAGAGCCGCAGGCCCAGGAAGGCCGCGATCATGGCAAGGATGACGATCTCGTAAATCACTTCGTTACAGTCCCGCTATATCCGGACAAGCACCCGGTGGGCCGCTTGGTTCCGATTGTGCCCGAGATAGGGCCTAATTACAAATGAACAACTACGGAACGGCGGGCTTGGGCGCATTTCGCCGGCGCCTCATCCGTTTCCGTTGCGGGCGTGTCACACGGCTGCTACGCGCCGCCGCAAATCACCCGTCACACATCTTATCAGAAAGCATTTCCATGGCCGAAGAAGGCGACGTCCTCACCGATCTCAACCCGCAGTCCAACGGCAACGGCGCCGACACCTCGCCTGTCGCAGGGATCATCACCCAATACGTGAAGGATCTGTCGGTCGAGAACCCCAAGGCGCCGGATTCGTTCGGCTGGACCGATGCGCCCGAGCTCGACGTGCAGTTCAACATCGCCGCGCGGGCGATGAACGACGAAGTGCAGGAAGTGACGCTCAAGGTGTCGGTCACCGCCAAGATGAGCGAAGGCACGGCCTATATCGTCGAGCTGTCCTATTGCGGGCTGGTCGGCATGCGCAACATGCCTGAAGATCAGAAGCACGCGTTCATCTACGCCGAGGCGCCCCGCTTCCTGTTCCCGTTTGCCCGCCGGGTGATCGCCGATGCGACGCGCGATGCCGGCTTCGCGCCGCTGGTGCTCGACCCGATCGATTTCGGGGCGATCTACGTCCAGCAGCTACAGGCGCAGCAGCAAGGCGGCGAGATGCCGGTCGAGGGCGAAGCCTGAGGTTTCCGACACGAGCCCGGGAGGGGTTCGCATGAGCAGCCTGGTCAAGAACGTCGGCACGATCGGCGGCCTGACCGCGGTCAGCCGCGTGTTCGGCTTCGTGCGCGACATGATGCTCTCGCGCGTGCTCGGCGCAGGGCTGGCGTCGGACGCCTGGCAGCTGGCCTTCACACTGCCCAACACCTTCCGCCGGCTGTTCGCCGAGGGCGCGTTCTCGGTCGCGTTCGTGCCGATGTACAGCCGCGCGCTGCATTCCGAGGGCGGCGAGGACGCGGCGGCGAGGTTCGCCAACGACGTGCTGGCGGTGTTCGTGTGGGTGCTGCTGGGGTTTTCCGCGCTGTGCATGATCGCGATGCCTGGCATCGTCTGGCTGCTGGCGCGCGATTACCAGGAGGTGCCCGGCAAGTTCGAGCTCGCGATCAGCCTGTCGCGAACGACCTTTCCCTATCTCGGGCTCGTCAGCCTAGTGGCCATGCTCTCGGGCCTGCTCAACGCCCGCTCGCGGTTCGCGCCGGGGGCGTTCGTGCCGGTGCTGCTCAACCTGGTGATGATCGGCGGCATCCTGACGGGCTATTTTCTGCGCGAGCGCGGCGGCAGCGACGTGACGGTCGCGTGGTCGCTCGCCGTGTCGCTCGCGCTGGCCGGCGTGGCGCAGCTCGCCTACATGGCCTGGGCTACGCGCAAGGCGGGGGTCAGGCTGGCCGTGCACACCCCCAAATTGACGCGCGAAGTGAGGCGGCTGGGGATGTTGATCCTGCCGGCGACGTTCGGTGCCGGGATCTACCAGATCAGCCAGCTGGTCGACACGTTCTTCGCCACCAGCCTGCCGCAGGGCTCGCTGACGCTGCTCAAGCTGGGCGACCGGCTGAACCAGATGCCGCTCGGCATCTTCGGCATCGCGCTCGGCACGGCGATCCTGCCGATGCTGGCGCGCCACATCCAGACCGGCGACAACCGCGAGGCGCAGCGGCTGCAGGCCAACGCGGTCGAGGTCGGCACGCTGCTGACCCTGCCCGCCGCTGCGGCGCTGGCGATCTGCGCGCCGGCTTTCGTCACCGCGTTCTTCGTCGGCGGAAAAATGACGCCGGAGAAGGGCGCGATCATGGCCCACATCGTCGTCGCGCTGGTCTGCGGCCTGCCCGCTTACGTGCTGGTCAAGGTGTTCCAGCCGGCGTTTTTCAGCCGCGAGGACACCCGCACCCCGGTGTGGATCGCCGCCGGGGCGCTGGTGATCAACATCGCCCTCAACTTCGCGGTGGTGCCGCGCTTCGGCATCGTCGGCCTGGCCGCCGCGACGGCGACCACGGCGACGCTCAACGTGCTGACGCTGTACACCATCCTGCAGATGCGCGGCTGGTTCCATGTCACGGGCAAGCTCGCGGGACGGATCGGCCGCCAGCTGATCGCGACCGCGGCGATGTCCGCGGCGCTGTGGTTCCTGATGCCTGCACTGGCTAGGCATTACGCCGGCAACGCGATTGAGCGGATCTGGTCGCTCAGCGTGCTGGTGCTGGCGGGCCTGGTCGTGTTCTTCGCCGTCGCCTGGTTCGTAGGCGCGCTCGACAAGGACCTCATCGGGCAGCTACGGCGCAGGCGACCGCCGAAGCAGCCGGTCGACCTCGCCGAGTAAGTTCCACCAACCGCAAAGTCTCATCCCATGCGCGTCGTTTCCGGCATCCAGCCCACCGGCAACCTTCATCTCGGCAACTATCTCGGCGCGATCCGCAACTGGGTGCGGATGCAGGACGAGATGGAGGCTGGCGGCGAGTGTTTGTTCTTCCTCGCCGACCTCCACGCGATCAGCCAACCGCACGTGCCGGCCGAGCTGAAGGCGGCAACCCTCGAGATGACCGCAGCGCTGGTCGCCTGCGGCATCGATCCCAAGCGTTCGGTGCTCTTCAATCAGGCGCAGGTGCCCGCGCATGCCGAGCTGCAATGGCTGCTCTCCGGCACCGCGCGGATGGGTTGGCTGGGCCGGATGACGCAGTGGAAGGACAAGGCAGGCAAGAACCGAGAAGGACAGAGCGTTGCGCTGTTCAGCTACCCGGTGCTGCAGGCCGCCGACGTGCTGCTCTACCAGGCTACCCACGTACCGGTGGGCGAGGATCAGAAGCAGCACCTCGAGCTGGCGCGCGACATCGCGCAGAAGTTCAACAACGACTTCGCCAGCGAGACGGCGCCGGTGTTCACCCTGCCCGACCCGATCATCCCGCCCGATGCGGCGCGGATCATGAGCCTGCGCGATGGCACGGTGAAGATGAGCAAGTCCGACCCTTCGGAGATGAGCCGGATCAACCTCAGCGACGACGCCGACGAGATCATGCGCAAGGTCCGGAAGGCCAAGACCGACCCCGAACCGCTGCCGAGCGAAGCGGCGGGCCTCGAGGGCCGGCCCGAGGCGCTCAATCTGGTGGCGATCTACGGCGCACTGTCGGGCAAGCCGGTCGACGCGGTCCTCGCCGAACACGGCGGCCAGGGCTTCGGCGCGTTCAAGCCCGCGCTGGGCGAGCTTATGGTCGAGGTTCTCGCTCCGATCGCCACGCGCTTCAACGAACTGCGGCACGACCGCGAATCGCTCGACGCGATTCTCGCGCGCGGCGCCAGCAAGGCGCGGCAGATAGCCGCGCCGACGCTGACCGCCGCCTACGACGCGCTCGGGCTGGTGCGGGGGTAACGGCGAGAGCCAAGCATCGTCGGCGGCTGGGAGAAGGGGCCGAGCAGGCTTCCCGAACCGGCAACGCGTGATTTAGTCCTTCAGCGGACTTCGACACCCCTGAAAAACCACGGTTTTTCGGACCCTTACGTTCAAGCGCTATTCAGCCCGGCGGGTTTATGACACGTTCCATCGTTGGCGCCTCTGCGCGCGCTTGAAGGCGCGCCCGGGCGGCGCACCTCAGTTTCGGAGACCCATTCGTGATGAGCATGATGACAATCGGGCGCGGCCTCAAGCTGGCGGTGGCAACGGCGGCGCTCGCCGGTCTCGCCGCGTGCGCCACCAACTTCAACGCCAACGTTTCGCACTTTTCCAGCCAGATGCCGGCGCCGGCTGGGCAAACCTTCACCATCGTGCCGGACGATCCGGCGCTCGCGGGCGGGCTCGAGTTCCAACAGTACGCCCATTACGTCGCCGACCACATGGCCGCCCTGGGCTACACGCCGGTCAACGATCCGAAGCAGGCGACGCTGCTGGTGCGCTTCGACTACGGTGTCGACCGCGGCCGTGAGCGTGTGACCACCACGCCGGGCTTCGGGTACCGCGATCCGTTCTTCAGCCCGTGGTACAGCTATCCGGTCGCCTACCGCGGCCGCCACGGCCATACCCGCATCGGCTACGTCGGCGGCTTTAGCCCGTGGGGTTACGGCTGGTACGATCCGTTCTTCGGCGGCCCGGACGTGGAGAGCTACACCGTCTACACCAGCGGCATCGACCTGAAGATCGACCGCGCGGCGGACAACGCCCGGCTGTTCGAAGGCAAGGCCCAGGCCGTTTCGACCTCGAACCGCCTGCAGTACCTGGTGCCGAACCTGGTCGAAGCGATGTTCACCGACTTCCCCGGCGATTCCGGCCAGACGGTGCGCATCTCGGTCGCCCCCGAAAGGCAACCGGTAAAGCGGACCTACTAACTCCGCGCCAAGCGGTATCCGGAAAGGCGGGCCCTTCGAGGCCCGCCTTTTTTGTTTGCGCGTCAGAGTTTGACGTGCCCGCCTGTCGAACCGAAGCCGCCGGCTCCGCGCGATGTCTCATCGAGTTCGCTGACCTCGGCCCACTCCGCGAGCGTGACCGGCGCAAGCACCAGTTGCGCGATGCGGTCGCCGCGGTGGATCGCGAACGGCTCGGCGCCGTGGTTGATCAGGATCACCTTGAGCTCGCCGCGATAGTCGGAATCGATCGTGCCGGGGGTATTGGGCACGCTGATCCCATGCTTGAGCGCGAGGCCGGAGCGCGGGCGGACCTGGATCTCGTAGCCGGACGGGATCGCCACC